>Ga0307415_100000257_pt1 | contig 22928 bp, 21 predicted proteins | sample DK1Cmetagenome_FD_204524 | JGI IMG/M metagenome (GOLD analysis project Ga0307415, IMG submission 204524) | Maize rhizosphere microbial communities from greenhouse at UC Davis, California, United States - DK15-C-2 | ecosystem: Host-associated > Plants > Roots > Rhizosphere > Soil | place: USA... | reverse complement strand
GGCGTTGCGCCACTCGCCGTCGATCATCATGGCGATCTTGCCGACCTCGAAGCCGTGCTGGGCCGACCACTCCGAGTCGCCGCCGCCGAGCTTGCCGAAGAACTTCTGCAGCTTGTCGTAGCCGATGTCGTCGACCAGCGCCTTCTGCCACTCCAGCATCTTGGTCCAGTTGGGGTCGGTGCTGAGCGAGGGCTTGCCGGAGCTGTCGTACCACTGGCCGTTGTAGGCGTGGCCGAGGGTGTTCACGGTGTTCTGGTACATCCCGAACAGCGGGAAGAACCCGGCGACCTTGATGCTGCCGTCCGGGTTGTACTCGGTCAGCTTCTTGGCCATCGTGGTCAGCTCGCTGGTGGTCTTCGGCGGCTCGCTGAAGCCGGCCTTCTCCAGCAGGTCGACGTTGTAATAGAGGCCGTAGGCGTCGGTCAGCATCGGCAGCGCGCACTGGACGTTCTCGTACTGGGTGTAGCTGAAGATGGCCGCCGGCCACATCGCGTTCTTGTCGATCTTGTCGGCCTGCAGGTTCGGGTTGAGGTCCTGCCAGGCGCGGGTCTGGCAGAACCGGGCCGAGTTGTCGGGCGTGAAGGAGATGGCCACGTCCGGCGGGGTGCCGCCGTTGATGGCGCGCACGATCGCCTCGTCGTCCTTGCCCTGGACGTGCTTGACCGTCATCCACGGGTACTTCTGCTTGACGCTCTCCAGGACGCTGGTGGTCACCTTAGCCCTCGCGGCCGGAGAAGTTGCTCCAGACGGTGAGCGTGAGCGGGTCGTGCTGGGCGTTGGGGTCGACGGTGGCCGCCGTCTTGGAGTCGCCGCCTCCTCCGGCGGTGCAGGCGGCGGCGAACAGCGCCAGCGCCAGAAGACCGATGAGCCGTCGTCGCATGGGACACTCCCTTCCGGAGCGGACGGTGCCGGGTTGGCTGGACTTCAGACCACGAGCTCCTTCCGGTCGAGCATGGTCGCGGGGTCGAACAGGCGGCTCTGGGCGACGCCCAGGGCGGTGGCGACGGCGCCCTGGAGGACGGCGTCCTCGCCGAGGGCCGAGACGGCCAGCCGGGGCCGGATCGGGGAGAGGGCGCGCAGCTCCCGCTCCACGGGGGCGAGCAGCAGGTCGGCGTTGCCGCCGACCCCGCCGCCGAGGATGACCAGCTCCAGGTCGACCACGGCGACGACCACGGCGAGGCCGAGGGCGAGGCGCCGCGCCTCGTCCTCGACCACCCGCCCGGCCAGCGGGTCGCCCCTGCGGGCCAGCGCGAAGACCTTCTTCGCGGTGAGCGACCCAGGAAGGCCGGCCTTGGCGGCGGCGCGGACCACCGCGGTGCCGTTGACCGCCTCCTCGAACGCGCCTCGGCGGCGCACCTGCCGGTCGTAGGGGTCGGCGCCGATCGGCAGGTAGCCGACCTCGCCGGCGGAGCCGCTGGCGCCCCGGTACAGCCTGCCGTCCAGCACCAGGCCCATGCCGACGCCCGTCCCGACCGAGAGGAAGCCGAAGTTGCGGACGTCGCGGGCCAGGCCCCGCCAGCGCTGCCCCTCGGCGGCCAGGTTGACGTCGTTCTCGACCCCGATGTGGTCCCCGAGCTCACCCCGGAGCCGCTTCAGCAGACCCTGGCGGCCCCAGCCGGGCAGGTTGGGGGCCAGGATGACCGCGCCCCGGACCGGCTCGAACACCCCCGGGCTGCCCACGGTGACGTGGTGGACCTCGTCCCAGCCGATGCCGGCCTCGGCGGCCAGGCCGTGGGCGATGGCGCCGACCTGGCCGATGAGGGTGCGGGCGCTGGAGGCGTGGGCCGGCTCGTCGCGGCGGGCGACCACGTCGCCGGTGATGTCGGCCAGGGCGGCCCGGACCCGGCGGCGGCCGACGTCGACGCCGACCACCCAGCCGGCCATGGGGTTCAGCTCGTACAGGACGGCGCTGGGGCCGGGTCGGCCGCTGGAGCGGCCCACCTCCCGGACCAGGCCGGCGTCCAGCAGGGCGGTGAGGCCGAGGGACACGGTCGGCTTGGACAGGCCGATGTCCCGGGCCACCTGGGCCCGGGACACGGGGCCGTAGCGCTGGATCTGCTCCAGGATGGTGCGGGCGTTGATGGCCCGCAGCAGGCTGGGGGTGCCAACCGTCGGCGGCCGCTCGGGCAAGAGGACTCCCGTTATAGTTAGGAAATTTTCCTCACGTGCGCTCATTATCGATGGCGGCCAGGGGAAGTCAACCCCGACAGGGAGGGACGAGATGGCGGAGCTTGCCCTGTGCGGCGGGCCCCCGGTCTACCCGGCCTGGCCGGTCCACGACGAGCGCGACGCCGAGGCGGTGGCCGAGGTGGTGCGGAGCGGCCGCTGGGGCGGGTTCCCCGAGCCGGGGCCGCTGGCCGCCAGCTTCGCCGAGCGGTTCGCCGCCTATCAGGGCTCCCGGCACGGGGTGGTGATGGCCAACGGCACCGTGACCATGGAGGTCGCGCTCAAGGCCCTGGGAATCGGCTGGGGCGACGAGGTGCTCGTCCCCGCCCTGACCTTCGCCGCCACCCCGTACGCGGCCATGGCCGCCGGCGCCCTGCCGGTGTTCTGCGACGTCCTCGGTGACACCCTCACCATCGACCCCGACCAGGTCGAGGCGGCCGTCACCTCCCGGACCCGCGCCATCATGCCGGTCCACCTCGGCCACCAGATGGCCGACATGGACCGGATCGCCGAGATCGCCCGGCGGCACGGGCTGGCGCTGGTGGAGGACTGCGCCCACGCCCACGGCCAGCGCTGGCGCGACCGGGGGGCCGGGTCGTTCGGCGAGTTCGGCTCCTTCAGCCACCAGTCGACCAAGCTCCTCACCGCCGGGGAGGGCGGCAGCCTGCTCACCGACGACGAGCGGCTGGCCCGGCGGGCCCACTCGCTGATCGACTGCGGCCGGGCCAAGGACCTCGAGGAGCGGGAGTTCACCTTCGGGGCCAACTACCGGCTGGGCGAGCTGCAGGCGGCCCTGCTCCTGCGGGCCCTGGAGCGGCTCCCCGGCCAGCAGGCGCAGCGGGCGGAGGCCGGCCGGCGCTTCGAGAAGCTGGCCGGGCAGGTGGAGGGGATCCGGCTGCTCCCGCCCGATCCCCGCATCACCCGCTGGAGCTTCTACCGCTACATCCTGCTGATCGAGCCGGCGACCTTCGCCGGGGCCGGCAACCGGCGGGTCTGCCAGGCGCTGGAGGCCGAGGGGGTCGGCGCCTGGGAGGGCTACGAGCCGATGAGCCGCTACGACCTGTTCCAGCCGGCGCTGTCGCGCCTGCCGGTGGCGGTCGAGCACGCCGCCCGGCTCGACCCGGCCCGGATGTCGTTCCCGGTGGCCGAGGACGCCGGCCTCCGCCGGACGGTGTATCTGGACGAGAACGTGTTCCGGGCCGGCGAGCAGGGGGTCGAGGACGCGGTCGAGGCCCTGGCCAAGGTCCAGCGCCACGCCGCCGAGCTGGTCGACGCCCCCTGACAAGTGGGGCCCACCTCGGATTCAGCGGCCGGGCTCAGGTGCCGAAGAACCTGGGCAGGTAGGGCCGGCTGGCCTCCAGCAGCGCGTCCAGCAGGGGCGCGGCCACCCGGTAGTCGCGGACCAGGGGGTTGGCGAGCAGCGCCTTGAGGGCGACGGTGCGGTCGCCGGTCACCGCGGCCTCGACGGCCAGGCGCTCGTAGGCCTTGGCCTGCTGGACCAGGCCCAGCAGCTCCGGGGCGAGCGGGTCGAGGGGCAGGGGACGGGCGCCGTCGGCGTCGACGCGGGCCGGGACCTCGACCACGGCGTCGTCGGGCAGGCCACCCACGGCCCCGTCGTTGCGGACGTCGACCACCTGCACGTCGCCGGTGCCGGCGTGCAGCGAGGCGATCAGGGCGGCCGCGGCCTCGCTGTAGAAGGCCCCGCCGCGCCGCTCCAGCAGCTCGGGCTTGGTGTCGAGGGCGGGGTCGCGGCACAGCTCGAGCAGGCGACGCTCGATCTCGGCCACCTTCTCGGCCCGCGAGGGTCCCCGCCGCTGCTCGTCCAGCACCTGGCCGGTGGCGTAGTAGTAGCGCAGGTAGTGCGAGGGGACGGCCCCGAGGACCTGGAGCAGCGCCAGCGGCAGGCCGAGGTCGCCGGCCAGCTCCTCACCATGGTCGGCCAGCAGCTCGGGCAGCCGGTCGACCCCGTCCACCCTGGCCGCCCGCTCCCAGGTGAGGTGGTTGAGGCCGACGTGCTCGAGCTCGACCCGCTCGGGGGCCACGCCCAGCCAGGCGGCGAAGCGGCGCTGGAACCCGATGGCCGAGTTGCACAGCCCGATCGCCCGGTGCCCCCGGTCCAGCAGAGCCTGGGTGACGATGCCGACCGGGTTGGTGAAGTCCACGAACCAGGCCCCGGGGGCGCCCCGGCGCGCGGTCTCCTCGGCCAGCTCGAGCACGACCGGGACGGTGCGCAGGGCCTTGGCGAACCCGCCCGGCCCGGTCGTCTCCTGGCCGACGCAGCCGAACTCCAGCGGCAGGGTCTCGTCCACCAGGCGCATGGCCTGGCCGCCGACCCGGAGCTGCACGACCACGAAGTCGGCCCCGTCGATGGCCTCCTCGCGGCGGCCGGTCCGGTGGAGACGACCGCCCCACCCGGCCCTGGCCAGCATGCGCCCGGCCAGGCCGGCTATCACGTCCAGACGCTCGGCGTCGATGTCGAACAGGACCAGCTCGTCGACCGGCAGGCGGTCCTCCCGGGTGGCGAAACCCTGGACCAGCTCCGGGGTGTAGGTGCTGCCACCCCCGACCACCGCGATCTTCAGGCCCACGGCCGCCCCTTCCGCTCGGTCTCCGCTGGCTGTATTGTGCAGCCACCATGAGTAGGTTAGGAAAGTTTTCTTACTCTACAGCAGCCTCGATCCTGGCCGTCGACGGGGGCAACTCCAAGACCGACGTCGCCCTGGTCGACGCCACCGGCGCCGTGCTGGGGGCGGCCCGCGGGCCCGGGGCGTCCCACCATCACCTGGGCGTGCCGGCCGCCATGGACACGCTGGAGGCGCTGATCGAGGCCGCCGGCCACGACGCCGGCCTCCCGGCCACGGAGCGCCCGCTGGCCGCGGTCGGGGTCTGGTGCCTGGCCGGCGTCGACTTCCCGGCCGACGACCAGGCGCTCGGGCCGGCGATCGCGGGCCGTCGCTGGCGAGCGAGACGCTGCTGCGCAACGACGTGTTCGCCGTGCGGCGCGCCGGCAGCGGGCGCACCTGGGGCGTCGGCGTGGTGGCGGGGGCGGGCATGAACTGCGTCGGGGTGGCGCCCGACGGTCGTGAGGTGCGCTTCGCCGCGATCGGGGAGCTGTCGGGCGACTGGGGCGGCGGCCGCGACGTCGGCGTGGCCGCGGTCGGCGCCGCCCTGCGGGGCGAGGACGGCCGCGGGCCGCGGACGACGCTGACCCGCCTGCTGCCCGACTGGTTCGGCCTGCCCTCGGCGCTGGCCCTGGTCGAGGCGCTGTTCCTGGAGCGGATCGACCAGCGGCGGGTGCTGGAGCTGGTCCCGCTGGTGTTCGCTGAGGCCGACGCCGGCGACGAGGTGGCCGCCCAGCTGGTCGCCCGGCAGGTGGACGAGATCGTGGTCATGGCCGGGGCGGCGATCCGCCGGCTGGACCTCACCGACCACGACGTCGAGGTGGTGCTGGGCGGCGGCCTGTTCCACGGCGAGGCCCCGACCTTCCTGGAGCGGATCCGCTCCGGGATCGTCGGCATCGCCCCGACGGCCCGGCTCACGCAGCTCACCGTCCCGCCGGTGGTCGGAGCGGCCCTGCTCGGCCTGGACCGGCTCGGGGCCGCCCCTGGAGCCGCCGAGCGCCTGCGTGCCACCCTCACCCATGAGCGCCTGGGAGCGCTGCCACCGGTCATGGCCGCGAATCGCTGAGGAGGAGCGATGGGCAGGATCGTGCTCGAGCACATGAGCAAGGAGTTCCCCGGCGGCGTGCAGGCGGTGCGGGACGTGTCCCTGGAGATCGGCGACGGCGAGTTCATGGTGCTGGTCGGGCCGTCGGGCTGCGGCAAGACCACCATCCTGCGCATGATCGCCGGCCTCGACGAGGTCACCGACGGCGAGATCTCCATCGGCGACCGGGTGGTCACCGACGAGAAGCCCAAGGACCGCGACGTCGCCATGGTCTTCCAGAACTACGCCCTGTACCCCCACATGACCGTCGAGCAGAACATCGGCTTCGGCATGCGGCTGCGCCGGACGCCCAAGCCGGTGATCAAGCAGCGGGTCGGCGGGGCCGCCGAGGTGCTGGCCCTGCTCGACTACCTGGCCCGCAAGCCGGCCGACCTGTCCGGCGGGCAGCGCCAGCGGGTCGCCATCGGGCGGGCGATGGTCCGCGAGCCCCAGGCGTTCCTGATGGACGAGCCCCTGTCCAACCTCGACGCCAAGCTGCGGTGCAGATGCGCGCCGAGCTGGCCCGGCTGCACAAGCAGCTCGGCACCACCATCGTGTACGTCACCCACGACCAGGTCGAGGCGATGACCCTGGGGACGAGGGTGGCGGTGGTCCGCGACGGCGTGCTCCAGCAGGTCGACACGCCCCAGGTGCTGTTCCACAACCCGGTCAACCTGTTCGTGGCCGGGTTCATCGGCTCGCCGACGATGAACCTGGTCGAGGCGGCCGTCACCGGCGACAAGCTGGAGTTCGGCCACCATCGCCTGCCCGTGCCGCCCGGGACGGACCTGGACGCCTACAGCGGGCGCTCGGTGATCCTCGGCATCCGCCCATCGGACTTCGAGGACGCGGAGGTCTGGCGCGACGAGCGGCTGCCGGTCATCGAGGTGACCGCGGAGGTGGTCGAGGACCCCGGCTCCGAGGCCCACGTCCTGTTCACCGTCGACGCGCCAACGGTGCAGGTCGAGGGCGTCGACGAGGACCCGGAGGCGGGCGCGCCCATCCCGCTGGTCGCGGAGGAGGGGACCAGCATCTTCACGGCCGCGGTGGACGCCAGGACCGCGGCCCGGCCCGGCGGCGCCGCCCGGCTCTCGGTGAACCCGGCCCGGTTCCACTTCTTCGACCGCGACACCGGCCGGGCGATCCGCGCCCGGCCGCAGCCGGCGGCGTCGTCGAGTTGAGCGCGTCCCTGGCCGAGCTGGAGACGCCGGCGCTGCTGATCGACCTGGACGCGCTGGAGGCCAACCTGGCCGAGATGGCCGCCGTGGCCGCCCGGGCCGGAGTCCGGCTCCGCCCGCACACCAAGACCCACAAGTCTCCCGAGATCGCCCGCATGCAGCTCCAGGCGGGCGCGGCCGGGATCACCTGCGCCAAGCTGGGCGAGGCCGAGGTCATGGCCGACGCCGGCCTTGACGACCTGCTGATCGCCTATCCCCTGGTGGGCGAGCCGAAGCTCCGCCGCCTGCGCGGCCTGCTGGAGCGGGCCCGGGCGCGGGTGAGCCTTGACTCGGTGGAGGCGGCCGAGGGCCTGGGCCGGGTCGGCCGGGAGCTGGGCCGCGACGTCGAGGTGCTGGTGGAGGTCGACACCGGCCTGCACCGGCTCGGCCGGCCTCCCGGCCCGCCCACCGCCGCGCTGGTCGCCCGGGTCGCCCGGGCCCCGGGCGTCGAGGTGGTCGGCCTCCTGACCCATGCCGGCCACTCCTACCGGGCCCGCAGCCCCGAGGAACTGCGGCGGGTCGCCGAGCGCGAGGTCCTCGACCTGGTGGAGACGGCGGCGCTGTGCCAGCGCGAGGGGATCGCCCTGACCGAGATCAGCGTCGGCTCGACCCCGACGGCGCGGACCGGCGCCTTCGTCGACGGCGTCACCGAGATCCGCCCCGGCACCTACGCCCTCAACGACGCCACCATGATGCGCCTCGGGGTCGCCACCGAGGCCACCGCGGCCGCCAGGGTGCTGGTCACCGTGGTCGCCCGCCCCACCGACGAGCGGTTCGTGGTCGACGCCGGCAGCAAGTGCTTCACCACCGACAACATGGGGACGGTCCCCGACTGGCTGGTCGTGGCCGGCCGCCCGGACCTGCACATGGACTTCCTCAGCGAGGAGCACGGGGTCGGCCATCTCGGCGGCGGCGACGGCCTCCGCATCGGCGAGCGGCTGCAGGTGATCCCGAGCCACGTGTGCGCCTGCGTGAACATGTTCGACGTGGCCTACGGGGTCCGCGACGGCCGCCTGGAGCGGGAACTCCCGATCGCCGGCCGGGGCCGGGTCCGCTGATCGCCTGGCGCCAGTGTCGGTACCCTCGTGGCAGATGGCTGGTTCCCCGCTTCGCAGCAACGTCGCCAACGTCCTGGTGATCGGGACGGGGGCGGCCGGGCTGCGGGCGGCCATCGCCGCCCATCAGGCCGGCGGCGAGGTCGTGGTGGTCGGCAAGCGTCGCCGCGACGACGCCCACACGGTGCTGGCGGCCGGCGGCATCAACGCCGCCCTGGGCACCGTCGACCCCCAGGACTCCTGGCAGCAGCATTTCGGCGACACGCTGCGGGAGGGCTACTTCCTGGCCGACCCCCGGGTGGTGGAGCTGATGGCCAGGGAGGCGCCGGCGGCGGTGCGGGAGCTGGCCGACTGGGGCGCCCCCTTCGCCCGCACCCCCGACGGTCGGCTGGACCAGCGGTTCTTCGGCGCCCACCGGTGGCGGCGGACCTGCTATGCCGGCGACTGGACCGGCCGGGCCATCCTCCGGACCTTGGCGGCCAAGGTCGCCGAGCTGGGCCTGACCGTGGTCGACGACCAGTACGTGGCCCAGCTGCTGCTTTCGGACCGGACCTGTTTCGGGGCGCTGGCCTTCGACTTGGAGACCGGCGAACGCACGGTGCTCCTGGCCGATGCGGTGGTGCTGGCCGCGGGAGGCCACACCCGCATCTGGCGACGCTCGTCCTCGCGGCGGGACGAGAACACCGGCGACGGCATGTACCTGGCCCTGCGGGCCGGCTGCCGGCTCCAGGACATGGAGCTGGTCCAGTTCCACCCCACCGGGATGGTCGCCCCCGAGGAGGCGGCCGGCACGTTGGTGACCGAGGCGGTCCGTGGCGAGGGCGGCCACCTCAAGAACGTCCTGGGGGAGCGGTTCATGGCCCGCTACGACCCCGAGCGGATGGAGCTGTCGGCCCGCGACCGGGTGGCCCTGGCCAACTACACCGAGATCGCCGAGGGGCGTGGCGGTCCCAACGGTGGGGTGTTCCTGGACATCACCCATCTGGGCAAGGACGCCATCCTGGAGCGGCTGCCGCGCATGTACCGGCAGTTCCTGGAGTACCAGATGCTGGACATCTCCCAACAGCCCATGGAGGTCGCTCCGACCGCCCACTATTCGATGGGCGGGGTGGTGGTCGATCCCGACACCCATGCCACCGACGTGGCCGGCCTGTACGCGGCCGGGGAGGTGGCCGCCGGGCTGCACGGGGCCAACCGGCTGGGCGGCAACTCCCTGGCCGAGACGGTCGTCTTCGGCCGCCGGGCCGGTGAGGCGGCGGCCGCCTGGTCGGCCTCCCGCGACATCCAGGTGCGGTCCCGCCAGGTGGTCCGGGCCGCCGACCAGGAGCTGTCCAGCTTCATCCGCCACGGGCGCCAGTTCGCCCGCCCCCTGCAGCGGGCGCTCCGCGACGCCATGTGGGAGACCTGCGGGGTGGTCCGCGACCATCCCGGACTGCGCCATGGCCTGGAGCGGGTGGCCGAGCTTCGTGAGCTGGCCAGGGAGGTCGATGTCCGACCCACCTCCGAGGGCTACGGCGACCTCGCCCATGCGCTCGACCTCCGCGCCTCCCTGGCCACCGCCGAGGCCACCCTGCTGGGAGCGCTGACCCGCGCCGAGAGCCGCGGCGCCCACCAGCGCCGCGACCACCCCGACCTCTCACCCGAGCTGCGGGTCAACTTCCAGGTCCGCCTGGACGCAAACGGCCGCCTCAGCACCGCCACCCATCCCATCCCGCCGGTCCCACCCGAGCTGGAGCCATGGGCCCAGCCGACCCAGGACGTGAGCGTTACCGGCCGCCTGCTCGAGTAGCGGGCCGTGGCCGCGTTAGGCGAAGGCGAACCGGGGAATGTCCTTTGCGGACCGTCTTACAAGGGGTGATCCCGTGCCGTCGAAATCGGCGAACGTGAAGAACGAGAAGCAGTACGAGGCGCTGAAAGATAAGGGGATGAGCAAGCAGCGCGCCGCCCGGATCGCGAACTCCCCGGACGCCTCCAAGCACGGCGGCAAGGCGTCCGGCAAGGGCGGCAGCTCCAAGCAGGGCGGGACCACCGCCCAGAAGAAGGCGGCCGGCCGCAAGGGCGGCAAGGCCGCGGCCAAGAAGAGCTGACGCGCCTACTTGTAGCCGAGCGCCTTGGCGAGCTCGTCCCGGCCCATCTTGGAGCGGCCGGGCAGGTTCTTGCGCTTGGCGATGTCGTAGAGCTCCTGGCGGGTCTTGGGCGACGACCCGCCGGTGCGCTTGCGCTGGGCGACCGCAGCGCCCTGCTTGCCCAGCGCGCTGCGCGTCTTGGCCGGCATGTTGGCGATCGAGCGCTGCTTCCGCGCCCCCGCCTGGGCCTTCTGGACGTTGCGCTTGGCCGCCTTGACCTGCTTCTTCGTGGCCACCCTTGAGCCTCCCGAGCGTCCGACAGTCGGTCGCCGTTTGACATGCCCGCCGGGAGGCCAGCCAACACCCTTGAACCTGCCGCGCTGGAGGTTCGCATGGACAAGATCGCGTCCGAGCTGCTCGTCGAGCAGCTGGCCGACTGGAGCGTGGACACCGTGTTCGGGCTGCCCGGGGACGTCATCAACGGGATCATGGGGGTCCCGCTGAGCCGCGGTTACGCCGCTGGGCCGGATCGCCGCAGCTTCTCCGCCTGAGCTTGCGCTCGGCGGGCGGACACGCGGTTGCCTCTCTGCTCCCAGAGCTCCTGCGCTCGGACCATGGCCTCGGTGGCGGCGTCCGGCCGCCCGGCCAGCCAGAGCACCTCACCAAGGTCGGCCATGGCCTGCGCCCGGGAATCGAGTTGCTCCGACTGCTCGCTCATGGCGATGGCGCTGCGGACCAGCTCCTCGGCCTCGGCGGTCTGGCCGCGCCGGGCGAGCACCACGGCCTGAACCTGCCGCCAGATGATCTGCGCCTCCCGGTGGATCCCGGGCGCGATGGCCTTGCCTCCAGGGCAAGCTGCTCTGGCTCGTTGCTCTGCCCCAGCTCCAGCAGCACCCTGGCGAGGATGCCGGCGACGATGGCGAGCGGTCCCTTGCCGTCCATTCGCTTGAGCTTGGTGTACGCGCCGCGGAGGATCGGCTCGGCCTTGGCGGGCTCGTCCTCGAGCAGGTGGACCCTGGCCACCGTGAGCTCGTCGGATACCCACAGCAAGGGCTCGCTGGAGCTCCGATCCATCGCCTTCATCTGGCCGACCAGTTGCCATGCGGCCTTGAACTCGCCCAGCATCGCATTGGCCCGAGCCAGGACCCCGCACGCATCCACCTCGATGCTCCGCATGCCACGGCTGCTCGCCCACTCGCGAACCTCTGTGACGCGCTCGACGACCTCGTGGGCTGGCGTCGGCCCCCAATCAAGGATGAAGCAGAGCAACTGCCGGCCGCGGGCCTCCAGCCGCACATCCCGCAGCCGGTTGGCGAGCCGGATGGTGTGCTTGGCCGCCCGCAACGCAGGTGTCGACAGACCGACAGCGGCCTGGATGTATGCCCGGACATGCCAGGCTCGCGCGAGCCCCAGGTCGTCCTTGAGCCACTCGAACTCCTGAATTGCCTCCGACCTGGTTCTGCGCTTCGAGCAGCGTCCGAAGATCGTTGAACCAGACGAGCTCTCGTTGTCCCAGCTCGGCCAGGAGCTCGATGCCACGCTCGCCGAGGGCGCGGGCGGCCTCGATGGTCGCGCGGTAGGTGGCGAGCAGGCGGTGCCGCTCGTTCTCGCTCGGGTTGTCGGCGAGCAGCCACGCCTCACGGAGGCTCTCGGCGAGCTGGAACTGGGCCTGTCGGCGAAGCTCATGCTCCGCCGGGAGCAAGACGAGGGCATCCTCGAGCAGGGCGGCCGCGGCGGCTGGCGTGTCGCCCCTGCGAGCCGCCCGCAGCCCGGCCGCCGCCAGCCGCTCCCCGGCCCGCAGCCGAAGCGGCGCGATCGCCGCCTGCGAATGGCCGAGCTCCACCCGGAGGTCATGGGCCGCCTTGAGGTGGTGGGCGAGCGTCTCGTCGGTCTGTCCGGAATCGACGCCCGCCGAGTGCTCGGCCCAGTCCGCATAGCGCTCGTGGAGCTGCGCCCTTGCCTCCTTGCTGAGCGCCCTGTAGGCCGAGTCGTGGATCAGGGTGTGCCGGAACCGGTAGGTGTCGTCGGCGCCCGGCAGCCCGGAATCGCGGCGCAACAGCTCCTTCTTCACCAGTGTCTGGAGGACCTCCGGGATCGTCGGCTGGGTCGCGGGGAGCGATGCCAGCGCGGCCACCTCGGAGGCGAGGAACCGCGGCCCGATCACCGCCGCCGAGCCGATCACCGCCCGCGCCGCCGGGCTCAGGCGCTCGAGCCGCGCAGCGAGCAGCGTCTCGATGTTGGGAGGCGTCGGGGGCTCGTCGAAGTCCCCGGTGAGGATCCACCGTCCCTCTTGGAAGGTGAGCGCGCCCTGGTCGCGCAGCATGGCGACGAGCTCCTCGGCGAACAAGGGGATCCCTTGGACCGCCCTGGCCAGCCGCTGTGGCAGGCCAATGTCGAGCGCGCCATCGTCGAGCAGGTGCCCGATCAGCTTCTCGACCCGCTCACCGGAGAGCGGCTCCAGCGTGAACGAGGTGACGTTCGGCCTCGTGCTGTTCCAGTCTGTCCGATCGTGGCGAAGCTCGGACCGAGCCACACCGACCAGCAGCACCGGCGCCCCGCGGGAGCGGTCGGCGACCTCGGCGAGAAGGTGCAGCAGGGCCGGCTTGGCCCATTGCAGGTCGTCGAGGACGAGCACCACCGGCTGCGATTGGGCGAGCAACTCGATCAACCGGCTGAGCGCCCAGGAGGCCGTCTCGGGGGAGCCGGTGGCCCGCTCCAGGTCGAGCATCTGCGCCAACCGGCCGGCAACCGTCTCGTCGCCTTGGGCGAGCGACGACAGCCGGGCCATCGCCACCTCGGTCGGGTCGTCCCCACGAATCCCCGCCGCCTGGCGGACGACCTGGAGGAGCGGCCAGTAGTCGATGTTCTGGCCGTACTGTGGGCAGCGCCCCTTGAGGACGATGGCCTCGACGCTGATCTGGCTCTCGAACTCGTTGATCAGCCGTGTCTTGCCGACGCCCGCCTCGCCGAGCACGACGACCAGGTGCCCACTTCGCTCCATTCGCGCTCGCCGGTAGGTCAGCTGCAGCAGCTCCAGCTCCCGACCGACCATCGGGACATCGAGGCGCCGAGCGTGCTCGCGAGGGTCCGGATCGACGGCGAGTAGTCGCCAGGCCCCGACCGGGAGCTCCTTGCCCTTCAGAAGGATTCCCGGCACTTGCTCCAGCGTCGTGACCCGGCGCACCAGCCGGCGCGTCTGCTCGCCGATGAGGATCTCGCCTGGGGCGGCGGCCTGTTGCAGGCGCGCGGCGACGTTGGCCGTGTCTCCGAGCACGAGCCCTCCCGCCTCGACCGCCACCTCACCGGTGTTGATCCCGATACACATCTCGAGCCGCACGTTCCAGTCCTGCTGCAGCTCGGCGTTCAATCCCGGCAGGGCGAGGCGCAGGTCGGCGGCGGCGAGGATGGCGCGCAGGGCGTCGTCCTCGTTCAGGATCGGAATGCCGAAGGCGGCCACCACCGCGTCGCCGCGATGCTCCTGGACCGTGCCCTCGTGGCGCTCAAACGCCTGGCGCGCCTCGGCGAAGAACCTGGTGATCACCTGGCGGAACGTCTCGGGGTCGAGACGGGCGGCGAGCGGCGTCGAGCCAACGAGGTCGCAGACGATCACCGTGGCGGTCTTGCGCCCCTCGGGCCAAGCGGGAGGCGGACCGCTCACGCTCGAGCCCAAGCGGGGAGGAAGTCGCCGTCGCGTCTCGGTGTCGCCATGGCATAGCCGAACAATCCGCGTACTTCACGTCACCATAACGAACCACGCGAAGACCGCTCAAGGGTGCGAATACGAGAAGACGCTCTGGTTGTCGCCTAGCTGACACCCAAGGGCGGCGGCGCTGCATAAGATCCCGGCCGAGTGTGCCCAGTGCCGCTGGCGCTTGTCGGCATGCACAACGAGGAGATTCGTTCTCACCCCTAGGAGAACTATGCCCGCCATCGGGTCCTCGATCCTGACCGCGGTCCTGCCCTGCCTCGCCACGATGTACGTCGGGCTGGCATCGGTCTCGGGCATCATGCAGCGCAACTTCGCGCGGCGTGCGCCGGTCGAGCTCGCGCCGGAGCCTTTCGCCGAGCCGGAGCCCTACTGGCCGAGCGTTGATGTGGTCGTACCCCTGCTTCAATGAGGACCCAGAGGTGCTCCGGCGCTGCCTGGAGTCGGTCCTCGGCCAGTGCTACGGGGGCGCGCTCCGCCTGTGGGTGGTGGACGATGGCTCGTCCAATCGGTCTGCGCTCGAGCACGTCTACGACAAGTTCGCGGCGGACGCCCGCTGCGAGCTGATCCGACAGCCGTACAACCGTGGCAAGCGACTCGCCCAGGATGCAGCCGTATGCCAGGGCGAGGCCGAGATCGTCGTGAACATCGACTCCGACACGGCCGTGTCCCCTGATGCGCTTCAGCGCATTGTCACGCTCTTCCGGGACCCCCAGGTCGCGATGGCGACGGGCAACGTCCATCCCTCGAACCAGGGCGCCAACAAATTGACGAGCCTGATGGAGATGCGCTACCGCCTCCTCTTCGAGGTCGAGCGCGGGGCGCAGAGCCACTTCGACTCCGTGCTCTGCTGTTCGGGCTCGTTCTCGGCGTACCGCCGCAGCGCGATCCAGGAGGTGTGGTCACAGTACGTGGGCCACAGTCCCGTCTCCATCCCGGGTGAGGATCTGCACCTGACCGTCCGGCTCCTGACCAAGGATTACAGCTCCCAATACGAGCCGCGAGCGACAGCGGAGACCCAGGTGCCCACCACGCTGCGCACCTACATGCGTCAGCAGCTCCGCTGGAACCGAAGCTTCTACCGCGAGCTCCCTGAGATCCTCCCCCTGCTGGCCCGGCGCCCTCGCTACCTCACCCTTGACGTGGCCGCACGCATCCTCCTGCCCCTGTTGCTCCCGATAGCGCTGCTCGTGGCGGTGGGGGGCGCCATGGCGAACTCGGGCACGCTGCTCCGTGACGCCGTGCTGCTCGGGGGCATGGCCGCGAGCCACTTGGCGGTGGCGATCTGGCAGACACGCGACCCTCGGTTCTGCCTCCTCTACGGCCTGCTGTACCTGACTCTGCTCATCCCCATACGGTTGTACGCCCTCGTGACGACGAGGAATTCCAGCTGGGGGACGCGTCACCTTCTCAAGAATCAGCCAGACCTGGTTCGTCCGTGATGAACCTTTGCGGCATCATGCCGCGTATATGGATGAAGATGACGCGAAAGCTGATCGCTCGGGTCGCCGGAGGAGATCTCGGCCATCCCCTCGAGGAGCTGTATGACCGCTATGCGGCGAGGCTCCACGGGCTGGGCCTCCGGTTGCTCGGTGACCCCGGGCTGGCGGAGGAGCTGGTGCAGGAGACGTTCGTGCGGCTCTGGCAGTCGGCCGACCGGTACGACCCGGAGCGCGGGTCGGTGCCCAGCTTCGTGTTCACCATCGCCCGCCGGCTGGCGATCGACCTGTGGCGCCGGCCGTCCTCCAAGCCGTTCACCGAGCTGGGGGAGGCCGACCGCGAACCCGACCGGGACCCCGACGACGTCGTCGACCAGCTGCTGGTGGGGCTCAACGTCCGCGATGCGTTGACGTCGCTTCCGGAGGGGCAGCGGGAGGTCCTTGAGCTGCTGTACCTCCAGGACCTGACCCAGCGGCAGGTGGCCGAGCGGGTGGGCGTCCCGCTCGGTACCGTGAAGACCCGGGCGTTCTATGGGCTGCGCTCGTTGAAGGAGGCGCTGCGGCAGCGTGATGTCGATGTCTGAGCCGGCCAGCCCCCACGTGGAGGTCGCCGCCTACCTCCTCGGCAAGCTGGAGCCCGAGGAGGCCGAGCGGTTCGAGGCCCACCTGGACGGGTGCGCCGACTGCCAGCGCCACCTCGAGGAGCTTGGGGGCCTCCCGGCCGTGCTCGCCCAGGCCGCGCCGGCGACGCCGGTCCCCGAGGGGCTCCGCGCCCGGACCCTGACCGCGGTCCGCGAGCGGGCCGCCGAGGCCGGGCCGGCCGCCGGCGCGGAGCCGGTCGCCGAGCCCGAGGAGGCCGGCGCGGCCGAGGCGCCGGTGCCGCTCCGGCGGGCATGGTGGCGGCGGCGCTGGGTGCTGGTCGCGGTTGCCGCGGCGCTCGTGGTCGCGCTGGCCGTCCCCGGGGCGCTCCTGGTGTTCGGGGGCGGCGGCGGCGAGGTCACGCGGCTCAGCCTGGTCGCGGCCGAGGGCGCACAGGGCCGCGGGCAGGTGACCATCACCAGGACCTCGGCCGGCCGCAGCTTCGACGTCCGCATCGAGGGTCTCGGCCCGCCCGCCGCCGGCTCGCTCTACGAGCTGTGGGCGGTGAGCCCGCGGGACACCATGGAGCGCCCGCAGCGGGTGTCGCTGGGCACCTTCACGGTGGGCGCCGACGGCGGCGCCCACCTGACGGCGTTCACCGCCGCCCCGGCCGACCAGTTCCCGCTGGTCGGGGTGACCCTGGAGCCCGTGGACGGCAACCCGGCCAGGACCGGACCGCGGGTGCTCGTTCCCGGCCCACCTGGTTGAACCTCCCGACCGGGTGGGACCGTACCCTTGGTTGCGAACTGGCGAGATCGGACGACGGGGGACGGCCATGCCATCGGAGCCGACGGTGATCGCTGACCGCTACCAGCTCTCCCGGAAGCTCGGCGCCGGGCCGGTCGGCGAGGTCTGGGAAGCGCGCGACCTGGTGCTGGGCCAGCAGGTGGCCGTGAAGCTGGTCCATGACCACCTCACGGCCGTCCAGGCCTTCCGGGCCCGGCTGCGCTCCCTGGCCAGGGAAGCCGCCCGGGTCCAGCACCCCAACGTGGCCGCCGTCCATGACGTCGACGAGGACGGGAACTTCGTCGTCACGGAGCTGGTCGAGGGGCCCAGCGCGCGTCAGCTGCTGGCCGAGCAGGGGCCGCTGCCGGTCGAGACGGCGACGCGGCTGGCCGCCGGGGCCTGCTCCGCCCTGAGCGCCGCCCACGCCGCGGGCGTCCTGCACCGCGGCCTCAAGCCGGAGAACCTCCTGGCCACCCCCGACGGCGGCGTGAAGGTCACCGACTTCGCTGTCGCCCGGGCCGGGCTCGATCCCGGTCTGGCCACCGTCCGCTACCTGGCCCCCGAGGAGCTGGCCACCGGCCAGGTGGACGACCGCTCCGACCAGTACGGGCTCGGCTGCTGCCTGTACGAGCTGCTCTGCGGCCAGCCACCGTTCGACGGACCGACGCAGTTCGCGGTCGCGTCCGCCCACGTGAGCGAGCGCCCACGCCGGCCCCGCTCTCTCCGGCCCGACATCCCGGAGGAGCTCGAAGCGGTGATCGCCAAGGCGCTGGCCAAGCACCCCAACAACCGCTTCCAAACCCCGACAGAGCTGCGTCAGGCCCTCCACCGGGCCACCAACCGTCACCGCCCGGCACCGTCGGTCCAGGCACCGTCGGTCCCCGCACAAGCGGTGCCGGCACCGTCGACCCCGGGCGCGCCGGAACCCCACCCGCCGGGTCCTGGGGCCCCCGAATGGGAGGGTAGCCCAACCCGGGAACTGGGGGCGCGGGTTGTCCACACCCCCCCGACAGCAGGGGCGCGCACCGCCGTCCAGGATCCCGGGACGGAAGGGGCGCGCGCCGCTGTCCACACTCCCGGGACGTCCGGGGCCGCCGGGGCCCTCGCGCCGGTCGGGTCCTCCGGGCCCCTCGCTTCGTCGGGGAGCGGTGCCCCGCCCGAGCGCCGTCGTCCGCTCGCGGCCCTGCTGGCCGTCGGGCTGGTGGCCGGTGCGATGGCGGTCCTGGTGGCGACCAGACCCTTCCAGGGGACGCCCGTCCCGGCGGCCACCACCCAGCGGCCGGCCTCGGCCGTGTCCCCCGCGACCACTCCCCCACCGCTGGTCCCGGTGGTCGTCGGCGCCACCCAGGCCGAGGCGACCGAGCGGCTGCGCGACGCCGGCATGCCGCCGGGGACGATCCGGCGCGTCCGCAACGACAAGGTCCGCGACGGCCGCGCCATCGGGACCAGGCCGCCGGCCGGGGAGATCCTGCGGCCGGGCGAGCGGGTCACGCTGGTGATCTCCACCGGTGCCGGTCCCGACAGCGTGGCCGACCTCGTCGCCCTCATCGACGCCGACCCCGGCGCCGCCGGGCCACGGGCGCCGACGTTCCGGGGTCGCCTGGCCGGGCTGGAGCGGCTGGATGGCCGGCGCCGCCAGGCCGAGGTCGCCGACCTGCTCCGCATCGCCCGGGCCGGCGCCGGCAACGGCGACTTCACCCCCAGCTTCAGCGCCGCCGCGGTGCAGGTCCTGCGCCGCCTCGCCTAGCGCCTCGGCTCCGCCGGCTCAGCGCACGATCGCGTAGGCCAGGCCGTAGGCGTTGAAGGCGGCCAGGGCGGCCACGCCGCAGCCGAGCAGGGTCGCGGTCTCGGCCCGCTCCAGAGTGACCCGGATCCGGGCCCGGGCCGGCGGGGCCGGGCGGGCGGCGGCCAGGGCGGCCAGCGTGCCCCCGGCGGTCAGCAGGACCAGCAGGGTCATGGAGGGGGTGGCGCCGGTGCCGCGGATCTGCGCGACCGCGACCCCGAGCAGGCCGGCCAGCGCGGCCACCACCGGCGGCAGGACATGCGCGGCGCTCGAGTACCGGCGGGCCCGGAGCAGGAACGCGGCGGCGAGCAGGACGGCGAGGACGGTGGCGGCGACGCCGCCTCCACTCGCCAGCCCGGCGACGGCCAGGGCGACGGCGGCGCCGGTGCCGGCGAGCAGCGCCACCGGCAGGTCCCGGGCCTGGCCGGCGGCCAGGTGGATGCGGTCGGCGCGGACGGCGGCGCCGGCGCCGACGGCGTCGGCCAGCCGCCCCAGCCCGGCCAGCTCGGTGGCGACCCGGGGCAGCGACGACTGGACCGCGACCAGCGCCAGTGCCACCACCGCGGCGGCGCGGTCGGCGGGCAGGCCGGCGGCGGCCAGCCCGGCCCAGAGCTGCACGGCCAGGGCGACGGTGACCGTCCCGATCAGCGCGGCCCAGCTCAGCCCGTGCTGGCGCCGGGCCAGCAGGCCCGCGGCCGCCCCCGCGGCGGCCACGGCACCGGTGGCCGCGGTCACCGTGACGGCCGCGCTCGACCCGGCCGTCAGCGCCACCGCCGCGCCGGCCACCGCGGGCAGCAGCGCCCAGCCGAGCGCGGCTCCGATCAGGTCGTGACGGGCCAGGCCGGCCCCGGCCGCCCCGACCAGCAGCGCGACCACGAGGACGAGCGCCGGCGTGGCCGCCGCCGGGCCGAAGCGCCACACCAGCAGCGGCCCGGCCATCCCCAGCCAGAGGGCGGCCGCGGCGGCCAGGGTGAACCGGGTGGCGTCTCGGTCCAGGACCCAGGCCGCGGTTCGACGCCGGCGGCCTCCTCGGCGGCGTCCTCCGCGTAGGGAGGGAGGTAGCCGTCCCCGTGTTGGCGGAGATACAGCAGCTCCCCGTCGAAGACGGCACGCTGGCCCAGGGCCGTCTCCGGGTCCAGGTCGCCGGCGACCCCGGGTGGGTGAGGACCCATCGGTCCCCGGCATCGGCATCCAGCAGGGGCCGGACCTGGTCGATAACCAGGGCGACGGGGAGGTCGTCGGGCACCGAGACGTCGGCCCGGCGGGTCGGGCCGACGACCGTCACCCGGGTGAACCTCCGGCTCCCGGCGGCCTGGGCGCCGGTGTCCACCGGCAGCGGGACCACGGCCTCCACGGAGAGCTCCCGGAGCATGGCGCTCACGTCCTTCCGATCAGGGGTCGGCGGGTAGGTAGGCGACCTGCACGAGGGTCGGGCGCCGGCCCCGGCAGGCGAGGTGCCCCCGCCCCGTGGGCAGCGACGACGGGTACACGCCCGGCCACAGCTGGCCCTCCTGCCGGTCCCCGCGCAGGACCAGGCCGGTGGCGCCCAGCTCCCGGAGCCGCTGCAGGAAGGGCTCGAACAGCGCCCGGCCGATGCCGCCGCTGTGCCGGGTCGCGACCACGTGCAGGCCGAGGTCCCGGGACTGCGGCAGGTAGGGCAGCAGCGGCGCCAGCGGGCTGCCGCCGTCGCCCAGCAGCTCGAGGTCGTCGACCAGGACGACGATCTCCGGTCCCGACCACCAGCTGCGGGCGCGCAGCTCGGCCGGGGTGAGCTCGTCGCCCGGCAGCCGCCGGGACAGCTCCTCGGCGAGGGACCGGGCGAGCCCGGCGGCGGCCTGGGAGGTGGGCGCGTAGGCGTCGGGGACCACGCCGAGCAGGCTCCGGCGCGGGTCGACCACGGCGAAGACGAGCTCGTCGTCGCCATGGCGGTCGACGCAGCCGCGGACGACGGCCCGCAGGAACGACGTCTTGCCGCTGCCCTGGTCGCCGACGGCGAGGACGTGGGTGTCGTCCCCGAGGAGGTCGAGCCCGATCGGGCGCAGGTCCCGCTCGCCGAGGCCGACCGGGATCCCGCGGACCCCGGCCAGACCGGCCCGCTCCAGCTCGGACCAGGTCACCCGGGTCGGGAGCAGCCGCACCGGCGCGACCCCGGGCCCGGGCCACGACGCCGTGGCCTCCCGCCCGAGGTCGACCAGCGCGTCCTGGAGGTCGTCGACGGAATCGCGCCCGTCCACCCTGGGCAGCGCGGCCTGGGCCAGGAGCCGGTCACCGGTCAGGCAGCGGCCGGGCTGGTCGGGGCGGATGTTGGCGGCCAGCCTGCGGTCGATGATCGAGTCGAGCGGGTCGCCGAGCCGCAGCTCGATCCTCCCGCCGACGGAGGTCTGCAGGGCCGGGCGCAGGTCGTGCCAGCGCGGCGCGGTGAGGACCAGGTGGACGCCGTAGGCCAGTCCGCGATGGGCGATGTCGGTCAGCACGTCGGCCAGGTCCTCGTAGTCCTGCTTGACGGCCAGGTAGTTGTCGACGACCAGGAACACGTCGGCGTATGGCAGCTCGGGCAGGTCGCCCGAGCGCCACAGCTGCCGCATGATCTCGACCGAGTCGATCCGGCGGTCGGCGAAGAGCCGCTCGCGCTCGTCCAGCAGGTCGGCCACCTCGTGCACGGTCCGGCGCAGCCGGTCGGGGTCGAGCCGCCCGCAGACGGTGCCGACGTGGGGCAGCTCGGCCAGGGTGGCCAGGGCGCCGCCGCCCAGGTCGACGCAGTGGAACGCCACCTCGCCGGGGGCGTGGGTCAGCGCGGCCGCGGTGACCAGGGTCCGCAGCAGCATGCTCTTGCCCGTCTGGGGCGCGCCCAGCACGGCCAGATGGCCGGTGGCGCCGCCCAGGTCGACCACGAACGGCTCCTGCCGCTGCTGGGCGGGCAGGTCGACCAGGCCGAGGGGGACGCGCAGCCGGCCGAGACGCTCGCTCGCCAGCCGCGGTCCGGACGCCCCGGCGGTCACCGGCCCCGTCACCGCATCCAGCGACAGAGCCGCCGGCAGCGGCGGCAGCCACACCTGATGGGCCGCGGCGCCCGCCTCGGCCAGGCGGCCCGCCACCACGTCCAGCACCGAGGGGCCGCCGGGCGGGGCCGCCGGGGCCGCCTCGGCCCCGGTCGGCGCCGGCCGGGGCGGGTTGAGCAGCCGGAACGGCTCGCAGGCGCTGGCCGCGGCCACGGGCGCAGCCACCCACCGGGTGGCCGGGCCGGACACGAACGCCGCCTTGAACCGCTCGAACAGGGTCGTGTCGACCTTGAGGTAGCCCGAACCGGGCACCGGTGGCAGGTGGTAGGCGTCGGGCACGTCGAGCACGGCCCGGCTCTCCTGGGCGTTGAAGGTCCGCAGGCCGATCCGGTAGGAGAGGAAGGACTCCAGGCCGCGCAACCGTCCCTCCTCCAGGCGCTGGGATGCCAGCAGCAGGTGCACGCCGATCGAGCGGCCGATCCGGCCGATGGCCAGGAACAGCTCGATGAAGTCGGGCTTGGCGGTCAGCAGCTCCGAGAACTCGTCGACCACCAGCAGCAGGCTCGGCAGCGGCGGGAGGGGCTGGCCCTCCTGGCGGCGTCGGTCGTACTCGGTGACGTCGGGCAGGTTGCCGGCCCGCAGCAGGATCTCCTGGCGCCGCCGCAGCTCCCCGAAGAGGGCGTCGTGCATCCGGTCGACCAGGCCGAGGTCCTCCGACAGGTTGGTGATCAGTCCGGCCGAGTGGGGCAGCCGCTCCATGCCGGCGAAGGTGGCGCCGCCCTTGTAGTCGACCAGCACCAGCGACAGCCGCTCCGGTGGATGGATCATGGCCAGGCCGAGCACCAGGGTCCGGAGGAGCTCGCTCTTGCCGGACCCGGTGGCGCCGACGCAGAGGCCGTGGGGGCCCATGCCGCCGTGCGCCGCCTCCTTGAGGTCGAGCAGCAGCGGCCCGCCGTCGGGCCGGACCCCAATGGGAACCCGCAGGAACTCCCGCTGCTCCCGCCGCCGCCACAGCGTGGCGATGTCGTAGCCGTCCGGGTCGGTGACACCCAGGAGCGGCGGCAGGTCGGAGATCGCGGTCATCGGCCGCTCGGCGACGGGTTCGGCGACCGGGCGCAGCGGCGCCAGCGTCCGGGCCAGCACCTCGAACGACGCCGGCCCGAACTGGTCAAGGGTGCCGGCGACCTCTGGCTCGCGGTCCTGCGCCTCGGTCGGGTCCGTGGGTCCGGCCGGGCGCTCGACGGTGACCGCCTCGCCGGCGACGACCACCCGCGCGTCGACTTACTCCGGCTCCTCGAGCCTGTCGGTGACCAGCCGGATGACGCTGACGCCGAGCTCGGACAGGCGGACGCCGGCCTCGGTCGGCTCCAGGACGCCGGGCTGTCGCCCGTCGGTCTCGTCGACCAGCACCACCAGGTGCCGGGCGG
>Ga0307415_100000256_pt1 | contig 23002 bp, 21 predicted proteins | sample DK1Cmetagenome_FD_204524 | JGI IMG/M metagenome (GOLD analysis project Ga0307415, IMG submission 204524) | Maize rhizosphere microbial communities from greenhouse at UC Davis, California, United States - DK15-C-2 | ecosystem: Host-associated > Plants > Roots > Rhizosphere > Soil | place: USA... | reverse complement strand
CGCGAGGGCGATGCGCTGCTTCTGGCCGCCCGAGAGCTCTGTCGCGTACCGGTGGAGCAGTCCCGTCGGGAGCTTCACCGACTCGAGGAGCTCGATGACGGCGGCCCGCTCGCCCGAGTGACGCACGTCGTCCCGGAAGAGCCGGATCGGCCGGCGGACGATCTCGAACACTGTGTGACGTGGATTGAGTGACGAGTCGGGATTCTGGAACACGATCTGGAGCTCCCGGCGGAGAGCCCGCGGACGCTTGACCGCCTGGGCCGCGAGCGGCACGCCGCGGAAGCGGATCACCCCTCCGGTCGGCGGGTGCAGGCCGACGATGGCCCTGAGGAGGGTCGACTTGCCGCTCCCGCTCTCGCCAACGATGCCGAGCGTTTCGCCGCTCGCGATCTCGAAGGAGACTCCGCGGACAGCGGGTGTTGGGGCTTTTGCGTACTGCGACCAGACTTCGTCGACCTCCAGCAGCGATTCGGGCGAGACCTCCGGGGCCGCCAGCGGGGAGGCCTCGACTGGCCGGGCGGCGATCTCGTCCGTGCGGATGCAGCGGGCCATGTGGCCGCCCCCCACGTCGAGGAGCTCGATGTAACCGTCCCTGCACGCGTCCAGGGCATGGGGACAGCGGGGCGCGAACGAGCAGGAGTCGAGGACGACCCGCGCGGGCGGCCGGCCCGGAATGCCCGCGACGGAAGAGCGGATGTGCGCGGTCGGGACCGCGGCGAGGAGCGCCTGCGTGTACGGGTGGCGCGGCTGCCGGGCGACGGCGCGGGAGTCCGCCTCCTCGACGATCTCGCCGGCGTACATGACTGCGAGCCTGTCGGCCACGGTGCTCAGGAGTGAGAGGTCATGGCTGACGTAGAGGGTGGCCGCGCCTGTCTCGGCGACGAGCGAGCGGAGAAGCGCCGAGATGCGGGCCTGCGTGGTCACGTCGAGTCCGGTCGTCGGCTCGTCGAGAATGAGCACCTCGGGTTTGCAGGAGAGCGCGATCGCGATCGCGATCCGCTGTTGCTGGCCGCCGCTGAACTGATGCGGATAACGGTCGAGGGCTCCGGGCGGGTTCGGGATGCCGACCGATTCGAGCAACTCGACCTCCCGGTCGCGGAGCTCTCCGCCCCGCAAGTGCAGGTGGCGCGAGAGCGGCTGCGCGAGCTGGCGGCCGACCGGAATGGCCGGATTAAGAGCCGTCGTGGCGTTCTGCGCGACGTAGGCGACGCGGCGGCCCCAGATCGAGCGCAGCTTCCCGCTTGGCAAGGCCAGCAGGTCCACGTCTTCGAGGTGCGCGGTCCCGCTCAGGATCCGGCTGCCGGGGCCGCGGTAACCGATCGCCGCGAGCGCCGTCGTCGACTTGCCGCAACCCGACTCCCCGGCGAGCCCGAGAATCGATCCGGGTGCCAGGGAGAAGGCCGCCTTCCAGACGACGACGTTGTCGTGGCCGTCGGAGCGGAGGTAGCCGACGCTGAGGTCTTCGACCTCGAAGACGGGTTCGCTCATTGGCTGTCCTTTGGCCAACGAGTGCGGGGAGGGGGTATGGGGGAACCGGGAGGTTCCCTCATTGGATCGAAGAAGGGGGCACGTGGGTACGCTGACGCGTCTGGAATAACACGGGGAGCGAGCCGACGGCGAGAGACGCTCATAGCGGCACCACTCCGCGTGCGGACTCGCGGGTCAGATGTCGTGTGAGCGCGTCCGCGATCAGGTTGAAGGCAACGGAGAGGGCCGCGATTCCGAACGCGGGTGCGAGCGCGGCCCAGGGTTGGGCCGCGAGGTAGGCGCGGGAGTCGGCCACCATGAGGCCCCAGTCCGGGGCGGGAGGCTGGGCGCCGAGGCCGAGGAAGTTGAGCGTCGCGACGAAGATGACCCCGTAGGTGATGCGGAGGGCGAAGTCCGCGATCGCCGGGGCTGCGATATTCGGCAGCACCTCACGGACGAGGATCGCTCCCGTTCGCTCGCCGCGAGCCTGAGCTGCGGCGACGTAGTCGCTCGTCACGACCGCCTGTGTTGCGCCGCGGATGACCCGGCCCATGCGGGGAATGAAGACCAGCGCCACGGTGAGCACAAGGACGACGGAGCTCGTCCCGAGCCCGGCGATCAGCACGAGAACCAGCAGGAGCGGAGGCAGGGTGAGCAGGAGGTCGAAGGTGCGAGTGATCAGCGCATCCGGGAGTCCGCGGAGGTAGCCGCCCAGCATGCCCAGGCCACCTCCGATGATGAACGCGAGCGAGACGGCGGCGAGCGGGATCAGCACGATCGTGTCGCCTCCGGCGAGGAAGCGGCTGAACACGTCGCGGCCGAGGTGGTCAGTCCCGAAGTAGTGATCGGCCGAAGGCCCCTGGGTCGCCACCCCGACGCCGAGCTCCGTCGGCGAATACGGGGCGAGGAAGCGGCCGAAAGCCGTCACGCCGAGCATGACCAGGCCGACGGCGAGGCCGATCCTTCCCTCGGAGGTTCCGAGGATCGTCCGCAACGCCGAGGGCGGTGGAGCGCCCTCCTCCTCGAGCTGCTCGGGGACCGCGATCTCGACGGCGGAGCCTGTCGCCATCGCCTTACGCGGCCGCTGTTCGTAGCCGCGGGTTGAAGTACACGGCCAACAGGTCGGCCCCCAGGCTGATAGCGATGAACATCGCGCCCATGACGAGCGCGATCGCCTGAACGGTGATCACGTCGCCGGCCCCGATCGCCTGCACGAGCGCCTGGCCGATCCCTGGGAAGGCGAAGACGTTCTCGACGACGATCACTCCCGAGAGCAGGTACACGATGTTGATCGCCACCGCGTTCACGAGAGGTACGGCCGCGTTCCGCATCCCGTGGTCCCAGGTGACGCTGCGGCGAGAGAGACCGCGAAGGACGGCCGCCTGGACGAACGGCGCCCCGAAGGCCTCGCGTGCCGATACCCGGGCGATACGCGCGATGTGGGGAACCATCGCGAGCACTAGGGTCAGCGCCGGCAGGATGTAGGCCTCCGCCTGTGCCTCGAAGTCGCCGAACGAGATTCCCGTCGAATCGACCGGCAGCCAGCCGAGGGTGACCGCGAAGAGCATGAGCAGGCCGATGCCGACAACGAACTCGGGCATGGCAGCGACGATGACGGTCCCGATCAGGAGAGCGAAGTCGCTCCAGCGCCCGATGCGTCTAGCCATGAAGACGCCGAGCGCGACCGACAGAGGCAAGGCCACCGCGAGCGCGACCAGGGAGAGAAGAAGTGTTCGCACGAACCGAGGGCCGATGTCGTCTCGCACGGAGCGTCCCGTCACCGGCGAGGTGCCGAAGTCGCCTTGGACGAAGTCCCCGAGCCAGTCGCCGTAGCGAATGTAGATCGGCTTGTCCAGCCCGTGTTGCTTCAGGTAGGCGTTGAGCTGAACCTTGGCCGCCTCACGGCCGAGCGCCTGGCGGGCCACTTCCTCGGGTGATTTGTAGTTCGTCGCGGCAAACGTGACGATGGAGATGACGAGGAGCGTGATGAGGGCCACCCCGAGCTGGCGGCCAATCGTCTCGATCCGCGCGAATCGGGTCCGCGGCGGGACGGGAGTCAAGGCAGGGCCCGGAGGCAGGCCTGGAGCCGCCGCCGGGCCGCTTTCTACCGGTGGGCCGGGGTTCGGCACCGCAGGCTAGGCGATGTACGCCTTCTTCATGATCATGCCCCGGGACAGCTCGAGCTCCTCGCCGCGCACGTTCTTCTTCTTCAGCCAGAGCTTGCTGACGAAGGCCGGGATCGACGTGCCGTGCTTGTCCGCGACGAGACTGAGCGCGTCCTGGTAGATCTGCTTCTGTTCATCGCGATCAGTCGTTTTCAGGCCGTCGGCAAGCAGTTGGTCGAGCGCAGGGTCCTTGAGCTTGCACTCGTTCCACGGGGCATTCGAGGCATAAGTGACCGAGAGGATCTCGTTCGGATGCCTGCGCGTGTAGTACGACACGTACATCGGCTTCACGAGCCAGACCTGATCCCAGTACGTGTCCGGCGATCCCTGGTTGATCTTCACTCGGATCCCGGCGGGCTCGACTACCTGCTGGAAGGCTACGGCGAGGTCGACCATTCCGCCGTACGAAGCCGAGGTGTGGAGCTCGAGGTCGATGCCGTCCGGGTGGCCGGCATCGGCCAGCAGCTGCTTGGCTCCCTCGATGTCCTGACCAGTCTGGAGATCCGAGGGGTAGAAGAAATCGTTGGGGGGCACCGGAACGTCTCCCGTCACGTCGCCGTACCCCTGGAAGACGGCGTTGAGGACCTGCTCGCGGTCGACGGCCATCTTGATCGCGTCCACTACGCGCTCGTCCGTGAACGGTTCCTTAGTCTGATCCATTGCGACGAGGAGGTAAGTCGCCCCCTTGAACTCGAGCAGCTCGGCGTTTCCGGAAACCGTCGAGGCGGCCGAGTAGTCGATCGGATCGGCGATATGCGACTGGCCTGACGTGACTGACTGCACCTTCGTCGACTGCTCGCCGATAACGGCGCCACGGATGCCGTCCAGGTATGGGAGGCCCTTCTCCCAGTAGCTGGCGTTCTTCTCGACCTCCCAGCTCTGCCCCGGCTGGAACGACTTAATCTTGAACGGGCCCGTTCCTTGCGCGTTCGCGAGTGCAAAGTCCGCCGTTCCCTCCTTCACGATCATCGCGTGGCGCGCGCTCAGCGCGAGCGGGATCAACGAGTCCGGGCGTTTGAGCGTGAGCACGAGCGTGCTGTCGTCCGGAGACTCGATCCCGTCTGGGTCGAGGCTCGGTTCGAGCCGTGAGAAGAGTGGCGAGCCGAGCTCCTCATCGAGGAGACGGCCGATGCTGTACGCCGCGTCCTTGGAGGTGAAGGGCGTTCCGTCGTGAAACGTCACGCCCTGGCGCAGGGTGAAGGTCCACTCGCTCGCGTCCTCGTTCGGTTCCCACTTCTCGGCGAGTACCGGGTGGACGCCCCATTCGGTGTCGGCAACGGTGAGTCCTTCGTAGATCTGCCCCGTGTAGAACGAGTCGTTGTTCAGCTCGGAGATCGCCGGGTCGAGACTCTCGTCTGTGCTCGAGTCGCTGAACGAGACCTGAAGAATGCCGCCTCGTTTGACCTGCCCCGTGGCGGTGCCACCCTCCGCGCCGCCGCCGCCCTCATCGCCTCCGCAGCCTGCTAGCCCGAGCACGCTCGCGCCGGCCGCGATCCCGGCGGCGCCCTTGAGCAGCTGTCGCCGTGTGAGCTCTTTCAGAAATTGATCGTCGTCGAACTCGGCCATCCCTCACTCCCTTCGGTTTGCATGCACTGCAGCGACGTCCGCCCGCCGATCAACCACTGACGCCGCAGGCCTAGCGCGCCTCGCCCGGCCGCGTGCGTGCTCACGCCGCGGCGCTGCCCCCATCCTCGACGGACTCGAGGATGCGACGCGAGCAACGATCCATGTTGCGCATGTCGCAACTCAGGCGATCCTAATGCCCTGCTTGCGGTAGGTAAAGACCCCAGCTACGAGGAAGCGAAGGTTCGCAGCGCAGATCGCCGCGGCTCGAGGTGACGCTCGGGCGTCTCGCACTCCTCGAGGAAGCTGACGGCCTCCCGGGCGAGCTCGGCGCCCTCGTCGCCTCGGCCGGGCCAGATGTTGACCTGCTCGCCGGGATCCGTCTCGAGGTCGTAGAGCTCCGGCTCCTCGGTGGGGCCGCCGAGGATGAGCGATCTCGTCCGGCTCGCGACCGTGAGCGGCATGTACCGCGCGATACGGCGCGGTCTGGAGTCGACTGCGCTCGTCATTTCGCCTTCGGCGAAATAGAGCGGCCAGGAGCTGACCACGAACGGACGGTGCTCGCCGCGCTCGCCGCGGAGCGCGGCGCGGAAGGAGCGCCCTCGCATCGTCCCCGGAGCTTCCGCGCCGACGAGGTCGAGGATGGTCGGTGCGATGTCGGGGGCGGTGGTCAGTTGCGCACGCCGCCCCGCCTCGAGGCCGGGCCCCCGCACCATCAGCGGCACGCGGGTCAGCTCCTGGTAGAGCGGAGACCAGCCGACCGTCAGCAGCCAGGACTGGGGCAGCCAGTCGGGCACGTCCGCCTCAGGCGCCAGAACCGCCTCGGGATCGTGGAACCATTCCGCTTTGCCGAAGTAGCCGTGCTCGCCGAAGTAGAAGCCGTGATCCGAGGTGAAGACGACGTATGTCCGCTCGCGCAGACCGAGGACCTCGAGCTTGTCGAGCAGCCGCCCGAGCCAGCGGTCCACCATCGTCACCTCGCCGCAGTAGCTGGCACGCACGGTGTCCATGTCCTCCTCGGTCAGCCCGTGCTCCTGCCAGCGCCCGTAACACGGATAGATGTGGCGGCCGTCGTAGTCGGGCTTGTAGAGGGCGGCGTAATAGTCCGGCGCGTCCCAGGGCTCGTGCGGGTCCCACGTGTCGACGTAGAGGAAAAAGGGCTCCTCGTAATGCCGCTCGAGCCAGCTCTCCGCCGCCGTCATCGTGCGGGCGACGAGACGGTCCGCCTCCGCTGTCCAGGTGAGGCGCGCGTCGGTGCGTTCTTGAGGACGGGTGTCGTCCCCCTGCCCGCGGATCCAGATGAAATCGTCGAACCCGCGGTCGTATGCGTAGCCGTTACGGATGAAGAACGGCGTGTCGACCACTCCCATCGTCAGGTAGCCGTTCGCGGAGAGCTGCCCGGGAAGCGTCTCGAGCCCGGCCGGCAGCGGCTCCCAACCCATGAACGTGAAGGCGAACTGACCCGTGAGGAAGTCCGCCCTTGCCGGCATGGTCGGGAACGACGAGATCATGTGGTGATCGAACACGACCGCATCGCGCGCGAGAGCGTCCAGGTTCGGCGTGCGGATCGTCTCGTTGCCGTACGCGCCAATGTGATCGCGCCGGAACGTGTCGCAGACGACCATGACGACGTTGGGGCGCTCGGTCACCCGGTCGACGATAGTGCAAGGCGTCGGCTGGGGCTAGAATCCGGCCTCCGACGCGCCGTGATCGACTGCGACGTCCACAACCAGTGGCCCTCGGCGGAGGCGTTGCTCCCGTATTTGGAGCCGCCTTTCCGCGACTATCTCGTGCGTGGCGAGATTCCGGGTCCGCCGGGCTCGTTTCCGCACGGACACAGGCCGTGGCTCCATCCGGAAGGGTTCAAGCGCTCGGACGTGCCGGCGCCTGAGGACGGGACGACGGAGGACCATTACGACGCGCTGCGCGCCCAACTGCTCGACCGCTACCAGGTCGATTACGCGATCCTCACCGGCGAGGAGGCGATCGAGGTCTCGACGCTCGCCAACGCGCGCTATGCGAGCGCGCTCGCGCGCGCCTACAACGACTGGATGATCGACGAGTGGCTGCCCCGTGACGGACGCTTGCGGGGCTCGCTCGTGGTGGCCCCGCAGGATCCCCGCGGCGCCGCCAAGGAGATCCGACGGGTTGGCGATCACCCGGGTGTCGTCCAGGTGCTCATGTCCACGGGCTCGGAGCGTCCGTACGGAGACCCGTTCTACGACCCCCTCTGGGAAGCGGCCGCCGAGCTCGAGCTGCCGGTGGCCGCACACCTCGGCGGCCAGGGAGGAATCAACGCGAATCCGACCGGCTGCGGGCCGCCGACGTTCTTCTGGGAAGCGCACGCCCTCTTCTCCGAGACGGGCATGGGACATGTGGCGAGCGTGATCGCGCACGGAATCTTCGAGCGCTTCCCCAATGTGCGGTTCGTCCTGATCGAGTGCGGGGTGGCCTGGCTGCCGGCGCTTCTCTGGCGTCTGGACGCGGACTACAAGGCATTGCGCAAGGAGACGCCCTGGCTGACGCGGCTGCCCAGCGAGTACGCGCGCGAGCACATCCGGCTGACCACGCAGCCACTCGAGCAGCCGCAGAACAAGCGTCACCTGTGGGCTGTGCTCGAGGCGATGAGCGGCGGGGAGGTCTTGCTCTTCGCCTCCGACTACCCGCACTGGGATTTCGATGACCCGACCACGATCCAGCTTCCGGAGACGTGGGAAGGCGACGTCTTCGACGGCAACGCGCGCGATCTGTACCGACTCCCGGCAGCCGCGGGGACGGCGTCAGCCGGCGAAGGGTGAGCGGCGGCCGCTTCCGCGTCTGCGAGGCGAACGAGCTCGCGCCGGGGCAACGGCTCGTGGTCGACCTGGGCGGGCGGAGCGTCGGCGTCTTCAACGTGGAGGGGAGCTTCTACGCCCTGCACAACCGCTGCCCGCACCGGGGAGGCGCGCTCTGTCTCGGACCCGTAACCGGCGTGACTCGCTCGACGGACGACTTCGAATACGTCTACGCAGACGAAGGCCGGATCCTGCGCTGCGCCTGGCACGGCTGGGAGTTCGAGATCGAGACGGGGCGTTCGCTCGCCGACCCAAAATTGAAGGCGAAGACGTTTCCCGTCACCGTGGAAGATGGCGAGGTGATCGTTCACATCTGATGGCGCTGGCCCCGACGCCAATGTGGACAGTTCGCGCTCATCTACGGGGGACCGGCATCGGCGCGACCGCGTTTGAGCCCGGACCCGAGGCCGGGTGGCGATCTGCGGCCGGCGCGCCGAGCTTCGGGAGCGGACCGGGCCGAGATCGAGTCGGTCCCGAACGGCTCGCCGGCGCGATCCTCGTGGCGGGCGGCGTAGCGCTCCTCAGCCTCTAGAACTCGAAGTTTGTGTTTCACGCGGACGACCCTCCTCGACATGTCCTCGACCGTGAATCTCCGGCAACAAGGGGCGTCGTGGACTTTGTGTCAGTGAAACACAAACCAGGGTTTGCACCTCGGCCGCGCGCGTAGGCCGTCGCGTCCAACCGTTCCCACGGGCTTAGGACGCCGCTTCAGGGTTGTTGGAAATCCGCCTGCGGGCTACGCTGGCCGTGGCGTATAGAGGGAGGTTGAGGTTCAGATGAGCGTTGCCGTGTCCCAGCACAAGAATTTCGTCGGCGGGGAGTGGGTCGATTCCGCCGGCGGCGAGACCATGGAGGTCGTCAACCCTTCGACGGGGGAGGTGATCGCGGAGGTCCCCAGCAGCACGGCGGAGGATGCCGATCGCGCCGTCCAAGCGGCCAAGACGGCCCTGCCCGAATGGCTCGAGACAACTCCCGGCGAGCGCGCGGAGCTCCTCTTCAAGGTTGCCGACCTGATCGACGAGAACGCCGACGAGCTCGCCGCGCTCGAGTCGAAGAACGTCGGGAAGCCGCTGTCCTACGCGAAGGACGAGATGCCGGTCGCTTCCGACAACATCCGCTTCTTCGCAGGCGCCGCCCGCGTTCTCGAGGGCCGTGCCGCAGGCGAGTACATGCGCGGCTACACCTCCATGCTCCGCCGCGAGCCGATCGGCGTCGTGGCCGGCATCGCGCCGTGGAATTATCCGCTGATGATGGCCGTCTGGAAGTTCGCGCCCGCGCTGGCCGCGGGCAACGTGCAGATCCTCAAGCCGTCGGAGCAAACGCCTCTGTCGCTGCTTCGCTTCATGGAGCTGGCCGAGGGCGTCATCCCGCCCGGAGTCCTCAATGTCATCACGGGCGACGGCGTGCCGGTCGGCGAGGCGCTCGTCAAGCATCCCGATGTGCGGCTTGTGTCCCTGACCGGAGACGTCGAGACGGGCAAGACCATCGCCCGCACGGCCGCGGACAACCTAAAGCGCGTCCATCTCGAGCTGGGCGGCAAGGCTCCCGTCGTCGTCTTCGACGACGCAGATCCCGCCGCGGTGGCCGAGGCGATCAGGACCGCCGGCTACTGGAACTCCGGCCAGGATTGCACCGCCGCCTCGCGCGTCGTCGCCGGGCCCAAGATCTACGATACGCTCATCGAGCAGCTCGTTCCCGCCGTCGAGTCCCTGCACGTCGGCGATCCCGCCGAGGGAGACGACATCGAGATGGGACCCGTGATCTCGAAGGACCAGCAGGAGCGCGTGTTCGGCTTCCTCGAGCGGGCGAAGGACTCGAAGGCGACGATCCTCACCGGCGGCGACTCGAACGGCGACCGCGGCTACTTCGTGAAGCCGACCGTCGTCACCGACGTCGGCCAGGACGCCGAGATCGTCCAGCGCGAGGTCTTCGGGCCCGTCGTTAGCGTGCAGCGGTTCGACGACGACGATCAGGCAATCGCCTGGGCGAACGACGTCCGCTACGGCCTGGCAGCCTCCGTCTGGACGCGAGACGTCGGTCGCGCACTCAACGCGGCCAGGAAGCTCCAGTTCGGGACCGTCTGGATCAACGACCACATTCCGCTCGTCTCCGAGATGCCGCACGGCGGCTTCAAGGAGTCGGGCTACGGCAAGGACCTGTCCGTTTACTCGCTCGAGGACTACACCCAGATCAAGCATGTAATGGCCAAAATCGATTGACGATGGCGAGCGAGAGGGAGAACCGGAAACTCCACCCCCCGGAAAATGCGGAGGATTTTTCGGGGCTGAAGCATGTGATGGCGAAAATCGACTGACGGTTGCCGATGGCTGTAGAGGAGCGAGTCGCGGCACCAGCTGAGTCCGGCGGGGCGACTGACGCGCCGGACGTACGGCTGGACAACGTCACGAAGCGGTTCGACGACGTCGTCGCCGTGGACGGGCTCACCCTCGAGGTCCCGCGTGGAAGCTTCTTCGCCCTGCTCGGGCCCTCGGGCTGCGGGAAGACAACGACGCTCCGCATGATCGGCGGGTTCGAAGAGCCCTCCGAAGGGACGATCTTCCTCGGCGACCGCGACGTAACAGGCCTGCCGCCATACCGCCGCGATGTGAACACCGTTTTCCAGAGCTATGCCCTCTTCCCCCACCTCTCCATCTTCGAGAACGTGGCTTTTGGGCTCCGCCGCCGCGGGGTGAGGGGGCAGGATCTCCGCAAGCAGGTCACCCGGATACTCGAGCTCGTGCAGCTCTCCGGTTTCGAGCGGCGCAAGCCGCGGCAGCTCTCGGGAGGCCAGCAGCAACGCATCGCGCTGGCCCGGGCACTGGTCAATAGCCCGCGGGTACTCCTCCTGGACGAGCCGCTCGGAGCGCTCGACCTCAAGCTCCGCAAGGAGATGCAGCTTTTCATCAAGGCCCTGCAGCACGATCTCGGCATCACGTTCATCCACGTGACGCACGACCAAGAGGAGGCCATGACCATGGCCGACTCGATCGCGGTCATGGACGCGGGCCACATCGAGCAGCTCGGCTCGCCGGACGAGCTCTACGAGCGGCCGAATACACCGTTCGTGGCTCGCTTCCTGGGTGTGTCCAATCTCCTCGGAGGCGAGGCCGCGGGCGACGGTACCGTCCGGCTCTCGGACGGGACGATCGTTCGCGCTCCCGCGTCCTCGGGGCGACAGGGCAAGGTCGCCGTCGGCATCCGGCCAGAGAAGATCCGCCTCGGCGCCGGTGAGGAGAACACTCTGGCCGGGGACGTGCGTGAGCGCGCCTACATCGGCGTCTCGACTCAGTACATCGTCGACACTGCCCACGGCCCCGTCACCGTCTATGTCCAGAACGCCGATCCGCGCGTGAGCGCGGTGCAGGCCGGCGACCCGGTGACGCTGAGCTGGAGCCCCGAAGCAACGTTCGTCGTCGACCCAGAGGAGGAAAGAAAGGAATGACCGATCCACGGTTCAACGACCCCGTTACCCGGCGTCAGTTGCTCCGGCGCGCCGCTGCCGGCGGCGCTGTGCTCTCCCTGCCTTCGATCCTCGCGGCCTGTGGCGGGGGAGAAGGCATCGAAGGCGCGGCCAACACGCAAACATCGGGCACGACGAGCGTCAAGCAGGTGCTCGCGGACACGCTCGTCTTCGCCAACTGGCCCGTCTACATCGACGTCAAGAAGAAGAAGCACCCCACCCTCGACAAGTTCACCGCTCAGACCGGTGTCAATGTCAAGTACATCGAAGAGGTCAACGACAACGAGGAGTGGTTCGGCAAGTTCCAGGCCCAGCTCGCACAGGGCGACGACATCGGCCGCGACCTCACGGTGCTGACCGACTGGATGGCCGCGCGCATGATCCGGCTGGGCTACGTCGAGAAGAAGGACAAGAGCGCGATCCCGAACGAGAAGAACCTCACGCCAGCGCTCCAGCACCCCGCCTGGGATCCCAATCGAGAGTACTCGCTCCCCTGGCAGTCGGGCATGACCGGCATCGGCTACAACCCGAAGTTCACCGGCGGGCCGATCACCTCGATCGAGCAGCTCTTCACGGACCCGAAGCTCAAGGGCAAGGTCACCTGCCTGACGGAGATGCCCGACACGATGGGCCTGATCATGCAGGCGAACGGCGACGACCCGACCAAGGTCGAGTCGGATGCCTTCGATCGCGCGATCGAGATGTTGCAAAGCGCTGTGGACTCTGGCCAGATCCGGCGCTTCACCGGCAACGACTACCTTGAGGATTTTCCGGCCGGCAGCACCTGGGCGGCCATGACCTGGTCCGGTGACGTCGCACAGCTCCAAACCGATACTCCCGGGCTCAAGTGGGTGATCCCTGACGACGGCGGCATGATCTGGAACGACAACATGCTCATTCCGCTCGGCGGCGACGTCTTCACCGCTTCGACCTATATGAACTTCGTCTACGACCCCGCGATCGCGGCGGAGATCGAGGCCTGGGTCAACTACATCTGTCCCGTGGTGGGCGCCCAGGAAGAGATCAAGAAGATCGACCCGGCACTGGCAAAGAATCCGCAGATCTTCCCGGACGAGGCCACGCTCTCGAAGGTAAAGCTCTTCGACGCCGAGGCGGCCGACAACACGGACTACAAGGAGAAGTTTCAGGCAGTAATCGGCGCGTAGGGCAAGCGAGAATGGCCTTTCTCCACCGCCATCGCTGGATAACGCCATACCTCCTGCTGCTGCCGGGGCTCGCCTTCCTGGCCGTCTTCTTCTTGGTCCCGACCTACTACCTGGCGAACACCTCGCTCCAGAGCGGCGACCTCTTCTCGGGATACGTGTTCTCGTGGGCCTGGGACAACTACAGCGACGCCGTCACGACTTACAAGGCGCAGTTCCTCCGTTCGCTCGAGTACGCGGGGCTCGCCACGGTGATCGCCTTCCTCATCAGCTACCCCCTTGCCTACTGGATCGCGTTCCGGGGCGGCCGGTGGAAGAACCTGCTCCTGCTCTTCATCATCGCGCCCTTCTTCGTCACGTACCTGATCAGGACGATCGCCTGGAAGACGATCCTCGGCGACGAAGGCTTCGTCGTCCAGACGCTGCAGAGCCTCCACGTGGTCGGCAGCGACGGCCGGCTCCTCGCAACCTCGACGGCCGTCGTCGCCGGCATCACCTACAACTACCTGCCCTTTATGGCCCTGCCGTTGTACGTCAGCCTCGAGCAGATCGATGAACGACTGATCGAGGCCGCGCAGGACCTTTACGCCAGCAAGGCGAAGGCGTTCTTCCGCGTCACACTACCGCTCTCCCTGCCGGGCGTCTTCGCGGGCACGCTCCTTACGTTCATTCCCGCGGCCGGCGACTTCATCAATGCCCAGCTGCTCGGAACCCCTCGCCAGTCGATGATCGGAAACGTCATCCAGTCCAAGTTCAAGGTCATAGCGGATTACCCGGAGGCGGCCGCGCTCTCGTTCATCCTCATGGCCGGGATCCTCGTCGCCATCCTCGCCTACACGCGCGTGATCGGTTCCGAAAGGCTCACAGGATGACGGTCGCCGCCGAGCGACTCGCTGTCCGTCGGCGACCGGGCATCCTCTCGCGCCTGCTTCGGTTCGTGCGCAAGCACGTCCTCACGGCCTACGCGATCCTCGCCTTCGCTTACCTGTTGCTCCCGATCGCAATCGTCGTGATCTTCTCCTTCAACGATCCGGTCGGACGCTTCAACCTGACCTGGCAAGGGTTCACGTTCGCGAACTGGCTCGATCCGTTCGGGTTCCCCGGGGTGCAGGACGCGGTCACGGTCAGCGTCGAGATCGCGATCCTCTCCAGCGTCATCGCGACGGCTCTCGGCACGCTGATTGCACTCGCGCTCGTTCGCTACCGCTTCCGCGGGCGGGGGGCGACGAACCTCCTCATCTTCCTGCCCCTGGCGACCCCGGAAATCGTGCTGGGAGCCTCGCTCCTCACGCTCTTCCTCAACTTCCGCGTGCCACTCGGCTTCACGACGATCCTGCTCGCCCACATCATGTTCAACATCAGCTTCGTCGTCGTGACCGTGAAGGCTCGGCTGGTCGGCTTTGACCGCCATCTCGAGGAGGCGGCGATGGACCTCGGGGCGAACGAGTGGACCACCTTCACGCGGGTCACCCTACCCCTCATCGCGCCGGGAATCCTCGCGGCAGGGTTCCTCGCTTTCGCCCTCTCGGTCGACGACTTCGTGATCACGTACCTGAACTCCGGCTCGGTCGTCACCTTCCCGCTCTTCGTCTGGGGAGCCGCCCGTGTCGCCATCCCGCCGCAGATCAACGTCATCGGGTCGGCCATCTTCTTTGTCGCCGTCCTCCTCATGCTCGCCAACGTCGCCCTCCAGTGGCGTCGCCAACCGAAAGGAGCCGTGTGAGCATCCCCGCTACCACGATGTCCCCCTCCGAGCTGCAGACAGCCGCCCGCGATCACCTCTGGCTGCACTTCACGCGCATGTCGAGCTACCGCGACGCGGAGATTCCGGTGATCGTGCGGGGCGACGGTTGCTACCTCGAAGATTCCAAGGGAAACCGCTACCTCGACGCGCTCGCAGGGCTCTTCGCCGTCAACATCGGGTACGGCTTCGGCGAGGAGATGGGCGAGGCCGCCGCGGCGCAGATGCGGGAGCTTCCCTTCTACACGAACTGGAGCTATGCGCATCCCCGAGCGATCGAGCTCGCCGCCGAGGTGGCGTCGCTCGCCCCGGGCGATCTGAACCGCGTCTTCTTCGTCTCCGGCGGGTCCGAGGCGGTCGAGTCCGCCTGGAAGCTGGCACGGCAGTACCACGCTGTCCGCGGCGAGCGCCGCTGGAAGGCAATCTCCCGGCGGATCGCCTACCACGGGACGACGATGGGGGCGCTCTCGATCAACGGAATCGCCTCGCTCAGGACGCCGTTCGAGCCGCTCGTCCCCGACGTCCTCCACGTGCGCAACACAAATCGTTACCACCGGCCTCCTGACGAGACGGAGGCGGAGTTCACGGCGTTCCTCCTCGAGGACCTCGAGTCGACCATCGAGCAGACCGGGGCCGAAACGGTCGCGATGGTGATCATGGAGCCCGTGCAGAACGCCGGCGGTTCGTTCACGCCGCCGGAGGGCTATTTCCAGGGCGTGCGTGAGATCTGCGACCGCTACGGAATCCTGCTCTGCGCGGACGAGGTGATCACGGCCTTCGGCCGGCTCGGCGCGTGGTTCGCCTCCGACCGCTACGACATCCGGCCCGACATCGTCACCTCGGCCAAGGGGCTCTCCTCTGCCCACGCGGCCATCGGCGCCGTGATCGTCCGCGACGCGGTCATGGAGCCCTTCCTTGAGGGCACGCAGATGTACGCCCACGGGATCACGTTCGGAGGGCATCCCGTCATGGCCGCCATCGCGCTCAAGAACATCGAGATCATGAAGCGGGAGCGGATCGTCGAGCACGTCGCCGAGCAGCAGGACGCCTTCCGCTCGACATTGGCGCAGCTTCTCGACCTGCCGATCGTCGGCGATCTGCGCGGGACGGGGTTCTTCTACGCGCTCGAGCTCGTCAAGGACAAGGAGACGCGCGAGACCTTCTCGGACGAGGAGTGCGAGACGCTCCTGCGGGACTTCCTCTCCCCGCGGCTCTTCGAGCGGGGCCTCATCTGCCGCGCGGACGACCGCGGCGATCCGGTGGTGCAGATCTCGCCTCCGCTCGTCGCGGACCAGGCCGAGTTCGACGAGATCGTCTCCATCCTCGGCGACACGCTTCTCGAGGCGTCGGAGCGAGTGTCCGCCGCGTAGCCCCGGGTCTCCGGTAGCGTCGTGGCATGCGCGCGATGGTGCTCGACGCGCCGGGGACGGAGCTCCGACCCGCCGATCTGCCCGTGCCCACGCGGGCCGCGGGAGAGGTGCTCGTCGAGGTCGTGGCGTGCGCGGTTTGCCGCACCGACCTCCACGTCGTGGACGGCGAGCTGCCCGACCCCAATCTGCCGCTCGTACCGGGACATCAGATCGTGGGTCGCGTCATCGAGGGAGGCGAGCGCTTCGAGCCGGGGGAGAGAAGTGGCATCCCCTGGCTCGGCTGGACGGACGGGGACTGTCGTTACTGCCGCTCCGGCCGAGAGAACCTCTGCGATCGCGCCCGCTTCACCGGCTACCAGCTCGACGGGGGATATGCGGAGTACGCGGTCGCGGACGAACGGTTCTGCTTCCCGCTGCCCGAGAGCTACTCGGACGTTCACGCAGCGCCGCTCCTTTGTGCGGGCCTGATCGGGTACCGGTCGCTGAGGCTGGCGGGCGACGTCGAGCGGCTCGGCCTCTACGGCTTCGGCGCGTCCGCTCACCTTGTCGCCCAGGTCGCCCGCCACCAGGGCCGGCGCGTATTCGCTTTCACGCGCGCCGGTGACGAGGAAGGTCAGCGCTTCGCGCGCTCGCTCGGCGCCGAATGGGCCGGAGGTTCGGACGAGAGGCCGCCAGAAGAGCTCGACGCCGCGATCATCTTCGCTCCCGTAGGCGCCCTCGTCCCGGTCGCGCTCAATGCGCTCGCCAAGGGCGGCGTCGTGGTCTGCGCCGGCATCCACATGAGCGACATCCCGTCCTTTCCGTACGAGCTCCTGTGGGGCGAGCGCGCAGTGCGCTCGGTCGCGAATCTCACCAGGTTCGACGGCGAGGAGTTCCTGGGGATCGCGCCTCAGGTGCCGGTCCGGACGGAGGTCGAGGTCTTGCCTCTCGAGCAGGCGAACGAGGCGCTTCAACGGCTGCGGGCCGGAGCGATCCGCGGCTCGGCGGTGCTGACTCCCTAGGGTCCGCTGTATTCGAAGGCGGCGTACTCGGTGTTCTTGCCGGTGTGGTCGAACTCGATGTCTCCCTTGACGCTGAAGTGTGTCGAGGTCGCGCACCAGCCTTCGTTGAAGACGAGTCCCTTGGGTAGCACGACCGCCGCCCGCGTCTCGTTGCCCGTTATGGGATTCCTGATCGGCTCTATCGACGAATGACGCCGCGCGGACGCTTACGCCCAGTCCCAAAGCGCGTTCACGATCTTCCAGCCTTCATCCGTCTGTCCGAGGTGGAGATATTCGCGGTAGACGTTCGAATGCACAACCACGGTCGCGATTGGCCCGTAGATCTCGACGACGTCGATGTCGATCCGCCGCTCGCCGGGGTCGCGGTGCTTCCCGGATCCCGCGGCAGTCGCCTCGATCATCTCGGGAGCGGTGTCCTCGTCGAGTGTGCCGTTGCCGAGCGAGCGCTTGGCCAGCTGCGGGTGCAGGGCGCGCTCCATGCGCCCGGCATCCCCGTCGAACCAACCCTCGAAGTAGTCGAGGACAGTGCTCTTGATTGCCTTTTCGTCGGTCATTGCAACACCTCCGCGATGTGGGCCGCGGCGCGGGCCGCGCCGTCGGTCTCCACCGGTTCGTAGTCGACGTCGCGCCCGATTTCCTCGGCGATCGCCGTCGCGATCGACTCCGGCGTCGACTCCTCGAAGTCCATGCAGCGGCCGGCCCGGTAGCGCTCGAGGCGATGCCGTACGTGGAAGTTCTGCTCGAAGTGGTGACGCAGCGGGAAGTAGAGAAAAGGACGACCGTTGGCGGTCAGCTCCATGGACGTCGTCAGGCCGCCCTGCACGACCGCCAGGTCGCAGGCGGCGAGATGGCGATAGAGGTTGTGTACGTACGGGCGCACTTCGAGGCCTTCCGCCTGCGGCAGGGAGGCCGGGTCAATACGCGGGCCGGCGACGACGACCATGCGAAGCGCAGGAACCAGCTCCTTGGCCGCCGGGAATGCTTCGATCACCCGGCGCAGGAGATGGCCGCCGACGCCGGAGCCGCCGACCGTGACGATGCAGACCTGCTCGTCCCGGGCATAGCCGAGCTCCGCCCTCAGGCGTTCGCGGTCGGCGAGCGCCTCGGGGTCGAAGCCCGAGACGTAACCCGCGAAATCGTAGTGCTGCTCGGTCCAGTCCCGGATCATCGGGAGGCCGCCGCCGAAGCTCTCGGGAACGACATCGTCTGCGTTCCCGACGAAGATCGCCCGGTCTCGCAACCGCGGAAAGCGGGCGATGTGCTCGATCATCTCGGCGTTGTAGTCGGCCGTCAGGAACGACTCGCGCTCGCCGCCGTCGGGCATGGGCAACCAGCCCACGAAGTCGGTCAGCCAGACATACGCGGCGCGCTTTTGCTCTGGGTTCTCGTGCAGGTAGTAGTCGAGCTCCCAGGCCTCGTCCCCGATCCAGAGGTCGTATTGCTCTTCCTGGACAAGGTCGTGGAAGACCATGAAGTTGGCGAGCAGGATCTCGTCCATCCGCCGCCAGGCCTGGAAGCAGTGGAGGTCGTGCTCGGCCGACTCGCTCTCGATGTGAGTCGACTCGTTCGCGAGCTCGCCGCTGGCGGGATGGATGCGTTCCCCCTCACCCTCCAGCACCTTGGTGACCGGATGCTGAGCGAGCCAGTCGATCTCGAGGTCGGGCACGAGCTTGCGCAGCTCCTTGGCGATCGCGACGTCGCGCTGCGCGTGACCGAGCCCGATCGGCGAGGAGACGTACAGCGCGCGGCGTCGCCTCGATTTGGCACGGGTCCAGCGAGTGGGGGAGGGTGGCGCAACGAAGTCTCGGAGGACAAGGTTGACCTTGACGGGGTCACGGACGTGCGGGCCGTGGCCCGACCCTTCGATGAGGACGAGGCTTCCACCGGTCTCCTCGGCGAGCGCGATGCCCCGTGAGGCCCCCGTGATCGCGTCCTCGGTCCCCTGAACGACCAGGACGGGACAGCGCACTCGCGCGCATAGGGCGCGGGTCTCCTCCTCGCCCATGTTGATCGCCAGCCGCGTCGCGACGAGCGCCTCCGGCGCCGTCTCGAGACCCCAGCCGACGCAATCCTCGATCTGCTTCGTCGAGTGCGGCTCCGTGAACATCTGCGAGAAGAAGAACTCGAGGAAGTCGCGGTAGTCGCGCAACCAGTAATGGCGGTTGTACTTCGCCCAGCCCTCGTCGGTCTCGAGCACGTCCTCGAACGGGTACGCAATCCGCGCAGCCAGCGGCGTCCCGAGTGAGACCGACGGGCAGATGAAGACGGCGCCGGCGATGCGCTCGGCGTGCTCGGCGGCGAGGAGCAGAGCTCGCTGGGCTCCGAGGGAGAGGGACACGATCACTGCGCGATCAGTCCCTGTCGCATCCATCACCGCAAGCGAGTCGGCGGCGTACTCCGCCTCGGAGTAGGCGGCGACTTCTTCCGGCCGGTCCGACTTGCCGTTGCCGCGCCCGTCGAAGGTGACCACGCGACAATGCCGGGCCAGGTACGGGATCTGCATCTTCCAGTGGCGGGAGTGGATGATCGACCAGGTGGGGAGGAGGAGCACCGTGGGCTCGCCCTCGCCATAGACCTCGTAGGAGACCCGCACGCCGTCGCGCTCGATGTAGCCTTCCTCGTCCGGGTAGCAGGCCCGCGTCTGCTCGCTCGCCTGTGCGGTTACCTCTTCCGTTGTCGCCATGACCTCTCCTTTGCCTCCATCCATCCGTCGATCCACTCGAGGAGGGCCGCGTGGCCGGTCTCGATGCCCGAGAGCCTCTCGAGTATGACGCCCTCGTTGAAGGTCATCACGAGCGAGACGAGCGCGTCGAGGGGCATCTCGATCCCGTAGCGCTCCCTCGGCTCGGCGAACGCCTCCGTGAGAACTGCCCGCCACTCGTCGTTGACGCGCGCAAGGGGCTCGCGCAGTTCCGGCCGGTTCCAGGCGAGCGCCTGCAGCTCGAGCCAGATTTTCTCGTAGGCCACGTCTTCGGAGACCAGGTAGAGCATCGCCTGCCGCCACTTCTCGATGAAAGGCACGTCCGCGGCGGCGTACATGGCCCGTTGGCGCTCGGTCAGCTCGGCGGTGAAGCGCTCGAGCACGCGCACGAGCAGGTTCTCGATCGAGCCGAAGTAGTAATGGACGAGGCCGTGGTTGACACCCGCTTCTTCGGCCAGGGGGCGGGTCGTGATCCCCGCATGGCCGACTTCGACGAGCAGCCGCTCGGCCGCGTCGAGGAGCGCTCCCTCGGCGGCCGAGCGGGCTACTTCCGGCGCAGCCACCGAACGAAGCGGTCCGCTTTGGCCCGCCACATGAGCACCAGCGCGTAGGCTCCGCCGCCGCCGCCGGCGACCGCATAGAGGATGAGCTCCTCGCCGTATCCGTGGTGCGCGAGGATCACGGGAAGATCTCCGTCGTACAGTCGCCGCCCTGGAGTCGTACCTCGTGCGCGCGGGCGGGGCCGTTTGCACGGTCATGGAAGTCGACGAAGAAGTCGCGGTCGACCCCCATCGACCCGTCCTCGCCGATGTCGACCTTGAGAAGCCACGAGCGCAGATCGGGATAGAACTGGTTGTCCCAGGTGGAGTAGAGGGAGTTCGTAACGTAGAGGCGGCGGCCGTCGAGCGAGAGTTGCATCATCTGCGGGCCACCGTTCACCTCTCTGCCGGCGTCGCTCTTCTGCCCGAGAAGGCCGCCCAGCCAGAGCCTCCCGGTCAGCTTCGGGTTTGCGGGATCGGAGACGTCGTACCGGTGGAGGTCCCCGTGCAGCCAGTTGGAGACGTAGAGCGCGTGATCATCCATCGAGAGGACGATGTCCGTCATGAGGCTGGGAACGGGGATGGGCCAGCCCTCGAGCTCTACCGGCTCTACCGCAATGACTGGATCGGCCGCCCACGAGCCGTTCGAGCGGTAAAAGCGCCAGATCACGCTCGAGAGGGCAGCGGCGACGAAGCCCTGCTCCGCCTCGGGATCGTGCAGCCAGCGGATCTCCAGCGGGACGAGCCCCTGCTCGCCGAGGTCGATGGTCTGCTCGAGCGTCCGCTCAGCCAGGTTCCAGAAATGGAGTCGCTGCCCGTAGCGGCCGCGACCGACGTCCTCGAGATCGAATCCCGGCTCGAAGGCGTTCGGCTCGCCGAACTCGCTGGAGACAAGCGTGTTCTTGCGCGGCTGGTACCAGAAGTCGTAGTTCATCGACGGGCGCTCGCCCCCGTTCTCCCAGCGGCCCTTGAGATCGAATGTCTTAGCGTCGAGGACGGCGAATCCACCCGAGCCGTTACCCTCCGCGTCGCCGAGCGTCGAGACGACGACGTTGTCGCCGGGCATGCAGTGCACCGTGTGCGGCCGGGTGTAGCCGGTCTCGCGAACGAGCTCCCCGGGCTCGATCACCTTCTCGATCCGCGGACGACGGGGGTCGTCGGCGACGTTGACGATGTGGATCCGAGAGGAGCGGAAACCGGGCAGGATCAAGTGTGAGCGATCCGGGCCGTGGCAGGCCGAGCTGCACCGGTTCCAGCCATAGTGGTGGAGCTCGTCGCCGACGTTAGGCATCGGCGTCTCGTGAAGGAGGGCTCCCGATTCGGCGTCGATGACCGCGAGGAAGTCGGGCGCTTCGACGCCGGTACCCTCGTGCAGGCAGGCGAGGTAGAGGAACTCTTCCGGCGGCGCGCCGCGAGCCTCTTCAGGCGAGCCGTAGAACGAAGGCGTAGGTGCCATGTCAGGCTCCTTAGTCGAATGACTTAGTCATTTGACTAAACAGCGCCGCCTTTGTCAAGCCCCTCTCAGCACTCCTCGGCGGGCCCGGTAACGGCGGAAGACGACCCGCTCGCGAAGATCGATCGGCGGACTCGCTGCGCGAACACGACGCGCAAGCCCCCCTGGGATGCGGACACCCTCCCGGTCGCCGACGATCTCGAAGAACTCCTCTGTCGTGTCGAAGCGCTCGAACACGTCCCGCTCGACCTCGGCCTCGAGCTCGAACAGACCCGACGAGGCGAGCTCGTTCTCGGTCGCGCTCACGATCTCGAAGAACGTGCGCTCGTCGATGCGGCCGAGAACCTCACCGCCCGCTTCGGCCTGCTCGTCCGGCGGAATCGGATGGATGTCGACGAGGGTCCCGCCGGGAACGAGCGCCGAGTGGAGTTTCCGCAGGGCGTTCACGACGCCCTCGACCTCGATTCATCACAACGACCAGGAGAGGAGCGCGAGGTCGAAGCTCTGCTTCGGGACGTCGAGCTCGACCGCATCCATGACCTCAAGGCGCACCCGTTCGGCGAGCTCGGCGGGCAGGGCCTCCCGCGCTTGCGCGATCCGCTCCTCGTCGGGGTCGATTGCGAAGACGGAGGCGGTCTCACCGGCGAAGCGCCAGGTCAACCTCCCCTCGCCCGTGCCGACCTCGAGCACACGTAGACCGCGCAGGTCGGCGACCTCCGCCAGAGCGGCCGTCTCGTCGCCGAAGATGTCGATCGTCCAGGCCATCTAGCTCTCCTTGGCCCGCTTGCGCTCCTTGTCGTAGACCGGGTGCTCTACGACCTCCCCGGCGACTTCGTCGTCGCCGACCCGGACCAGGATCTTCTGTCCGGGCTCCTTCAGGTCCTTGCGGATCTTGGCGAGACCGAGGGTCTGGCCGTTCAGGTAGGGAGACTCGACGGCCTGCGTGACGAGTCCGACCTCCTCGCCGTCCACACCGATCGCGCCCCCTGACGCCTCGTCCCCGCCCCTCTCGAGGACGACGCTCGTCAGGCGAAGCCTCGTCTCTTCCTTGTCGCGCGCGAGCGCCTCGCGGCCCTGGAAGTCACCCTTGTCCACGTCGACGGACCAGCCGAGGCCGCATTCGTACGGGGAGACGGTCGGGTCGTACTCGACTCCCCCGATGATGAACCCCCCCTCAATCCGGAAGAGGTCGAGCGCCACCATGCCGATCAGCTTCATCCCGTCCGGCTCCCCGGCCTCCACCAAGGCGTCCCAGAGCTCGAGCGCGCGGTCGCGGTCGACCCAGAGCTCGTATCCCAGCTCCGCCGTGTAGCCGAGCCGCGTCATGAAGACCGGGATGCCGGCGATCTCAACGTCCTCGCGGAACGTGTAATAGGGGAAGGCCTCGTTCGAGAGATCCTGGTTGGCGACGGTCTGGAGGATCTCGCGGCTCTTCGGCCCCTGGAGGCAAAGGTGCGGCATGGCGTCGGTGAACTCGCGGACGGTGATTCCGGCCGGCGCCTTCTCGGTGAAGATCTCGTAGTCGCGGTCGTTCGCGCCGCAAAA
>Ga0307415_100000255_pt1 | contig 23033 bp, 19 predicted proteins | sample DK1Cmetagenome_FD_204524 | JGI IMG/M metagenome (GOLD analysis project Ga0307415, IMG submission 204524) | Maize rhizosphere microbial communities from greenhouse at UC Davis, California, United States - DK15-C-2 | ecosystem: Host-associated > Plants > Roots > Rhizosphere > Soil | place: USA... | reverse complement strand
GACATCGGCGGCGCCCCCTTCCTCCACACCCTGGTGGCCAGCGTCCCCACCGCCGCCAACGCCGGCTACTACGCCCGCATCGTCAAGGAGGCCGGCGTCCTGCGCCGCCTCATCGACGTCGGCACCCAGATCGTCCAGCTCGGCTTCGAGACCCCCCAGGACACCGAGCGCGCCGTCGACATCGCCGAGTCCCTCGTCTACCAGGTCGCCCAGGGCCGGGTCACCGAGGACTACCACTCCCTCCGCGACGTCCTCACCGGCACCCTCGAAGCCATCGAGCGCCTCCACGAGGACCACCGCGAGATCACCGGCGTCCCCACCGGCTTCCCGGACCTGGACCGCCTCACCTCGGGCCTCCAGCCCGCCAACCTGGTCATCGTCGCCGCGCGCCCGGCGGTGGGGAAGGCGCTGGCCCTCGACACGCCCCTTCCCACCCCGACCGGCTGGACGACGATGGGCGACGTAGCCGTCGGTGACCAGCTGATCGGTGCGGATGGCAGGCCGACGACCGTGATCGCCGCGACCGACGTGCTCCGCGATCGACCGTGCTATGAGGTGGAGTTCTCGGACGGGACCGTCATCGTCGCCGACGCGCAGCACCAGTGGCTGACCGAGACCCGGGCAGCGCGCAAGTCGTGGGCGGCCGCCCGCGGATACAACCGCGCCCGGACCCAGCGGATCTTCCCTTCGGTGACGACCACCGAGGAGCTGCTCGCGTCCCTCCGCTGCAATGGCACCGAGCAGCGGTTCAATCACGCCGTCGCCAACACCAGGCCGCTCGACCTGCCTCCAGGGGAGCTACCGCTGCCTCCCTATGCCCTCGGGGTATGGCTGGGCGATGGGCGTTCGGCCGGTGCCAGGATCACCACCGCCGACCCCGAGATCGTCGTCTACCTGGAGGCAGATGGGCTCTGGGTCGTGCCCGGCAGTGGTCTGGACTACTCCCTGCGTCTCCCAGAGAGGCCACCGGTTCCAGAGCGCTCCTGCGTTGTGTGTGGCAAGCGGTTCCGTCCGCAGACTTCACAGGTGCGTACCTGCGGAAGGTCGTGTGGCGGCCGGGCCCGCCTTGTCTCGCCTCCGGTCGAGCCCCCTACCTGCCCTGATTGTGGGCGGCCATCCAGCGGTTTCGCGCAGTGCCAGGCGTGCCGGAACCATCACGGCACCGTGCAAGGGAGATTGCGGGCCCTGGGTGTCCTCGGCGACAAGCACATTCCCACGGCGTATCTGCGAGCTTCCGAAGCGCAACGTCGGTTGCTCCTGGCCGGGTTGCTCGACACCGACGGGACGGTCGCCCCGAGCGGTGCGGTGCAGTTCTGCGTGACCTCCCAGCGTCTCGCCGAGGACACCCGTGAGCTGATCATCAGTCTCGGATATCGCTGCTCGCTGACGACCAAGCCGGTCAAGGGACGGACGGCGGCCACTTCCACGGCCTACCTCCTCACGTTCTCGACCACCGATAACGTCTTCCGGCTCGAGCGGAAACGGCTGCTGCACAAGGAGCGGCGGGGTCCGGGCCGCACCGGCAAGCGGCTCATCACCGCCGTGCGGCCTGTCCCCAGCGTGCCCGTGCGCTGCGTCGAGGTCGACCACCCCGACCATCTCTACCTCGCGAGCCGGTCGATGGTCCCGACCCACAACTCGACCCTCGGGCTGGACGTGGCCCGGCACGCGGCGGTGAAGGCGGGGGTGCCGACGGTGGTGTTCTCGCTGGAGATGAGCAAGACCGAGCTGGTGCAGCGGTTGATGTGCGCCGAGTGCACGGTGGACATGCAGCGGTTGCGGACGGGGCGGATGGAGGAGTCGGACTGGACCCGGCTGACCAGGTCGCTGGGGAAGTTGGCGGATGCGCCGCTGTTCATCGACGACTCGCCGGGGACGACCATGATGGAGATCCGGGCCAAGTGCCGGCGGCTCAAGCAGCGGCACGGGCTGGGGCTGGTGGTGGTCGACTACCTGCAGCTGATGCAGCCGAGCCGGCGCTTCGAGAACCGCCAGCAGGAGGTCAGCGAGATCTCCCGGTCGCTCAAGCTGTTGGCCAAGGAGCTGGACGTGCCGGTGGTGGCCATCTCGCAGCTGTCGCGGCAGACCGAGTCACGCTCCGACCGCCGGCCGATGCTGTCCGACCTACGCGAGAGCGGGGCGCTCGAGCAGGACTCGGACGTGGTGCTGTTCATCTACCGCGACGAGCTCTACGACCCCGAGTCCGCCCGTAAGGGGGAGGCGGACTTCATCCTGGCCAAGCACCGCAACGGGCCCACCGACACCGTCACCGTGACGTTCCAGGGCCAGTACTCCCGGTTCGCTCCGATGGCGGCGCGGAGCCTGTAGGCGGTGTCGCCAGGACCTCGGCGAGGTCGAAGCTGACCGTCTCCTCCAGCTGGTCGTAGGTGCACGAGCGGGGGTCGCGGTCGGGGCGCCAGCGCTGGAACTGGGCGGTGTGGCGGAACCGGCGGCCCTCCAGGTGGTCGTAGCGGACCTCGACCACCCGCTCGGGCCGTAGGGGCGTGAACGAGAGCTCCTTGCCGGGGTTCCAGCGGCTGCTGTTGGACCCGCGCCAGGCCCGGCCGGACGCCTCGGCCTCGCGCTGCCAGGCGCCCCAGTCCCAGGGGTGGCCCTCGAAGCTGGTCACCAGCGGCTGGAGCTCGGCGAACAGCTCCCGGCGGCGCGCCATCGAAGGCGCCGATGACCCCGGCCATGGCCAGCTCGCCGTCGTCGGTGTACAGCCCCAGCAGCAGCGAGCCGATCAGGTCGGTGCCGCGCTTGTGGAGCCGGTAGCCGGCGACCACGCAGTCGGCGGTGCGGGCGTGCTTGACCTTGCGCCACATCCTGCGGTCCGGCTCGTAGACCCCGTCCAGGGCCTTGGCGACCAGGCCGTCGAGGCCGGCGCCCTCGAAGCGGCCCAGCCACTCGGCGGCCAGGTGGCGGTCGGTGGTGGCCGGGGTCAGGTGCACCGGGGCCCGCACCCCGACCAGGGCCTGCTCCAGGGCGGCCCGCCGGCGGGCGAACGGCTCGGTCAGGTAGTCGGTCTCGTCCAGGGCGAGCAGGTCGAAGCAGATCAGGCGGGCCGGGGTCTGGGTGGCCAGCAGAGCGACCCGGCTGGCCGCGGGGTGGATGCGGAGCAACAGGGCCTCGAAGTCGAGCCGCCGGCCGGTGGCGTCGGGGACGACGATCTCGGCGTCGACCACACACCGGGCCGGCAGGTTCGCCTTGACGGCCTCGGTGACCTCGGGGAAGTAGCGGGTCAGGGGCCGCTCCTTGCGGCTGCCCAGCTCCACCTCGTCGCCGTCGCGGAACACGATCGTGCGGAACCCGTCCCACTTGGGCTCGAAGCTCCACAGCCCGTCGGGCAGGTCGGCGACCGGCTTGGCCAGCATCGGCGCCACCGGCGGCATCACCGGAAGGTCCATGCCCCCAGTATCCGGCAACCGGCCGGCGAGGCGGTCAGTCGGCGCTCAGCAGCAGCGGGGTGTCGGAGACCCGCAGGTGGACCCGGCCGTCGACCACCTCGGCCGGCTGGGGCTGGCCGAACGCGTCGACGGCGGCGGCCCGGGTCGCCGGCCAGGGCCAGTCGAACGCGACCGGGGGGTCGTCCTCGCCGCCGAAGGGTTCGCGCTGCTCCCAGACCACCAGGAGGGGGTCGCGGCCGCGGCGGCCGACCTCGAAGAGGTTGATGCCGGGCCGGCCCGGGACCTCGATGCGGACGACGCTGTCGACGCCGGCGAGCTGGCCGGCCAGGAGGGCGAAGGTGTCGGCCGCGGGGTGGCGGTGGGACAGCTCGGCGCCCTCGTAGTCCAGCAGGGCGAGCTTGCCGAAGAGCAGGTCCATGACCGACAGCGGGTTCTCGTAGCCGGGGATGTCCGGGGCCAGGTTCCAGCAGACCGTCCGCCGGACCCCCACCGACAGGGCCAGCAGGTTCCGCATGACGATCTCGCGGCAGTTGATGCGGTGGCGCTTGGCCTCCAGCTCCGGGGGGCAGCCACGCATGAACATCTGCAGCTGCGGCGGCAGGCCGGCCATGTCCCGGTACAGCGTGGCCATGGCGGCCTGCTCGGGGGTCTGCTGGGGGGCGCCGTTCCGGCCAGGGGCGCCGGAGGCGTCGGGACCGGCGGCGAACGCGGCCGCCAGGGCGGCCTGCATCGCCGTCACCGCCTCCGGGTAGAGGTTGGGCCATGGGGCGTTGTACTCGCCGGCGACCAGCGGCTTCTCGTAGCCGAAGTTGCGCATCAGCCCGCGGGCCGTCTCCACGTCGGCCGGGACCCGCTCCGCCTCGCCGTACAGGTGCAGGTCGAACAGGTCGAAGAAGTCGCGGCCGTCGCGCAGCAGGACGTCGAAGAACTGCCGGTCGGGGCTGTCGGGGGAGCTGGCCGGCAGCGCGTAGGGGGCGCCGCCCAGCACCACCGCCGCGTCGGGGTCGGCGGCCTTGACCGCCTGGTGGAACTCCCGGAGCTGGGCCACGTACTCGGCCGCGGTCCCGGCCCACAGCAGCCCGACGTTGGACGGCTCGTTGTCGCACTGCCAGTAGCGGACCCGGCCGGCGCAGTGGCGGACCAGGCGGTCCACGAACCGGCGGTAGGCCTCGGGGTCCTTGGCCGGCGACGGCGGCAGGAACTCGGTCGCCTGCCTGGTCGCCCAGGGCGAGCTGGAGCAGACGGTGACCCAGACCTCCTCGGAGCCGTCGAGCTGGTCCAGGAGCGCGTCCACGGCCTCGAAGCTCCAGCGGCCGGGCTCGGGCTCGACCTGCGACCAGTAGAAGTAGACCCGGACCAGCCCGGCCCCGAGCTCGCGGAGCAGGGGCATGAACTGGTCGGGCTTGCCGAAGAGGCCGTAGCTGATGCTGCGGACGATCCCGAGCCTGACGCCCGGCAGCAGCGGGTCAGCCACGGTGCCACCGCTGGCCGGCGGTCCCGCCGGCGATGCCGTACGGGCTCGGCACCAGGCGCATGAACCCCGTGATCAGGGCCACCCCGACGACGATGTGCATGCAGATCAGGGAGACGGCGGAGATGCCGTCGGCCAGGTAGCTCGGCCCGATGATGGAGATGGCCAGGGCCGTGCTGCCGACGAACGGCCACCAGCGGGCCGGCGCCAGCGCAGCAGCAGGGCGAAGCCCCCCATGCCGCCAGGCCGGCGACCAGGGTCGTGACCAGCACGTCGACGACGTCCACCTGGGTCGCGCCCGAGCCGGACTCGACCGTCAGGTCGACGCCGAGCAGCCGGACGACCGCCCAGACGACCAGCCCGGCGGCCGTGCCCGCGGCCACCACGGCCAGGCTGTTGCGGGTTGTTGCCTGCATCGTGTTCCTCCCACGCATCGATCGCCGGCCACCACCCTGCCGCGGCCAGGCGGCCGAGACATCCGCCGGATGACGGAGGTTCTAGCTCTCGTCGGGCAGCCCGACCACCTGGTAGAGCGCCCGCAGCAGGCCGAGCCAGCCCGTGAACGGGATCTCCTCGCCCTCCTGGCCCTCGACCGGGCGGGGCGGCTCGGCGCCGGAGACCAGGCGGAGGCTGCCGGCGGGGGGCTCCACCCGGTCCAGGGATATGCGGATCTCCATGCCCGCAGGGTCCTCCGGCCAGCCGGCCGCGACATCGGCCGGCTGGCGGATGTCGCGGCCGGGAGCGTCGCCCGATGCTGCCGCCGATGTGGGGCAGCCTCCGAGGACTCGCCCGGCTGCCGGCCGTGCCGGTGACCGCGGCCGTGGCCGGGCTGCTGGCGCTGGTCGGGGTGGGGGCGGTGACGGCCCGGCCGGGGTGGTTCCTGGCCGCGGGCCTGGCCACCTTCCTGGCGGTCACGGCGGCCGGGGTGGCGCTGGCCACCCGCCGGCTCCCGGACCAGCGTCCCCGGCGGGCCCGGCGGACCGGCTTCGCCGCCGCCCTGGCCGGGGTGGCCGTGTTCGTGGTCGCGGTCCTGGTGCCGGCCACCGGCGCCGGCGACCCGCGGCTGCCGCCGGCGCCGGTGGCCGGGCAGCGGCGGTGGGCCCTGCCCACCGGCTCGCGCATCGCCTACGTCCGCATGCCGGCCGCCGGCCGGCCGCAACCCACCCCGGTGGTGTTCCTCCACAGCGGTCCCGGATCGCCGACATGGCCGGCGACGGCGTCCCTGGCGACTACGAGGGGCCGTCCTAGGACTCGATGGCCACCGGCCGGCCGGCGGCCGTCTGCAGCAGGGCGGTGACCGCGGACCAGCCCTTGGGCGGGGCGGCGGCGGCGGGGGAGTACCCGGGGGCGTTGAGGGGGATCCGGACCCGCAGGGCGCCGGGGAGGGTGCGGAACTCGATCGGCGCGTCGAGCAGCATCGCCTCCCCGTCGATGCCCATCTCCACCGGCTGGGAGGACTGCAGCCGGAAGCTGTCGTCGGCCCACTCCACCCAGCCGGGCGGCCGCCAGGTCCGGCCGCTGGCCGCCGACTCGACCATGCGGGCCAGCTCGCTCGAGGACCGGAAGGTGGCCACGACGATGCCGAGGGCGCCGGTGTCCATGTGCCGCCGCGACCCGAACCCCTCCCCGCTGCCGAGCTCGTAGCGGTCGTTGGACACCAGGACCAGATGGGCCGAGGCGTGCTCGGTCCCGTCGGGCCCGGTGAAGCGCAGGTCGAAGGGGACCGCGTTGGGGCCGAGCATCCCGGGCAGCAGCTCCAGGGCGGTGCCGATCTTGCGGTCGCGGTAGGCCGGCGACTGCACGATCTTGGCGTAGAGGCCGACGGTGGCGTTGTTGACGAACACCCGCCCGCCGACCAGGCCCAGGTCGATGCGGCGCTCGACCGCCTCCCCGAAGGCGTCCAGGGCGGCGACCACGTCACCCCGGTCGAGGCCGAGGTCCATGGCCAGATGGTTTCGGGTGCCGGCGGGCACGCAGACGAAGCCGACGTCGCGCCGGGTGGCCACGGTGGCGACCAGGGCCTGGGAGCCGTCGCCGTCGGCCATCCCGACGACGTCGGCCCCGCCGTCCACCGCCTCCTCGGCCAGCTGCAGCAGGTCGTCGCCGGGGGCCAGCACCACCGGCTCGATGCCGCGGCGGCGGGCCTCCTCGACCAGGTTGAAGCGCTCGACCTTGCCGCCGCCGGACTTGGGGTTCATCAGCAGGACCGGGCGGGTGGCCGGGCCGACCGGCGTCCCCGGGGTGGGGCTGCTCTTGAGGGCCGGCAGGTCCCGCCCCAGGGCGTGCCTGGTGGCGATCCCGCCGACCACCACCAGGCCCACCGCCAGCAGGATCGTTAGCAGGGCACCCGAGCCGGTGATCAGCAGCAGCACCGCCGCCACCAGGGCCAGCACCGCCAGCGCGGCGGCCAGGACGCGGCGGAGCCCGGCGCGGGTGACGGCGAAGGCGGCCGCGGCCACCCCGACGCTGACACAGACCGCCGCCGCAGCCAGAATCAGCGGCCGCCGCAGCAGCGCCACCACCAGGACCACGAGCACCAGAAGGGGCGCGAGCAGCGCCACCACCGCGCTCGCCCTGCGCCCCGGCGGCATCGACTTCATCTCCGCGCCTCCACCGTCGACCTCCTGCATCTTCGCCGGGCCGGGCCAGCGGGACAAGCCGTTGGTCACGGGGGACCGGTAGTCTCGACCCATGTGCCGCAACATCACCACCCTGCGGGGGCTCGAGCCCCCAGCCACCAGCGAGGAGATCGAGGCCGCGGCCCGCCAGTACGTGCGCAAGGTGAGCGGCGTCACCCGCCCCACCCCGACCACCGAGGCGGTGTTCGAGCAGGCGGTCGCGGCCGTCGCCCGGGCCACGGCCGCGGTGCTGTCGGAGCTGCCGCCGCGCCGCCAGCCGCCCAAGGCCGACCCGCCGCTGCGCCGCCCCGAGGTCCGCGCCCGCCTGGCCGGACGCTGATCCTGTGTCCGGGAATGTCCGGGGGTGGCGGTAGGTTCAGCCGACCATGAGCCCCGATCCGCGGACCGTCCAGCGCGTGTACCTCGTGCTGATGCTGTTCAACACCCTGGCGGCGTCGTTCATCTGGGGCATCAACACCCTGTTCCTGCTCGACGCCGGGCTCAGCGCCACGGCCGCGTTCACCGCCAACGCCCTGTTCACCGCGGGCATGGTGCTGTTCGAGGTGCCGACCGGGGTGGTCGCCGACACCTGGGGCCGGCGCGCCTCCTACCTGCTCGGGTCCGTCACCCTGGCCGTCTCCACCGCCCTGTACTGGCTGGCCTGGCAGATGGAGGCCCCGTTCTGGGCCTGGGCGGTGACCTCGGCCCTGCTCGGCCTGGGCTTCACCTTCTTCTCCGGGGCCACCGAGGCCTGGCTGGTCGACGCCCTCAAGTTCACCGGGTTCAAGGGGAATCTCGAGTCGGTCTTCGCCAAGGGCCAGATCGTCAGTGGGGCGGCCATGCTGTCTGGGTCGGTGGTCGGCGGGCTGGTCGCGCAGTGGACCAACCTGGGCGTCCCCTACATCCTGCGGGCCCTGGCGCTGATCGTGACCTTCGCCGTCGCCTTCCTGTACATGCGGGATTGGGGGTTCGTCCCCAGGCCGGGCAAGCACCCGGCGCGGGAGATGCGCCAGGTGCTGCAGTCGTCGATGCGCTACGGCCTGGGCAGCCCGCCGGTCCGCTGGATGATGTTGGCCGCGCCGTTCACCTTCGGGGTCGGCATCTACGCCTTCTACGCCATGCAACCCTATCTGCTGGAGCTCTACGGCGACGAGCAGGCCTACAGCATCGCCGGCCTGGCCGCGGCCATCGTCGCCGGGGCGCAGATCGCCGGGGGCATGCTCGCCCCCCGGGTCCGGCGGCTGGTCCGCCGCCGCACCACCGCCCTGATCGCCGGCCTGCTGGTCGAGGTCGCGCTGCTGGCCCTGCTCGGGCTGACGACCGCCTTCTGGGTGGCGGTCGGGCTGCTGGTGCTGTGGGGGCTGGCCGCCGCGGCCACCCTGCCCATCCGGATGGCCTACATGAACGGCCTGATCCCCTCCGCGCAGCGGGCCACCGTCCTGTCGTTCGACAACCTGCTCGGCTCCAGCGGCGGGGTGGTCATCCAGCCGGCCCTGGGCAAGGTGGCCGACGCCGCCAGCTACGCGACCTCGTACCTGGTCGGCGCGGGGGTGACGCTGGCCGCGCTGCCGTTCATGCTGCTGGCCCGCCGCGAGCGGCCCGTCTCCGACCCGGTCGAGTTCGAGCCCGCCCAGCAAGGGAGTTGACAGACCGACCGGTCGGTTTTATGGTTCGGCAATGACGTTGGCACCGACAACCACCGACCGGGGCGGGGAGACCCGCCGCCGGATCCTCGAGGTCGCCGCCGAGGCGTTCGCCGAGCGCGGCTACGCCGGCACCTCGGTCAACGACGTGCTCAAGGCCAGCGGGGTCACCAAGGGCGGCTTCTACTTCCACTTCCCGTCCAAGGAGGCCCTGGCCCTGGCCACCCTCCGCCACAAGCAGGAGCAGTGGGCGGGCGCGGTCATGGCGGCCGTGCTGCAGCGCCCGCGGGCCGTCGACCAGCTCGACGCCATGGTCGAGGCCCTCTGCGACCTGCACGAGAGCGACCGCGCCTGCCGCGCCATCAGCCGGCTCTGCGCCGAGCTGGGCGACGAGCACCCCGAGCTGCGCCCGCAGCTCGGCACCCAGCTGACCACCTGGATGGACATGGTCGCCTCGGTCATCCGCAAGGGCCAGGACGAGGGCGACATCCGGCCCGACGTGGAGCCGGAGACGGCGGCCGAGATCGCCGTCGAGTCCTTCATCGGCCTGGAGACCGTGGCCGAGGTGCTCACCGGCCGGGCCGACCTGCGCCGCCGGGCCCGCGACTTCCGCGACCTCTGGTTCGCGGCCATCCGCCAGACCACCTGACAGCCATGCCTTCGGAACAGCGCACCAGTCTGTGCACGAAAGATACCAACCGGTCGGTTTGATCGGGTAGGGAGGGTCATGAACAGCCTGCTGGGACGACTCGGAGCGTTCACCGTCCGGCGACGGTGGTTCGTCATCGGCGCCTGGGTGGTGCTGCTGGCGGTGATGGCCAGCTTCGCCTCCGGCCTGACAGATCGGCTGGGCTCGGGTGGATTCGAGGTGCCCGGGTCGCAGTCCCTGGCCGTCCAGCGGGACCTGGAGCAGCGTTTCGCCAACCAGTTCCCGACCACCGCCCTGGTGACCGTCCACGACGGCGCCAGGACGGTCGACGACCCGGCCTTCAAGGCGGTCGTCGAGGGCATCGCCACCCGGGTCGAGGCGGTCCCCAACGTCGGCGGGGTGGAGTCGTTCGTCTCCACCGGCAGCCCGGCCTTCGTCTCCCCCGACCGGCACACCTCCTACCTGGTCGTCGGCCTCTCCGGGGACCAGAACACCCAGCTCGACACCGCCCCCGCGGTGGTCGAGGCGGCCCGCCGCACCGTGCCCGCCGGGGTCGAGGTCGAGGTCGGCGGGGGGGCCGCGTTCTACCAGCGCATGAACGAGATCTCCCGCCACGACCTCGAGCAGGCCGAGCGGGTCAGCTTCCCGATCACCCTGCTGGTCCTGCTGATCGCCTTCACCAGCCTGGTCGCGGCCGGCCTGCCGATCATGCTGGCCCTGGTCAGCCTGGGGGTGACCCTGGGCGCCCTCTACTTCCTGGCCGGCATCACCGACATGAACGTGTACGTGACCAACACCGCCTCGATCGTCGGCATCGGCGTCGGCATCGACTACGCGCTGTTCGTGGTCACCCGCTTCCGCGAGGAGCTGCGCCGCGGCCGCCCGATCGCCGAGGCGGTGCCGGTCACCCTGGCCACCTCGGGACGGGCCGTGGTGCTGTCCGGGGCCACCGTGATCGTCGCCCTGGCCGGCATGTTCCTGGTCGACATCCAGGCCTTCCGCTCCATGGCCGTCGGCTCGATGAGCGTGGTCGCGGTGGCCGTGCTGGCCGCCATCACCCTGCTGCCGGCGGTGCTGAGCCTGGTCGGCCACTGGGTCGACCGGCTGCGCATCCCGCTGCCGCGGTCGCGGGCCGGCCGGGGCGACGGCTTCTGGCACCGTTGGGCGGTGCGGATCATGCGCCGGCCGTGGGCGTTCACGGCCGCCGCCCTGGCCGTGCTGCTGCTGCTGGCGGTGCCGTTCGCCAGCATCCGCCTGGGCCAGCCCGGGGCCAGCATCCTCCCCGCCGACGAGAGCCCCCGGCTGGCCAGCGAGCGGCTGGCCGCCGACTTCGGCGCCGGCGTCACCGGTCCCATGGAGATCCTGGTCGACACCCCCGGCGGGGCCGGGACCAGGGCCAACCTGGAGCGGGTGGACCGGCTCACCCGGGCCCTCCAGGCCGACCCCAGTGTGGCCAGCGCCCAGAGCCTGACCGCCGTCCTGCCCGACGCCGACCTCGACACCTACACCGGGCTGTACGCCAACCGGCTCGCCGGCATCGACCCCAAGCTGGCCCCGGCCGTGGCCGGGCTGGCCAACTGGGACCGCGGCGCCGACCTGGCCCGGATCACGGTGGTCGCCAAGGTCGCGCCCGAGTCCGAGGCGGCCGAGGGCCTGCTCGACCGGGTCCGCGACCAGTACATCCCGGCCGCCGGGCTGGCCGGGCAGGCCCGGGTGGGCGGGTCGACCGCCCTCAACGTCGACCTGGCCCGCGAGATCTCCAACCAGCTCCCGGTGGTCGTGCTGGCCGTCCTGGCCCTGTCGTTCGTGCTGCTGGCCATGGCCTTCCGCTCGCTGGTGCTGCCCCTGCAGGCGATCGCCATGAACCTGCTCTCGGTCGGCGCCGCCTACGGGCTGATCGTGGCCACCTTCCAGTGGGGCTGGGGCGAGCAGCTGCTCGGCTTCACCTCCGAGGGCCACATCGAGGTCTTCGTGCCCCTGTTCCTGTTCTCGATCCTGTTCGGCCTGTCCATGGACTACGAGGTGTTCCTGCTCTCCCGGATCCGCGAGGAGTACCTGCGCACCGGCGACAACCAGCTGGCCGTGGCCCGCGGCCTTGAGAACACGGCCCGCACCATCACCTCGGCGGCGCTGGTCATGGTGACGGTGTTCGCGGCCTTCGCCGCCGGCCGGCTGGTGCCGTTCAAGGAGATGGGCTTCGGGCTGGCCGTGGCCGTGCTGATCGACGCCACCATCGTCCGGACCATCCTCGTGCCGGCCGTGATGCGGGTGGTCGGGCGCTGGAACTGGTGGATGCCGGCCTGGCTGGACCGCTGGCTGCCGAGGATCGCCCTGGAGACGGCCGAGGAGGAGCGGCCCGCGCCCAGGACCCGCGAGCCGGCCGGCATCTGAAGCCTCAGGTGACCGGTTGTCGATACCGGGTGTGCTTCAGCGGCTGGCGGCCGGCGCGGCCTCGCCCAGCAGGACCAGCATGTAGAGGTCCAGCCGGATCACCGCCGGCTGGTCGGCGGCCCGCTCGGGCAGCAGCGCCTCGACGATCAGCAGGCGGCCGCCGGCCGGCATGGCCCAGCGGCAGGCGGCCAGGATGCGGCGGGCGTCGTCGTCGGCCCAGTCGTGGAGCACCCGCGACAGCAGGTAGGCGTCGGCCCCGGCGGGGAGGTCGCCGAAGTCGTAGGCGGCCACCACGTGCCCGGCCTCGTCCTCGGCCCGGCCGGTCATGGACCCCTGGAACACGGCCTCCTGCTCCGGGTTCCGGCTCAGGTACTCGAAGAACCGGTCCCCGTACACCTGCTCGAACGCGGTCCCACCCTCCTGGACCGCCGCCAGCATCCCGGCCGCAGGCCGGTAGTAAAGCTCCCCCGAGCCAGCACCCGACCCCGCATCGACCCGGCCACGTCCGCCCGGAGCCACTCGCCGAGCTCCGTGAGCGCGAACCGCCCCTCGCCCGCCTCGGCCAGCACCTCCTCCAGCACCAGCCCCCGCAGCGCCCGTGTGAGCGCGTCCGGGTCCGCCCCCACCGCCGCCGCGATCTGGGGACCAGTTCGGGGCCCTCGGCCAGCGCGTCGGCCACCCCCGGCTTCGCCGCCACGTACAGCAGCTGGGTGGTCAGGAACCCGTCGGCCGGCTGCGCCAGCCGCAGGCGCGCCGGGCCCTGGGTGGGGCCCGGCGGGCCCGCTTGGTCCTCGGCGACCGTCAGCCCCGGGTGGCGTCGCGGACGGCGGCGCGGGCGGCGCGGCCGTCCTCGGCCTCCAGGGCGACGGTGGCCAGGCCACGGCACTCGGCGAGGGTGTGGGTGGCCAGGGCGGCCCGGACGGCCGGGATGCTGACCGGGGCCATCGACAGGCTGGTCACGCCCAGGCCGACGAACACCAGGGCGAGCAGCGGGTCGCTGGCCGCCTCGCCGCACACCCCGACCGGCCTGCCGTGGGCCTTGCCGGCCTCCGCGGTCAGCCGGACCAGCTCGAGCAGGGCCGGCTGCCAGGCGTCGAGCAGGTCGGCCAGCTCCCCGGCCATGCGGTCGGCCGCGTAGGTGTACTGCGACAGGTCGTTGGTCCCGATGGACATGAAGTCGCAGGCCAGGGCCACGTGCCGGGCCCGGATGGCGGCCGCCGGCACCTCGACCATCACCCCGCCCGAGGCCAGCCCGTGCCCGCGCACCTGCTCGGCGAACGCGGCCGCCTCGGCCTTGGTCGAGACCATGGGCGCCATCACCCAGACCTCGGCCTTGCTGGCCCCGGCGGCCCCGGCCACGGCCGTCAGCTGGTCCTCCAGCAGCTCCGGATGCCGCCGCGAGGTCCGCAGCCCGCGCACGCCCAGGGCGGGGTTGGGCTCGTCGGGCATGGTCACGAACTCCAGCGGCTTGTCGGCGCCGGCGTCCAGCGTCCGCACGACCACCTTGCGGCCCTCGAAGGCATCGAACACCCGCTGGTACACGGCCTGCTGCTCCTCCAGGGTGGGCGCGTTGGGCCGGTCCAGGAACAGGAACTCGGTCCGGAACAGCCCCACGCCCTCGCTGTCGGCGGCCGCCGCCGTCGCCAGGTCCTTGTCGCCGGCGATGTTGACCAGCAGCTGCACCGGATGCCCGTCAGAGGTGCGGCCCGGCCCGCTGACCGCCTTCAGGGCGGCCAGCTTGGCCTGCTCGGCCTCGAGCGCCTGCTGGACGGTGGCCTCGTCGGGGGCGACGGCCACGGTCCCCTCGGTCCCGTCGACCAGGACGGTCTCGCCCTCGGCGATGCCGGTGGCGCCGTGGACGGTGACCACCGCCGGGATGCCCAGCGACTTGGCCAGGATGGCCGTGTGGCTGGTCGGCCCGCCCTCCTCGGTGATGATGGCGCGCACCCGCTCGGCGTCCAGGGTGGCCGTGTCGGCCGGGGCCAGGTCGAGGGCGATCAGCACGAATGGGTGGCCGGGGTCGGGGACGCCGGGCATGGGCACCCCGAGCAGGGTGGCCACGGTGCGGTTGCGCAGGTCGTCGAGGTCGGCGACCCGCTCGGCCATGTAGGGCCCGGCCGCGAGCAGCATGTCGCGGAAGTCCCCGAAGGCCTCGACGACCGCGGTCACCGCCGCCTTGCCGGCCTGCACCCCGTCGGTGACCTTGGAGGCGAGGGTGGGATCCTCGGCCATCATCGCCTGGGCGGCGAGCACGCTGGCCGCCTCGCCGGGGGCGCGGGACGCCCGCTCCTCCAGGCTGTGGGCGACCGCCCGCATCGCGTCCATGGCGGCCCGGTTCTCGGTCTCGGCGTCGCCGGACGGCTTCACGTCGGTGGGGACCACCGGGGGCGGGGCCATCTTGGCCACGGGCCCGGCGGCGACGCCGGGGCTGACCCCGATGCCGCTGAGTGTCTCGGCCATGGCTACCCCTCGCTGTCGAGGTCCCTGGCGACCAGGGCGGCCAGCTCGTCAAGGGCCTGGTCGGCGCCGTCGCCGTCCGCGGCCAGCACGACCTCGTCCCCGCCGCGCGCGTCCAGGGCCAGCACCGACAGGATGCTGCGAGCATCGACCGGGTCCCCGCCAGTCTTGGCGATCGTCACCTTGACGGGCTGCTTCGCCGCCGCCTGCACGAACATGGCGGCCGGCCGGGCATGCAGGCCAACCTTGGAACCGACAACGACACGGCGCTCGGGCATAAGAACCTCCGACCTCCGGCACGCCGGGACCAGCCCGGCCCTCCCATGTGCCAGACAGTATCAGCGCCGAGCCGCCCTGCCGACTAGTTCGACCCCTCTCGCCGTCCTTCGCGGGATGCTACTGTGGATCGATCAATTGGACTAGTCCACTTTGGAGGTCGTGTGCCGAGCTGGATGCGGGTCGAGATCGCCGAGCAGCCGGAGGCGCTGCGCCGCACCTTCGAGGCGCTGCTCCCCCAGGTCGGCGAGCTGCGGGCCCTGGCCCGGGACACCCGGCAGGTGCTGTTCATCGCCCGCGGCTCCTCGGACAACGCCGCCGTCTACGGCCAGTACCTCTGCTCGGCCCGCGCCGGCCGCCTGGCCTCCCTGGCCGCCCCCTCCCTGGCCACCGTCTACGCCGCCCGCCTCGACCTCCACGGCGTGCTGGCGGTCGCCGTCTCCCAGTCTGGCGCCACCGAGGAGATCGTCACCACCCTCGACTGGGCGCAAGCCCATGGCGCCCGCACCGTCGCCATCACCAACCAGCCGGGGTCCCCCCTCACCGAGGCCGCCGACGTCTCCCTGGTCACCCGGGCAGGCGACGAGCGGGCCGTTCCCGCCACCAAGACCTACACCACCCAGCTCGCCGCCATGGCCGTCCTCGCCACCGCCCTGAGCGCGGGTCGCGGTGGGGGGATCGACCTGCGGGCGCTGGGACGGGTGCCGGAGGAGGTGGCGGGGATGCTGGAGGTGGCGCCGGCGGCGGCGGAGCTGGCGGAGCGGCTGGCGGGGGTGGACACGCTGGTGGTGTCGGGGCGGGGGTTCGCGTACTCGACCGCGCTGGAGCTGGCCCTCAAGCTCAAGGAGGCCTGCTACCTGACGGCGGTCGGCCTGTCGTACGCCGACCTGGTCCACGGGCCGATCGCGATCGTCGACGCGGACACGCCAGCCCTGCTGGTCGCGGCCGGCGACGGCCCGATGGTCCCGGAGATGACCGGCCTGGCCCGGCGGATCGCGGCCACCGGCGCCGGCGTCTACGGCATCGGCGGCGACCCCGGCTTCGCCGCCGCCTGCCGGGCCGCCCTCCCCGGCCCGGCGCTGCCCGAGCACCTGGCCCCGCTGGCCCTGGTCGTGCCCGGCCAGCTCCTTGCCGAGGCCCTGGCCAGGGCCAGGGGCATCGACCCGGACGCCCCCCGCGGCCTCCGCAAGGTCACCCAGACCGGCGCCTGACGCGCGGGCGCCGGAGGGCCGCTACCGGGGGGCGGCCCGGAGCAGGCTGGACTCGCCGATGTACTGCCGGTCGTCCATGAAGGCGCGGCGCCACAGGAAGTACTCGGAGCGGGGGCGGTCGTCGGTGATCTGGGGACCGGGGCCGACGAAGGCGCGGAGCCGGTCGTCGGCCAGCCACTCCGAGCGGCGGACGACCTCGACCCACCCGTCGGCGTCGGTCGGGGGATGGTCGGGCACGTCGTTCAGGTCGCGCAGGGCGGCCGGCGAGCCCAGGACCCGGCGGATGTTGTCGTCGGTGAACTCCAGCGGAGCGTCCGAGCCGAACATGAACACCCCGTGCCGGCCCGGCGAGAGCACCAGCCGGACGTGGCCGAAGACGCCGGCGAAGGTGCGGATGTGCTCCTTGAAGTCGTCGAGCGGCAGGGCGTAGGGGATCCAGAGCATGAACACCCCGCCCGGCCGCAGCCGGGCCTTGCCCTCGGTCAGGAACTCGCGGGTGTAGAGGACCACCGACCCGGCGCTCTCGATCGGCGGGGCGGGGTCGACCGCGACCATGTCATAAGTCTCCCGCGACAGGCGCACGTAGTTGCGGCCGTCGCTGACGATCACCCGGCCCTGGGGATGGTTGAGGAAGCGGTCGGCGTCCGGGAAGAACACCGGCATGCGGCTGGGCACGGTCGGGGACAGCTCGACCGCGTCGGTCCGCAGGCCCATCTGGAGCCCGGAGCGGTAGGTGCCGCCCATGCCGAAGGCGATCACCAGGAAGTCGCGGGCGTCCGGCCGCAGCGCCCTGGATAGGTAGCCCATCAGCTTGGTGTCGACGGTGAGCGAGGTCATCCCGACCCCGCCGACCAGCAGCCGCCGCCCCTTCTCGGGGCCGCCGACGGTGTCGACGGTGGCCAGCTCGTCCTCGGCGTGGGTGACCGGCAGTCCGGTGTTGCGCAGCTCGTTCTCGGTCTTGGTCCGGGTGACCGGCAGGTCGAGCGAGGACGCCACCAGCCCCAGCGCCGCCAGCCCGGCCAGCCCCCCCGCCACCAGCCGCGCCCGTCCCGCCCCCGACCGGCCCCGGTCCGCCGGGGCCCGGTCGGTGGCGACCAGGGCCGCGCCGGCGAGGAGGTTGATGGCGCCCAGCAGCAGGATCGAGCCGTTGGTGCCGAGGGTCCCGGCGAGGATGAACGCCGCGCTGAACGAGCCGAGGATCGAGCCGAGGGTGTTGGCGGCGTAGAGGAGGCCGACGCTGGCCCCGGCCGCCTCGGCCGACGGCGTGGCCAGCCGCCCGGCCAGCGGGAAGGCGTAGCCCATCAGGATCGTCGCCGGCAGCAGGACGGCCATCGCGCCCAGCTTGGACGGGACGTGCCCGAGGACCCCGCTGCCGAGGACGACCGTGAGCTGGGCGAGCAGGCCGATGGCGCCCAGGCACAGGCCGAGCACGCCGAGGCGCTCGCCCTCGGGCCGCGAGAAGCGCCGGTACAGGAAGCTGCCGAGGGCGATGCCGAACAGGAAGGTGGCCAGGATGGTGGTGAAGACGTAGATGTTGGACCCGGTGCCCTCGGCCAGCATCCGGGTCCAGAGCACCTCCAGGGCGAGGGAGACGAACCCCGAGACGAAGGTCGCGGCCAGCACGATTCGCCGGCGGGGACGGAACCAGCGCGGCACCTCGGGCCGGGCGGGCCGCTCACCGGCGGCCGGCTCGCCGTCGTCGCCGGGGACCGCCTCCCAGCGTCGCGACAGCAACAGGGCGCCGAGGCCGGCCGCGAGGTTGAGGGCCACGGCCAGGTAGCCGGTCAGGCGCAGGCCGAGGAACTCGATGAGGACGAAGCCGCCGATCAGGGTCCCGGCCATGGCGCCGATGGTGTTGGCCGCGTACAGCTCGCCCAGGCGGGCCCCGGCCTCGTCCAGGGTCCGGACCAGGTAGCGGGTGAGCAGGGGCAGGGTCATCCCCATCAGGAAGGTGGCCGGCGCCACCGCCGCCAGGGCCAGGGTGAAGCGGACGCCGGCCAGCTGCCCCGGCCGCTCGACCAGGGTGGGCCACACGCCCCGGTACAGCTCGGCCAGCCCGGAGAAGACGAACGGCAGCAGGGCCGCCATGGCCGCCACGGCCAGCTCGACCAGCCCATAGAGGCGCAGCGGCTGCCGGGTGGTGCCGGCCAGCCGGCCCCCGATCAGGCTGCCGAAGCCGAGGCCGGCCATGAACGCGGTCACGATCGTGGCCACCGCCTGGGTGGTGTTGCCGAACACCAGCACCAGCTCGCGCGACCACACCACCTGGTAGATGAGCCCGGCGGCACCGGAGGCGACGAACAGGGCGAGCACCACGCCGCGCAGCGACGGGGTGGTGCGGCTGCCGGGTCGGGGTGGGGAGGTGGCGACGGCCACGGGCAGGACTCCTCGCGATCGATGCAGACCCGCAGGAGGCTTCCAGATGCCGGCCCCGGGCGGCAAGCGGTCGTCCACATCCCCTGGAGGCGCCGAGGAACCGTTCGGGCGCGGGCGGCGTCCCATCCAGCAGGCACCGACACGGGAGGGTGAGCATGCAGCTTCGTCGGGCGGCGGTGGGGATGGCGCTGGTCGCGATGGCGGTCCTCGCCGGCTGCGACTGGGGCAGAGGCCAGGACGGCGGCGGCGGCCGGGCGGCCGCCGACAACGCCGCCACCGAGGCGCAGGTGGCGCCCGCGGCCGACCGGGAAGCAAGCGCGCAGACCGCCGCCCCGGGGAAGGCCGGCTCCACCGAGGCGGCCGCGCAGGTGCGGCTGGTCGACCTCGGCAACCGGATCGTCCGCGCGGCCACCGTCGACCTGGAGGTCGACGAGGGCCAGCTCGACGAGACCATCGACAAGGCCACCGCCGCGGTGGTCAGGGCCCGGGGCATCTACGTCGGCTCGTCGACCTCGGTGCCGAGCGGCGAGCCGGCCAGCGGCCAGGTCACCTTTCGGGTCCCGGTCGACGCCTTCGAGTCGGTCCTGCGCGAGCTCAAGGGCCTCGGCACCTACCGCGGCGAGCAGTCCAGCACCGAGGACGTCACCAACCAGTACGTCGACCTCAACGCCCAGCTCGCCGCCTGGCGGGCCCAGGAGCGGGTGTACCTGCGCCTGCTCGACCGGGCCAGGTCGGTGGCCGACGTGATCGCCGTCCAGAACCAGCTCCAGCAGGTGCAGTCGAACATCGAGCGCCTCCAGGGGCAGCTGAACCAGCTGGAAGACCAGTCCTCGTTCTCGACCATCACGCTCCAGCTCCACGAACCGGGCGCGGCCGCCGGGGAGCCGCAGGGCCGGCTGGCCAGGGCGTGGGCCACGGCCGTGAACGGCCTCGGGGTGATGGCGGCGGCCGCCCTGGTCGCGGTCGTGTGGGCGATCCCGGTGGCGATCCTGGCCGGGCTGGTCCTGCTCGGGGTGCGGACCCTGCGGCGCCCCCGGCCGGCCTAGAACGACGGCGTTTCAGGGAAAGCATGGGCCAATTGGCTCGAACCACTCAAGCATCACGAGTAGCCTGTTGATGCTTGCCGGGGAAGCGGCACCGGCGCGGGGTCGGCGCTTCCGGAAGAAATCCCGTAACGATCCCGGAACGCTCAGCGAGGATGCTGTGCTCGAAGCATCTCAACTGAGGAGCCAGGGCGATGTCTGCCACCGGGAACCACACCCTTGTCCACGGCCTGCTCTCGATCGCCGTCGGGCTTGTCTATGCCGCCGCGGTCCTGACCCTCGTCCAGCTCGTGCCCATCGTGGGCGGCGGATTGAGCGTGGTCGTCTCCACCCTCGCCGTGGCCGCGTTGCTGCGGCCGCTCTGGCGCCGGACCCAGGACGCCGTGAACCGGCGCTTCAGCGCGCTACGGTGAGGTGGCCACGAAGATGCAGAACGGGTGCCCGGCCGGGTCGGCGTAGACGCGCAGGGGCTCCTCGGGGTCGTCGGCGTCGTCCTCGAGCAGCCGGGCGCCGAGGGCCAGCGCCCGCTCGTGCTGGGCGTCGAGCTCGGCCCTGGTGGGGACGCTGAGGTCCAGGTGCAGCTGCTGGGGGACCGGGCCCTCGGGCCAGGTCGCCTTCGGGAGCGCGGGCACCTGCTGGAACGCCACCTGGGTGCCGCCGGCGTTCCGGAGCACCAGCCAGTCCTGGCCCTGCGGGTCCGGCTCGCCCGGCGTCGGCGGCTCGTCCCCGGGCCGGTAGCGCAGGCCCAGCAGGCGACGGTAGAACTCCGCCAGCTCCCGGACGTCGGTGGTGTCCAGGACCACCTGGCGAAGCGTCGGGAACCCTTGATCCGTCACTGGACCTCCTCGATCAGGCCGGACCGACGCTGGCGGCGATGGCCCTCCCCAGCTCCTCGGGCCGGGTGAACTGCGGCCAGTGGCCGGTGGGCAGGTCGACGTACTCGACCTCGCGGATCCTGGTGAGCTCCCGCACCGGGCCCAGTCCCCGCTCGATCCACCCGCGGAGCATCTCGGTGGTGAACTCGGTCGCGATCACGGTGACGGGCACGTCGTAGCGGCCCTCGTCGGAGAGCCGCTGCGGGTCGCCGATGACGCCCGCCGGCGAGGGGATCGCCCGCTCGCGGAAGGCCGCCCGCAGATCGTCGTCGAGGTCGACCAGGTCCGCCTCCTCGAAGTCCGACCAGTCCGGCAGCGGGACCTCGCCGTTCCGGACCGGGAACTCGTCGGCGATGGTGTCGCCCTCGCCGACCGGGAAGCCGCCGATGTAGACGGCCCGGGCGACGCGGTCCGGCCGGGCGTCGACCGCGGCATGGACGATCCCGCACCCGCCGGAGTGCCCGACGACCGCCACCTTGCCGTCGGGGCCGCAGGCGTCGATCGCCGCCACGACCGCGCCCACGTGGTCCCGCAGGGTGACCCGCGACCGGTCGGCCTCCCTCGACTCCATGCCGGGCAGCGTGAGCGGGTGGACGCGGTGCCCCGCCCGCTCGAGGACGGGAGCGACCCGCTCCCACGACGACCCGTCGAGCCACAGCCCGGGAACCAGGATGATGTCCACGGCCGAAGGTTAGGCCACGCCCCCGACAGCGGGCCAGCCACTTGAGGACGCCTTCGACAACTGCCGTCACAGTGAGCAGCCTGCGCGTACGCGGGCTGAGATCGCTCCACCGCTTCCTGGTGGCCATGACATCTCCGCATGCGCGGCAGGATCCCTGATGGCGGTGCTTATGGGGCGGCAGGTCCGTGACCTGCGCTTCGGGTGGAGCGGGCGAAGAGAATCGAACCCTCACCGCGAGCTTGGGAAGCACTGTCCGGCCGCCCAGTGACAGGCGGTGACGCAGGTCAGAGGTCATGGCAAGTGACCGTTGCTGACCGTTGGTGACCGCTGTGAACCGTTGCTTAGGGCACGACGGGGGCACGGTCGGCGAGGCCGAGAGCGGCCGTCCTCAGATGGAGGCTGAGAGGTTCGACCCGCCGTCGTTCTGCTGCTGCGTCCGAGTTCTTGGATGTGCAGGAGCGATGACCTGTGGTTCGTTCATACCCGTCATGACCGCTCGTGCCCGGGAAGGACGCCGGTTCCCGATCCCGTGCGGACCCAGCGTGGACCAAGACCACCATGTCACCGCGAGCTTGGGACGCATCCCCTGGGCGACCTCCTGGCTTGTCGTCCGAACTGTGGTTTTGACTCCCCGATGGCGGCTGCACTGTCCGCTCGGTCCGTTCACGCCGGACCCCAGGCGGCGCCGAACCTGGTGCAGCGATACGGACGGTGCGGTATTGCCTTGGTTGCCGCGTAGGACTATCACCGACCTTGCCCGGCGCAGGGATCACGACACAAGTTGAGGGGGGATTGCATGCTACGTCGCTCGCTGCTCGGTCTGCTCGTCCTGGGGCTTGTGCTGGTTGGAGCGCCAGCCTTCGCACAGCCGCCACCGGTCACTACCACCACTGTCGAGCACAACGCCACCGAAACCTTCATCGACGTCGTCCCGAGCTGCACCGAAGACCCGAACGCGCCGGCGTATGAGATCACGCTGACCTACAACGAGGTCGAGCACATCACCGACTTCGGCGACGGCCGCGTCCACGAGACGTTCACCCAGACCGGCACGTTTGTCGCCGTGCCGGTCGATGACCCGAGCCTGCCGACCTACACCGGCAAGTTCACGATCTGGGGGGGCTTCAACGCCAACGGCAAGACGGTGAACGGCACCTTCACCTTCACCGCGCACGGCACCGGATCGGACGGCTCGGCCTTCAAGGTCCATACGACCGAACACTTCAACACCACGCCCACGGGCGCGGAGTTCTTCTTCACCCACTGTCACGACTGAACCTGGGCCCGCCCCGCCACCCTCGCGCCGGGTGTGGCGGGGCGGCCACGTTCAGCTGCGCCATGGAGGCTGCGGTTCGCGTCTGGTCGCGGACGCCTGCGGCGCTCCGGTCCTCCGCGACGAGGCCGGATCGGCCGGCCGGCACGGCCGATCAAGGCCAGTCCATTGACCACATGCTTGCAAAGCCAGATCGAGCAGGGTGGTGACCTGCGACGGCAGGCAACGGCGCAGGTGGAGGTTGCTGTGGCGTTGTCCCTGATTGTCTGCTGGGGACCGGTCAAGACCGCTGTGAATGGCACGGTAGTGGCACGGCCGATGAGGACGACGGTGGCAGGGGCTTGGCAGTGTAGGCACCAGCTCGACCACAGGGTGAGGCCCGTCCCTGCGGCGCCTGACTTGTTGGCAAGGGCCCGCCGGTCCGCGGCAGCCGTGGGTGGGATTCGAACCCTCTGCCGCGCTACCCCAGCGGCCCAGGTGTTGGGTGTGCAGTGCCGGTGAACTGCGGTCCTTCTTACCCCTCGTGACCGCTGGTGCCCACCGCGATCCCGGTGTGACCGATGCGGTGCGGACCTAGCACGGACCAGAAGCGGGCTGCCTACGCCGGCGAGCTGGTCGGCTCCCGGTCAGTGGGCGCCGCTTGTCCTGAGTTGTTCTGAGC
>Ga0307415_100000253_pt1 | contig 23096 bp, 19 predicted proteins | sample DK1Cmetagenome_FD_204524 | JGI IMG/M metagenome (GOLD analysis project Ga0307415, IMG submission 204524) | Maize rhizosphere microbial communities from greenhouse at UC Davis, California, United States - DK15-C-2 | ecosystem: Host-associated > Plants > Roots > Rhizosphere > Soil | place: USA... | reverse complement strand
CGCCGGGATCGCCGGGTCCGCCGCGCCCTGCTCCTGGCGGCCGCCGTGCCGGGCCTCGCCTCGGTCGACGAGTACCTGCCGCTGCTGGCCCGGGCACTCGGTGCGCCGACCGTGGCGGTACCTCTGCTGTTCCTGCTGCCGGTCGCGGCCATGGCCGCGGCGAGCTGGTTCGCCGACCGGTGGGAGCGGGCCTCGCCGGCCGCCGTCGGCGCCGTACTGGGGCTGGCCGGAGTGCTGGTCGCCGCCGGCGCCGGGGCCGGTCATCCGGCCGGGATGCTGGCGGTGGCGGCCACCCTCGGGATCCTCCAATTCGGAACGATCGTGACCGAGGCGCGCCTGCAGCACACCATCACCGGTCCGTCGCGGGCGACCGTGCTGTCGGTGTCCGGCTTCGGGGCCGAGGTGTTCGCGATCACGGTGTACGCGGGTCTGGGCGCGGCCGCGTCGGTCTCGCTCGGCGTGACGAGTCTGGTGGCCCTGCTGGGCGTACCGATCCTGGCCGTCGGGCTGGCCGCGGCCCGCTGGTTGCCAACCGCGGCTGCTAGCGTGCGATCGTGATTCGGGGGGTGGAGCGGGCCGATCGGACGGCATTGGCCCGGTGGGCGCCGCTGGCCTTCACCGTCGCGTTCGCCGCCGCCATCCTGCTACGGGCCGGCACCTCGCCGCTGGACCTGCTGCGGTACGCGGCGTACGCGGTCCTCGCGGTGATCCTGCCGGGCACGCTGGTGTACCGGGCGCTGCGCCGCCGCCCGCACACGCTCGTCGAGGACCTCGCCCTGGGCGCCGCGCTCGGGCTGGCCCTCGAGGTGGCCGCGTGGGCGCTGTTCTCCGCGCTGGACCTGCGCGGTTGGGCGTGGTTGTGGCCGGCCCTCGTCGCCGTACCGTTCGCCGCCGTGCCGGGGTTGCGCCGGCACTGGCTGGTGCGCGGCTACGTCGCCGTACCGGTCGCCTGGTCGTGGGCCGTGGCCGCCGTCGTCTGCTTCTTCACCGTGTACCTGGCCATGGTGTTCATCGACCGCAACCCGATCCTGCCCACCTCGGAGGACACGCGGCAGTACCTCGACCTCGCCTATCAGCTCTCCCTGGCCGGGGAGGCGAAGCGCAACATCCCGCTCGACCTGCCGCAGGTCGCGGGGGAGCCCTTGTACTACCACTGGTTCGGCTACGTGCACATGGCGATGACGAGCCTGGTCGGGCACATCGACCTGCCCGTCGTGGCACTGCGCCTGGCCATCCCGGCGCTGTGCGCCTTGGCCATCGTGCTGACCGCCGTGGTCGGGTGGCGGATCAGCCGCCGGCCGCTGGTCGGCGCGGTGGCGGCGGCGCTGTTCTTCGCCGTCGGGGAATTCAACTTCACCCACCCGGTGACCCTCCCCTTTGGAACGCAGGTCACGTTCGTCATCTGGCACGGCATGTCGATGATCTACAGCTGGGTGCTGCTCATCGCCCTCATCGCACCGCTGGCCGAGATCGTGGCCCGGTCCGGCGGATCGGAGGACAGGACGCCACCCATGGGGACGCGGGGCGCGTTCGCGGTGTCGGGCGTGCTGCTGTTCGCGTCCAGCGGCGCCAAGGCCAGCTCGTTGCCGGTCGTCGCGATCGCCCTGCTGATCACCGCGATCGTGTTGGCCATCGCCCGTGGCCGCATCCCGTGGGGGGTGGTGGCGGCCGGCCTGCTCACCGGGGCGGCCCAGCTGTTCGCCCTGGCCGTGCTCTACCGCTTCCAGACGTACGGAGTCCAGTTAGGACCGTTGCAGGGGCTCGAGCGGTTCTGGACGCCCGACTCCGGCCCGCTGGTCGTCGCCGGCGTCTGGGTGGCGTTCGCGCTCAACATGCTGTTGCGTACCGCCGGCATCGTCCCGCTGGTGTGGCTGCGGCGGGGTCGCCTCGAGCCGGCCCAGTGGTTCCTGCTCGCCGGAGCCGTGGCCGGACCGGGCCTGTACCTGGTACTGAGCCAGACGCAGGACGGGAATCAGTACTTCGTGCGGTCCGGCTTCACGTTCGGGGTACTGCTGTCCGCCTGGGGCTACGCGATGGTCCTCGACCGGGCGCGCCTGTCCCGCGCCGGCCAACTCCTGCTGGGCGCGGGGACGGCCGTTTTCGCGTACGGCCTGGTGGTGATCCAGGTGCGGTACGCCGGGCCGGCTCCGGCCGGTGACCCGCTGGCCCCGATCCTGTGGTGGGCCCTCGCCCTCGGGGGAGCGGGCCTGGTGGCCGGCGTGCTGTGGTGGCTGGCGGCGTCGTGGTGGCCCGGGTTGCGCGGCCGGGGGGCCATCGTCGCCCTCACCGGCGTGCTGGTGGCCGGCGCCCCCGGACTGGTCATGGACGAGTACAAGTCGACCCAGAATCCGAACGGCGGGGCCTACGTCAACGTCCCGATGCCCAAGTCCAGAGTGGACGCCGCCCGGTGGGTGCGGGACCACAGCCGACCCGGCGACATCGTCGCCACGAACACGCACTGCATCGGGTACTGGGGCCAGCTGTGCGACGCGCGCACGTTCTGGCTTTCCGCGTACTCGGAGCGGGCCGTGCTCGTGGAGGGTTGGGCCTTCGCCCCGCGCCAGGCGACCGTCGGGCTCGCGCCGTTCTGGGACCCGTCGAAGCTGGCCGCCAACGACGCCGCCTTCACCGCCCCGACGGCCGACGGCCTGCGCGACCTCGTTACCCGGTACGGCGTGCGGTACCTCGTCGTGGACCGCGAGGTCGACCCGGAGTCGCCCGACCTGGCCACGCTGGCCGACCTGCGCTACGACAACGGCCGCCTCGCCGTCTACGAACTCCGCCGACAATGAATCGCTCCAGGATCCCCACGATCATGGAGTTGGGGACGCCAAAACGCGCCGATCATGGACCTAGGTCCATGATCGGCGCGAGGGTTTACAGGGGGATGTTGCCGTGGGCTCCACGGGCGGCGGGGGCGCCGGCGAGGGCCTCGGCGATGCGGCGCCGGGTCTCCGTCGGCTTGATCACGTCGTCGACGACGCCGATCTCCAGTGCCCGGCTGACCCCACCGGCGACCCGGATCTGATCCTCGATCAGCTGCGCCCGCAACTCCTCCCGCTTCTCGGCCGGCGCGGCGGCCAGCTTCTTGCGGTGCAGGATGTTCACCGCGGCGCTCGGGCCCATCACGGCCACCTCGGCCGTCGGCCAGGCGAAGACCGCGGTGGCGCCCAGCGAGCGGGAGTTCATGGCGATGTAGGCCCCGCCGTACGCCTTGCGGGTCACCAGCGTGACCCGCGGCACCACGGCCTCGGCGAAGGCGTGCAGCAGCTTGGCGCCGCGGCGGACCACGCCGTCCCACTCCTGGCCCAGGCCGGGCAGGTAGCCGGGCACGTCGACCAGCACGATGAGCGGTACGCCGAGCGAGTCGCACATCCGCACGAACCGCGCCGCCTTCTCGGCCGACGAGGCGTCCAGGCAGCCACCCAGGCGCAGCGGGTTGTTGGCGATGACGCCGACGGTGCGGCCGGCGAACCGGCCCAGCGTCGTGACGACGTTCGGCGCCCACTTGGCGTGCAGCTCCACGCCGGGCTCGTCGAGCACGCCGTTGACCAGTGGCTTGACGTCGTAGGCCCGGTTGGCCTCGGCCGGCAGCAGGGCGGCGAGGTCGCGACCCTCGCCGGAGGCGTCCGAGGTGTCGGCCGGCGTGACCCGGCCCTGGTGGCCCAGCAGCGCGGCCAGCTGGCGCGCGGTGGCGATGGCGCCGTCATCGTCCTTTGTGGTCACGTGTACGACGCCGGAACGGCGGCCGTGCGGCTCCGGGCCGCCCAGGCGCTCCATGTCGACCTGCTCGCCGGTCACGCTGCGCACGACCTCGGGCCCGGTGACGAAGATGCGCCCGCCCCCGCTCATCACCACGATGTCGGTCAGCGCCGGCCCGTAGGCGGCCCCGCCGGCCGCCGGCCCGAGCACGACCGAGATCTGCGGCACCCGCCCGGAGGCCCGGACCATCGCGGCGAAGACCTGGCCGACCGCGTCGAGGGCGACGACGCCCTCGGGCAGGCGGGCGCCGCCGGAGTGCCAGAGCCCGACCACGGGTACGCGTTCGCGCACGGCGAGGTCGATGGACTCGACGATGTGCCGGCACCCCTCCGTACCCATGGCGCCGCCCATGCGCGTCGCGTCGGTGGCGAACGCGATCACGGGCGTGCCGTCGATCTGCCCGCGCGCGCTCATCGCGCCGGAGTCGTCGCGCCCCGAGACCGGGCGCAGCGTGCCGGCGTCGAAGAGCGTCCGCAGGCGTACCTCCGGATCGCGGGGGTCGGTCGCCACCTCGTCGGTGACGTCGAAGGTCAGGGTCACGGCATCCTCCGGGGGTGTGGGGTCAGGCGCGAGCGAAGACGAGCGCGACGTTGTGTCCGCCGAAGCCGAACGAGTTGTTCAGCGCGGCGGGGATGTCGAGGTGGCGGGCCTTGTGGGCGACCACGTCGAGGTCGAGCGCGTCGTCGGGATCGTCGAGGTTGATGGTGGGTGGCACCACGCCGTCGCGGATGGCGAGGATCGTGGCGATGGATTCCAGCGCTCCGGCGGCGCCGAGCAGGTGTCCGGTCATGGACTTCGTGGCGGTCAGCACGGCATGCTCACCCAGCGCCGCCCGTAGCGCCACGATCTCCGCCATGTCACCGACCGGCGTGGAGGTGGCGTGCGCGTTGACGTGGACCACGTCGGTGTTGGCGACGTCGGCGTCGCGGAGGGCGAGCGTGATCGCCCGCGAGGCGCCCAGACCCTCCGGATGGGGCTGCACGATGTCGAACCCGTCCGAGGTCAGGCCGGCGCCGGCCAGCCGGGCGTAGACCCGGGCCCCCCGCGCCGCGGCCTGGTCGGCCCGCTCCAGCACCAGGGCGCCGGCGCCCTCGCCGAGTACGAAGCCGTCGCGCGCCTTGTCCCACGGACGCGACGCCTTCTCCGGCTCGTCGTTGCGGGTGGACATCGCCCGCATCGAGGCGAACCCGGCGATCGGCAGCGGGTGGATGACCGCCTCGGTGCCCCCGGCGAGGACCACGTCGGCCCGGCCGGAGCGGATGATGTCCAGCCCGAGTGCGATCGCCTCGGCCCCGGTCGCGCAGGCGCTCGCGACACAGTGGACTCCAGCCTTGGCGCCCAGCTCGAGACCGACCCAGGCCGCCGGGCCGTTGGGCATGAGCATCGGCACGGTGTGCGGCGAGACGCGGCGCGGACCGCTGGCCTCCAGGATGTCGTCCTGCGCCAGCAACGTGGTGGCGCCGCCGATGCCGGTTCCGACGCTGACCGCGAGCCGTTCCGGATCGAGGTCAGCGTCGGCCAGGCCCGCGTCGTTCCACGCCTCGTGGGCGGCGACGAGCGCGGCCGCCTCCGCGCGGTCAAGCCGCCGGAGCTTGACCCGGTCCAGCACCTCGGACGGCTCCACGGCCAGGGATGCGGCGATCCGCACCGGCAGCTGCTCGGCCCAGTCCTGGGTCAACCGGGAAACGCCCGACCGGCCGGCCAGCATCGCCTCCCAGGTCGAGGCGACGTCGCCGCCGAGCGGGGTCGTCGCACCGAGCCCGGTGACGACCACGTCGGAGCGTCTATCGGAGGATCGTGTCATCGCGAGAGGTCAGGAATTCTTGACGATGTACGTGATCGCGTCGCCAACGGTCTTGAGGTTCTGCACCTCGTCATCGGGGATCTTCACGCCGAACTTCTCCTCGGCCGCCACGACGACCTCAACCATGGACAGCGAGTCGACGTCGAGATCCTCGGTGAACGACTTCTCCTCGGAAACGTCGGCGGGGCTGACCCCGGCGACCTCCTCGAGGATTTCGGCGAGGCCGGCGCTGATCTCGTCACGTGTCATGACAGGTGTTTCCCTTTCGTTGGTGGGGTTGCTCGCGACTTGTGGTCGCTACGGGCAGCGGACAACCTGCCCGGCGTAGGTGAGGCCCCCGCCGAAGCCGAACAGGAGCACGGGGGCGCCCGAGGCGACCTCCCGCCGCTCCACCAGCTTGGACAGGGCCAGGGGGACACTGGCCGCCGACGTGTTGCCCGACTCCACGATGTCGCGGGCGATGACGGCGTTGGGCAGGTTGAGCCGCTTGGCGATCCCGTCGATGATGCGGGCGTTGGCCTGGTGCCCGACGAACGCGGCGATCTCGCCGGGGTCCACGCCCGCGCGCTCGCACGCCTTCAGGGCGATCGGGGCCAGCGCCGTGGTGGCCCAGCGGAAGACCGCCTGCCCCTCCTGCGCGATGTACGGGCGCCAGCCCTCGATCCGGACGGTGTCACCTCGTACCGGATCGGAGCCCCACACGACCGGGCCGATGCCGGGCGGCTCGTCCTCGGCGCACAGGGTGACGACCGCGGCGCCGGCCGCGTCGCCGAACAGGATGCAGGTCGAGCGGTCGGTCCAGTCGGTGAAGTCGGACAGCTTCTCCGCGCCGATCACCAGGGCGTTGGTCGCCGCACCGGCCCGCAGCGCGTGGTCGGCCGTGGCCAGCGCGTAGCAGAAGCCGGAGCATGCCGTGTTCACGTCGTAGGCGGCGGGGGCCGCGATGCCCAGCTTGTTGGCCACCCGGGTCGCCACGTTCGGCGAACGGTCCACCGACGAGCACGTCGCCACCACGACCAGGTCGATGTCGCCCGCGGTCAGGCCCGAGCCGGCCAGAGCCTTTTCGGCCGCGGCGCTGGCCATGTCGGCCACGGTCTCCTCGCCGGCGGCGATTCGCCGGGTGGCGATGCCCACGCGGTCGCGGATCCACGCGTCATTGGTGTCGACCAGTTGCGCGAGGTCGTCGTTGGTGAGCACCCGCGACGGCTGGTAGTGGCCGAGGCCGATGATGCGGGAACCGGTCATGTGGGTGTCCTTCACTGGTTGCCGATACGGGCGAGGGGTTGCCCGGACCCGACGGGATCGTCATGGTCGGCGAGCCACTCCAGCAGTACGCCGGAATCGTGGGCGGTGACCTCGGCACTGCCCTGGCGGGTCACGATGTGGCCGAGCACCTGGCCGGCCTTGATCGGGGTCCCCTCGTCGACGTCGGGCAGGCGCTGGAACGTCCCGGCCATCGTCGCCACGGCGAGCACGAAGCCCATGGTCGGCTCGTGGCTGGGCGCGTTCTCGTGCCGGGACACCAGATCCCGGGCCGCCTTCAGGTCGTCGGGCGTGTTGAGCGTCAGGATCTCGGGCTCGCGGAGGCCGCGGAACTCCCGCTTGGCCAGCCCCGCGAGGGTGCCGGCCGGCGGCAGCTCGATGATGCCGGTGATGCCCAGGTCGGCCAGCGTGCGCATGCACAGGTCCCACCGCACCGGGGCGGTCACCTGGGCCACCAGCCGGGCCAGCATGGTGGCGCCGTCGTTGATCCCGGCACCGTCCGCGTTGGACAGCAGGATGCGGCTCGGCGTGGACGCGTGCACCCCGCCGGCCAGCGTCGCGAGCGCCTTCTCCGCCGGAGCCATGTACGGAGTGTGGAACGCGCCGGCCACCTTGAGGGCCACAACTCGAGTTTTCGCCGGTGGCTCCGCGCTCAGCTTGGCCAGACCGTCGAGCGAGCCGGCGGCGACGATCTGCCCGGTTCCGTTGCGGTTGGCCGCGTACAGCCCGTGCCGGTCGATGGCGGCGACCACGTCGTCGGGCTCGCCGCCGAGTACGGCGCTCATCCCCGTCGGCTCGAGGGCACAGGCGGCGGCCATCTCGCGCCCGCGGGCCGCGGCGAACGCGATGGCCGACTCGGCGGTCAGCACGCCGGCCAGGGCCGCCGCGGCGACCTCGCCGATGCTGTGGCCGGCGACAACCCCGAGATCGTTGAGCGGAAGTTGATCGGCGGCCACCAGCGCGGCCGCGACGAGGAGCGGTTGGGTCCGGGCGGTGTCGCGGATCTCCTCGTCGCCGGCGACCGTGCCGAGCGCGACGAGATCCAGACCGGCGAGGGCCGACCACCACCGCAGCCGGGCCTCGACGCCGGGAAGGTCGAGCCAGGGGCCGAGGAAGCCGGGTTTCTGCGAACCTTGGCCGGGGGCGAGAACCGCGAGCACGAGTACGACTGTGACGCATGGTGGCGCCCGGGTCGCCGTCGCCACCCACCAAACCCTCCGACTGTTGTTGTGGGGTTCCTACAAAAGATCATCTTGAGGTTACTGGGGTGGGTGATGTTGGGGCGGGTGTTTGCGCAGGTAGAGCTACAGGTGATGGGGTACGGCGGACGGGGCCAACGGGTCGAGCCGACCCACCGTGAGGGCCACCCGGAGGGCGAACGCGTCCCTCGGAAGGAGGGGGGAGAGGCCTGTGATCTCTCCCACACGACGCAGCCGGTAACGCACCGTGTTCGGGTGCACGAACAGCGACCGGGCCGCGCTCTCCAGCACGCCGCCGGCGGCGAAGAAGCCGTCGAGGGTCTCCAGCAGCTCGCCGCCGGCCCGGGCCAGCGACCCGTACACCTCCTGGCGCAGGATGCGGCGCGCCTCGACGTCGCCGGCCAGCGCCCGCTCGGGCAGCAGGTCGGACGCGGCCACCGGGCGCGGCGCGGTGGGCCAGGCGGGGGCGGCCCGGAAGCCGGCGAACGCGATCCGGGCCGACTCGGTCGCCTCCTCCAGCGTCGGCACGGCGTTGCCGACCACGACCGGGCCCTCGCCGAATCCGCCGAGCAGCTTCTCGGTCGCGGCCAGCGGATCTGCCGCGCCGCCGAGCACGAGCACGAGCCGGGTGCCGTGCACGCCGCCGAGCACCTCCACCCCCATCCGGCGGGCCAGCCGGTGCACGGTGTGCAGGATCGCCGACACCTCCCCGCCGGGGGACTGGCCCACGGCGACGGCGACCGGCGAGCGGTCGTCCCAGCCGAGGGCGGAGGCCCGGCTGGCCAGCTCGTCCGGCGTACCGCCGCGCAGCAACGAGTCGACGAGCAGGGCCTGCAGCCGGGAGTCCCAGGTGCCGCGCGACTCGGCCGCCCGCGCGTACACCCGGGCCGCGCTGAACGCGACCTCCCGGGAGAACCGCAGGATCGCGTCCATCACGGCCCGCTCCTCGCCGGGCGCGGACAGCCGGGGCACCTGCTCCTCGACCACCTCGACGGTCACCTTGATGAACTGCACCGTCTGCTGAAGGCTGATCGACCGGGCCAGCGTGCGCGGAGCGGCGTTGAAGATCTCGTCGGCCGGCTCGTGCGGGCCGGGATCGCCGCCCTGGCGCAGCCACTCCACAAAGGACATCACGCCGGCCTGCACGACGAGCATGACCGACGAGCGCTGGTCGGCCGGCAGGCCGCGGAACCACGGCAGCTCGTCGTCCATCCGGGACACGCTCGCGGTGGTGAGGGCGCCGGCGGCCCGCTCGATCGCCTTGACGCTCGCGGCAACGCTCACCATCGCGTCCGCCACGCCTACGGCCGGTCCAGGGCGCCCGCCGTGGCCTCCGGGCGGACCGCGTCGCGCACGATCCGCAGGCCGGCCAGCAGGTGGTCCAACTGCTCGGTCGTCAACAGACCGGTGAACCAGCGGTCGATCACCTCGAGGTGCCCGGGCAGTACCCCGTCGAGCCGGTCCCGGCCGGGTTCGGTGATGTGGGCGAAGAGCCCGCGGCGGTCGGTCGGGCAGGCCCGCCGCTCCACCAGCCCGTCGCGCTCCAGGCGGTCCACCACGCGGGTGATGCCGCTCGTGGTGAGCTGGGTCTGGGCCGCCAGGTCGTTCATGCGCAGCTTCCCGCCGGCGGTGCGGGCCAGGCGCAGCAGCACCTCGAACTCGGTCGGGCTCAGGTCGTGCTCGGCCAACTGGGCGTGATACCGCGCGTTGAGCCCGCCGATCGTCTCGGCGAGCATCCCCATCGCCGTGATCCGGGGATCGTCGTAGCGCGGGTCGACCGGGCCGGCGCCGATCTCGCCTCGTCGGGGGCGAACCTGAGCTGTCACGTTCCCATTGTCCCCCGACACCCCCCAACTCGCCGATCATGAAGGCGGTCGTCCGTGTCGGTTCGTCCTCGACGCTCGTGACCGCCACCATGATCGCGATCCTGAGGACAATCGCGGAGCCCAACTGCACGTTTGTCCTGAGGATCGTGATCTCGCATGCTGTGCGTCCCGCGACCGCCTACCCGGCGCCCAGGATCCGCTCGATCATGGACTGAGCGGCGCCGGGGGTCGGGCGACGGGGGTGCCGGCGCTGACCTGGGCGAGGGCGGCCCGGAGGCGGGCGAGGGTACGGTCCCGGCCGAGCACGACGAGCGACTCGAACAGCGGCAGCCCGACGCTTCGTCCGGTGACCGCCACCCGTACCGGCGCCTGGGCCTTGCCCAGCTTCAGGCCCCGCGCCGCACCGACCGCCTCCATGGTGGACTTGAGTGTCTCCGCGTCCCATGAGGACAAAGCCTCGAACGCGGTCACCGCGTCGGAGAGCAGGTCGGCCGACCCGGTCATGGCCTTGTCCCAGGCGGCGGTGTCGATCGCGGGCTCGGGCCGGAAGAGGAAGTCCACATAGGTGACGATCTCGGCCAGCCGGGCGATCCGGGTTTGCGCCAGCGGCGCGACGGCCGCGAACGCCTCCGGGTCGTAGTCCTCCGGTTGCCACGGGGCCATCCGGGAGCCGCCGACCTCGCCGGTGAGCCAGGGCTGGCACGCCGCGATGAAGGCGTCTACGGGCAGGGCCCGGATGTACTCGCCGTTGAACGCGCGCAGCTTCCTCTCGTCGAAGAAGGCCGGCGACGGGTTGACGTCCTCCAGCCGGAACTCCTTCTCGATCACCGACCAGGGCACGATCTCCCGATCGCCCGACGGCGCCCAGCCGAGCAGCATGAGGTAGTTGCGCATCGCGTCGGCCAGGTAACCCTCGTCCCGGAACGCCTCCAGGGCGACCTTGTCGCGGCGCTTGGACAGCTTCTGCCGCTTCTCGTTGACCACGACCGGGACGTGGGCCCAGACGGGCGGGGTCTGGCCGAGGGCCTGGAAGAGCAGCTGCTGCTTGGGCGTGTTCGGCAGGTGCTCCTCGGCCCGGATGACGTGTGTGATCTCCATGGTGATGTCATCGACGACGTTGGCCAGCAGGAACAGCGGCGAACCGTCGGAGCGGGCGATGACGAAGTCCTCCAGCAGCCGGTTGTCGAACGTCGGTTCGCCGCGGATGAGGTCGACCACGCGCGTCTCGCCCTCATCGGGGGTACGGAAGCGCAGCGCCCGCTTCTCGCCCGGCTCCAGGCCACGGTCGCGGCAGAAGCCGTCGTACCCGCGCACGCCCGTGCCCCGGAGCTCGACGTCCTCGCGCGTGCAGTCGCAGTAGTACGCCTGGCCGGCGGCGTAGAGCCGCGCCGCGGCGTTGCGGTGCTCCTCGGCGTACGCGGACTGGAGGTAGGGGCCCTCGTACGTGCCGCGGGCGATGCCGAGCCAGTCCAGCGCGACCAGGATGCCCTCGGTCCACTCGGGGCGATTGCGGGAGGCGTCGGTGTCCTCGATCCGCAGCACGAAGGCGCCGCCATGCTGCCGGGCGAAGATCCAGTTCTGCAGCGCCGACCGGGCCCCGCCGACATGGAACATTCCCGTGGGAGATGGTGCAAACCGCACGCGTACCTTCACCCGTACAGCCTAGGTCGACGCCGGGGCATCACCTCAACGGGGTTTCGTCTGCACAAACGCACTAATCGGCACTAAACACCCGAGATTCTGGCGTCCACGCGTCACTGGCGGGCGCATGAGGTGTCCGCACGCTACCTTGGACCCTGCCGCGGGCACCACACGCGGCTATGCGGTGTTTAACGCGGTTCGCGGCCAAACGTTGCGAGCCGTGGTACGTCGGGGGAGGAGAGGCTATGGTCCGCGCTACCCGAAGTTGGCGTCTACTTGGTCTGATGCTCGGCCTCGTGGCGATCGGCGCTACCACCGCGTGCGGCGGTGCCCAGTGGCGCGCACCCGGCCAGACCGGGCCCGGCGACTCGACCGCGCCGCCGGCCGCATCCGCGCTCGCCGTGTCGCCGGCGACCGACGCCAAGAACGTCTCCCCCATCACCCCCGTCACCATCCAGATCGCCAACGGCACGCTGGAGTCGGTGTCCGTCACGAACTCCGAGGGCCGGGAGGTCAAGGGCGAGTTCGACACCGCGAAGGGCTCGTGGACCAGTTCCGAGGAGCTCGGCTACAACAGGTCGTACAAGATCACCGCGGTCGGCGTGGGGGGCGACGGCCAGCGGCACGAGCACTCGAGCACCTTCACCACCGTCAAGCCGAAGAACTACACGTTGCCCTATCTGCGGGCCAACGTGGGCACGCTGCTCGATGGGGGCAAGTTCGGCGTGGGCCAGCCGATCGTGGCCTGGTTCGACGAGCCGATCAAGGACAAGGCGGAGGCCGAGCGCAGCCTCACCGTCACCACCGATCCCGTGGTCGAGGGCGCCTGGCGCTGGATGGACGGCCGCGAAGCGCACTGGCGTCCGAAGGAGTACTGGCCGGCCGGTACCAAGGTGACCGTCGAGGCGAAGGTGTACGGCAAGCACCTCGGCGGCGGGCTGTGGGGCCAGGAGGACCGCAAGGCCTCGTTCACCATCGGCCAGTCGAAGATCGCCGTCGCCGACTCGAACACGCACCGCATGAAGGTCTACATCGACGGCAAGCAGGTCAAGCGGATCAACGGGCGCGACGTCACCAAGGGCATTCCGATCAGCATGGGCAAGGGCGGCACGACAACCGGTGCCCGGGGCCAGATCATCGACTTCTGGACCCGCAGCGGCCCGCATGTGGTGACGCTCAAGTACGAGGTGTACCGGATGACGTCGGCCAGCTTCGGCATCACGAACAAGAACGACCCCAACTACTACGACGAGAAGATCAAGAAGTCGATCCGCATCTCGGGCATGGGGGAGTTCGTCCACCTCGCCGACTGGAACATCCCCGCGCACGGCGTGAGCAACACCTCGCACGGGTGCATCAACGTGGCGCCGGCCTACATCTTCTGGTTCTACGAGCAGTTCGGCGCCGGCGACGTCGTCGACGTGAGAAACACCCCGAAGAAGCTGACCCCGACTGACGGGCTTGGCGACTGGGTCATCCCGTGGAACGAGTGGAAGAAGGGCAGCGCCCTCGACTAGCTCCAAGATCCCCACGATCATGGAGTGTGGGACGCCACATCGCGCCGATCATGGACCTGAGCCCATGATCGGCGCGATTTTCTAGGCGGAGCGGAGGGAAGCGATCTTCTCGCGGTACCAGGCGTAGGAGGCCTTCGGGGTGCGGCGCTGCGTGGCGTAGTCCACGTGGATGAGCCCGAAGCGCTTGGTGTAGCCCTCGGCCCACTCGAAGTTGTCCAGGAGCGACCACACGAAGTACCCGGCCACCGGAGCCCCCTCGGCCACCGCGGCGCCGAGGGCGTTGATGTGCCCGTCCAGGAACGCGATCCGGTCGGTGTCGTGGACGACGCCGTCCGCGCCGGGCACGTCCTCGTACGTGCACCCGTTCTCCGTCACGTAGATGGGCGGCAGCGCCTCGCCGTACCGCAGGCGCAGCATCACCAGCGTCTCGCGCAACCCGTCCGGGACGACGGGCCAGCCGAAGTAGGTGGTGGGGTACCCGGCGAGCATGCGCGTGTCGTACGGGAGCGGACTGCCCGATGACGGGGCCCCGATGCCCGAGGGGTTGTAGTAGTTGACGCCGAGCGCGCTCACCGGCGCCGCGATGGTCGCCAGGTCGCCGGGGCGGACCAGTCCGGTGGCCGACTCCTCGCCGAGACGGTGGGCGCCGGGGAACGCGTCGAGGCCGGACGGGTACCGGCCCAGCAGAAGCGGGTCGGTGTAGAGCCGGTTGTGGAACGCGTCGAACGCCGCGGCGGCCGCCCGGTCGGCGTCGCCGGCGCTGTCCCGCTCGCCGTCGGGGCCGACCGCCCAGGCCGGGGAGTAGTTGTTGGCGATGCCGACCCGTCCGCTGACGCCGCCGGCCCGCAGCGCCGCCACGGACTGACCGTGGGCCAACAGCTGGTGGTGCACCACGGGGAACGGATCGTCGAACAGGTTCAGGCCGGGCGCGTGCATGCCCCAGATGTGCCCGTACACCGTCGTGATCACGGGCTCGTTCAGCGTCATCCACACCGCGACGCGGTCGCCCAGGGCGCGGGCCACGATGCCGGCGTACTCGGCGAACCGGTGCGCGGTGTCCCGCTCGGACCAGCCGCCGTCGTCCTGCACCGCCTGCGGCAGGTCCCAGTGGAACAGCGTGGCCATGGGCGCGATGCCGCGTTCGAGCAGCGCGTCGACGAGCCGGTCGTAGAAGGCCACGCCGGCCGCGTTGGGCTCGCCCTTGCCGTCGGGCTGCACCCGCGGCCACGCGATGGAGAAGCGGTACGCGGACACCCCGAGGTCGGCCATCAGCGCGACGTCGTCGCGGTAGCGGTGGTAGTGGTCACACGCCTCGTCGCCGCTCGATCCGTCCACGATGTGGTCACCGGAGTGCGAGAACGTGTCCCAAATGGAGGCTGACCGGCCGCCCTCGTTCACCGCTCCCTCGATCTGGTAGGCCGCGGTGGCCACGCCCCACTGGAAGTCGGCGGCGAAGATGGGTGCGGGTCCGGACACTGCGACCTCCACTGGTTGGGCGTCTGGTCGACACGTTAGCCCGTCCCGGGAACGTCCGAGGAACCGGCTCAGCGGACCGCCGTGATCATGAGGTGCCAGCCGATGGCCCGGCCGAGCATCCGCCGCGACCACAGGGGCGTACGCGTGCCGAGGGGACCGAACCCGAAGGTGAACGGGTACTCGGCCCGGACCGACACGTCGGAGAACTGCGCGAACAGCTCGCGCACGCCGCGGCGGGTGAACGTGTAGACGACCGGGCAATGGTCCTTCAGGTTCCTCGGTGACTCGTAGGGCAGCCGTAGCACCCGGTGCACGAGGTTCACCAGCGAGGTGCGGTGGTAGAGCATCACGTAGGCCGTCCCGCCCGGCTTCAGCACCCGCCGCACCTCGGCCACCGACTTCTCGATGTCCGGCGTGTGGTGCAGCACACCGAACGAATACACCACGTCGAAGCTCTCGTCAGCGAACTCCAGGCCCTCCGCGTTGCCCAGCCGGAAGTCGATGTCGGCTCCGCGATGGGCCGCGAACTCCCGGGCGACCGCCAGCGCGTTCTCGGTGAGGTCGACCGCGGTCACGTCGAAGCCGCACCGGGCCAGCTGGATGCTGTCGACGCCGATCCCGCAGCCGACCTCGAGGAGCTTGCCGCGGCTGCCCCGCAGCCGGGAGAACAGCTCGGCCAGGTGGTAGTGGTACCGGTAGCGACGCTCCTCGATCTGGCCGAAGTACGCCTCGGAGGCCCGACGCTCCTTTGTGTAGTACTCGTTGTTGACGTGCGCCTGCCAGAAGTCCTTGACGGTCTCCACCGTGGCGTCGGGTGGCCTCATTCTCCTCCGCTCCTTCCGCGTGATCCGGCGGGGACGGTCGGCGGCGCCGGCCGGGTTCCCGCGGTGAACGCCTCCTGCCACAACTCGACCCCGATCATCTGCCAGAGCAGGAAGTAGTGCCAGCGCAGCCGCTGGTGCGGGGCGGCCCGGACCACGCTGGCCACGAAGTCGGGGTTGAAGATGCCGGACCGGCGCAGTCGCTCGGGATTGAGCAGCTCCCGCACGAGCGAGCCGAGATCCTTCTTGTACTGCTCGACCGGGTCGAACGTGAAGCCCCACTTCTTCTTGTCCAGTACCCGATCCGGCAGCACGCCGCCCCGCAGCGCCTCCTTGAGCAGACCCTTCGGGCCGGTGGCGAAACGGATCCGGTCGGGAATCCGGGCGGCGAAGCGGACCAGCTCCAGGTCGAGCAGCGGGACCCGGGACTCGACCCCGTGTGCCATCGACATGGTGTCCTCGTTGTGCAGCAGGTCGCAGACCATCTTGGTGGCGAACTCGGCCCGCATCGCCTCGGCCGGCAGGGGCCGGGCACCCGGGAAGTACTCGTCGTAACTGTCCCGGGTGGACGTGCGCAGGCGGTCGGCGAACTCGGGAGTGTAGACGCGGCGGAGCAGCTCGGAGTTGAAGTCCCAGGCGTTGCGCAGCAGCAGGTAGTGCCGGGCCCCGTCGCCGGCCGAGGCGAGCCACTCCAGCTTGCGGGTCGCGAGGTCGAGCTGGGGCCGGCCGGTCGCCGCCGCCCTCCGGGCGATCCAGTCCAGCGCCGGTGCCACCGCCCGGATCGCGCCGGCCGCCGCGGGCGAGCGCAGCCGCCGCGACCGCGTGAGGTAACCGTAGAAGTCGTAGCCGGCGAACAGCTCGTCACCGCCCAGGCCGGACAGCGCCACCGTCACATGCTGGCCAATGAACCGATGGAGCATGTAGAGCTGCAACGAGTTGACCTTGGGCTCCTCCGTGTGCCTGATCGCGTCGCCCAGATAGTTGAGCGCCGGCTCGTGCAGGACGATCTCGTGATGGTCGGTCTCGAACAGCTTGGCGACGTAGCGCGCGTCGTCGAGCTCGTCGGTGGGCTCCTCGAAGCCGAGGCTGAACGTCTTGATCGTCCCGGTGTTGCCCCGGCGCAGCATGGCCACGATGGAGCTGGAGTCGATGCCGCCGGACAGCGAGACACCGACCGGCACGTCCGAGAGGAGTTGGCGCTTCACGGCCGCCTGGTAGTGGTGGCGGATGCCCTCCAGGCAGTCGGTCCTGGTGAGCGTCTCGTCGGGTGTCCAGTCGACCTCGGCGTACCCGAACAGGCGGGACCGCCCGGCTGTGCCGCGATGGTCGGCCCGGCCGACGGAGAACTCGAGCACGTGTCCGGGCGGGACCCGGCGGATGCCGGCGAAGAACGTATGGTCGCCGGGGACGTACCGGACGTTCATCGACAGGTGCAGGCTGGCCTCGTCCAGTTCGGCCCGGACCAGACCGCTGGCCAGCACCGCCTTGGCCTCGGAGCCGAAGGCCAGGCGCTCGTCCCTGATGGTGTACACCAGCGGCTTGACGCCGAGCGGATCGCGGACCAGGAACAGCGTGCGCTTGGTCCGGTCGTACAGGGCGAAGGCGAAGATGCCGTTGAGCCGGGAGAGGAAGGCCATGCCCTCGTCCTCGTACAGGTGCGGCAACAGCTCGGTGTCGCACCTCGTCGCCAGCCGGTGGCCCCGCCCCAGGACCAGCTCGCGCAGCTCCGGATAGTTGTAGATCTCTCCGTTGTAGACGGCCACGACCGAGCCGTCCTCGTTCCACATCGGTTGCGTCCCGCCCGGGACGTCCTGGATGGCCAGCCGCCGGTTACCCAGGAAGACGCCGTCGTCGAGGTGCATGCCCTCGCCGTCCGGTCCACGGTGGGCGATCGTGTCGATCATCTCCCGGAGCAGCGCCTCGCCGCCGAAGCCGACCGTGCCCGCTATCCCGCACATCGAACGTCACGCCTTCGGGAACTGGGACTCGAAGTAGTCGATCATCCAAGCCGTCACGTCGATCTTCTCCTGCAGCAGCCGCTGCCGGGCCGCCTGCCCGAACTCCCGCGGCCGGTCCGAACACAGCTTCTCGATCTCGGCGATCGCGAGGTCGTACTGGTCGTCGGTGAAGTGGCGCACCAACCCGTACCGGCGCTGCTGATCCTCGGTGTAGCCCCGGCCCGTGGTGGCGATGAACACCGCGGGCACGCCGAGAACGGCCGCCTCCGACGCCATCGTCGCCGACTCACCCACGCACAGTTGGGCAAAGGCCAGCAGGTGGTGCATCTGGCCGACCGGGCCCTTGACCTCCATGCCGGCCAGGCTGGGCGGCAGGGGCGCCTCGGACGAGATCAGGACGCGGATGCCCTGACTCTGGAGCACGTCGATGACGTTGTGCTTCTGGGCCGAGGACAGCCCCCGCTGGCGCCGGTCGTGGACGGCCTGCCAGGAGACGAAACGCAGCAGGGCGAACGGCTCGTCGGGGTCGAGCCCGAACTGCGACAACCGGCTGGGGTCGGGCTTGAACCGGCTTGGATGCAGGTAGGCCAGCTCGTGGTAGCCGGCGTAGGTCACGTGGCGGCCGCGGACCCGGCCCTGGTAGCAGTCCGGCGTGCAGACGCTGTGCGCGAGCGGGTACACGAACCAGTTGGTCTGCACCGCGAACTCGGTGTCGTAGAAGACCACCGCGGGCACCCGCCGGAGCTTACCGGCCACCGCGATCGACGGGCCCATGATGCCGGTCATCACATCGGGCCGGAAGGCTCGCATGACCTTCAGGAGCCGCCGCGTGCGCTGCGCCATCTCCACGGCCAGGCCACCACCGCCGCGGCGCTGCACCGAGATCAACTCGTGGGGCAGCCCGTACTCCTGCAGCAGCTCCACCGACCGGTCCTTGTCGCGCGCGGTGATGCACAGCTCGTGGCCGCGGTCGACCATCTCCCGGTGGAAGTTACGGAAGAAGTGAACATGAGCCGGGTGCAGGACGTCGATGAGGATGCGCATGCTCAGTCCATTCCGGACGATCCGCCCGGGCGCCGCGCCTCGGCCAGCACGCCGGCGCCCCAGCTGGGCCGGGACCACTGACCGAAGTACGAAAGGCCCAGCAGCGCCGGGAACGCCGCCCCGTACAGGAGTTTGTTGCGCTGGTCCGCGCCGGTGATGAGGTACGAGATGTTGTTGGTGAACGTCTCCAGCGGGCCGTAGGTGTACTGGTGGCGGGTCACCTCGAAGCCGGCCTCCCGGAGTCGGCCGACCAGCTCCTCGGCGTGGTACCCGGGGCGGACGTGGCCGGGCACGTCGAAGTTGACCCGGCGGCCGAACAGCAGCCAGCGGCGCTCGTAGCCCGGCACGTGCGCCACGAGTCGACCACCGGGACGCAGGGCCGTCAGCAACGCGCGCATCGCGCTGACGTCGTCCTCGACGTGCTCGAAGTTGTCGACGCTCACGACGAGGTCGAACTCGCCGTCGAATTCAAGTTTCGTGACGTCTCCCTGCTCGAACCGGCAGTTGGTCAGGCCGGCGCGCCGGGCCACCTCGTTGGCCCGGTCGACCAGATGCTGCTCCAGCTCGATGCCCAGCACCTGGGCCTCGGGATGGCGCTTGGCCAGCTCGTAGCTGAAGATGCCGGACCCGCAGCCGGCGTCAAGAATGCGCTCGAACCGGCCCCGGGTGAACGGCAGCACGCGGCGCAGTCGGATGCGCAGGCCGTTGGCCGGCGCCCCGAACACGTTGGCGTACAGACGCTCGAACCGGCTGCGACTCGGGTCGAGGGACAGTTCCCGGCCGGGGAATCCTCTCATGATCGGTCTCCGCAGATCTCGAGGTGACAGGCGAGGGCCCACGACATCCAGCCCTGACACCAGCGGAGCTCGCGGATCGCGGTCCGGTACGCCCGCCGCTTCTGGTAGTAGAACCACCCGGACCGGGGGTCCCACATGTTGCTCAGCGTCCAGTCCATCACGGTACGCGCGAACTCGCCGCCCATTCCCTGGTGGCGCTGCTGCAGCGAGAAGGTGAGGATGCCCTGCGCGCACCCGTGGATGTCGATCGGGTACAGCCGGTCGTGCATGAACCGGGCGGCGCCGTCCGGCTCGAACAGCCGGCGCCGGTAGAAGTCGATTCCCCGTCGGTAGGCCGCCTCGAACTCGTCGCTGCCCGCCGCGAGCCCGTACCCCAGGATCGCGTCGAGGATGAACCCGGTGTGGTAGTTGTCGTGGGTGATATGGCTGGCCGACGGTGGCTCGGCGTAGAACCAGGCGCCCTCGTCGGTCTGCTTGGACACCACATAACGGACCAGCCGCCCGCCCTCGTGTATGAGGTCCTTGTCGTCGAGCAACGCGCCCAACCGGGCGGCCAGGCTGCCCGCGAGGGCGGACACGTCCATGACGATCCACGTGACCTTCTCATCCGGCACGTAGCTGACGCACCGGTGGTCGGCGTCCTCGAACAGTGTCTTCGGCGCGTGCAGCAGGAAGCGCACCGCCTGGGAGGCGGCGTCGAGGTACCGCGGCTCGCCGAGGGTCTCGTACGCGTCGAGCAACGCCTGCCCGACAAACGAGGTCACCACCCGGTTCGGGAAGTGCCGAGGCGCAAAGAACCCCACGTCCTGCCACGGATACGGGTACCCCCAGCACAGTCCCTCGAAGTCGGGCTGGGCCGGGTTGGCCACCAGCCAGTCCAGCACGTCCTTCGCCGCGGCGGCGTCCTCTTCGGACCCGGTCATGCGATGCCGGGCCAACAGGGCCCGGGCGAACAGGGACAGGCCCTTCGGGTTTCGCGCCTTGCGGACCCGGGCGAGCGGTCGCACGTCGACCGGGCTGCGCATGACGAGCTGGATGGCCGCCAACCGGCGGATCCGGGAACCACCGGCGAGACGCTCCAGCCAGGCCGCGTTCAACGCGTCATGCTTGGAATACCCCTCGTAGCCGTCGGCGCGGGCGACGTCCAGGACGCGGGCCAGGACGTCGGTAGCGGTCTGGTCCGGTCGTCCGGTGAGCCTCATCCGCCTCACTGCCAGTTACGTCCTCACCCTCGCGTGCACACCGCGCCATGGGCGGATGCCGCACACTATCAGCCTTCGTCATCGTCGTGAGATCGGGCGCCTCCGGCCGCCGACTATTCGATGGCGTCGGGACCGAGTAGCTCCGGCGAGCGGGCCGCGGACCGTAGCGCCCGCAGGCGCCGACCGCCGACCAGCGCCGCGGCCGCCGCGCCCGCGACGGCGTCCGCCACGACGGCGAGGCCGCGTGAGACCAGGGCCACGGTGATGGCAACGGTGCCCGTCGTCTGCACGTTCACGACGGCGATCAGGATGGCCTCGCGCACGCCGGCGCCGGCCGGGGCGATGATGAACAGGAAGCCGGCGACCCAGGACAGGGCATACCCGGCGATGGAGACAGCGAGAACCTGCCGGGCGTCGGTGCCGGCCAGCCGGGTCGTCAGCACGTAGACCATGAGTCCGTTGGCCGTCCAGCCCAGCATCGCCCAGCCGGTGCTCACCGCCAGACCACGCAACGTGACCGGCTGGTAAAGCGACGGCCGGCGCAACAGCCGCAACAGCAGCCGCAGCGACCAGTTGAGCACCGGCGGCCACAGCAGAACCAGCGTGACCGGGGCCGCGAACATGATCCACAGGTAGTCGCCGGTGGAGGTGGTCGATGCGAAGGGCAGGCTCACCGCGGCGACGAGGCCACCCGTCCAGACCATGACGGCCGAACTGAGCAACACCGAGACGGCCGTCCTCGTGCGGGGCACACCGCGGTCGGCGGCCAGCTCCGCCTGCGCCAGGAGCGGCCAGACGCTGCCCGGGACGTACTTCGACAGCTGCCCGATGAACATGACGCGGATCGCCTCGGTCAGCGACAGCCGGGAGCCGAGATCGGCCAGCAGCGAACGCCAGACCATGAGGCTGCACATGAGGCCGCCGAGGGTCGCGAGGAACGCCAGGGCCATCACCGGGACGGACAGGTTCCCGATCTGATGCCACAGGCCGGGTCCCCGTTGGGCCAGCGTGACGCCGAGCAACACGAGCACGGTGACCAGGAAGATGGCCCGGAAGATCCGGGAACGCCCCAGCCACAACAGCCCCGCGACCGACAGCAGGGAGGGCCGATCACGCCGGCGCCGTCCCGGGTCGGCGACGTCGGTTCGTTCGGCCCTCACCATGAGGTCAGGCGGACCCGTTGCGCGGCTTCTCGAAGGCGTAGCCGATCCGGCGGCCGAAGTACGACATGCCGCGGATCGCGCCGAAGGTGGCCTGGGCCGGCCAGCGGATGAAGACCGGGTAGCCGGGCAACCACACCTCGGGCGGGGAGATGCTGGAGGCGAAGGTGACCGGCCGCAGGCCGGCCAGCCGCCCCATCTTCCGGAACTGGACCGGCGAGAACATGGTGGTGTAGCCGTAGTGCAGCGTCTTCTCCCGCAGCATCTTCCGGATGCCCGCGGCGTAGGGCAGGCACCACCAGTTGGGCCCGGTGAGGATGACGTGCCCGCCCGGCTTGGTCGTGCGGGCCATCTCGTCGACCGCCTTCTGCCGCGCCTCCGGCGACGGGATGTGGTCGATGGTCGACATGTTCAGCGCGATGTCGAAGGTGTTGTCCTCGAACGGCAGATCGCAGGCATCCGCGACCTGGAACGTGAACTTCTTCGCCAGGTCCGGGTGCAACTCCCGCTCGAGAATCGTCTGCGCGCCCTCGATCGACTGCGGGCTGAGGTCGATGCCGACCCAACTGCCGATCTTGCGGGCGTAGTAGATCTCGTCGATCGGGAAGGAGGAACCGATGTTGAGGACCGACTTGCCCTCGACGCCGATCCGCTCCATCAGCGTGTAGTCGCTGCGCATTTTCGACGTCATATACGTGTACTGCTCGCGCGGATCGTGCTGCGTGAAGCTGGCGCCGAGCTTCTCGTACGCCGCGATGGCCGCCTCCGATCGCGACTGCGGCGCCGTGCTTTCGCTCACCATCTAGGTTTCTCCTCCAGTCCTCGCGGAGGCAATGCCGGCTTTGCGTAGGTTCCCACGGGCCGGAGACCTCGGACTATACACTTGCGGCCGCCGCGGTCCGCCACGCCTGAAATCCGGCCGCCGGGCCAGGGCCTGAGCACGTTGGCGTCGCCATGCTAGTAGTGTCGCGCTGTCGCGAGCCACATTGCCTGGCTCGCAACCTCGTTCAGGCCGGCAGGAGGCGTCCGCCCGATGAAGCAGGTGTTCCGCAGAGTCATCGACCGCCGGGGGCGGGTCAGCATCCTCGAGCTGCCCGACCCGCACCTGGGGCCGGACCAGGTCCTGGTCCAGGGGCACTACTCGCTGATCAGTTCCGGCACCGAGTCGGGGACGCTGTCGAAGACCCCGGCGGAGCTCGTCCGGCAGACGATCTCCGATCCCTGGATGCGGAACGTCGTGAAGCAGACGGTGTTCTCGACCGGCCTGGCCCAGACCGCCCGGCGGGTCTGGTACGAGATGATCACGCCTCGCGAGATCGGCTACAGCGGTGCCGGGACGGTCCTCGCCGTCGGCGAGCGGGTCCATGGCTTCACCATCGGCCAGACCGTCGCCTACGCGGCGACCGGGCACGCCGAGGTGGCCGCGCCGACCGTCAACCACATCGTGCCGGTCCCGGCCACGGTCGACCTGCGGCACGCCGCCTTCGTGACCGTCGGTGGCATCGCCACGCAGGCGCTTCGGCGGGCCGATCTGCAGTTCGGCGAGACCGTGGCCGTGTTCGGCCTGGGACTGGTGGGCCAGCTCTGCGCCCGCATCGCGCGCGCGGCCGGCTGCGTCGTGATCGG
>Ga0307415_100000250_pt1 | contig 23226 bp, 22 predicted proteins | sample DK1Cmetagenome_FD_204524 | JGI IMG/M metagenome (GOLD analysis project Ga0307415, IMG submission 204524) | Maize rhizosphere microbial communities from greenhouse at UC Davis, California, United States - DK15-C-2 | ecosystem: Host-associated > Plants > Roots > Rhizosphere > Soil | place: USA... | reverse complement strand
GGGCACCGGCAGATGCTGGACCGCTGCGCGGCGCTCGTCGTCGCGGCGGGCAGCGGCGAGCGCCTTGGCGCCGGAAGGCCCAAGGCGTTCGTCGTGCTGGCCGGACGCCCGCTGGTCGCCTGGTCGCTCGCGGCGCTCGCCGCCGCCGGCGTCCCGCGGACGGTCGTCGCCGTCCCGCCGGGACACGGCGCGGCGGCGGAGGAGGCGCTGGCCGGCGCGGCCGGCGACTTCCCGCTCGGCCTGGCGCTCGTCGAAGGCGGCGCCACCCGCTCGGAGTCGGTCCGCAGCGCACTCGCCGCGGCGGGCGACGCGGACGCGATCGTGGTGCACGACGCCGCGCGGCCGCTGGCGGCGCCGGAGCTCTTCAGGCGCACGCTCGCGGGGCTGGCGCAGGCCGACGCGGCGATCGCCGCCGCGCGCGTGAGCGACACGGTCAAGGAGGCGGGGCCCGACGGCCTCGTCGTCCGAACGCACGACCGCTCACGCCTGTGGGCCGTGCAGACGCCGCAGGCGTTCCACGCACCGATGCTGCGCCGCGCGCTCGACGTGCCCGCCGACGTGCTCGCGGCGGCGACGGACGACGCCTGGCTCGTCGAGCGCGCGGGCGGCAGCGTGCGCGTCATAGAGTCCCCGCCCTCCAACTTCAAGGTGACGACGCCGCACGACCTGGCGGTCGCCGAGAGCCTGCTGTGCTGACCGACTACCACGTCCACCTGCGGCCCGACGAGGACGACACGCCGCCGGAGCGCTACTTCACGGCAGCGAACGCGGAGCGCTACCGCGAGGCGGCGACCGAGCGCGGGATCGCCGAGCTCGGCGTCGCCGAGCACATCCACCGCTTCAAGCAGTCGCTCGAGGTCTGGCAGCACCCCTGGTGGCGCCGCTGGGCGCGCGACGACGTCGACGACTACTGCGCGTTCGTGCGCGAGGAGACCGACCTGCGGCTCGGGATCGAGGCCGACTACGTCGGCGGCCGCGAGGACCGGCTCGCGAGCTTCCTCGACGCGCGCGAGTGGGACTACGTCGTCGGCTCGGTGCACTTCGTCGGCGACGCCGGCGTCGACCTCGAGGGGCCGGAGTGGGAGCACGTCTGGGGCCGCGGCGAGCGGCCCGACAGGGTCTGGCAGCGCTACTTCGAGACGCTCGCGGAGGCCGCGCGCTCGGGGCTTTACGACATCATGGCCCACCCGGACCTCGTGAAGGTGTGGGGCAGCGCGCGCCCCCGGCCCGAGCGCGATCCGCGCCACTACTACGAGCCGGCGGTCGAGGCGATGCTGGAGGCGGACATTGCGATCGAGCTGTCGACGGCCGGGCTGCGCAAGCCGGCGGGCGAGCTCTATCCGGCGCCTGCGCTGCTCGCGATGGCGGTCGACGCGGGGCTGCCGATCGCACTCTCCTCGGACGCGCACTCGCCGGACCAGCTCGGCCACCGCTACGACGACGCGCTCGCCGCGCTGGCGGCCGCCGGCGTGACGGAGATCTGCGTGTTCGAGGCGCGCCGGCGCCGGCTGGAGCCGGTCGGCTGATGGTGCGGACGGGCCTGGGCTTCGACACGCACGCCTTCGCCGCCGGCCGCCCGCTGATCCTCGGCGGCGTCGAAGTCCCGCACGAGCACGGCCTCACCGGTCACTCGGACGCGGACGTGCTCACGCACGCCGTGATCGACGCGCTGCTCGGAGCCGCCGGCCTCGGCGACATCGGCCAGCACTTCCCCGACACCGACCCGCGCTTCGCCGGCGCCGACTCGATCGAGCTGCTGCGCACCGTCGTCGAGCGACTCCGGGAAAGTGGCTTTGCGGTCGTGAACGTCGACGCGACGGTCGTGCTCGAGCGGCCCAGGCTCGCGCCCTACCGCGAGGCGATGAGCGCCCGCCTGGCCGCCGCGATCGGGCTCGCCGCCGGCGCCGTCAGCGTGAAGGCGACCACCGGCGAGCGGATGGGGTTCGTCGGCCGCGGCGAGGGAGCGGCCGCGATGGCGGTCGCGACGATCGCCGACCGGACCTGACGTCACGCATGCGACCGGCCGCGGAACCGTGCGCTCGGCGATCGGGTACGCCAACCGCGAATCGAGGCGAGGGAGGAGTCCCAGATGGCGACGATCGAGAACGACCGCATGCTCGAGTTCCGCGGCGAGGACCTGAGGAGCCGTGACGGTGACAAGATCGGCAGCATCGACGAGATCTACCTCGACGCCGAGACGGGCGAGCCGGAATGGGCGCTCGTCCACACCGGCATGTTCGGCGCGAAGCGGACGTTCGTGCCGCTGCGCGGCGCCGCGGAGACGGAGGGCGGCCTGACCGTCCCGTTCGACAAGAGCCAGGTCAAGGACGCACCGCAGGTCGATCCCGGCGGGCAGCTGACGCAGCGCGAGGAGGCCGAGCTCTACGGCTACTACGGGCTCGACTACTCGAGCGCGACGGAGGGGGAGAGCCCAAGCGTGCACGGTTTCGACTGAACCGCCCCACGTACCGCGACGCCGGCCCGCCGTCGCGCCGGTCCCCAGGCGCGCTTGAAGCGCTGCTCCTTCGGGGTAGGGCGGCCCTATGCGGGCGATCTTCCTCACCTACCTGCTGCTGATCGCGGCAGGGCTGACGTTCTTCACGATCATCGGGCTCACGCACCACTGATGCGGCGCTTCCTCCGCGAGCAGAGCCTCAGCCTCGCCTTCCTCGCCCTGTTCCTCGCCGCCCTCGCCGGGCAGGCGTACGCCGGATGGCACGACTACAACAACGTCGAGACGTGGCACGCGCAGATGGCGCACGAGATGCCGCAGACGCTCAGCTTCGGCCGCTACGTGACGACATCGAGCTTCGCCCAGGCCGTGACCGAGAACTGGCAGTCGGAGTACCTGCAGTTCACGCTCTTCATCCTGCTCACCGTCTGGCTCGTGCAAAAGGGCTCGCCCGAGTCCAAGCGGCCCGGCGAAGAGGGCGGCGAGTCGGATGAGCAGCAGTACGTCGGCGTGCACGCCAAGCCGGAGTCGCCCAGCTGGGCGAAGGTGCGCGGCCTGAAGCTGACGCTGTACTCGAACTCGCTCGTGGTCGTCATGGCGGTGATCTGGGTCTGGTCGTGGTTCGCGCAGTCGGTCTCGGGGTGGAGCGAGCACAACGCCGATCTGCTCGAACACGAGCAGCCGTCGCTCTCCTGGGTCGGCTACCTCGGCTCGGCCGACTTCTGGCAGACGACGCTGCAGAACTGGCAGTCCGAGTTCCTCGCGGTCGGCTCGATGGCAGTGCTCTCGATCTACTTGCGCCAGCGCGGCTCACCGGAGTCCAAGCCGGTCGGCTGCCCCCACGAGGCGACTTCGGTGGAGGGGTAGCGCGCCGTGACGTCGCCGAAGGCGAGCGCGACGAAGAGCGTCTCGCCTGGCAATAGTGTCTCCCTGTGCGCAAGGTACGCCTGCACGACACCCTGACCGGCGAGCTGACCGAGCTGCGGCCGGGCGACGGGCGCAAGGTCGGGATCTACGCCTGCGGGCCGACCGTCTACGGACGCATCCACGTCGGCAACGCCCGGCCGTACGTCGTGTTCAGCCTGCTCGCGCGCTTCCTCGCCCACGAGGGCTACGAGCCGGTGCTCGTCGCCAACATCACCGACATCAACGACAAGATCTACGACGCCGCCCGGCCCGCCGGCCGCCCGTCGGGCGAGCTGGCGGCGGAGATGACCGATCACTACATCGCCGACACCGACCGGCTTGAGCTCGGGCGGCCCGACCACGAGCCGCGCGCGACGCTGATGGTCGGCGAGATCGTGGAGCTGATCGCCGAGCTGATCGAGCGCGACCACGCCTATGTGGCCGACGGCGACGTCTACTTCCGCGTCCGCTCGCTGCCCGAGTACGGCGCGCTCTCGCATCGCGACGTCGACCAGATGGATCAGGGGGAGGGGATCGAAGGCGCCGAGCGCAAGGAGGATCCGCTCGACTTCGCGCTCTGGAAGGCGCAGAAGCCGATGGAGGACACCGCCTGGGACTCGCCCTGGGGGCGCGGCCGGCCGGGCTGGCACATCGAGTGCTCCGCGATGGCCGAGGCGGTGCTCGGCGCGCCGCTCGAGATCCACGGCGGCGGCAACGACCTGATCTTCCCCCACCACGAGAACGAGGCGGCCCAGACGCTCGCGGCCCGCGGCAAGCCACTCGCGCAGATCTGGATGCACAACGGGATGCTGCAGATGGGCGCCGAGAAGATGGCCAAGTCGGTCGGCAACATCCGCCCGCTCGCCGAGGTGCTCGACGAGGTCGGGCGCGACGCGCTGATCTGGTTCTTCTGCGAGGGGCACTACCGGCAGCCGCTCGCGTTCACGCCGGAACGGCTCAAGGACGCGGAGCGCCGGATCGCGCGGATCCGCGACACCGGGCGGCGGCTGGTGCCCGGGGCCTCGCCGGAGGCGCTTGCCGCGCACCGCGACGCGTTCTTCGACGCGCTGGCCGACGATTACAACACGCCGCGCGCGCTGGCGGCGCTGGCGGAGTGGATCAACGAGGCGAACCGGGCCGGCAGCCCGATCGGCGACGGCCACCTGCGCGAGATGCTGTCGGTGCTGGGCCTGGACAACCTGCTCGAGCGCGACGAGGGCCCGCCGGCCGAGGTCGTCGAGCTGGCGGAGCGCCGTGCGGCCGCTCGCACGAACCGCGACTTCGCCGCAGCCGACCGCCTCCGCGACGAGCTGCGGGCGCGCGGCTGGGAGGTCCGCGACGGCCCGGCCGGCCCCGAGCTGGTGCCGATCGGGCCATGACGTCGGCGCTCGGCTCGGCGGCGGGTTCCGGCCGCGCTTCGACCGCTGGGCTCGGCCGCGGCTCGGCGGCCGGCGTCGGCCGCTCGCTGCCGCCCGCCCGCCTCCGCACGTGATCGTCTACGGCCGCAACGCCGTCCGCGAGGCCGTCCGCGGGCCGCGGGCGGTCCGGACGATATGGGCCACGAAAGGCGCGGCCGCCGAGTTCCCAGGCTCGCGGCCCGCCACCGCCGACGAGATCGCCCGGCGCGGCGGCTCCGCCGGCCACCAAGGCGTCTGCGCCGACGTCGAGGAGTACCGCTACGCCGACGCCGCCGCGCTGCTGGCGCGGCCCGACCCCGTGCTGGTGGCGCTCGACGGGGTGACCGACCCGCAGAACCTCGGCGCGGTCTGCCGGACGGCCGAATGCACCGGCGCGACCGGGGTGATCCTGCCCGAGCGTCGCTCCGCCGACGTCACGCCCGCCGTCTGCAAGGCGTCGGCCGGCGCCGTCGAGCACCTGGCGGTCGCGCGTGTGCGCAACCTGGCCGACTTCCTCGCCGACGCCAAGGCCGCCGGATGCTGGACCTACGGCGCGGCGGCAGGCGCACGCACGCCGTATCGCGGCGTCGACTGGCGTGGCGGCGTCGTCGTGGTGCTCGGAGCGGAGGGCCGCGGGCTGCGTCCGCGCGTCGCCGCGGCGTGCGACGACCTGGTCGCGCTGCCGCTGTGCGGCCGGATCGAATCGCTGAACGTGAGCGCCACGGCCGCGGTCGTGTTGTACGAGATTCTGCAGCAACGGCTTGACGCGTCCACATAACCGTGCCACACTGGGCGCCATTACGTTGAGCTTGAGGGTTAGTGATGCCCCCCTCGAGCTCCTCAATAGGCGCCGGGGGAGGTGTGCGCCACGACCCACTTCGCGGGCCGGCGGCCCGAGAGAGGACCGTTCGTGGCCAAGATCTCTGCGAAGCCTCAATCTCATCTTCAGATTGATGACGGTTATCTGCTTGCGCTGGCCAAGCAGGGAAGTCCAAACGCCTACGAGCAGCTGGTTCGGCGCTACTACTCGTTCGTCAGGCTGAAGGCGTCGTCGTACTTCCTTGTCGGCGGCGACGCCGACGACCTGATCCAAGAGGGGCTCGTCGGGCTCTACAAGGCGATCCGCGACTTCCGCACCGATCGCGAGTCCTCGTTCCGCAACTTCGCGGAGCTGTGCATCACGCGCCAGATCATCACGGCGGTGAAGACGGCGACGCGCAACAAGCACACGCCGCTCAACGGCTACGTGTCGTTCTCCTCGACGCCGGCCGGCGCGACCGACAACGAGCCGACGCTCGACGAGATGCTGCCCGGCCCGACGGTCCACGACCCGGTCAACCAGGTGATCTCGTCCGAGGAGCTGCGCTCGCTGGTCGCCTGCCTGTCGACCGTCTTGTCCGACCTCGAGTCGCACGTGCTCGGGCTCTACCTCGACGGGCACTCCTACACCGGCATCGGCGAGCAGCTCGGCTGCGACTGCAAGACGGTCGACAACGCGCTGCAGCGCGTCAAGCGCAAGGTCGGCGCGCACCTGCGCTCGCGCGACGTCCTGCTGTAATCACTGCGCATGCCGACCTGGCTCGTGATCGTGCTGGGCGTGTTCCTCGCGCTCCTGATCCTCCTTGCCGTCGGCGGCGCCTACGCGCGCCGGCGGCAGCTCGCTGCGTCACGCGGCCGGTTCGACGCGCAGCTCGCGCGGGTCAACCGCGATCTGGCCGAGGCGCACGCGGAGGACCGCGGCTGGGCGCGCGAGGGGCTCGAGGCGGCCGCCCGCGCCGCCTATGCCGCCGAGCGCGACGGCGCCGAGCCCGCCGAGCTGACGCTCGTCCAGATCGTCGATCGTCCCGGCACCGACGAGGACAAGGCGGTGTTCCGCGTAGCCTCCGGCGGCCGCGACGAGCGCCTCACGCTCGGGCGCCGGAGCGGCGAGTGGGTGTTCGAAGAGCTGGCCTGAGCGGTGCTCTTCACGCCCGTCGACCTCGGCCCGGTGCGCTTGCGCAACAGGGTCGTCTCGACGTCGCACCAGACGGGGCTGGTACGCGAGCACCTGCCGACCGCCGACCTGGTGGCCTACCACGAGGCGCGCGCACGCGGCGGCGTGGGGGCGATCTTCCTCGAGGCGACGGCGGTCGACCCCTCGGGCCTGCTCACCTCACACACGCTCGGCGGCTTCCTGCCCGGGATCGTGGCGGGGTACCGCCGGCTCGCCGGCGCGGCGCACGCGCACGGCAGCCGGCTGTTCGTGCAGCTGTTCCACGGCGGTCGCGAGCAGATCTCGGCCGCGCCGCGCGCTCCCGCGGTGGCCCCGTCGGCCGTGCCGTCGCCGCGCTTCGCGTCCGAGCCGCGCGCGCTGACGGCCGCGGAGCTGCGCGCGCTCGTCGACGGCTACGCGACCGCGGCGCGCCACTGCCGCGAGGGCGGGATCGACGGCGTCGAGGTCTCGATGTCGCACGGCTACCTGGTCGCGCAGTTCTTCTCGCCGCGGTCGAACCGGCGCACGGACGAGTACGGCGTCGCCGCCGGCGGACGGCTGCGGTTCGCCGAGGAGGTGCTCGCCGCGGTGCGCGCCGCGGCAGGGCCCGAGCTCGCGGTCGGCGTGCGGCTGGCCGCCGACGAGCTCGCGCCGGAGGGGCTCGACGCGGCGGCGTGCGCCGAGCTCGCCGCCGAGCTTTGCGCGACCGGCCTTGCCGACTTCGCGTCGTTCGTGCTCGGGCACTCCGCCTACGTGGCGGCATCGACCTGGATCGCGCCGCCGCCGCCCGTGCCCGAGTCGGCGATCGCGGGGTCGCTCGCCGCCGTGCGCGCGGCGATCGACGTGCCGCTGATCGCGACGACGCGGATCGTCGACGTCGCGGCCGGCGAGCGGCTCGTCGAGTCCGGCGTGGCCGACGCGGTCGGGATGACGCGCGCGCTGATCGCCGACCCCGACGTGGTCGAGAAGGCGGGCCGCGGTGAGCCGCCGCTCGCCTGCATCGGCTGCAACCAGGCCTGCATCGGGCACTACCACGCGGGCGTGCCGATCGGCTGCCTCGTAAACCCGCGCACCGGCCGCGAGCGCACGCTGCCGCGGCGCGCCGGCGGTGAGCACGCGCTGCGCGTGCTGGTCGTCGGAGCCGGGCCCACGGGCGTCTCCGCCGCCGCCGAGGCCGCCGCGCACGGCGACTCCGTGACGCTGGTCGAGCGCGAGGGCGACGTCGGCGGTCAGCTCCGGCTGGCGGGCCGCGCGCCGGCGCACCACGAGCTGTGGCGGCGCTGGCGCGCGAACGCGGCGCGCCAGCTCGCGCACGCGCGGATCGTCGTGCGGCTCGGCGACGAGCCCGACGCGGACGAGCTGGCCGGCGCGGACGTCGTCGTGCTCGCGACCGGCGCGCGGCCGTTCGCCCCGGATTGGGCGGGCGCCGCGCGCGAGCGCGAGCCGTTCGTGCGCGAAATCGCCGGCGGGCGCGCGACGCTCGACGCCTGGGCCGCGATCGCGAACCCCGCCGCCGTGGCCGGGCCCGTGCTGGTCGCCGACTGGGGCGGCGGCTGGGACGGGCTCGACGCCGCGGAGGTGCTCGCCCAGCACGGGCTCGAGGTCACGCTGGCGTGCGCCGCCCCGTGCGTGGGCGGCACGCTGCACCAGTACCAGCGCAACCTGTATCTCGCCCGCTTCGACCGGCGCGGCATCCAGATCCTGCACCACACGGAGGTCACGGCCGACGGGCTGCGCCACCTGTTCTCGGGCCGCGTGAGCCAGCTCCCGCGCGTCGAGACGATCGTCTACGCCCACGGTCGCGCGCCGGCGGACGAGCTCTGGCGGGCGCTCGAGGGAGCGCCGGGCCGGGTGCGCGCCGGCGACGTGCTGGGACCGCGCTCGGCCGAGGAGGCGACGCTCGAGGGCGTCACCGCGCTGCAGGCGGCGCGCGCCTCGCTCGCGCGAACCTGAGCGGCGATCAGACGACCGCGTCGAGCCCGAGCCGGTGCGCGACGCCCGCCGCCTCGGTGCGCGAGCGCACGTCGAGCTTGGAGAGGATGCGGGAGACGTGGACGCTCGCCGTCTTCTCGGCCATGTACAGCTGACGGCCGATCTCGCGGTTCGTCGCGCCCGCCGCGACCAGCGCAAGCACCTGGCGCTCGCGCGGCGTCAGCCCGAACGGGTCGTCGCTCTCGTCGTCGTCGGCGGCGCGCGGCTCCTCGCCGGGCTCGCCGAGCCGCAGGCGAGCGCGCGCCGCCAGGCTCTCGAGCTCTCCGGCCAGCCACGCGGCGCCGAGCCCCTCGGCCGTCTCCATCGCCGCGCCGGCGACCGGCGCCGCCGCCTCGCGGTCGCCGTCGGCGACCAGCGCCTCGGCCTGGCGCCAGCGCGCGACCGCGGCTGGGTACGGCCGGCCGAGCCCCTCCCAGCTCGCGGCCGCGGCGGCCCAGCGCTCGGACTGCTCCGTGTCGAGCGCGCGGCAGTAGTCGGCCTCGGCGTGATCGAGATAGGCCTGCTCGAGCAGGCCCCCGTCCTCGGCGCACGCGCGTACGCGGGCGATCAGGAGCTCCACGTGGCTGAGCGCGGCCTCGACCGCGGCGCCGTCGCCGAGGTCGCGCGCTTGCTGCGCCGCCGTCGCCTCCGCGGCGACGCCGGCCGCCGACACCATCGCCATCCGCAGCGCGTCGTCGGAGCAGAACTCGATCCGGTCGAGCGCCTCGTCGACCGCGGCGCGCGCCGCCTCGACGTCGCCGTCGCGCGTCGCCAGCTCCGCCTGCAGCGCGCCCAGCACGCCGAGGTACTGCGGCTCGCGCGAGTTCGCCGCCAGCTCCGCCGCGCGCGCGAGGTGCGCGCGGGCGGCGTCGCGCTCGGCGCGGCCGAGCTCGAGCTCGGCGCGGCGCAGGCAGGCGTTCAGCTCCGAGTTGCCGCGCGCGAGGCGGCGTGAGTCGATGCCGGCAAGCGTGGCCTCGGCCGCCTCCCAGTCGCCGCTGTCGAACGTGGTCTGGGCGATCTCGAGCGAGAGCCAGACCTGGCGCACGGGCAGCGATGCCACCTCGTCGTGCGCCGCGCGCGCGACGGCGAGCGCCTCGGGCGTCCGCCCGACGCGATGCAGCGACTCGCACAGGTTCACGGCGGCGACGGCGACCTCCTGCAGGTGACCGCGGTCGCGCGCCAGCGCGAGCGCCCGGCGCAGCGCGTCCGCTCCCTCCTCGATGTCCCCGGTGGCGACGAGCGAGACGCCGAGCGCGTTGAGCGCTCCCATCTCGTCGAGGTGGTAGTCACCCGGCACGCCGAGCAGCTCCTGCTCGGCGATCGCACGGCGGGCCACGCTGACGGCGCGGCGGTAGCGCGACTGCAGCATCAGCATCCGCGCCTGGCGGGCGAGCAGGCCGGCCCGTGCGACGCTCGGCCCGTCGTCGGCGAGCAGCGCCAGGCCGCGGGCGAGCGCCTCCTCCGCCTCGTCGGATCGCAGCATGACCCAGAGCGAGCGCTGGAGGATGCCGTAGGCCCAGGCCGCCCGGCGTGGCTCGGTCGCCTCGTCGATCAGCGTCAGCGCGCGCTTCGCGAGCGTGACGGAGCGCGGGAAGTCGTCGGCGTAGTAGTGGCACTCGGCGGCGCGCTCGAGCAGCTCGACCTCGTCGGCGCCGGCGAGGTCGGCCGCGTCCGCTACGCGATCCCACAGCTCGAGCGCGCGCTCGAACAGCGCGGCGCCCTCGTTGTAGGCCTGCACGTCCATCGCCGCCACGCCCGCCCGCACCGCCGCGGCGAGCGCCGCCGGCTGGTCGCCCGCGGCCAGGTAGTGATGCGCGATCGCCGCCGCGCGCTGCGCGTTCGGCCGGCCCGCGGCGTCGGACTGCGCATCGAGTGCCCGCGCCAGCGCCCGGTGCAGCTCAGCGCGCTCGCCGGGCAGCAGCTCGTCGTGCACCGTCTCGCGCATCAGCGCGTGGCGCAGCGTGTAGCGGTCGCCGTCGAGCACGACGATGTGGCTCGCCATCGCCTCGCGCAGCGCCTCGCGCAGCGCGCGGCGGTCGAGCCCGGCGACCGCGGCGAGCACGGCGTCGTCGAGCCGTCCGCCGGCGGACAGCACCCGCACGACCTCCTGCGCGTCCTCGCCGAGCCGCTCGATCCGCACCGACAGCGCCGCCGCGAGGCTGGGCGGCACCGCGCCGCGGCCGTCGAGCCCGGCGGCCAGGAGTTCCTCGGTGAACAGGGGGTTGCCCTCGCTGCGCACGTAGAGGCGATCGACCAGCGCCGGGTCGGGCGGCGTGCCGAGGATGTCCGCGAGCTGCTCGCTCAGCTCCTCGCGGCTCAGGCCGGAGAGGTCGATCCGCAGTGCCCGCACGCGCTCGAGCTCGGCCAGCAGCGGGCGCAGCGGATGGCGCCGGTGCAGCTCGTCGGGCCGGTAGGTCGCCACGACGAGGACGGGCTCGGACGCCAGCGTCGCGGCGAGGAAGCGGAGGAACGCGCGCGTCGACGCGTCGGCCCAGTGCAGGTCCTCGATGACGAGCAGCACCGGCGCGGTGCGCGCGAGCCCGTCGATCACCGCCAGCAGCGCCTCGAACACGCGCGCCTGGTCGCCCCCGGCGCGCTCGCGCGTCTCGCCCAGCCCCGGCAGCAGTGTCGCCAGCTCGGCCCGGATGCCCGGCGGGAGCTCGGCCAGCACCGGGTCGGCGTCGCGCACGAGCGGGCGCAGCGCGGTCACGAGCGGCGCGTAGGCGAGCTCGCCGTCGCCGAGCTCGACCGAGTCGCCGCTCAGCACGCGCGTGCCGGCCGCGGCCGCGCGCATCTGCAGCTCCCGCACGAGCCTGCTCTTGCCGACGCCCGACTCGCCGACCACGAACGCGAGCGACGGCTGGCCTGCTGCCGCGTCGGCCAGCGCGGCCTCGAGCTGGGCCAGCTCCAGCGATCGCCCGACGAGGCGCCTCGATGTCACTCCGGTAGCCATCCGAACCCAAGAAGGATCGCAGGCGGCGCAGTCGTCAGGCGGCCGCGCGCGGACGCCGGTGTTCGGCCGCCTGGACGATCCGCAGCACCTCGGCGATGTCGTCGGTGACGATCAGGCACTCCGCGTCCTCGGCCGCGATGTTGCCCGTGCCCGCGACCTGCTCGAGCAGCCATTCGACGAGCCCCTCCCAGTAGGAGGTGCCGAACAGCACGATCGGGAAGTGGCGGATCTTCGCGGTCTGGCGCAGCGTGGCGGCCTCGAACAGCTCGTCGAGCGTGCCGAAGCCGCCGGGGAAGACGACGAATGCGCTCGCGTAGCGGACGAACATCACCTTGCGCGCGAAGAAGTAGTGGAAGTTCAGGCTGATGTCGACGTAGCCGTTCTCGAACTGCTCGTGTGGCAGCTCGATGTCGAGGCCGATCGACGGCACGCCGGCGTCGCGGGCCCCGCGGTTGCCCGCCTCCATGATCCCGGGGCCGCCGCCGGTGATGACCGAGAAGCCGGCTGCGCCGAGCACCCGGGCGGTCTCGCGCGCCCTCGCGTACATCGGGTCGTCGCGCGGCGTCCGCGCGGAGCCGAAGATCGAGACCGCCTTGCCGACGTGCGACAGCTGCTCGAACCCCATCCGCAGCTCGTCCTGGATCCGCCGCAGGCGCGCCGCGTCGTTGAGCTGGGAGACGATCGCGGGGCTCTCGGCCTCGAGCAGCTCCTCGTCGGCCGAGGTCGGGATCCGCGGGTGGCTGCGCCTGAACTCCTCCTCGTCGGCCTCAGTCCAGTTGAGGTCGGCGCCGGGAAGGGCGTTGTGCTCCGCGGGCTCGTCCATTCGGTCCAGGGTAGTGCCGCAGCGCCGACCGGCGCCAGCGCAGCGGACGCGGCACGCCGCGCAGGTCGGGCAGCGGCCGCGGGCGGATCCGCCGCCGGGCGAACGCGCCGATCAGCAGCAGCAGCGCGCCAGCTGGTCGAGCAGGTGAAAGCGGCCACGGCGGAGCGGATCCTCGCCGGGCTCGCGCCCGGCGGCCCGCCGCCGCCCGCCGTCCGCGCCGCCGTGCAGGGCTGGCTGTGGTTCATGGACGGCGCGCTGATCGACTGGATCGAGCACCGCGACATCGGGCGCCCGCAGCTGCTCGGGACGCTGCTCGGCGCCGTCGCCGCCGCCGGCGCGCCCGCTCCTAGCCGATCTTCTCCAGGTCGACGACGAAGATCAGCGTCTCGTTCGGCTTGATGTCGGGGCTCGGGCTCTGGGCGCCGTAGGCGAGGTCGGGCGGGATCACGAGCAGGCGGCGACCGCCCTGCTTCATCCCCGCGACGCCCTGGTCCCAGCCCGGGATCACCTGGCCGGCGCCGAGCGGGAAAGTGAACGGCTCGCGGCCGCGGTCCCACGAGGCGTCGAACTGGGCACCCGTCGACCACGAGTTGCCGACGTACTGCACCGAGACGCTGTCGCCCGGCTTGGCCGGCTTGCCCGTGCCCTTGACGATGTCCTGCTTCTGCAGCTCGGCCGGCGGCTCGCCCGCGGGCTTGGCGATCTGCGGCTTGGCCCTGAGGTCCTTGCTGATCGCTACCGCCTCCACGCTGGCGCCCGGCGCGGCCGTCGCGGTAGGCGACGGCGCGGAGGCCTCCTTCTCGTCGTCGTCGTCGCAGCCGGCGGCGAGCAGGGCGAGCAGCAGGCACGCGAGGAGCAGCGGCGAACGGGTCATGGGGGGCCAGGATAGGAAGCGCTCAGACGGGCACTCCGGTTCAAGCGGCGGGGGGCCGCGGACGATATCCAGTGCGATGGCCGTCCCAACGGGCTCCCGTCGTGCTGACGCCTCGGCTCTGGAGGCGCTCGTCGACGCTGCCGCCGGCATCCTCGCCGCGGACTCGCTCTCCGACACGCTCGGACGGATCGCGCATCATCTCGGGGAGCTGCTCGACTACGACGAGCTGTCCGTCTACGAGGTCGACCGCGCCGCCGGGATGCTCGTGCCGGTGTTCGCGCTCGGCGCCTACGCCGACGAGGTGATGGCCGACTCGTTCCCGATCACGAACGGCGTGACCGGCTGGGTCGTGTCGAACCGCCGGACGCGCAACGTCGCGCGCGCCGACGAGGACCCCCTCGTCGCGGTCGTCCCCGGCACCGAGATGGAGCCCGAGTCGTTCGTCTCGGTGCCGCTGCTGGTCGAGGACCGTGTCGTGGCCGCGCTCAACGTCTACCGGATCGGCCTGGACAAGAGCTTCAGCGAGGCGGAGGTCGCGCAGGTCGAGCGCTTCGCCACGATGGCCGCGCTCGCGTTCGACTCCGCGCGCCAGCGCGACACGCTGCGCGAGCAGGCGCGCACCGACGGCCTGACCGGCCTGCTCAACCACCGCGCGTGCCACGAGCGGCTGGGCGACGAGGTCGCGCGCGCGGGCGCGGTCGAGCGGCCGCTCGGCGTCGTCGTGCTCGACCTCGACCACTTCAAGATGGTCAACGACGCCTACGGCCACGCCGAGGGCGACAAGGTGCTCGTCGCGGTGGCGGAGAAGCTGCGCTCGGTCGTGCGCGAGGACGACCACGTGGCGCGGCTGGGCGGCGAGGAGTTCGCGCTTATCCTGCCCGGCGTCGACGGCGCGCTCGCTGCCGAGGCGGCCGAGCGCGCGCGCGCCGCGATCGCCGAGGTGCGCGTCGGCGGGCGCGCGCTCTCGTGCTCAGCCGGCGTGTCGGCTTACCCGGACGACGCGCGCGACGCCGCGCGGCTGGTCGAGCTCGCCGACGGCGCGCTGTACTGGGCCAAGCGCTCGGGGCGCGACCAGAGCCGGCGCTACGACCAGCGGCTCGCCGGCCAGCTGTCCGGCGACGGCCAGCGCACCGAGATCGAGGCGCTGCTCGCGCGCGAGGGCTCGATCGTGCCGGTCTTCCAGCCCGTGCTCGAGCTCGCGACCGGCCGCGTGGCCGGCTACGAGGCGCTCGCGCGGATGCCGGACGGCCCGCTCCGCCCGCCCGACGAGTGGTTCAACCAGGCGCATCGCGCCGGCCTCGGACCGGCGCTGGAGGCGGCGGCGCTGAGGGCCGCGCTCGCTGTCCGCGGGCGGCCGGAACGGACGTTCCTGGCCGTCAACGTGAGCCCCGGCGCTCTGCTGTCGCCGGAGGTCCGCGACGCGCTGCCCGACGACCTCGACGGGATCGTGATCGAGCTGACCGAGCACGAGCTGTTCTCGACCGCGTCGGCCCTCGACCACGAGCTCGCCGAGCTGCGGGCGCGCGGTGCGCGCGTCGCGCTCGACGACGCGGGCAACGGCTACGCCGGCCTGCAGCAGATCATCCGCGTGGCGCCCGACATCCTCAAGCTCGACCGCTCGCTCGTCGACGGCGTGCACGACGACGCGCATCGCTTCGCGCTGCTCGACGCGCTGATCTCGTTCGCATCGACGACCCGCGCGGCGGTCTGCGCCGAGGGCGTCGAGACGCTCGACGACCTCGGGGTGCTGGCGGGACTCGACGTCACTTACGCGCAGGGCTGGGCGCTGGCCGGGCCCGCCGCTCCGTGGGCGCCGCTCGCGCCGCGGGCCGCCGCCGCCGCGGCAGCCGAGGTGCGGCTCGGCATGCGCGTCGCGCGCGATACGCACGACGACGCCGTCCCGACGCTCGGCGACCTGATCGCCCGGCTGACGACGGTCGGCTGCGTCGACGACATCCGCGCCGTCGCATCGATGATCCCGGCCGTGCTCGGCGCGGACGACGCGGCGGTCTCGCGCGTCGTGCCGGGGGCGAACTGCGTCGAGGACATCAGCCGGCACGGCTGGTCGCAGCCCGGCGAGCGCTATTGCCTGCGGGACTACCCGGCGACCGAGTACGTGCTGCGCAACCGCACGGCCGGTCAGGTGCTGGTCGGCGACCCCGCCTCGGATCCCGCCGAGGTGCGGCTGCTCGAGAGCGCCGGGCACCAGGCGGTCCTGATGGTGCCGCTCGTGTTCGGCGGCCGCGACGTCGGGCTGCTCGAGCTCTACCGCCGGCACGCGCTGCCCTGGAACTGCGGCGAGATCGAGCGTGCGCAGCTGCTCGCCCACCAGCTCGCCGCGGTGCTCGACCTCCTCGCGCGCGAGCTCCACGCGCGCGCCGCCTGAGGACGGGGTCGCCAGACTACGGCGGCCGATGGCGATCCTCGTCGACGAGCTGCGCGAGTACCCGGGCGTCGAGCTGCCCTTCACCGTCTGGTGCCACATGGCGAGTGACGCCGGCTTCGGGGAGCTGCACGAGTTCGCCGCGCGGCTCGGCTTGCGGCGAGCGTGGTTCCAACGCGACCACTACGACCTGCCCGCGCACGGCCGCGCGGCTGCCGTGGCGCTCGGGGCCGAGGAGGTGGCGACGGGGGAGCTGCTGCTGCGGATGGCCGGCCCGCGCGGCGAGCGCGCGCGCCGCCGCGCGCTCGCGCCCACCGGCGTGGTGTGGCTGCGCGGCGGCGGCGGTCCGGCGGTGCTGCGCTATCCGCAGGGCGCGCTCGTGGTGATCGGCGGCCCGCCGGGAGCCGGCAAGTCGACGCTCGCGGCGCGGGTGATCGATCGCGCGCCGGTGCTCGACCCGGACCAAACGCGCGCACGGCTCGGCGTCTCGTGGGACGAGGCGCTGCCCGCGTGGCGGGCGGAGCTGCGGCAAGCCTTGTCGGCCGGTCGAGGCGCGGTCGCGGTAACGACCGCGCTGCGCCACGGCCACCGGTCGGGGCTGGCGAAGGCCGCCGCCGCCGCGCGAGTACCGGTCCACCTCGTGATGCTCGACGCCGATGCGGTCGCCTGCCGCGCCGGCCGCGTCGCGCAGCCCGCCGAGCGCATCCCGGACGGCCTGTTCGAGCACCTGCTGCGCGAGTGGGACTCGTTCCGCCGCACGCTCTCGGTTCTTTCGGACCCGGCGCCGTTCGCGTCGATCGTCGTGCTCGACCGCGCGGCGGCGGATCGGCTGCGGCGGGTTGCGTTCTGACCGGGCTCGCCGCCCGCTGCGGGCGCCTACGGCGGGCATCGAGCCGAGCCGCGGGGCGCCGGTCAACGCCGGTCACCCGCGCGAATCCGGTGCCCGACCGGCGTTGACGGCGACTATGGCCGTCCATGCTGGTCACCGCCGCGATTTCGCTGCCCGACCGGCGTTGACCGGCGAGAGCCGGAGAGGGGACTCGAACCCCTGCACTCTTGCTTACAAGGCAAGCGCTCTACCAGCTGAGCTACTCCGGCGGGCGCTGACGAGTCTAGGGCTGTTCGAGGTCGGCCACGAGCCCGAAGTGGTCGGACGCCCAGACGCCGTCGCTCGGCTCGTCGAACGCGAGCGCGCAGTCGACGACGCGGAGCGTCGGGCCACGCTCGTCGCAGCGCACGAGGATGTGGTCGATCCGGCGGCTGAGCTCCACGCGCACGTCGGTCTCCTCCAGCACGAGCGGATTGCGCGGCGTGAAAGTGTGGCCCGGCTCGCCCGGATGGATCGCCTCCCAGGCGTCGCGGTAGCACACGCTCATCCCCTCCAGCGACTGCAGCCCGCGCAGGAACCGGATGCTCGACGCCTCCGGTGTGGCGTCGAGATCGCCGGCGAGCACGACGTGCCGCGGATCGCGGGCGACGATCTCCTCGACGCGTCGCGCGGCCGCGACGGCCTGCAGCTCGCGCTCGCGCTCGAGCTGCGGCTTCCACGAGGGCAGGTGGTTGACGAACAGCAGTGGCCCGATCGGCGCATCGATCTCGGCCAGCTGCGTGGTGGCGGGAAAGTCCGCGGTCCGCGGCGTCAGCTGCAGATCCACCTCGTGCACGTGACCGAGCGGCCAGCGGCTCGCGATCGCGGCGCAGTTGCCGTCACCGAGTAGGCCCCTGGTCTGATGGGCGACGCGGAACTCCGGCGCGACGATGTCGCCGACAGCGTCGACCGAGTCGGTCTTGACCGCCTCCTGGAACGCGACGACGTCCGGGCGCAGCTCGCGCAGGCCCGCCGCAAGGACGGCACGGCGCGCCGGCCAGTCGCCTCCCATGCCCCAGAGGTTGAGCGTGAGCACGCGCACGCGGCTACTCGTGCACGCGGTCGCCGGCGCGCCCGGCGCGAATCTCCGCGCGCCACCAGTCGACGGTGTCGGCGAGCGTCGTCTCGAGCGGGATCTCCGGCTCCCAGCCCGTGATCGCGCGCAGGCGCGCGGCGCTGCCGCGGATCTCCATCACCTCGTGCGCGCGCAGGAGCTTCTGGTCGACCGTGTGCTCGATCGCGGCGCCGGTGACGCGCTCCAGCGCGGCGATCAGCTCGCGTGCCGAGACCGAGCGGCCCGAGCAGACGTTGACCGCGCCGCTCTCGCCGGCCTCGGCCAGCAGCCGGTAGGCGCGCACGACGTCGCGCACGTCGGTGAAGTCGCGTCGCGTGTCCGGGTTGCCGGTCGCCACGCGGATCGGGTCGTCGCCGCTCTCCAGGCCGGCGGCGACCTGGCGCGCGAACGAGGCGAGCGCATACAGCGGCGGCTGACCCGGACCGGCGTGGTTGAACGCGCGCGGGCGCACGACCCGGACCCCGTGGGCGTCGGCGTAGAAGCCGGCGAGCAGGTCGCCGGCCGCCTTGCTGACCGCGTACGGGTTCTGCGGCCGCAGCAGCGCGCCCTCGTCGACCGGCAGCAACGCCGGCGGCCCGTAGACCTCGCCGGAGGACACCGCGACGATCACCGCCGCGGGCGCCTCGGCGCGCACCGCCTCCAGCACGTTGAGGCTCATCGCCTGGTTCTGCCCGAGCGTCGCGGCCGGGTGGTCCCAGGAGCGGCCCACGTGGGCAAGCGCGGCGAGGTGGTAGACGACGTCGGGCGGGGCGGCGGCGACCGCCCCGCGCGTCGCGTCCGGATCAAGCAGGTCGGCGGCCACGCCGCCGGAGCGCGACAGCGCGATCACCTCGTCGCCCGCCGCACGGCAGGCGCAGACGAGATGGCCGCCGGCGAAGCCCGACGCGCCGGTGATGAGAACCCGCCGCGTCAGGGCTTCGCCGGCCCGGCAGCGGCGAGGTGATCGGCGGAGCCGTGCCCGTTGCCGGAGACGACCGTGTCGTCGACCGGCAGCCGGACGTCGTCAGGCGGGTTGAGCCGCCGCTCCAGCTCTCCGAGCACGAACCCGAACAGGACGTGCCGCCAGGCGGCCTGCGCGAACGCGCGCCCGGAGCCCCACAGCTGCGGCAGGTCCGAGCGCGCGGGGTGCACCCGGTCGACGACGGCGGTCCCCGGCCATGTCGCCAAGTGCTCCGCGAGCCCCGCAAGCGGCCCGCGCAGCGCCGGAGGCACCGGGAGGGAGGGCGCCACGTTGGAGTACACCGCGCCGAACAGCGCCCCGTTGGCGAGATGGATGCCGACGCCGGCGAGCTGCCAGGCGCCCGACCGCACGACCAGGCGCCCGAGCACCTCGGTGTCGTCGTAGGGGTGGCCGAACACGCGCCGGTCGAGCGGCTGCTGGGCGGCCCAGACCGCGGCGGCGGCGGCTCCGGCGAGGGCGCCGCGCAGCGTTCGTGTCGCGGTCACAGGCATCGCGGTGACTGTAACGAGCGCACCCGCGCCGGGGTAAGCAGAGCGTGACGAGCAACTCCGATTCGCGCCGTGGCCTAGACGCCCTCCACGCCCGCGCGCGGGACAAGGGAGTCAATCCGCTCGTCTACTGGCTGGTGCGCGCGATCGTCCAGCCGGTCTTCCACCTCTACTTCCGCCTGTCGCGGATCGGCCGCGAGCACGTGCCGGAGTCCGGCGGCGTGATCTTCTGCTCCAATCACCGCTCGTTCCTCGATCCGTTCGTGATCGGCACGATCACCCGCCGGCCGATCTACTACGTGGCGAAGGAGGATCTCTTCAGGCACCGGCTCGTCGCGTGGCTGCTGAGCTCGCTCGGCGCGTTCCCGGTCAGGCGCGGCGCCGGTGACCGGGACATGATGGCCACTGCCAAGGCGATCCTCGCGCGCGGGGACTCCGTCCTCGTGTTCGCCGAGGGCACGCGCATCCGGCCGGGCGCGCTCGGGCGTCCCAAGCGCGGCGTCGGCCGACTCGCGCTCGAGACCGGTGCGCCCGTCGTGCCCGTCGCCGTGATCGGGACCGAGGCGGTGCGCAGGGGCTGGCGCATCCGCCCGCACAAAGTCCGCATCCGGATCGGCAGGCCGCTCACGTTCCCGAAGGTCGAGCAGGCGTCGCCGCAGCTCGCCGCCGCCGTCACCGACCGCATCTGGCCCAACGTGATGCTGCAGTGGGAGTGGCTCGGCGGCTTGCCGCCGCTGCGCCGCGCCGCGGTCATCGGCGCCGGCTCGTGGGGCACGGCCGTGGCCGTGATGCTGGCCCGCGCCGGACTCGAGGTCGACCTCGGGACGCGCACGCGCGAGCAGGCCGAGGCGGTCGCGCTCAGCCGGCGCAACGAGCGCTACCTGGCCGGCGTCGAGCTGCCGAGCGCCGTCAACGTGTTGCGCGCGACCGAGCTCGAGCTGTCGCGCCACGACCTCGTCTGCTTCGCGGTTCCGGCCGGCGCGCTGCCGGCGGCGGTCGCCGCCCACGCCACGCACATCCCCGGTCGCGCCGGCGTGCTCGTCCTCTCCAAGGGCATGGTGGGCCCGGTCGGCTCGCTGCCGGCCGCGTACGTCGCCGAGCGGACCGAGAGCTGGGCGGTCGGAACGCTCGGCGGGCCGGTCCACGCGGCCGCGCTCGACGGCGGAGCGTCACTCGTGCTGGCGGCGGCCGACGCCGCCTTCAGCCGCCAGGTCGGCGACGCGCTCGGCGCCGCCGGCTTCGACGTGACCGCGACGCCCGACGTCGTCGGCGTCGAGCTCGCCGGGTGCGCCGCGCAGGCGGCGGCGCTCGCGGCCGCGGCCGCCGCCCGCGCGGGGGCGAACGCCGCCGGCAGCGCCGCCGCCAAGGTCTTCTCCGAGGTCGAGTCGTACGCGCGCGCGGCCGGCTCGCGGCCCGGCACGTTCGCCGGCCTGGCCGGCACCGGCGATCTCGTCGCGAGCGTGCTGGCATCGGAGCCGCGCTCCGCCGCGGCGACGAGCTCGGTCTCGCTGATGGCCGACCGGATCCGCGCCATGGGCCTCGACGCGCCCGTGCTGCGCGGGCTGGCGAACGTGATCGAGGGGAAGGTCGCCGCCGAGCGCTGGACCGCGTCGCTCACCGCGCCGCGCCCGGCGCGCGCGCGAGAGACGGTTCGGGCCGCCTGATGGAGGTAAGGTCCGTTACGCATGGCCGCATCGGAGATGACGCGCGAGGAGAAGGCGAAGCTCGACGAGGCGTTCTCGCAGCTCTACCGGGCGCACCTGCGCGACGTCTACTCGTACTCGTACTACCGCGTCGGCAACCACCACGACGCCGAGGACCTGACCGAGCAGACGTTCCTGCAGGCCTACCGGCACTTCGAGCGCGCGCAGCGCGAATCCGACGGGCGGCCGCTGCGGCCGTGGCTGATCCGGATCGCGCACAACCTGGCGGCGAACTACTACCGCGACCGCGCGCGCAAGCCGCAGACGCCGATCGACGACGCGGGCGTGCTCTCGGCGCCGCACACGACAGAGGGGCTGGTCGAGGACCGCGACGACCTCAAGCGCATCCTGGAGGGTGTCCAGCAGCTTCCGGACGACCGCCGCGAGGCGCTGATCATGCGCTTCGCGCTCGGCATGGACAACCGCGAGATCGCGCGCGCGCTGGGGCGCACCGACGGGGCGACGAAGGTGCTGCTGCACCGCGCGATCAGGCAGCTCGAGGAGATCGTCAAGCAGACCGAGGGGTCGACTGAGCCGTGAGCGAGCACCCAAACGACTTCGCCATCGGACACACGCAGTTCGGCGACATCGAGTCGCTGCTGAAGCGCGCGCTCGCGCCGGTCGAGCCACCCGAGGAGCTCGAGGCGCGCCTGGAGAGCACGCTCGGCTCGCTCGTCGGCATGGCCGCGGACGAGCTCGAGGGGTGGGAGATGTCGGCGATGCGCGACCCGCGCAACTGGGTCCGCCCCGTCGCGGCCGCCGCGATCGGCTCGACTGCCGCCGTCGGGCTCGTGCTCGTGCGCACGCAGCGCCGTCGCCACAAGCGCCGCAAGGAGGCCCACGGCGCCGCCGACCTGGTCGGCCGCACGCTGCGCGACCTCGCGCGCGAAGCTCGGCGCGTAGGCGACGACCTGTTCTGACCCGGCCGCCCGGGCGCCGGCTAGGAACCGCGACGGCCATGTCAGCGGTGCTCTCACCGACGAGCCCGCCGGCGGCGCCGACGGGCCTGCGAAGCCGCCCGTCATCACCACCGCTCCGGCTTGATCTGAGGCCAAAGCGCGGCTGCTAGGTTCGGCGCCCGATGGCCACCTGCTACCGCCACCCCTCGCGCGAGACGGGCGTGTCGTGCTCGAACTGCGGCAAGCCGATCTGCCCCGACTGCATGACCGCGACGCCGGTCGGGATGCGCTGCCCCGACTGCGCCGGCCGGCGCCAGCGCGTGCAGACGCTGCGCTCGATGCACGTCGACCCGACCGTCACGTACGTGCTGATCGCCCTCTGCGTCCTGATGTTCCTCGGCTCGGGCGCATCGCTCGGCAGCGGCGGCAGCACGCGGGTCTACTTCGACCTCTCGCTGACCGGGCCGGACGTGAGCGACGGCCAGTACTGGCGGCTGATCACCGCCGGCTTCCTGCACTCGGGCCTGCTGCACATCGGCTTCAACATGTACATCCTCTACTGGCTCGGGACGATGATCGAGCCGTCGCTGGGCCACGCGCGCTTCCTCGCGCTCTACCTGACGTCGCTCGTGGCGGGGTCGTTCGGCGCGCTGCTGGTGAGTCCGGACGCGCGGACGGTCGGCGCCTCGGGCGCGGTGTTCGGGCTCATGGGAGCGGCGTTCGTGATGCAGCGGGCGCGCGGGATCGACCCGATGCAGTCGGGGATCGGGCCGGTGATCCTGTTCAACCTGGTGCTCAGCTTCGTGATCCCGAACATCTCGATCGGCGGCCACATCGGCGGCCTGGTCGGCGGGGCGGCCGCGGGCTTCGCGATGGAGTGGCTGAGCGGTCGGCGCCCGGGGCTCGCGGCGCCGATCGCGGCCTGCGTCGCGATCGGCGCGGCCGCCGCCGTGGCCGCGGTGGCGGTCGCGGGATAGCTCCCGCCATGCTTCGAGCGCTCGAGGACCTCTCGATGACGCTGCGCGATGCGATGTCGCACTGCTTCTCGATCTACAAGACGCCCGAGCGGAGGGTCGTCACGATCGACGGCTGCTACCCGCGCGAGGAGGCCGAGCATTCGATTGAGCGGGCGCGCCGGCGCGGGCGGGAGTCGCGCGCGGCCTGACGCCTCGGTCGTCCGGCGTCCACGTCAACGGCCGCATCGAGGAGCGAGAAGGGTTGCCGGGGCGCCTTCGTCGGGCGCCGGTGAACGCTGGTCACCCGCGCGAATCGGGCGCCCGACCGGCGTTGACGGCGACTATCGCCGCCAACGCTGGTCATCCCCCCGATTGCCGTGCCCGACCGGCGTTGACCGGCGGCGACGCCGGCGCCCTACAGATGCACCTCGCGCACCTCGGCCGGCGCCTCCGGCACGCGGTTCGGATGCAGGATGTGCGCCATCAGCTCGAGCCCGTCGACCAGACGCGGTCCCGGGCGGGAGAAGTACGCCGCGGCGTCGACC
>Ga0307415_100000249_pt1 | contig 23267 bp, 22 predicted proteins | sample DK1Cmetagenome_FD_204524 | JGI IMG/M metagenome (GOLD analysis project Ga0307415, IMG submission 204524) | Maize rhizosphere microbial communities from greenhouse at UC Davis, California, United States - DK15-C-2 | ecosystem: Host-associated > Plants > Roots > Rhizosphere > Soil | place: USA... | reverse complement strand
GCCAACGCCGCCACTCGACACTCGACTACGCCAGCCCCGTCAGCTACGAGCAGCAGCACGTACCAGCAGCACCCGCCGCCTAACCACCGTATCCACGAAAGCGGGGCAACTCCACATCGCCATGGCCAGCCAATAGCCGTGCTGTTCCGAGTCCATCGCTCCCTCATGCCGGTGTCGGCGACCTCCGGCGCCACCAGACGCAGCCGCTTGAGCCAATGACCAAGCTTCCTGGGCCGGACCTCCCCGGGGCGACCACGGCGGCGCGGCAGCCGGCGACGCCACTCTCACGTCCTCAACGCCCTCGGCACCGACGGCCGCCTGGCGCCCTCACCACCCCCAGGCCGTGTCGGGCCAGCTACCGGATCGCCATAGGTCTGACCAGTCACCTGCTCCACCGTCGGGTCGGGCAGCTCGACTAGCCGGATGCCCGACGGTGGAGGCCGCGGCGGATGGCGAGCGCCGCCGCGCCAGCAGCCAGCACGCCGTTCATCCACGGTCTCGGGTTCCGGACCTCAGGCCGTTTCTGCAACGACATCAGATCCATGAGGAGCCGCGTGGCCGCGCCCCCCTGTTCAGGCCCGCCGCTGAACACCACACGGGGGCTCTTGCCAAATTCGGGGAGGTCAGCCCGGAACACCCACGGGTCGTCCGGATCGTCGGGGTATAAACGTAGACCGCGTCGCATCGCCGGTACGGGGGTCAGCGGCTTCAGCATCAGGTGGCCGTCGTGCACCGTGACCTCGGCTCCGGCCCCCAGGAGCGCTCTCACGAACAGGTTGGTGACCGGACCGGGATCGGGGCTGTACCAGCCGCAGACCTGGCTCCAGCTGTCGGGGCGGACCGGGATGTCGGCGCGGATTACCTCATCAGGAAGGCCGAGCAGGCGGCGAAGGAGCGCCGCTGCCAGCGGCTCCGACACGCCGCGACCGTCGAGGCCTCCCGTGTTGCTGAACACAACCACCCCGATCCCATCATCGGGAGCCAAAACCATCGCCGAGAGGAAGCCGGACAGGATGCCGGCTTTACCGACCGTGGCATGTCCGCTCTCCTCGCCAGGCTCGAACCCCAGGCCCATACCCGGCACCCGGGGATCAGGCTGGAACTGCGGTTGGAACATGGACACCAGCGTGTCGGGCTTGAGCACCGAGCCGCGCTCGCCGGTGCCGCCGTGCAGCAGGGCGGCGAGGTAGCGGGCCATGTCCGCGGTGGTGGAGTACATTGCGCTCCCGCCCGGGGGTGAGGACCTCGCGGTCGGCGACCGGCTTGAGGCCACGCGAGCGCAGCACGTACCCGGTGGCCAGGTGGGGGCGGACCCGCTCGGACCGGACCAGGTCGGTGTGCTCCATCCCCAACGGCGCAAAGATGTGCTCGCGCAGATAGTGATCGAGGGGCTGGCCGCTCACGTCCTCGACGAGCTGGCCGAGGGCAGCGAACCCGTGGTTGCTGTACACCCACCTGGTTCCCGGCTCGACCTCCACCGGCAGGCCCTTGTGGTAGTAGTCGGCGAGCGACGGCACCGATCGACCTGCCCGGTTGCCCGAGCCGACGCCCGGCTGTAGCAGGTCCGAGAGCCGCCGCCAGTAGCCGACCCCGGCGGTATGGGTCAGCAGGTGCCGCACGGTCGCGGGCCGAAAGCTGGTCTTGGTCGGGATCAACCGGAAGGAGCGCAGGTAGTCATTGGCCGGCGCATCCAGGTCGACCAACCCCTGCTCCCACAGCTGCATCACGGCGATCGCGGTGAAGGTCTTGGTGATCGAGCCGATCCGGAACACCGTGTCCTCGGTGATCGGCTCCTTGGACTCGACATCCGCCACGCCGTGGCCGAAGAACCACTCCAGGGACCCATCACGGACGACGCCAACAGCAAGACCGGCCGAGGGCCAGCGGTCCAGGAACTTAGCCACCTTGGCCTGCAAGTCGGGGTCATCGAGCTCGGGCACAGCTTCTCCTTTTACCGGGCAGGCAGGACGGCCTGCGCCGGCTCATGACCGTTGTCGGCGCCCTGCATTTCGAGCGGGATCCGGGCCGCAAATGCCTCCACCTTTTTCTGCCAGCCCTCCTCCAGGGGCCCCTTGAGCCCGGTCACGAGCACCTTGTCCTCGGCGACCTTGACAAGCCCCGCACCCTGCAAGATCTCGTTCATGATCGGGCGGACACGCTGCCACTTGGCCAGCTCGTCTTCGGTTGGGATCCGCCCGGTCCTCTTGTCCGGCTGCGGTGCCGCCTCCGTCGTGAGGATGGCGTACCTGCTGCCGGCGGGGAGGCGCAGCTTCTTGAGGAACCGGCGCATGCCACCGATGGGCTTGCCCATGCGCCCAGGCGAGCTGAACAGGTACAGGTCGGCGGTTGGCAGTCGGTCCGGGCGCGCCTGTTGGATGTGATGGACGTTGACGGTCACGCCCTTGGCGGCCAGCTGCTTGGTGAACTCCTCGGCCACCATCGCCCCGTTGCCGTACTTGGAGGCGTGGAAGTACTCGATCGTCATCGCGCGTTCCCTTCTTGCGTCACCGGCACGCGGGCGCGAGCGGCTGCCGGGTCACGCATCTGCGTCAACGAAACGCCGAGGCCGTACGTCACGAAGGGACCCTCGGGGATGACCTCGATGACGGCGGCCGAGGCCTGCCGCTCTTCCGGGAGCAGGGACGCCAGCTCTTTGAGCAGTGGGCGAACCTGTGGCGAGTCGGCCGGGTGCACGATCGCGGTCCCGTGGAAGCTGACGGTTGCGGGCGGGATCGGCAGCACGAGCGACAGCACGCCGCCCCGGCGTACCGGCACCGTCACTGCGACCCGGCCGTTGAGTGCGATGTGCCGCGCCTTCCAGCTGTCGGGCGCGGTCGCGATGTATAGCCGCTGGCCGACCGTCTTGTAGACCACGCCGCTGGACCGGGGCTCCCCCGCCGGCGTGACATGGCTGAGGACCGCAAAGGAGGCCTTGGCGAGCTGATGCCAGAGCTGCTCGGTGGTGAGACGAGCCGCGATCGGCTGGCCGTCGTGTTCGGGGGTTGCGCGGGTCCCCTCCTGGCCTGCGGTGCCGACGGGTGCTTGCTGGTGCTGGGTTGTTGTCGCCATGGCCGCGCCTCCTCACTCTGCTCCGACATGGCGCGAGACCTTCACTACCTAGTAGTAATGGCGAACCGCCGTCTCCGGTAGGGCCGAACGGCAGGGGTCGATCGGGACCGTTGACCGACCAAACCAGCATCCCTGCAGCAACCGACGCCAGCAGCTCCAGGACGCCGGTTAGGCGTGGGGGTGGGGCCAGGTGCCGGTCGGCGACCAGGTCGAGCACCCGCAGGGCCTGCTTGAGGCGGTCGGTCACCTCCCGGCCAGACGCCCTGCGGACGACCGCTGCGGCGGCCATGCTCGGCCGACGGCCTCCACCGGTAAGCCCTTCCGTCGTTGGGAAGGGCTCGATGGTTCAATGACATGCCGTGGTGAGGATGGTGTGTGTGGATGACAGACCGAATACGTCTTGGCCGTAGTGATCTGGAGGTCCCGAGGCTGGGCGTTGGGGCGATGACCTGGGGCAGCCCCTCAGGTCGGAGCCGGTGGGGACCGGCCAAGCTGGCCTATGGAGGCACCCCAGGGTCGGAGGAGGAGCAGCTGGCCTTCGAGGAAAGCCTGGCGGCGGGGGTGGACCTGTTCGACACCGCCGCGATGTACAGCGGAGGCGCTTCGGAGCGGCGCCTGGGGGAGCTCGCCGAGGGCAACCAAGTGGTCATCGCCACCAAGTTCCCGCCCGGTTGGCTGTCAAAGGCAGCAGCACTTCCGGATGCGCTCGACCAGAGCCTGGCTCGACTTCGGCGCAGCACCATTGATCTCTATCAGCACCACTTTCCTTCCCGTCGCATCTCGATCCCCTCCCTGATGGGCTTGATGGCCGACGCGGTCGCCGCGGGGAAGGTCCGGGCCATAGGGGTGAGCAACTATTCCGCAGAGCAACTCCGCATCGCCCACGCGGCGCTGGCCGAGCGGGGGATCCCGCTTGCCTCCAATCAGGTCGAGTACTCCTTGTTGCACCGAGCCCCGGAGGGGAATGGGGTGCTGGATGTCTGCAGGGAGCTGGGGACCACGCTGATCGCGTACCAGCCGCTGGCGCAGGGAGTCCTCACCGGAAAGTACCGGCCGGGCGATCGGCCCCAAGGGATTCGGCGCTTCGGACGTTACTTCAGGGGTGGTGGTCTCGAGAAGGCGCAGCCGGTGGTGGCGCTGCTGGGTGAGATCGGTGAACGCTATTCCGAGGGCCCTGCGCAGGTGGCGCTGCGGTGGCTCATCCAACAGGAGGGCGTGCTGCCAATCCCGGGTGCGAAGAGCGGGAGGCAGGCGGCCAGCAACGCCGAGGCGCTGTCCTTCTCGCTGGTTGCTGCCGAGATCGAGGCGCTCGACCGAGCGACGACGGCGTGGCGGAGGTGAGGGTAATCACGGCGGCAACAGCAACCGGATGGCAGTGCCAGGAGAGCACATAACTGGACGCGATGAGAGCACATAACTTCGGCCGCTACGGTTAGACGCGACCTGCGAGAACGGCGCTTAGCACAGCGGTTCCCCCGCATTTTGCTGATAAGGATGAAGTCGGAGGTTCAAGTCCTCCCAGGCCCACTAATCTGCCTTTCGACCAGCCGAAACACACTGCAGCTTTCGCGTCCGGGGCTGCGGGGAGGCGACCAGTCTTGACCATCGAAACGCTCATCATCCTCACGTTCGGGGGGGCCGGTTCAGCTGGGCGTGTACGCATGGCACCTCATAACTGGCTTAACTTCCTGAGGTCTCATGGACAAGCCGCCTTGTCCCCCGCCCAGGGTCCCGGCATTCCCTCGAGAGGTCCGGGTTGGTGACGTAGGGACCGATAGTGCTGAGGAGACGAACAGACGCCTGAGCGTCTCGCGTGGCGGACGGGGACGATGGCATCGGTCGCGATCCCGAGTTCGCGTCCATCGCAGCGTTGCTGGATGGGCTGGACTCGGACCCTGCCACGCTGGTCGTCGAGAGCCATGGCCGCCGAAGTCTGCGCTGCGGGTCTTTCGGCGTGATTCGGTATGTGGGATGCTGCACAACCGGACGCCGGGAGGGCGTGTGAGGGGGGGGTATGAGATGGCCGATCCGTTGACCCTGGCGGCGGTGGGGGCGGTTGCGCTCACCGAGGGCATCAAGTTCCTGTACGGGCAGGCCGGCGAGGCGCTCAAGCGCTGGCGGGAACGCAACGCGACCAAGGCCGCGTCCAGCTCCGTGGATGCGGCCGAGCCGGTCTCGGTGCAGCTCCCAGCCGATGCTTTCGAGGGGAAGATGCAGGAGCCGCAGCTGCATTTGGATGCGGTGGCAGGGCTGGAGCAGGAGCTGCGGGACCTGCGGGCGGCGGTGGCGGACTATGCGCAGGGGATCGACGATGTCGACCCCAACAACAAGCAGCTGCTAGAGACTGTGGACGGCCTGCGTCGGGCGATGGAGGCGGTCTACGGGCAGCGGATCGTCTTCAAAGGCGAGCCGGGCCCCTCCTCCGGCACCGAGGTGGTCGGTGAGGCCAAGGTGAAGGAGGTGCTCGGCTACGTCGCCGGCCTGCGGGCCAGGAGGATCATTAGTGGTTCGGTGACCGGCCGGGTGGAGGTGGACACGGTCGGGGCTGGGGCGCAGGTGGTCGGCCTGGAGGCCGAGACGATCGGCCCATCCCCGCCGGAGGAAGCCGCCAGGCGCGACCAGCATCCCTAGCCGTCGGCGAGTCAACGCGGCCAGCCGCCATCTACCGGCGTCCGGTTGAGCATCTGACTGGCGAGGAGCTGAAGATGGACAAGGACCCTGTCCTCGCGATCCCTGTGTCCTGTCTGCGATCTGTCAGTTCAACTTGCGGCCGCCTGACCTGCTCGTGCGGTCGTGGCACGGGCCTGACCCTGCCCCATCGGCCTGGTGCCTGGTTCGAGACCTGTCGGCTCGATGAATCGCCCCATCCGGATGCTGACATTCCGGAACTGATATGACTCCTCCCCTCAGCGCCCGCCTGCCACTCCTCCCCGACTTTGAGGAGCGAACGAGGGACTTCACGGGCCGGCAATGGGTCCTCCAAGAGATCGACCGCTGGCTGGCTGAGCCAACCCCCCGATTCCTCGTCACCGGCCGCCCTGGCACCGGCAAGTCCGCCATCGCTGCCCGGCTCGTGCAGCTGAGCAACGGGGACATCCTCGATGACGAGCTCCCTCGTCTCCGGCCCGGTTTCCTCGCCTACGCCCATTTCTGCCAGTTCAGGAACTACCCCACGCTAAATCCCCTTACCTTCGTGCAGGACTTGAGCGCCCGCCTTGCCTCCCTCCATGAAGGCTTCCGGCGTGCCCTCCTGGCAACAGACCATAGAGAGATCAGCATTACCGGGCGGGCTGACGTAACAACGGCGGCTGCCGGGGCCACGGTGGTGGGGGTGAACGTAGCAGTGCACGTCCACAACCTTCCTCCCCAAGCGGCGTTCGACGAGGTTGTCCGAAAGCCCCTACAGACCCTGGGAGCGGGCGGACTCGGGAGGCCCATCACGATCCTGGTGGATGCCCTCGACGAGGCTCTCACGTTCAAGCCGGTGCATTTGGTCGAGTTGCTCCGCGACATCTTGCAGGCCCAAAATCCTCTCCCGGGAGGGCTTCGATTCCTGCTCACCGCGAGGTCACAGGAGACCCGAGTCCTCGACCGGCTGGGCCGGGCCGACGTTGACCTCGCCACCGATATCCCACTGCACGTGGACGACCTGCATGACTACGCGCAGGCCCGACTGCTCGAACTCGGGGAGCCCGCTCGCTCCACCCTGGCTCGCCGGGTGACCGAGAAACGCCAGGGCAACTTTCTCTACGCCCGATACGTACTGGACGATCTCCTAGCCCACCCCGAGCGGGTAGTCGACCCCGCCACTGTCCCTCTCCCAGAGGGCCTGGAGGGCGTGTACCGGGAATTCCTCACCCGGGAGCTCGCCCCGGACCGGGTGGACCGGGATTGGCGCACCCGCTTCCGCCCAGTGCTGGGACTCCTCGCGGTAGCTAGGGGCGAGGGCCTTCGCCTCCCCCACATCGCCGCGGCAGCTCGACTCCGTCCCTCGGAGGCGGAGGACACCTTGGCGGCCTGCGCCCAATTCCTCACGGGGCCGCGGCCCGAGGGCCCCTTCCGCATCTACCACCACTCGTTCCGGGAGTTCCTGCTCGCCGACCCCGACTTCCATGTCTACGCTGGAGAGGCCAGCGAGGCCTTGGCCGAGCATCTGCTCGAGGAGTATGCGGGGGACTGGGACACATGCGCCGACGCCTATGCCCTGGAGCACGCACCTGCCCACTTCGTCGAGGCGATTGAGGAGACTAAGGACAGCACGAATCGTCGGAAGCTGTCCACAGACCTCACTCGACTTCTTACAGATCTTTCCTTTCTCGAGGCCAAGACGGCCCGGTTCGGGGTGGACGCAACACTGACAGACCTCCAAAGGGCTCGCAAGGTGCTCACTGCCGGAGTAAATGAGGTCGACCAAGCCCTCCGGGTCCTGAATCGGGAGACACATAACTTGCGCGGATGGGATCCGCAAGCCAACCCACCGCTCTTCGCCACCCAGATTCGGAATCGAGCGCGAGAGCTGGGTGTGACGTTCCTTGCTGAAGAAGCGGGCACACGGCTCCATCGACTGGGAAGACCGCACCTTGAGCTTCTCTGGCGGGCTGCCGCCGAGTCGCCGGCCCTGGAGCGCATCCTGGTGGGGCACGACGGTCCGGTGGATACCGTGGCTGTGACACTCGGTGGACGGGGCCTCATCTCGGGGGGACGGGACGGGACCCTGCGCATATGGGATCTGCCAACGGGACAGCAACTGCTGGTCCTTGAGGATCATCCCTATGGTGTGGCGAAGGTGCTCGCCTCGCCCGATGGCCGGAGGGCAGTTTCGGCCTCGAGGGACAGGGCCGCTGGAGTCCGGATTTGGGATCTTGAAAGTCCCCAGGAGTTACTGACACTGCAAGATGTCAACGACATCGCGATGACTCCGGATGGCCGCCTGCTCGCGATCGCCCTGCAATCTGGAAACCTGCAGGTGCGAACGCCGGATACGGCAGGCCTTCTCTCCGAGCTCTCCGGTCGAGGTCGCTCAGCAACCGTGATCGCCGTGGACCCCGTGGGCCGGTGGGTCGCCGCAGGATCTTCGACAGGGGACATTACCGTTTGGGATCTCGATACTGGTCAGGCTCGCGATCTACTGGCTCAAGCCCCGGTTTCGGCGATCGCACTCACCCGCGGTGGCGGTCTGCTGGTCTCGGGGTTGAGCACAGGGACCGTTCAGGTCTGGGATCTCACGGAGGACGGGGATGCCCGCATCCTCGGGGATCACGAGGAGGGCGTCGTCGGACTCGCAGTGACCGACGACGCCGTCACTGCTGTCTCGGCTTCGGATGACGGCACGATGACGAGCTGGGACCTCAGAACGGGAGACGCCCTCAATTCGGTGCCCGCCGATCGGGCCTGGTTGCATGGGTCCGGAGCTCCTCCCATCGCACTTACCTCCGACGGGCGGTTGGCGATCGGGGCGCTCGGCTGGCAGACGCTGAGAATTATGGAGATCCGAAAGGGAGGCCAGGTGCGGCTCCTCCGGGGCCATGGACACTTGATTCGCGCAACTGCGGTGACGCCCGACGGTCGCCTCGCGATATCCGCGTCGGAGGACCACACGATAAGAGTCTGGAATCTTGAAGCCTCCCACCTGCTACCCAATCTGCTTGGACATGCCAACTCCATTGAGGCAGTCGCTGTCAGCCCTGACGGAGACGTGGCTCTGTCCGGCTCCACGGATGGCATCCTCAAGGCCTGGAACGTTCCTGGCGGGGAGGCGCAGTTCTCCCTCCGCGCCCACGACGGCAGCATCGAGGCGATCGCAGTGGACCGTAGCGGCCGTATCGCGGTCTCGGCGGGATTGGACAGTACCGTCAGACTGTGGGAGCTACGAGAGGAGAAGGAGACCCGCACGGTCGAGGTCACCGCAACGCCGGGCGACCTAGCGATTGCAGATGACGGAACTGTGGTTATGGCCTCAGGGCACGGCGCACTAGCAGTCTGGGATTCGCATGGGGTCCGGACTGTGCGGACCGGCTCGGACCATAGGTTCGAACTGCTTCCGTGCGCGGTCGCGCAGGGAGGCCGAGCGGCAATCCTAGTCGAGCCAGGAACAGATAGACAATTCATGACCATCTTCGATCTGGCAATGGGAGTGTCCCAGAGGCTCGTGACCGACTCTCAGGCGCAGTCGGTTGCCATCACATTCGATGGACAGGTGGCGGCCGCAGGGCTACCGGACGGGACAGTGAGGGTCTGGGCTGTCAAAGACGGGCGAGAGCTCTACAAGCTCGTTGGTCACCTCTACCTCGTCACATCGGTCGTAATGACGCCGGACGCTCGGCGCTTAGTGTCAGGCGCCGGGGATCGTACGCTCAGAGTGTGGGACTTGGTGGCGTCGCAGCACGAGGCGGCCGTAGAGCTGCAGGCCGCTGCAGTGGTGGCGCTTGATTCTGAGGTCTCGTGTGTTGCGGCCTCATCTGAGGGCCTCACCATCATTGCCGGAGACAAAAGCGGAGCCGTATCATGTTTTCGGCTCTGGGACCCTCCGCTTTGGTAGGTGGGTGGTCGTACAGCCGAGGGTCATCTTTGCTCGACCTGAGCCGGTCCACCAACTCTGGCGCTACTTCGGAGGAGCCGAGTCGGAATCCCTCAAGTGACTCAGCTGAGGCACTCGGAGCCTTCGATAGCCTAGCTCCGAGTACTCGAGCTGAGTATGGGCACTCGAGGCGGGCAGTCGGGTTTCAATACGGAGCCCCGACCCTCCAGCGAGTGGAGCACACAGCCTCTCCTATCAAACCCCGCGAAGTTGCAAGAGCGCATGTGCAGGCTGGCGGACGCAGCTTCGAACGTCACCTAAACTCCAAGGTAGTCGGTCGCCTCCAGTTCGGCGACGGTCCTCTGCGTCGGCGATGCTCGGCAGTCCGGCGCTTGGGCTCAGCGCAACAGCACTTAACTGAACGCGATGAGAGCACATAACTTCGCCCTTTACGGTTGACCGCCACCTGCGAGAACGGCGTTTAGCACAGCGGTTCCCTGCATTTTGCTGATAAGGATGAGGTCCCAGGTTCAAGTCCTGGCAGGCCCACTACCACTTCCGCAGCGCACGGCCGCCCGGCTGATCATCGACGCTGGTCCGGCCAGGCTGCCCAGTTCGTGCAACCGGCGAGGGGGAGTCCGCGAACCTCAGTTGTGCGATGATCCCCTTGCTGGATTGAACCCTCGGCTGGGCGGGGACTCCCGCATACCGAGGAACAAGGCCGTCCCCAATCGGTGAAAGGGGTCGCTGTGGACATCATCGGGCTGATCATCGCCGGCATCATCATCGGCGCACTGGGCAAGTTCTTCGCGCCGGGCAACCGCGACAACATTCCGTTCTGGCTCACCATTGTCTGCGGGGTTGGCGGTGTGCTCATCGGCTACTACCTCGCCGCCGCGCTCGGTGTTGCGGCGACGCGCGGCATTGACTGGACCCGGTGGATCATCAGCATCGTCGTCGCGGCCGTCCTCGTGATGATCGCGGCCTCGGTGACAGCCAGACGCGGCAGGGCGATCTAAGAGTCCCGGGACCGCGAGGACCAAGTCCTCGGTGTGGATGAAGCTCCGGCCGGCCGGCGAGCCATGCTCCCCACGGCTTGGACCCGGCCGGCACGAATCAGGACTCACCGCGTGGCTCGGTCCGTGGTGGTCTCGGTGGGCATGAGCGGTCACGACCGGTACGAAGAAACCACTGGTCACCACATCTTCCCGGCCAGGACCTCGGGGAGTGATGCAGCGAGACGGCGGGTTCGAATCCGACCTATCGCTGCCCCGGGCCGGCGACCCTCGCCAACGAGGCGGCCTCGGCTCCGCCGCGCGCGCTGGCGTCGAAGCACCCTCGTCGTACCCGACCTGCATACTGCAGGACATGTCTGAGTCATCTGCGCATCGACACCATGCCATCGACTACGTTGAGTTCACGGTCACCGATCTCGAACAGGCCAAGCGCTTCTACACCCAAGCGTTCGGCTGGCGGTTCGTCGGGCGGCCCGTTGGTGCTGCTGTATTCGACCGACCTGGACCGGTCAGTGGAGGCGGTGGAGCACGCCGGCGGCCAAGTGGTGAACGGGCCGTACGCGTTCCCCGGTGGTCGCCGGTTCCACTTCACCGACCCGAGTGGGAATGAGCTGGGCATCTGGGCCGAGGCGTAGCGCGCACGGCGGCATCAAGGCTGTGGCGGCGGAGCAACGAGCCGGTCCCGTGCCACCCAACGTGCCACTTCAGACGGACAACCCCCGGTACCCAGCGGACACCACGTCACTTCCATCCGACCGTTGAGCTGGTCGTCCTCGCCGGACCAGCATGAACGCATCCCGCGAATATGCCTGATAAGGATGAGGCCCGGCGGTTCAAGTTCTGGCACTGACCGCAGCACAGGCATCGAGGTGTCAGGTGACGGGAGCAGACGGCGGCCCTGGATGGATCGCCACGTCAGCGGACGACCTCGACCAGCAGCACCCAGGCGTTGACCACCGCGACTACCACCGAGAAGGCCATCCCAGGGACGAGCCAGTAGAGCCCGCCGCCAGCCCCCAGCAGCAATGACACCCCGGCGACCACCATCGGTAGGGTGGCGGCCTGGGTGACCACCACCGAGATAAGGGGGACGAAGCGCGGCTGGTTCGGTATCGGGGCGCGCAGCGCCCGAAGCGAGATGCCGGTCACGGTCGACCAGGCGACGATCCCCACCACCAGCACCTCGCTGCCAAGCACCCAACGGGGCTGCTCGGGCACCAGCGCGAACGTCGAGACCATCAGCACGGCGACGAGCAACACGATTGTCGCCAACGCCGCACCAGGCAGGCTCCGGATGGAGATGATCCGTTCGAGGTTGATGGACACAGCCACGAACAGCAACCCGCCCAGCGCGGCCGAGGCGCCTGCCTCGGCCAGGAACAGCTCCCCCCAGCCCTCGGTGGTATATGCGTTCACCGGAGGCTTGGTCGGCAATGTGCGGCTCGCATGGTCCCAACTCCTTCCACTCTGTTGGATACGGCGCAGACACCAGACTGGCTCAGGTACGCCGGCGACCATACAGCCCTCAGCAAGCAGCGGCGCGACGCTGAATGGCGCCACGAGCGGAGGGACCGGAGAGCCCGACCCGACCCTGGTCTGGCCTGGTCCACGTTTGGTCCACATGCCATAGGAGCCGAACGGTTCGCAATGGTCTCCAGGGGGGGCATCGTTCGCCCAGGTCGCAGGTGCAAGCCCGGGTAGAGAACTCTGATAAGGATGAGGTCCCAGGTTCAAGTCCTGGCAGGCCCACCACCAGCTCGCTCGCTTGAATGCTCGCACAGTTCATGTTCGGGGCCGCTTCGGCGGACGTGTACCGGATGACACCTCGTAGTTGGCTTAGCTTCTTGTGGTGTCAGCGTCTGGGGGAACCTCGACTCGGGTTCCGGCCTCGAACGACTCGATGATGGCGATGGCGAGGGCGAGGGCCCGGCGGCCGGCGCGGGCGTGGATGGGTGGGGCTTGCTTGTTGCGGAACGCCGAGAGCAGCTCGTCGACGTGCTTGTCGAAGGTGCGGTGGAACTGGCGGTCGACGTCGTTGAAGTAGCCGGCCTGCCAGACGCTGCTGACCTCGCTCCCCGCCTGGGTGAAGGTGTAGCGCTGGACGGTGTCCTGGATCAGGATCCGGCCGCTAGTGCCGTTCAGCTCGAGCTGGTGGGTCGCCGGGTAGGTGTAGGAGGAGTCGTAGGAGCCGACCAGGCTCCCGACCGCTCCGTTGGCGAAGTGGAGGGCGGCCGCCAGGGTCGAGTAGCCCCGGCCGGTCTTGTCGGTCATCTGGGCGGTCACCGAGTCGATCGGCCCGCACAGGTGCTCGAGCATGTCGAGGCCGTGGCACTGGGTCTCGATGAGGTTGGCGTGGGGGTGGGAGCTGGTCCCGGCCTCGCCGCCGAAGCGCCAGGTGGCGAAGACCAGCTCACCGAGGTCGCCGGCGCCGATGGCGTCGGCGGCCATGGCCACCGGGGTGGCGTAGCGGTGGTTGAAGTTGATGGCGAAGAACAGCGAGCGGGCCTCGGCCTCGGCCAGCAGGACGTCGGCCTCCTCGAGGTCGAAGACCAGCGGCTTCTCGACCAACAGCGGGAACCCGGCCCGGATGACCGTGAGCGTCGGCTCGAAGTGGCCCTCGTTGGCCAGGCAGATCGAGACCAGGTCGGGCCGCTCGCGCTCCAGCATCTGGTCGATATCGACATAGGGGTTGGCCCCGAACTCGCCGGCCCGGGCGGCAGCGCGTTCGGGCGTGCGGCCGACCACCGCGCACAGCTCGACGTCGGGCCGCTCGGCGTAGACGCGGGCGTGCTCGCGTCCCCACCACGGCCCGGTGCCCACGACCGCCACTCTGGTCCGCTGCTCGTGCGTCACGGTGCCTCCAGGGGTCGGAGGTGGGCAGGCTTTTCGGTCACAGTCGCCGCCGGCGGCTCAGATAGGTCTGGACGACGACGACCACGATCAGGAAGGCGCCGCTGACCACCTGCTGGTAGTAGGAGCTGAGGGTGCCGACCTGGTTGATGAGGTTCTGGATGACGCCCAGCAGCAGCACTCCGGCCAGGGTGCCGGTGAGCGAGCCGGCGCCTCCGCTGAGCAGCGTCCCCCCGATGACGACGGCCGCGATCGCCTCCAGCTCCAGGCCGGCTCCGAGGGTGGGCAGGCCGGACGAGGAGCGGGCGGCGACCAGGACGCCGGCGAAGCCGGCGAGCATGGCGCTGGCGACATAGACGAGGATCTTGATGCGGGCCACCGGCAGGCCCATGAGCTGGGCCGCGTCCTCGCTGCCGCCGATCGCGAACACCGCCTGCCCGAAGCTGGTCCGGTTGAGCACCACCAGCCCGATCAGGAAGGCGGCGAGCGCGAACAGGACCGGCACGCCCAGGCCACCGACCGTGCCCTGGCCGAGCTCGGTCACCGCCATCCCGGGCTTGATCAGGTAGGTGGTGTTGCCCTCGTCCGACACGGCGAACGCCGCCCCGCGCGCGAACAGCAGCGCGGCCAGGGTGACGATGAACGGGGCCATCCGCGCCCTGGCGATCAGCAGGCCGTTGACCAGGCCGATGGCCCCGCAGACGGCCAGGGGGAGCGCGACCGCCGCGAGCGAGCCCTGGCGGGAGCCGTAGGCGGCCAGCACCCCGGCCAGGGCGAGCAGCGAGCCGACCGACAGGTCGATCCCGCCGCCGATGATCACGAACGTCATCCCGATCGCGATCAGGGCCAGGAACGAGCTCGAGATGGCGATGTTGCGGAAGTTCTCGACGCTGGCGAAGCTGCTCCCGAAGGCGACTGCGCCGGCGACGATCGCCACCGCCAGGACGAGGAACACGGCGCCGCGCTGGAGCAGGCCGGCGACCTGCTCGCGCCGCCCGGCCCGGGGCTCGGTCCCGCCCGAGTCGGCGGTCCCTGTGGCCACCGCCTTGGCCTCCCCGACCAGCCGGTCGGCGCTCACGTGGCCACCCTGGGGCGCTGCAGGTAGACGGCGGCGATGATGATGGCCGCGGCGATCATCCGGGCCGTCGAGTCGGGCAGGTCGTGCTTGATCAGGGTGGCCGAGATGAGCTGCATCAGCAGCGCGCCGGCCAGGGTGCCGAGGATGCGGACGCGGCCACCACTGAGCGGGGTCCCGCCGACCACCACGGCGGTGATCGCGCTCAGCTCGATCAGGAGGCCGACGAACGACGGGTCGGCGGCGCTCAGCCTGGCCGTGTCGAGGATCCCGGCCAGCGCGGCCAGCAGGCCGCTGACCACGTAGACGACCACAAGGGTGCGCCGCACCGGCAGGCCGGCGAGGACGCTGGCCCCGCGGTTGCCGCCGATCGCGACCACCCGCCGGCCGAAGGTGGTGCGCCGAACGACCAGGCCGACGAGCCCGGCGACGGCCCCGGCGATCAGGACGGTGATCGGGATCCCGGCGACCCGGTCGGTCCCGATGGCCGCCAGGGTGGGGTCGAACAGCTCGGTCAGCCGCCCCTGGGCGATGACCAGGGCGATACCGCGGCCGGCGACCAGCAGGCCGAGGGTGGCGACGATCGGCTGCACCCCGACGAAGGCGACCAGGCCGCCGTTGACAAGCCCGACCACGCCGCCCGCGGCCAGGGCGACCGGGATCGCCACCCAGGGGCCGTATCCGAGGTAGAGGGGGAGCAGGGCGGCGGCGATGGCCATGGTCGCCCCGACCGACAGGTCGATGCCCTCGGTGCCGATGACCAGCGCCATGCCCAGAGCGACGATGGCCACCGGGACCACCTGGATGAGCTGCAGGCGCAGGTTGCCGACGGTGGCGAAGTTGGCCGTGAAGGCCAGGTTGAACGCCACCAGCAGGGCCAGGGCCAGGTACACGCCCCGGTCCCCGAGCCAGCCGCGCAGGTCCCGCTGGGCCGGGAGCGTGCGGGTCAGGGTGGCCTCATCCATCGGCGCCGCCCTCGCTGGCCCGCCCGGCCTGGGCGATCAGCTCCATGATGCGATCCTCGCCGATCTCGTCGCGGCGCAGCGTCCCCACCACCGCCCCGTCCTTGAGCACCACCACCGCGTCCGCGCCCTCGACCACCTCCTCGAGCTCCGAGGAGATGAGCAGGACGCCAAGGCCTTTGCCGGCCAGGTCGTCGATCAGGCTCTGGACCTCGGCCTTGGCCCCGACGTCGATCCCCCGGGTTGGCTCGTCGAGGATCAGCACCTTGGGGTCGAGGCAGAGGATCCGGGCCAGGAGCACCTTCTGCTGGTTGCCGCCGGAGAGCTCGGCGACCGGCTGGTCGGGGCTGGAGGCCTTGATCCGGAGGCGGCTGATGAACGTGGTGACGAGCTCGTCCTGGCGGCGCTCGGACACGAAGCCAGCCCGAGTGAGGGCCGGCAGCGCGGCCAGGACAATGTTCTCCCGGACCGAGAGGTTGGGCACGATGCCCTCGGCCTTGCGGTCCTCGGGGAGCATGGCGATCCCGGCGCCGATGGCGGCCTGGGGCGATCCCAGCCGCAGCGGGCGGCCGGCCACGCTGACCGAGCCGTGGTCGAGCGGCTGGGCCCCGAAGATCGCCTTGGCGGTCTCGGTGCGCCCCGAGCCGAGCAGTCCGGCCAGACCGACGACCTCACCCCGCCTGATCCCGATCGACACGCTGTCCAGCACGTGCCTGCGGGTGAGACCGTTCGCCTCCAGCACCGGCCTGTCGTCGCGCCGCTGGTGCTCCTCACCGAAGCTGGTCACGCCGTGGGCCTGCACCTCGGCGACGTCGCGGCCGAGCATGGCGGCGACCAGCCGGAGCCGGGTGATCGCGGTCACGTCGCCCGTGTGGACCAGGCGGCCGTCCCGCAGGACGGTCACGCGCTGGCAGAGCTTGAACACCTCGTCGAGCTTGTGGGTGATGTAGAGCACGGCGACCTGGCGGGCGCGGAGCAGGTTCACCACCTCGAACAGGCGCTCCACCTCGCGTGGCTCCAGGGAGGAGGTCGGCTCGTCCATGATCACCACCCGGGCGGCGGTGGACACCGCCCGGGCGATCGCGACCATCTGCTGGATGCCGAGCCCGAGCTCGCCCAGCGGCCGGCGGACGTCCACCGAGATGCCGTACCCGGCCAGCAGCTCGGCGGCCTTGCGGTGCATCCGGGTCGTGTCGATCAGTCCGAGCCGGCTCTTGGGCTCGCGGCCCAGGAACAGGTTGCGGGCCACGCTCAGCAGCGGGACGAGGTTGACCTCCTGGTAGATGGTGCTGATGCCGGCCGCCTGGGCGTCGCGGGGCCGGGTGTAGCTCACCGGCTGGCCGAGATAGACGGTCTCGCCCTCGTCCGGCTGGTAGACGCCGGTCATGACCTTGATGAGGGTCGACTTCCCGGCGCCGTTCTCACCGACCAGGGCGTGCACCTCGCCGGGGCGCAGGTCCAGTGACACCCGATCGAGCGCGACGACGCCCAGGAACCGCTTGGAGACGTCTCGGACCTCCAACACCGGCGTTGGCGTCTCGATCTCGTCCACCTCCAGACCGGTCCCTGAGCTCGTCAGGCACTGCCCGTGGATCAGTAGGCGTTGGCCAGCTCGGCCTGCGCGTTCTCGGCGGTGTACTCCTTGTCGGAGATGATGGTCTTCTCGGGGACACCCTTGCCGCTGTAGAAGTTGTCCAGGGCCTCGAAGGCGAGCGGCCCGAACCGCGGGTTGGACTCGATCACCCCGCTGATCCAGCCGTCGACCAGGCCCTGGACGGCGCCCTTGGTACCGTCGATGGTGATGATCTTGACGTCGCCCGGCTTCTTGCCGGCGGCCTTGAGGGCGGCCACGGCGCCAAGGGCCATCTCGTCGTTGTGGGCGTAGATGGCGCTGATATCGGGGTTGGACTGCAGCATCTGCTCGGTGACCCGCTGGCCCTTCTCGCGGACGTAGTCGGCGGCCTGCTGGGCGACGATGTCGAGCTTGCTGTTCTTGGCCTTGAGCTGGTCAAGGAAGCCCTGGTTGCGGTCGGTGGTGACGTTGACACCCGGCGCCCCGAGCAGGATGGCCAGCTTCCCCTGGTCACCGGTGACCTTCATCATCGCGTCGGCGGCCCGCTCGCCCTGGGTGACAAAGTTCGACCCCACCCAGCCGACGTAGTCCTGGCAGGCGGACTTGCTGGTCAGCAGCCGGTCGATGGTCATGATCGGGACCTTGGCCATCTTGGCCGCCTCCAGCGCCGGGTCGAGACCCTCGGAGTTGAGCGGGGAGATGATCAGGACCTTGGCGCCCTGGGCGATCATCGACTGGATGTCGGAGATCTCCTTGTTCAGGTCGGACTGGGCGTTGGTGGTGATGAGCTTGATGCCCCGCTTGGCCGCCTCGTCCTTGATCGACTGGGTCTCGGCGATGCGGAACGGGTTGGCCTCCTTCTCCGACTGGGCAAACCCGACGGTGACGCTCTTGAGGTCGAGCTTCTCCACCCCGCCGGCGTACTTGTCGAAGGTGCAGCCAGAGCCGCTCTGCTCCTGAACCTGCTGGGCCGCGTTCTGTCCGCCATTGCCCTCCGAGCTGTCGGAGCTCTTGGTACAGGCGCCGAGCATGAGCGTCAGCCCGACGACCGCCACCGCGGCCGCCTTCGCGCGAAGCCGTCGCGAGACGAGCATGCGCTACTCCTTTCACTGGGGCGTGTCAAAGTCACGCACGCCGAGAACTGCGCGCCGACGATCGTTTGGACCCCGAGCTCGTGGTCACAGTTGATCTTGTGTGACCACTTCTGTCAAGTGGCTGATCGGTCGAGCGGCAGACGTGCCACCCGGACGTCCATATCGGCCTCGCGGAGCCGGCGCAGCTCCTCGGCGTCGGCCCCCGAGTCGGTGATCAGCACGTCAATGTCGGGGCAGGGCACCGTCTGGCACATGGTGTCCTTGCCGATCTTGGCCGAGTCAGCCAGCACGACGACCTGCCGGGCCGCGGCGGCCAGGGCCTGGTCGGTGGCGGCCGCGAACAGGTTCGGGGTGGTGAGCCCGCGCTCGACGGTGACACCCTCGCCGGACAGGAAGACCTGCGAGACCCGCAGGCCCTCGGCGTTCTGCTCGGTGACCGGACCGACCAGGGCCTGGATCGAGCGGCGCAGGTTGCCGCCCAGCATCACCACGTCGACCTGCGGGGACTGCATCAGCGCGTGGGCGACGGGCAGCGAGTTGGTGACCACGGTGAGCTCTGGGAGCGGCGCCAGCAGCCTGGCCAGGGCGAGCGTGGTCCGGCCGGGCCCGAGCAGGATGGAGTCGCCCGGCTGGACCAGGCTGACCGCCAGCTCGGCGATGGCCGCCTTCCCGGCGGCCGCCTGGTCGGCCTCGACCGGCCGGGTCGGCTCCTGGGCCAGGCCGTCGCCGAGGATGGCGCCACCGTGGGTCCGCCGCAGCAGCCCCTCAGCGGCCATCGCCTGGAGGTCCCGCCGGACGGTCACCTCCGAGGTGGCCAACTGCTCGGCGAGCTCCCGCAGGGAGACGATGCCGCGCGCCTGGACCTGCTTGAGGATGTGGCGCCGCCGCTCTTCGATCAGCATGTCCTGATCGTACACAGGCGATCAACTATGCACAATCGTTGGCCAACTTCGGGCGAGAGCGCGCAAGCTGGACCAGGCCGCGCCCGATTCGACGCCCTCCGGAGACCGTCGCCACCCGCTCGTGCGGCAGCTGTTCAAGCTGCTGGAGCGTTACCAGCGTCCCGGGGGGTGGTCTTCCACCGGGTAGGGGTGAGGCCGTCGGCTGTGGTGAGGGTCTCGTAGTCTCCTGGCCATGTTCGCGCTTCTGGTGCTGGCCGCGGCTGACTTTCTGGTGGTGCTGGATGGGCTGATCGTCAGCGTGGCCCTGCCGTCGATCCAGCGCGACCTCGGGTTCAGCCAGGCCGGCCTGCAGTGGGTCGTGAACGGCGATCTGCTGGCCTTTGGTGGGGTTCTTGTTGCTGGGTGGACGTGCCGCCGACCTGGTGGGGCGGCGGCGGGTGTTCATCGCCGGGCTGGTGGTGTTCGCCGTCGGGTCGTTGGCGTGTGGCCTGGCCCCATCGGCGGGGGTGCTGGTGGCCGCTCGGGCTGGCCAGGGGCTCGGGGGCGGCGCTGACCGTGCCGGCGGCGCTGGCTCTGCTGACCGCGACCTTGCCGAGGGATCGGCCCGTGACCGGGCCCTGGCCATCTGGTCGGCGGTGTCCTCGGTCGGGGTTCCCGCCGGGGCCCTGCTCGGGGGCGTGCTGACCGGCGGCCCGGGCTGGCGGTGGGTGTTGTTCCTCAGCGCCCCGCTGGCGCTGGCGGCGGCGTGGCTGGCCCTGGCTGCCCTGACCGAGAGCCGCCAGGAGACGGCCGCACGGCACTTCGACCTTGCCGGGGCGGCGTCGGTCACCGCCGGGCTGACGCTGCTGATCTACGCCATTGTCCAGACCGAGCATGCCGGGCTGGCCTCCTCACAGGTCCTGGGACTGCTCGCCGTCGCCGTGGCCCTGCTGGTGGGGTTTGTGGTGATGGAGCGTCGGTCCCAGGCGCCACTGGTCCGGTTCGCCATGTTCCGGGTGCCCGGTGTTGGGGTCGCCAGCCTGGCCGGGGCGGTGTTGCCGGTCGGGCTGGGCGCGCTGCTGTTTGTCGGCACGCTGTACCTGCAGCAGGTCTCCGGGGCTACGGCGCGCCCTGGAGACCGGCCTGGCCTATCTGGCGCTGTCGGTGCCGGTGCTGGTGGGCAGCTCCGCTGCCGCCCAGCCGGCGCTCGGCTGATCAGTGCTCCCAGCGGTCGAGCGCGGTGATCTGGATCAGGTTGCCGCAGGTGTCGTTCACCATGGCGATGGTCGAGCCGGTCACCTTGGTTGGCGGCATGGTGAAGTCGGCGCCGAGCGTCTTCATGCGCTCGTACTCCGGCTGCACGTCGTCTACGAAGAACATGGTGGCGGGCTGGCCTTGCTCGAACGTCGCCCGCTGGTAGGCCTGCGCGGCCGGATTGTCGTTGGGGGCGAGCTGCAGCTCCGTTCCGTCTGGCTCCTCCGGTGAGGCAACGGTCAGCCATCTGAACGGCCCCTGGGTAACGTCCACCTTCTTCACGAAGCCCAGGACGTCGGTGTAGAAGCGCAGCGCTTTGTCCTGGTCGTCGACGTAGATGCTGGTCACCTTGATTTTCACGATGGTCCTCCTGCGTGTCACATCGGGTTTGGGGGACTGCTCGATCAGCTGTGGATCTGGTTGATCCGGATCAGGTTTCCGGCCGGATCGCGGAAGGCGCAGTCGCGGACGCCGTAGGGCTGGTCCATCGGCTCCTGGACCACCTCGGCGCCGGTCGCCTCCACGCGGTCGAAGATCCCTTCGAGGTCCGGGGTCGAGAAGATCAGCCCCCTCAGCAGGCCCTTGGCGAGCAGGTCACCGATCGCCGCCCGGTCCGACGGCGAGATGCCGGGATCGGCTGCCGGAGGCTCGAGCACGATGTTGACGTCGGGCTGCGAGGGCGGCCCCATGGTGACCCAGCGCATGCCATAGGCGCCGACATCGTTGCGCACCTCGAAGCCCAGCGCGTCGCGATAGAACGCGATCGCCTTGTCATGATCGTCGACCGACAGGAAGCAGGAATGTAGTTTCACGTCCATGGGCTCACCTCCATGGACCGAGCCTATCCGCCCCCGGTGGTGGCCGCTTCTCGATTCCTGACTGGTCGCAGCGCCGCCCGCACGAGGCATGCGGGAAGCGGTTCCGTCCATGAGTGATCCCGAGCCCGATAGGCGCTCGGGGTCTCCCCGACGAGCTCGGTGAAGCGCGCGCTGAAGGTCCCCAGCGACGAGCAGCCGACCTCGAAGCAGACCTCGGTGACCGAGAGGTCGCCGCGCCGCAGTAGGTTCATGGCCCGCTCGATGCGCCGGGTCATCAGGTAGCTGTAGGGGGTCTCGCCGTAGGCGGCGCGGAAGCTCCGTGAGAAGTGGCCGGACGACATGCAGGCGGTGCGAGCCAGCGCCTCCACGTTGAGTGGGCGCGCGTACTCACGATCCATCTGATCTCGCGCGCGCCGCAGAAGTACCATGTCGTCACGATCCACGGCGCACAGCATACCGCCCGCCGGGAGCGCCAGGCGGCCCGGCGGGTCGGAGCCTAGGTCCTCGCCGCCGGCTGGGCGTTGCCGTATTCGTCGTGCCAGTTCCACCACTCGTACGGCGGCGTTTGGGGGTAGCCCTCCGGCGAGTCCTCCCACTCCTCTTGGCGCCCGAGCGCGGTCATGTCGAGGTAGCTCCAGGTGCTCCCCATCGCCTCGTCGCCGCGGGCGTTGATGAAGTAGGTGCGGAACACGCTGTCACCGTCGCGGATGAACGCGTTCGTGCCGTGCCACTCGTCCACGCCGAAGTCGGTGTCGAAGCCGTCCGTCAAGGTGTACCACGGCATCTCCCAGCCCATCCGCGCCTTCACGCGCTCGATGTCCGTCTGCGGTGCCCGCGAGACGAACACGAGCGTGGTGTCGCGGGCGTTCAGATGGGCGAGGTTCCCGACGTGGTCGGCCAGCATGGAGCAGCCGATGCAGGCATGCTCGGGCCAGCCGGACACGCCCGGCTCGAGAAAGGCGCGATAGACGATCAGCTGACGGCGACCGTGGAACAGGTCGAGCAGGCTCGCCTTGCCCTGGGGCCCGTCGAACTCGTACCCCTTCTCCACCGCCAGCCACGGCATCCGCCGGCGCTCGGCGGCGAGCGCGTCACGGGCGCGGGTCAGCTTCTTCTCTCTCACGAGCAGTTGCTGGCGCGCGGCCTCCCACTCCTGCCGCGACACGATCGGGGGTGTGGTCATTGCGAGACGTCCGTCCACCACTGCTGCCTCCTGGTCTCCAGATCGGCGCACGACCCCAACTGCCGCGCCTTGTTCAGGCCGCTTGCACTTCCTGATCCTCGCATGGACGGGTGACAGCCCCAGCAGCTACCGGGACGGCCCTCAGGGTGCTCCCTCCCGCCTGGGCCACGTCCACGCGTACCAGACGACCAGCAGCAGAAGGACACTCTCGGTGATGCTCAGGAACCAGTAGTACGCCGACGTCTCGCCGATCGCCGAGGCCACGATGGAGACGACGTACAGGCTTGGCAAGACAATGTTGACCCAGCGGTTGACGGTCGGGACGAGGACCAGCGAGAGGAACACCATCACGCTCGCGATCGCGATGTAGAGCGAGACCGCGAACAGGAAAGACCTCCGTGATCGCCATCCCCGAGATCTTGCCTGCCATCACCTCCTCGATCTGCCCTGGGCTGAAGAATCCGAAGATGTCGCCATAGGCGAACAGGAAGAGCATCGCGATCCACAGGGCCGCGATCTTGAATCGGACGCCGACCTTCACGTCCTCGAAGGTCATGGAGCTGGCGCTGGACACGTCGGCACCTCCTCGTTCCCCCGCGATGTCGGGCAAGCCTAGCCGACGCTCATCAGCCAGCAGTGGTGCAGTAGTCGACGAACTGACGTAGCCGGGCGGCGAAGCGGCCGGGATCAACGAGATGGACGAAGTGGCCATCGCCTGGCCATTCCTCGAGCTGCACGTCCGGGAGCGACGCGAACCGCTCGCGCTCACCGTCGGTGATTGGCCGTCCGAACACGCTCAGGTAGGGGACGTCGAGATTGGCGTTGATCGTGTCGATCCATGCCTGGAGCTCGGCCGGGTCGCTGCGAAGCACCATCTCCCAATACCTGACGACCACGTCCTGGTTCACCTCGTGTGTGGTGAGCACGAGCGAGCGCGCCGGCTCGGGGATCCGCTCAAGCCCGAGGCTGTTCTCG
>Ga0307415_100000248_pt1 | contig 23334 bp, 21 predicted proteins | sample DK1Cmetagenome_FD_204524 | JGI IMG/M metagenome (GOLD analysis project Ga0307415, IMG submission 204524) | Maize rhizosphere microbial communities from greenhouse at UC Davis, California, United States - DK15-C-2 | ecosystem: Host-associated > Plants > Roots > Rhizosphere > Soil | place: USA... | reverse complement strand
ATGGTCCGGCCCACTGACGACTTACCGCAGCCCGATTCTCCGACCAGCGCCAGCGTCTCCCCTCGGCCCACCTCGAAGGACACGCCGTCTACCGCGCGCACCGGCGGCGCGGCGCGCCCGAACAGGCCTCCGGCCTGGTAATACTTCTTGAGATCTCGTACCGAGAGCAGCCCGGAGGATTGATCAGCGGGTGCGTTCATCTGCGGCTACGATCCTCGGTGTTTCCGCCAACCAGCAGCGCATGACGTGATCCGGGCCTACCGGCAGCAATGGCGGCTCCTGCTCGCTCTTGTCAAATGCCTGGGGACAGCGCGGCCGAAAGCGGCAGCCGCTGGGCCAGGCTGAGGGAGCCGGCACGGTGCCGCGTATCGGTGTGAGACGCCGAAGCGGTCCGCTGATTCTTGGCACCGAGGCGAACAGACCCTGGGTGTACGGATGGGACGGTTGGGCGAAGAGCTGTTCTGTCGGAGCCTCCTCGATGATCTGACCGGCATACATGACAGCCACCCGGTCTGCGCGACCCGCCACGATGCCGAGGTCATGCGTGATCAGGAGCACGGCCATGCCGCGGCTGGCGCGGAGTCGGTCCAGTACCTCGAGGATCTGGGCCTGAACGGTCACGTCCAGAGCGGTGGTAGGCTCGTCCGCCACCAGGATCTCCGGCTCCGCCGCGAGGGCGATCGCGATCATCACCCGCTGCCGCATTCCACCACTCAGCTGATGGGGGTACGCCTTGAGCCGTTCGACGGGATCCGGGATCCCGACCTCTTGCAGCAGGTGGAGCGCCCGATCGCGGGCTGCGGTTCGAGAGATCTTGAAGTGGGCATGGATGCCTTCCACGATCTGGTCACCCACCGTAAACACGGGATTCAGACTGGTCATCGGATCCTGAAAGATCATCCCGATGCGCCGGCCGCGGATCTGCCGCAAGGCTTCTCCCCTGAGTGCGAGCACGTCCATGTCGCCCAGCTGGATGGCACTGCCTGGTTCGATTCGGCCGGGCGCGGGCACTAGCTGCAGCAAGGCGAGGCTGGTGAGACTCTTGCCACAGCCGGATTCGCCGACCAGGGCCAGTGTCTCCCCGCGATTCAGCCAAAAGCTCACGCCGTCGACCGGATACACCCGACTCTGCCCACTCGGGAATGAGATCCGAAGATTCTGCACCTCGAGAACGTGGCTCATGCGCTCCGGGGATCGACGGCGTCGCGCAAGGCATCGCCGAACAGGTTGGCGGACAAGACGGTGATCACGATGGCCAGACCGGGGAAGATGCCGGCCCAAGGTGCGCTGACCAACACCTCCCTGGAATCCAGGACCATGCTCCCCCACGACGGAGTGGGGGGCTGCACCCCCAGTCCCAAGAATGAGAGGCCGGCCTCCAGAAGAATCACATCTCCTACCCCGAGTGTCGCAGCCACGAGCAATGGTCCCAGCGTGTTGGGCAGGAGGTGACGCAAGATAATGTGACGTCGCGCCGCTCCCAGCGCTTCGGCGGCCCGGACATACGTCTCTTCCCGCAGCCGAAGGACCTCGCCCCGGACCAGCCTGCTCGTGGCGAACCATCCCGTGGCTCCAATGAGAATCACCAGAGCCAACAGAGGCACTCGCTCCCAGACGGCAAGAACGAGCAGAAGGATGAAGAGCCGGGGGATGGCCAGCGCTCCATCGACCAGGCGCATCAGCCCGGCGTCGACGAGACCCCCCAGATATCCGGAGATCAGGCCCACGGCAGCTCCGATCGTGGCGGAAAGTCCCACTGCCAGCAGCGCCACACTCAGGGATACCCGGGCCCCGGCGACCACGCGGGCGAGGATGTCTCGACTGAGTTGATCGGTGCCGAAAGGGTGGCCCAGTCCCGGTGGGCGACTCCCGGCAAGAATGTCGGGCTGAGCGAGCGGGTCGGGGAGGAACCACGGTCCCACCACCGCGCTCACCACTACGACCAGCAGCAGGGCCGCGCCGGCGCGTCCCTGCGGCTTGCGCCAGGCTTCCTGGAGAGCGGTGAGTGCCGGTGTCACGCCAGCCGCACTCGCGGATCCAGCAGAGCGTAGGCGATATCGGTGAGAAACCCGCCGGCCACCACCAGCCCGGCCACCAGCAGGGATGCCCCCATCAGCAGGGGGTAATCCCGTCCCCACACCGCGGCTGCGGCGAGGGAGCCGAGCCCGGGCCAGGCAAAGACCGCCTCCACGAACACGGAGCCAGTGACCAGGATCGGAAGCCACAACCCAAAGAGAGTGATCACGGGAAAGAGCGCATTTCGCCAACCGTGACGCCAGATCACTTCCCGTTCCGGCAGCCCCTTGGCCCGTGCCGTCATCATGTAGGGAAGCTGCAGAATCTCCAGCATGGCGGTTCGTTGGTAGCGCATCGTCGCGGCGATGCTCACGATGCTCAGCGTGAGGACTGGCAGCACCAGGTGCCGCAGCACATCGAGAGCACGGGCAGCTGTGCCGGCCTCCCAGCTCAGGAGCGGGTCCTGCATGCCGGCCGCGGGGAGCAGTCGCAGCTTGATTCCGACAAACCAGGCCAGCACCAATCCCAGCCAGAAGGACGGCGTGGCGTAACCTACCAGGGACACGGCAGTGAGCCACCGATCCTCCCGCTGTCCGCGCCGCACCGCCTGTCGCACACCCAGCCAAAGGCCGAGCGTGAAGTTGAGGACGAGCACGCTGCCGCCCAGTAGCAATGTCGCTGGAAGGCGCTCAGCCAGGAGCGCGGTTACCGGGCGAGCGTACTCGATGGAAACACCCAGCTCGCCCCGAACCAGACCCGCCACAAAGGACACAAATTGCCGGCTGACCGGTTGATCCAGGCCGTACCTTGCCCGGAGAACCGCGAGCTCGGCGGGCGAGATCGGGTGATCCTCGGTTGCGCGAGCCAGCGGGTCTCCGGGGGAGGCGCGCATAAGGAAGAACAGGATCGTAAGCGCAATGGCAAGGACCAGCACCGCCTGCAGCGCCCGGCGAAGCAGCCATCCACTCATCGGGAATCCGACCACTCCCGGAGCAGCAACCAGGAGGAGGCCGGCATGATGCTGACATTCCGATAGTGGCGTTTCACGGCGTACACGTAGAATGGAGCGTAGAGGAAGGTGGCGGGCGCGTCATCTTCGATCTGGCGGAGAGCGGCGAACCAGGGTTGGCCTGGGTTTTCCTTCGGCTGGCCCCGAATCGCCACATCCAGCAGGGAATCCACGCGAGGATTACAGTACTTTGCCACGTTGGTACCGCCGGTGCAGCTCCAGGCCTGCGTCAGCCCCGAAGGAGAAGGGTCCTGTATTGTTCCGGCGAAATCGATGTCGAACTTTCCGCCGGTTCGACGCTCGATCCAGAGCGGAAATTCCAGCTGCTGCAACTCGAGCGCGAGCCCGATCTGGCGAAGCTGCTCCTGGATCAGCACGGCAAGCTTCCGCCGCACCGCGCTGGTGGTGGGGAGCAAAAGGCTGAGCTGCAGCCGCTGGCCCGCCCGATCCCGGATCCCGTCACTATCAGAGTCTCGCCACCCGGCAGCGGCGAGCAGCTGCCGCGCCTCCTCTACGTCCTGCCGTCTGGCCTTGGGCGCGCCATTCCGGATCCACAGGATGGACGAGACTGGTCCATACGGTACCTCTGCATAGGAGCCGAACACCGCGTGAACCAGGAGGTGCCGGTCGAGGCCCAGCGTGATGGCGCGACGAACTCTTAGATCCGACAGAACTGGATGAGGCGCGGCCGGATCAGCGGGGTCCCTCTGATTGAACAGCAAAAAGCCGACAGACGGCGAGGGTACCGGTATCAGGCGCAGACTGGTGTCGCGCTTGATCCGGTGAAGGTTGTCGAGCGGCGGGATCACATTATCGATGGCATCGGCCTGACCACTGAGCAGCAGGTTGATGCGCGCGTCCGGGTCCGACGCCACCCGGATGATGACGCGCCCGATCTTGGGTCTTCCCAGAAAAAAATCCTGGTTGGCGGCCAGCTCCACGAATTGGCCGGCCACTGTGCGCACCAGCCGGTAGGGCCCACTTCCCACCGGATGGGTGACGAAGCTGGAACGGGCTAACCCTTCAGGAGGAATCGTGTCCAGCAAATGCGCCGGAAGTGGCGCTGCATGGAAGGTGGCATCGTATAGCTGTTCGGCGTACGGCTCAGAGAAGCGGAAGACGACTCGACGCTCGCCCTCGGCCGTGACCGATGTGATGCGACGCAGCAGCGCGACTAATCGAGGAGCAATGGACGGGTTTCGCGCCCGCTCGAAAGTGAAGACCACATCCCGCGCGGTGACCGGAACCCCGTCCTGCCAGCGGGCGCGAGGGTCGAGATCGAAAGCCAGGGTCACCGAGTCCCGCCGGGTCCAGGAGCGGGCCAGGAGTGGCACGAACCCGCGGTCACCCGCGGTGAGCAAGGTTGGTCCCAGTCCCGCCAAGCGACAGAACAGCTGGTCGGCCAACTCCAGGTTTCCCTGCGTGCCGGCCGCTCCCTCCATCATGGTTGGGATCGGCATGGTGGGCTGTTCTCCGGTGACGATCACGATACTGCCGCGGCGGCTGGAGCTCGACTGCGCAGCACTAGAGCCGGCGAGCGAAAGCAACAAAAGCCCGGCAGATACACTCAGCCGCGGCGTCCATGGCGTCACAGAGTCTCCAACAGCTGAATCGTGTGTGGGGTAGCTGAATCTAGCGGAGTTATCGGGCCCAGGTCCACGCGCCGGATTGGAACCGGGGGTAGTGCCGACTTGCTTCGTTCAGAACGCATTCGAGCTGGGCAGCGTCCGCACCATCTCCGCCCCAAAACCGGCGGGCCAGCTCTGTCACGGCGTCGGCCAAGTCATCCGGATCCAGCTGGCCCAGCACGTCCGCACCACCCGGATCGAGGCCCCATGGGTTCGCCCCGCCCCGGCTGAAGGTGTCTAGCCGAGCCTGATCATCTTGCAGGAGAATGGAGCCGTGCTGAAGCAGGGCGCTGCTTCGGCGACGCTGGGCGCTGCCAATGACCTTTCGGCCGTTCACCAGCACTTCGCCGCCCACCGGTTGGGAAAAACACCCGCCAGCCACGAGCGACGGCGTGCGAACCCGCCCGGCGATGCCGGCGTCGATTCCCAAGGCTTTCAAAGCCCGGGCCAGGAGCAGGTGGATTTCCAGGTATGCCGCTCGAAGCGACCCGAACCGGGCGCACGGCGAGGCGACCGCGTAGGTCAACTCCCCCTCATGCCATACGGCACGACCCCCGGTTGGACGCCTGACGGTGTCCACCCCAAGTACCCGGATGCGGTCGGCATCGTACTGCTGGGTTGCCGGCTCATGTCGTCCGAATGAGACACAGGGCGGATCCCAACGGTAGAGTCTGAGCCAGCTCTCGTTCCTGTGCTCGGCCCGGTCCAGCAGTGCCAGATCGATTGCCATGTTCGCCCACCCGGGACGGGGCGTATGGTCGACCCAGATCGCAAGTGGCGGTAGGGAGGGAGAATTCCCCGATGATGAGTGAGACTCCTCTCTGGTTCTCTCCGTTCCTGGCGTTCTTGCCTCTCTAAGCAGACCCATATGCCTCGACGGGAGGACAGCTGCAGATCAGATTCCTGTCCCCAAACGCGCTGTCGATCCGCCCGACGGTGGGCCACACCTTGTGCTCCCGCACGGCTCGCGAAGGATACGCCGCCCGCTCCCGAGGATAGGGGCGGTTCCAGCCGTCGGAGATCACCTGCTCCAGGGTGTGAGGAGCATTGGTCAACAAGTTGTTCTCCCGGTCCGCACGACCTTCCTCGATCTCCCGAATCTCCTCCCGAATGGCAATGAGCGCGTCACAGAAGCGGTCGAGCTCCTCCCTGGACTCGCTTTCCGTTGGCTCGATCATGAGCGTCCCCGGAACGGGAAAGGACACCGTTGGCGGATGGAATCCGTAATCGATGATGCGCTTGGCGATGTCCTCCACATCCACGCCGGCCGACGCCTTGTAGGGCCGGGTGTCGATGATGCATTCATGCGCCACCAGGCCGTTCTGACCGGTGTACAGCAGGGGATAGTGATCGGCCAGCCGCCGGGCGACGTAGTTGGCGTTCAGGATTGCGATCTGAGTGGCCTCGGTGAGGCCGTCGTACCCCATGAGTGCGATGTAGGCCCAGGAGATCGGGAGTATGGCCGCGCTCCCCCACGGGGCGGCGGAGATGGTGCCACACGCGGCGGGATGGTCCAGATCCACCACCGGGTGGCCCGGGAGAAAAGGCACCAGGTGCGAGGCCACACCAATGGGACCCATGCCCGGACCCCCGCCTCCGTGCGGTATACAGAAGGTCTTGTGCAGGTTGAGGTGGCATACATCGGCGCCAATGTCCCCTGGTCGGCAGAGACCGACCTGGGCATTCATGTTCGCCCCATCCATATACACCTGGCCCCCGTGCTCATGGATCACCCGACAGATCTCACGAACCGAGCCCTCGAACACTCCGTGGGTTGAGGGATACGTGATCATCAGTGCCGCGAGCGTGTCCCGGTGAGCCGACGCCTTGGCCCGGAGATCATCGAGATCGATATTGCCGCGCGGGTCGCTCTTCACGGCAACAACCTGCATACCGGCCATCACCGCGCTGGCGGGATTGGTGCCGTGAGCCGACTGGGGAATGAGGCAGGTGGTGCGGTGCGACTCACCCCGGGAACGGTGATAGCTCCGGATCACCAGCAAGCCGGCATATTCACCCTGGGAACCGGCGTTGGGCTGCAGGGACACGGCGGCAAACCCGGTGATCTCCGCCAGCTGATACTCCAGCTGGTTGAACAGCAGCTGGTACCCGGCTGCCTGATCCCGCGGGGCAAACGGATGGAGTCGATTGAACTCCCGCCAGCTCACCGGCATCATCTCGGTGGTGGCGTTCAACTTCATGGTGCAGGATCCCAGAGGGATCATCGCCGAGGTCAGGGACAGGTCTCGCGCTTCCAGCCGCTTGATGTAGCGGAGCATCTCGGTTTCGGAGTGATGCCGATGAAACACCGGGTGCTCCAGGTAGGAGCTGGTGCGGCTCAGCGATTTGGGGATGGCGCGTTCCCGCTTCACGCCGAGATCGTCGAGCATGAAGGGAAGCGCTTCGTTCAATGAAAAGATCGAGATCAGGTCGGCCACATCGCCCAGGGTAACCGTCTCATCCAGCGCGACACAGAGCCGGGTAGAGGAGAGCTGCCGCAGGTTGATGTTCCGGACCCGTGCGGCGTCGAGCAGCCGGGGCAGGGCCCAGCCCTCCGCTTCCACGCAGATAGTGTCGAAGAAGTCCTCATGCACCACCTTATATCCCAGTCGCCGCAGAGCATTCGCCAGTATGACCGTCCGGGTGTGCACCCGCTCGGCGATCCGGCGAAGTCCGGCGGGCCCATGATACACCGCATACATGCTCGCCATGACTGCCAGCAGCACCTGCGCGGTGCACACGTTGCTGGTTGCCTTGTCACGCCGGATGTGCTGCTCACGGGTCTGGAGCGCCATCCGAAGTGCGGGGCGGCCATCCCGGTCCTTGGAGACTCCGATGATTCGTCCGGGCAGATATCGCTTATAGCCGTCGCGGGTGGCAAAGAACGCGGCGTGTGGTCCACCGTATCCCATGGGAACGCCGAACCGCTGGCTGTTTCCGATAGCGACATCGGCGCCCCACTCTCCCGGAGGAGTCAGGAGCGTCAGGCTGAGGAGGTCCGTGGCGGCCGTGACCAGCGCGCCGGCGGCATGGGCTCGCTCGCACATCCCGCGGAAATCCCGCACCTGACCGTCGGTTGCAGGGTACTGGACCAGCGCGCCGATGACGCCGGGGTCGAAGCTGAAGCTGCTCGGTTCGCTGACCCGGACCTGGATGCCCCTGGCCTCTGCCCGGGTGCCCACCACCGCGATGGTCTGGGGATGACAGCGTTCATCCACCAGGTACACCGGGTGACCTTTTGCCCCGCGAACAGCGAGGCTCAGATTCATCGCCTCGGCCGCAGCCGTGGCCTCGTCCAGCAGCGAGGCGTTCGCCACTTCGAGGCCGGTGAGATCGGAGACGACGGTCTGGAAGTTGAGCAGAGCCTCGAGTCTTCCCTGCGCGATTTCGGCCTGGTACGGGGTGTATGCGGTATACCAGCCCGGATTCTCCAGGACGTTCCGCTGGATCACCTGAGGAGTGAAGCAGCCGGCGTACCCCATCCCGATGTAGGACCGGAACACCCGGTTCATGCCGGCAAGGCCCCGGAGCGCCTGGAGCACTTCTCGCTCACTGCGCCCCGGCGGCAGCGCCAGTGGCCGGCGGAGGCGAATCTCCTCTGGAACCACTGCATCGATGAAGCTTTCCAGGGAGGCATAGCCCAGCAGCTCCAGCATCTCTTCGACATCACTCCGCCGCGGTCCGATGTGGCGGTAGGCGAAGTGTGAGGGGTGAAGCACATCCAGCGTAGGCGTACTCAGCTTGCGACCAAAGATGCTGGTCACCTTGATCTCATCGTGGGAAATGGGGTAAGCCATGCTCGCTCCTCAGCGACATAACAAAAATGCCTCGAGAACACGCGCTCGAGGCATCAAGTTTCGATTGATTGTTGCACTTCAGGCATCCAGCGCACAGTGACAGCATCGATCCCGCCATTACTCCCCGATATGTGCCCGATAGGCCTTGGCTGTCAATAGATTCTCGAGGTCCCCGGGGCTGTCCAGTCGGAGCTTGATCATCCATCCATCGCCGTACGGGTCCCGGTTAACCACTCCCGAGTCACTGTCCACGGCGCCGTTGATCGCAACGACCTCTCCCGCGAGCGGGCTATACAGCTCGGAGACCGCCTTGACCGCCTCGATTTCGCCAAAGGCCTGGTGCGCGCCGAGCCGGTCCCCAATCTTCGGCAACCGGACAAACACCACATCGCCCAATTCCCCCTGGGCGTAGTCGGTGATTCCGATCTTGACGACCGCGGCATCATCCGTGCGCGCGACGTACTCGTGCTCCTCGGTGTACCGCAGGTCGTCCGGCACGTTCGACACGTGCATATCTCCAATGTGGTGGCGCGACGGAGGATAGGTGGACCGGCAGAGGAGGTCAAGCGCGCGCGAGCAGTGCCTGCCACACCGATGCTGCCGATCGTTCCAGCGCGTTCCTGTCCCCATCGTTCTCGATGACGTACTGGCTCCGGAGCCGCTTCGTGGCCGCCGGAAGCTGCGCTGCCATCAGCCGATCGAGCTCGGCTCGTGGCACCGAGCGCGATTCCAGCAGCCGTGCCCGGCGGACCGGCTCGGGCGCATCCACCAGCACCACCGCATCGAACTCCGACGGATCGGCCACCTCAAACAGGAGCGGGATGTCGCTGACCACGACCCGGTCTCCTCTGGCCCGCGCTTCCTCCAGGAGCTCCAGCCTGCGGCGGTGCACCTCGGGATGCATGATGGCATTGAGTGCTGCCAGTGCCTGCGGGTGGGCCAGCACCGAGGATCGAAGACGGGACCGGTCCAGGGTCCCGTCCGGGCGCAGCATTTCAGGGCCGAAGCGCTGGATGATCTGCTCCAGCGCCCGATGTCCCGGCGTCTGTGCCTCCCGCACCAGCTGATCGGCGTCGATGATCGTGGCGCCCCAGCCGCGAAACAGCTCGGCAACCGTCGACTTTCCGGCGCCCATGTTTCCGGTTAACGCGACTGAGAGCATGAGGGAAAGGTCTAGCGTCCAGGGTCCAGGGTCTAGGGTGGACCACAGACTTCAGCCGTCTACATTTGTGCCTCTTCTCTCAAGCAACCAGGACCGGGAATGAACTACGGGGCACATCCGGGGTGGATCGAAGTCATCAGCGGCGTCATGTTCAGCGGGAAGAGCGAGGAGCTTATCCGCCGGGTGCGGCGGGCCACTATCGCGCGCCGGAAGGTTCAGGTGTTCAAGTCACACCTGGACAGCCGCTACACCGGGCTCTACAGCGTGTCGAGTCACGACGGGACCGAGGTCGAGGCGAGTCCGGTAGACTCCGCCAGCGAAATTTTTCGCCTGGTTCGCCCGGAAACGCAGATCATCGCGATCGATGAGGCCCAGTTCCTGGACCCCCAGATTGTTGCGGTGGCTACGGAGCTCGCGTCTCGAGGCGTCCGGGTCATCTTGGCCGGCACCGACACCGATTTTCGGGGCGAGCCCTTCGGCTCCATGGGTGATCTGATGGCCGTGGCCGAGATGGTGGACAAGCTTCAGGCTATCTGTGTGCTCTGCGGAGACCCGGCCTGTCGCAACCAGCGGCTGCTCGACGGGAAGCCTGCCCGGTACGATTCACCTACGATCATGATTGGAGGCCGGGAGAGCTATCAGGCTCGTTGCCGCCATTGCCACAAGGTGCCACGCCGGGATGAGGATCAGACGGCGCTGTTGTAGATGCGAGGGATGGGTTCACTTCTACCCCGATTGCAGGAGCCTCCGTGAACAAGCAGGACCTGGTTACCGCCGTGGCGAAGCAGCTCGGGATCAGCAAGGCCAAGGCGGCTCAGATAGCCGAGCTCTTTTTTTCACCCACGGGCCTGCTGGCCTCGGAGCTGAAGCGCGGTGGTAAGGTTGCGATTTCGGGGTTCGGCACCTTTGAGACGAGGAAGCGAGAAGCCCGGGAGTGGCGGGACCCGCGGACCGGTAAGGCTTCCCTCATCAAGTCATCGACCGTGCCTGCGTTCCGGGCCAGTCGTGCCTTGCGCGACTTCGTCAACCGGAAGCGTTAGCGCCGATCCGCCCGGCGGGCCGGCCGCCCCGGAGCTCCCGCATCACCTCGAGCCGGACGACTCGGCCCACGATCCACCCGAGCCGTAACCCGCTTCCGCCGAATGGTGGTCCCGTTGAGTTGGCCGGCCAGCGCTTCCGCCTCCTGCGCCGGCAGCTCGATAAGTGAATATGCGTCGCGGAGCTCTATTCGTCCGATCTTGGTTCGATCCACCCGCAGCTCCTTGGTGAGGACGGCCACCAGGTCGTTGGCATTCACGCCGTCCTTCTTGCCGGCGCCGACATAGACCTTGGCCGTCCCCGCAGAATCCGCTCTCGCTGGTGTCTCCGCTGGAGCCGAACCGCGCCAGAGCTCAAACAGAGCCGCGGCCACACTGGTAGCGTCATAGCGCTCGAACAGTGGAGCCAGCGTCAGCAAGGCCCGGCGTCCCTGCGCTGCCTCAATGGCTTGCTGAATCAGGCTGCGTTGTAGAGCCTCTTCCGAACGGGCTGCATCCAGCGGTCCGGGTAGCTGCAGAGGCCGGCGGATCGAGGCGAGTCTCGCGGCATACCCCTCCGTGCCGGGAGGCACCAACAGAACTAGCTCGCCGGACTCGAGCAGTTGCGACAGCCGCTCGCGCGGAGGCAGGTCGAATGCAACGATGATGTCGGCCGGAGGCGCGTCCCCCGTGATCAGCTGTACCTCAGGCTGCTGGGCTGGAACAACCCGGAGAATGGCGTCATGGTGACTCCGGTCGGCGGTCCAGACCACGGCTGAGGCTGGATCCAGCAGCTCGAGGGTTTCCGCGAGCGCCTGGACCCGCGCTGCCCAGGAGGTGCTCACGGTTCGGACCGGACCGGCCAGGGCAGCGTCCGGCTGGGGAGCACCAATCGTCAGAGCCTTTCGGGCGTAGCGGTCCACCAGTCCAGTGACTCTCGCCGGATCCGCGGTGTAGACGATGCGCTGGGCGTCACGAGGAAGGTCCTGCATCAGCGGCATCATGCTGTCCTCATCGGCCAGGAGCTCCGGCCAGGCCAACAGGAGCGCATCCAAGGTTTCCATCCGCAGTGCCGAGCGGGTCAACAGGAGCTGGGCGGTGTCGAGCGTGGCAATCAGGACGTCGAGCGCGTCGGACCGAAGCCGGCGCATGGCCCGGGCAGTCCCCCGGGCAACCTGAGCCCGAAGAGCGCTACCGCGTGTCAGAGCGTAGACCAGCGCCCCCCACTCGTCCAGTTGCACTGAAGGCACAACGATCAAGGCGCGCTTTCCCGGCTCCAACCGGCTGAGCATCCCCGCAAGCGCTGGGGTGGCATAGACCGGCAGTGGTGGGGTGACCGACACCAGGTTGTGTCCCCGGGCAGCCGTCGGTGCGGCGTCTTTCACTCCCGGGGCATCAGGAGTCCAGCCTCGCTGCTCGAGAGTTGCTGCGATGGATGACTGGATGTGAAGTTCTTCGAACGAGGGCACGGAGTCTCCGGTGTGCAGATCACTACCTACCAGCAATCGACCAAGCTAAGTGCGTGCCGGTTGACATCGCCAGCCTGTGGGCCAAAGTTTTCCCGGTCCCTCCGCACCTCACCCATAGTGGAACTGCTGGATGCCCGATCCCCTGTCTATCAACGTGCAGCATCTCAAGGCCTCGGAAACGGTCGCCATCAGCAACGAGGCCAAACGGCGGAAGGCCGCGGGCGAAGACGTCCTCGACCTGGGTGTTGGAGAGCCCGACTTCGACACCCCCGGCCCAGCCGCTCAGGCAGGCATCCAGGCCATCCAGAAGGGTCTCACCCGCTATCCGCCGAATGTGGGGATCGTTGAGCTGCGACGGGGAATCGCACAGCAGCTTTCCAGGATGTCCGGAGGGCGGCGGGTTGATCCCGAGCAGATCGTGGTGAGCTCTGGCTCCAAGCAATCCATCTTCAACGCCTGCTTTACCCTGTTCGGCCCCAAAGACCGGGTCCTGATTCCGTCGCCGGCTTGGGTATCGTACCCCCAGATCGTGCATCTGACCCGGGCGGAGCCGGTGCTGGTGCCGGGAGATCCGGAGTGGGGTCTGAAGGTGAGTGTCCGGGACCTGGATCGAATGAGCCACAAGCTCACCCGCGGACTGATTCTGTGTTCTCCCTGCAATCCTACCGGGTCGGTCTATACCCAGGCCGAGCTCAAGGCCATTGCCGAGTGGGCCAAGAAGAACGACATCTGGATCATTTCGGATGAGATCTATCGGCGGATCAACTTCGGCCCCGGTCCGGCGCCGTCCCTGCTCGATCTGCCGGATGATCTCCTCGAGCGAACCGTGATCGTGTATGGCGCCAGCAAGGCCTATGCGATGACAGGGTGGAGAATCGGGGCAGCACTGGCTCCACCGCACGTCACCAAGGCCATGGCGGCCCTCCAGTCCCACACTACCACCGGGGCCAATCACCCAGCGCAGTGGGCCGCCGCTACCGCCTTCACCGATGAGCGGGTCGATGCAGAGGTGAGCCGCCTGGTGACCGCCTTCCGGCGGCGGCGCGACTATTTAGTGGATCGCTTCCGCAACGAGGCCCCCGGTATCGAGTTTGTCGAACCCCACGGCGCGTTCTACTTCTTTTTCCGGGTGGATGGCATTCGGGAGCGCGATCCGGTCACAGGACAGAGCTTCTGCGAGCAGCTGATGAAACAGGAAGGTGTCGCGCTCGTTCCTGGCGCCGCTTTCGGTGACGACCGGTGGGTTCGACTGAGCTACGCAGTCTCGGATGGCGACCTGGAGAAGGGCCTGGATCGGACCCTGCGGCTGATCCAGCGACTCGCCTCAGTCCGTGCAGCCTGAGCTCGGCGGCATGAGCATCGAAGCGCGGATCGAGCCGCTCAGCGGAGCGCTGCCCACGATCACGTGGCGCTGGGACTCCGAGACGGACATCCTCTCGGGTGCCTTCAAGGGCAATCGTAAGAGTGGCGGTCTCACCGGCACCGTCGAGCTGACGGATGCCGAAGGATCAGTGGCCGTGCTGGATGTGAATAACGGAGTGATTTGCGGGCTGGACGTCGTCGTGTGGCCGGAGGTCACCACCGGTTCCGACCTGCGGGTTCCTGCCAAGCTGACGGATGGCCGTGTGGTCCTGCCGTCGCGCCCCTCACGTCCGGGCGTGGCATCCCTGGAGGTAGATACCACTCTTTCGGTGCAAACCAACAGTGCGGAGAGTGTGTTTCACCTGCAGATCGGGCCGCGGCGTCCGGTTGAATGTGTCCGGGCGGCGGACAACTTCTACGTAGAGGTGGATCCCCAAGGCGGGTTGGCAGGGTTCTGGCTCACGAACGTGCCCCCGTTCACCGCTCTGGAAGACGAGTAGGCTAAGCGGCGCGCTCGGCTTCCTCGAGGAACCCCTCCGTTTGGCGAGTGACTAACGAGGCGTAGTATCCGCCTCCGGCAATCAAGTCGGCGTGCCGCCCCACCTCGGCGATCATCCCATCCTTGATGACAACTATACGGTCCGCGTCTCGCACGGTAGAGAGCCGGTGCGCGATCACGAATGCGGTTCGTCCCTGCAGCAGTGTCTTGAGGGCCTGCTGAATCAAGCGCTCCGAATCGCTGTCCAAGGCCGACGTGGCCTCGTCCAGGATCAGGATCGGTGGGTTCTTCAGCAGCGCGCGGGCAATTGCGATCCGCTGACGCTGCCCGCCGGAGAGCCGGGTGCCCCGCTCTCGCACGATGGTATCGTAGCCGGCGGGCAGGTGCATGATGAATTCATGGGCATGGGCTGCCCGGGCCGCCCCTTCGATTTCTGCCTGGGTGGCCTGCGGCCGGCCGTAGGCGATGTTGGCCCGGACCGTGTCGTTGAACAAATGCGCGTCCTGAAAGACCACGCCGATCTGGCTTCTGAGGGAGTGCTGCGTCATGTGGCGGATGTCGACGCCGTCGATCGTGATTTCCCCATCGGTTACGCTGTAGAAGCGCTGCAGCAGCGTGGTCAGCGTGGTCTTCCCACTTCCGCTGGGGCCTACCAAGGCAATGGTCTCTCCCGGCCGGGCAACCAGATTGATGCCGCGCAACACCGCGGCTCCGGGCTGGTACCCAAAGCTGACGTTCCGGAACTCCACTTCCCCTTTGAGCTGGCCGACTTCTGAAGCGCCCGGAGTGTCACCCACCAGGTCGTCCGCATCGAGAATGCCGAAGATCGTGTCCAGAGACACACTGACGCGGCGGAAGGTCTGATAGGCATTGGTAAGACCCTGCACCGGACCGAAGAGCCCGCCGATATACCCGAGAAACGCCACCAGGGTTCCGACGGTGATTTCGCCTTGCAGGGTCAGATACCCACCCAGCGCCAGCGCTGCGAGCCGGGAAGTGGTCGCGGCCAGGGTGCGCAAGGTTCCGGTGCGATTGTCAGTGCGAACACCACGGCGAACGATCTCATTGCCCTCCCGCACACCCTGGAGGAACCGGCGCTTTTCTTCTTCCTCCATGACGTATCCCTTGACCGTCATGATGCCGGCAAGCACCTCATTGAATCGGGAGTATATCGAGCTCCATCGCTCCACCAGTCGCCGCTCCCGCCGCATCTGCTCGGGAGCCGCCCGGGCGCCAATAAGGGCCGGAAGGGGCGTGAAGATGATGACCGTGACTGCGAGCCTCCACTCCATCCGAAGCATCGCCATGACCGAGAGGACCAGGTAGAGCAGGGTAGGGAGGAGGTTGAACGCCACATCGCTGAACGCCCCGACATAACCGGTGATGCCCTGGTTTACCCGGTTCATTGTTCCACCCACACCCTCGCGCTGGTGGAAGGAGATCGGCAGGGCGTTGAGTTTGCTGACTAGCTGCTCCCGAAGCGTATACTCGACCCCCAGTCGTACGTCCCAGCTCAAAATGCCCAGCCAGGCCTGCAGCCCGGCGCGGGTGAGCTCCAGGACCACCAGGCCGATCATGATGGTGACCAGGCTTTCCAGCCCTGCCCTTCGCTCTAGCTCGTCGAAGAGGTACTTCATCACCAGGGGATCGATGGCACTGAGGGCAGCCAGAACGAGCGCCAGCGAAATGACGCCGCAGAGCGGGCGACGATAGGGGCGGACGAACTGAAGCGACCGCCTGGCAAGCTGAAGTCCGTTACGGGGCATCGAAGCAGGGCTGGAGTTGCTCTGGCAACGAGCAAGTTCGATGCCCTGTGCCGACGCTGATCTAAACCCGGGAGTACCCGGTGAACCGGGCAGGAAGCCTCGACAGTCCTACTGGCCAGAGCCGCAAGAATTGGAGCCGGAAGCCTTATCGAACAAAACGGTTAGGAGCTACTTACCGGCCCGGGATGAGGAATTTTCAGCTGAGCTGGCAGGTGAAGTCACTGGTGGGGAGCTGAGTGGGGCGCGCTGAATTCGTCCTTGGAAGCCGCATCCTGCACTGGGAGTTTAGAAGGCGTTGCGCAGTGGTACCCCGCTGGGCCAGCCGTCTGTGCTGTTCAGCAGGAGAACGCGGGGACCGTGGTCCTCGATCTGGAGGAGGCTCACTGAGGCAGGGCTCAGCTCCACCCGCTGGAGCAGATCCGCGGACATGCCCAGGGCATGGACCACCAGCATTCGAAGCACGTCTCCATGACTCACGACGGCCACGAGAGCTCCCGGGTCCGGATGGCGCTCCCGTAAGCGGTCGAGCTCCCGAAGCGAGCGACTGAGCACTTCCGCCATGGTCTCGCCTCCCGGAATTGTGCTGCCGCTGCGGAAGCTGTTGAACCATCGCCAGGCGGGTAGTTGCTCCAGCTCGGCCAGGGTTCGCCCGGTCCACTCTCCGAAGTCAACCTCGTTGAGTCCCAGGGCGGTTTGGACCTCGAGGTGATGGCGTTGTCCGACCGGGCCGGCCGTCTCCATGGCCCGCTCCAGCGGACTGCTGTACACGGCATCCAGGGCAAGGCCATCCAGCCGCTCGGCCAATTTCCGGGATTGAATCTGCCCCGCCTCGTTCAGGTGCACCCCAGGCTGCCGACCGGCGATGGATTGCCCCACTGGATCACACAAGGCATGCCGAATCAACAGGAACATGGTCATCCCGGCAGCCCTCTCAGCAGGGTCAAAGAGCACAACACCCCTGTGACCTGACTCATCCCCCCACCCGAAGCCAACGTACACCTTGAGGGTAAGTACGTTTTGCTCACGTCTGAGTCTCGCGGTCGCAATGAAGCTAGTCGTCTTCGGTTTGTCCGTCAGTTCTTCCTGGGGAAACGGGCACGCAACGCTGTGGCGGGGCCTGATTCGGGCCCTGACCCGGTTGGGACATCATGTGGTCTTTTACGAGCGGGACGTGCCCTACTATGCGGAGCACCGCGACCTGCCCGAGCTCTCCGACGGAGTGCTCCGGCTCTACGCCAGCTGGGATCAGGTGCTCGAAGCCGCTCGCGCTGATGTTGATCACGCCGACGTCGCAATGGTCACCTCCTATTGTCCGGATGGCATCGCCGCCGCAGACCTGGTCCAGGGCAGCTCCGCGGGACTTCGCGTGTTCTACGACCTCGACACCCCGATTACCCTGGAGCGTCTCCGCAGGGGGGAGCCGGTGCCGTACGTGCCCCCCGACGGCCTGGGGGACTTCGATCTGGTGCTCAGTTATACCGGAGGAGTGGCGCTCCAGGAGCTGAAGCAGCGGCTTGGCGCCCGGCGGGTAGCGCCATTGTACGGGAGTGTCGACCAGACGGTGCACTATCCCGTGCTCCCGGTGGAACGTTATCGGGCCGATCTCTCGTATCTCGGCACTTATGCCGAGGATCGCCAGCAAGCTCTTATGCGACTTTTCCTCGAACCCGCGCGCCGGCAGCCGACGCGCCGGTTCCTCATTGGTGGCGCGCAGTATCCGGTGGCGTTCCCCTGGAGCGACAATATTTACTTCGTCCGCCACCTGCCTCCCTCCGAGCATTCCGCTTTTTACTGCTCCTCCCGCATCACCCTGAATGTCACCCGGGCACCCATGGCCGAGATGGGGTTCTGCCCCTCAGGCCGGCTCTTCGAGGCTGCGGCATGCGGTGCGGTGGTGCTCAGCGATTCCTGGCCCGGCCTCGACGAGTTCTTCCAGGCCGGCACCGAAATTCTCGTGGCAAGCACCACCGAGGATGTCCTCTCCTCCCTGGAAGCTTCAGACGAAGAGCTTGCCCGAATCGGCCGGGCCGCCCGGGAACGAGTATTGACCGACCACACAGCCGATCGCCGGGCCCTGGATCTGATAGCGGCGCTCGAGGGCGCTCTTACGGTGGAAGCCTGACCATGTGGGGCATCGTGCCGGCCGCGGGGGCGGGGAGCCGCATACAGCCGCTCGCCTTCTCCAAGGAGCTTCTTCCGGTCGGGAGCCGGATGGAAGGTGAGGCCGAGCGCCCCCGCGCTGTCAGTGAGTACCTGGTCGAGCGCATGATCCTGGGTGGCGCCCAGCGCATCTGTTTTGTCATCGCGCCAGGCAAATCCGATATTCTGGAATACTACGGAAACCGCCCCAATAAGGCCCACATCAGCTTTACGGTTCAGCGGGTCCCGGCCGGCCTGTGTGATGCGGTCTTTCAGGCCCTCCCACTCATTCCTGCCGACGAGTTCGTAATCGTGGGACTGCCCGATACGATTTGGTTCCCCGAAGACGCGCTCAAGATGCTGGGAGACGATCCCCTGTCGTTCCTGCTCTTCCCGGTGAATCGGCCGGAGCGGTTCGATGCCGTGCTGACGGACGAGGCTGGACAGGTCCGGGAGATTCGGGTCAAGCAGCAGAATCCCGGGTCTCCCTGGATCTGGGGAGCTTTCAAGCTTTCGGGTCACACCATGCGCGAGCTCTACGACCTCTGGTGTGAGCGGCAGCAGGCCGATGAGTACATAGGTACGCTGATCAATGCCTACCTGGCCCGCGGCGGCGCCGCCGTGGGAGTGCGCGCTGGAGAGGCGTACGTGGATGTAGGCACGCTGCATGGTTATCGGGAAGCGATTCGGCTGCTCAGCAGCCGTCCCGTTGCGCCGGTCGGGGCTACGGCATGATCGAAGCCGTCAAGCTCTGGAACGAACCGAACAACATGTCTCACTGGGATTTCGAGCTGGATGCCGGCTGGCTGGTGTACGCCGACCTGGTCAAGGCGGCATCGGCCGCCGTGCGGAGCGAGAATCCCCGTCTGACCCGGGTATTGGGCGGCATCTCACCGATCGATCCCAACTTCATCCAAACTCTCGACCGATTAGGTGTGCTGGCTGAGCTCGACGTTGTTGCGGTGCACGGCTTTCCCCTCGACTGGAATCATTGGTCGATTCACGAGTGGCCGGACAAGCTCCGGGAGATCTATGAGGTTACCGATCTGCCTGTCTGGGTCACGGAGGTCGGCGTATCTACCTTTGGAGCCGAGGAAGTCCAGCAGTTTGGCCTTCAGCGGACGGCCGAGCTCCTGATCGGCCGCGTCCCTCGGATTCACTGGTACAGTCTGTACGACCTGCCTCGAGCCTGGCCGGCAACCACCCGGCATCGCGAGGCCGAGGGCTCGTCCTACTATCGGCACTTCTACCTCGGACTTCTGCGGGAAGATGGCACGCCGAAGCCCGCGGCCGGCCAATTTGCCGAGTATGCTCCCGCCATGGGCATCTGCCAGTGGTTTCACTTCGAGGATCACCGGCTGGAGGACGCGGTCCGCTGGTTACGACGCTTGGGCGTGCGCCACCTGCGGACCGGACTCAGCTGGGCCGACAGCTACCGGCCCAACGCTGATGTTTGGTTCGACCGGCAGATGGCAGCATTGGAGGAGTTCGATGTCACCCTGACCTTCTGCTTCACTCCCGAATCCTCCGGAATCCGGCCGCACCACACCAGCCCGCCACGCCGGGTGGACGAGTTCGCCGATTTCTGCGCCCGAATGATTCGCCGCTATTCCTGCTGACCAAAAAAATCGGCCGACCAGCTGAAGTGGGTTGCGGCGCGATCGGCGGACTCACGATCGACCTCGTGATTGCCAACGAACAGGGTGTCCTCGGGGGTGACACCATAATGACGCATAACCGCCAGCAGCATTCCCGGCTTCGGTTTCCGGCAGTCGCACTCATGCTCCAAGGCGTGAGGACAGAGCTGCAGCGCGTCGTCCGGCGGTACGTGATTGGCAGCCGCGCGAGCCAGATCTCGCAGGAGTGTGCGTGCCATTGCCAGCGTCAGATGGCCATAGGCTACCTGGTCCTGGTTTGACGCAATCCCCAGATAAGGTCCGGCGGCTGACCCCCAGGGCACTCCGCGCAAGACCTCATCCACGCGCGGCATCAGCACCCACTCGTTGGGACGATGGGGGCAGGGCTTTCCGGGTGCGATAGTGCGGCGCAGCGTATCATCGGCATCGAAGATAAAAAGCTTGTACCGCTCGAAGACTTCCGCGCTACGCATCGCACCATACCTGCCAACCGCCGCTCAGCTCCTGCTGGAGCAGCCCAGAGTAGCGCTGAGTCTCCGCCGCAAAGCGCCGTCCATCGGGGCTGTCACCCAGCACGCTGACTGCCATTGCGGTATACCCGAGTCGGAACGCCAAATACGCGGTTGCATAAAAACAGACTCGTCGTGAGATGGTCTGGTCCCCGCTCAGTCTGCGGTAGCGCCCGATGAGCGCTCGTCGGCCTTCGGCGGTGAGCCCCAGCTCGAACACGGAGGCCGCAACGTCCCAGGCAATGTCCTGGCACCCGGGAAAGAAGTGGTCCTGGTGATGGTCCAGAGCGTCGACTTTGAGGTAGCCGTCAGCGGTACGGATCCATTCGTGCGCCAGCACTCTCCCATCGAGCGCCACAACCCGCTCTGCCCAGCTACCCTGATACAGCTCGGCGGGAATCTTCTCGGTCCACGCCGGGCCCAGACCTTCGAGCAGATTGACGTCGATCATCTCTCGGAGATTGCTTTCGCTCACGGTGGGCTCTGCCTGGTGTTCCACGCTCAGATGAGCCAGATACGCTGCTACCTGCTCCAGTACTTCCGGGTTCACCCCAGCTGGGCTCAGTGGAGTACCTGGAACGAAAGGCCGGAGAAGGAAACCGTGCGCTAGAGACTCGGGTTCGGGGGTGAAGCCCGCCTGGGCCAGCCGGTGGGCTCGGCACACTTTCTTGCGTGCGCGGTCTCCCAGGCCGACGAAGCTCAAGAGTTTTGTCGGCGCAGTCGGCCCCGATGACAGCAGATACTTTCGCCGCTCGTGCTGCGGCTGCACTGCCGGATACTCCGCGGGATCGGGATAGACCTCAGGGCGCCATTCGCCAGCGGAGACATCCCGCATTTCCCCTGGAAAATCAGCTCCCAGGCGACCCGACCGAAGCCACACATCTTCGAAGGAGGCGGTGAACCGCCGGTATCGCGACCAGGCCTCGCGAGCCACCGAGGAGCGCAGCTGCGAGCCATCCGTTTCCCAGCTGGGAAAAAGCAGGATGCGGTCAGCGGCGACACCCCACTCGCGCAACAGTTCGATGGTTCCCGCAAAGGAGGACCCGCTGAGCCCGGGCCCCTCATCCACAATGAGGTAGTGTGTCCCCGAATTGGGCCTCAGGAACTCCGACAGCTCGGCCGTGACAATGGGATAGCGGGAGAATGGGTGCCCGCGGGGCCGAAGCGTCGCCGAACGTACGGTGCACCCCGACTCAGAGAGCCCCGCGGCGACTGCGCCCGAAAGGCTGGTGCCGATGCTCCGGAGGCCCAGGCAAACAGCGTCGATCCGGCCGAAGTTCGCGTGGACCTGTTTCGCGGCTTCCAGGTACATCTCCGGATAGACCGCGTACTGGGCGTAGCCCTCCGGCACCGTGATCTCGACCACGGCTGGGAGCGGATATTGCGCGATGCCGTCGAGCTGCTGGGCCAGCTGGTTCCACCAGATCTGTGCCTCCTCGGCGCGCGAATGCCACGTGTGCCACAAGACTCGGCCCGCGAACACGCTCGAGCTCCGGAACGCTCCAGCTAGCGGGTGCATGCCGTCGGACTGTGGAAAGAGTATGTCCAGAACGCCGGCCTCCAGCGTCCCAGCAGTGATCAGGATATCTCGGGCAATTTCATGGGATGGAGCGCCTGCAACACGGCGGGTGGCTGTTCGAAGTTCGGAGAGTAAGCGGCGCGGGTCAGCCCATGACCGCTGATCCCGGTAGACGATCATGACCGGCTATCGATTGCGGCCGGTTGCTGCCCGCAGCTCGGGAGTGAAGTCATAAGGCGCTCGGGTCGGGGAGTCAGGAGGCGCCGGCTCGCAGAGATAGATCTCGTGACCCAGATGAGCGCTCACCTGCATTCCACTGGAGCGGAGCAGGGCTTCTACGGCGGCGTGGTTGGGGACCCACCAGTTGGTCGGATCACTGGCAAATCGGTGCTCGACAAACGCCATGCGAGGCCATCCCGGCTCGTTCAGCGCGTCGCGCTCATGGATGGGGTGATCCCAGGTATCGGAGTAGACCTCCATCCCTGGCGTGGTGAGGGTCTGGAACACCATGGTGCGTCGGGTGCGCCGGGCGACGATGTCCAGTCCCAGCAAGGGATATCGCAGGTGATAAAAAACGCCCATGAACAGCACCAGGTCGAACTGTTCGTCTTCGTGGGCCAGGTCGTACACCTGCATCTGCCGGAATTCTATTACGTCTTCCAGCTCCAGTTCTCTAGCCGCCCACCTGGCCTGCCTGAGGTAATGCGGGTCCACATCGATCCCTCGGACCCGAGCCCCGCGGCGCGCCAACTCGAAGCTGTAGTAGCCGGCGTTGCACCCGATGTCCAACGCAGTCCAACCATCCAGCCGCGTGGGCAGGTGAGGCGCCAGAGCCTGCCACTTATACCCGGGGAAGTCTCCCAGAAAGTGGCGCGGCGCGGTCTCAATCCCATCCGGCAAATGGAGGTTGTGGAACCAGGGTCCCAGGGCAGCGATATCGCTTTGTCGGCGATCCTGGCCAACGTCCACCGGAGATCTTGCTGGGCTGGTCATGAGGCCCTCCCCACAGATGTTCGGGAGAGGAGCTGGAGGGCATAGCCTTCGAGCTCTGCCGCTCGATGCGCCGCCGTGTGCTGCGCCAGCACTCGAATTCGGCCGCGTTCGCCCAGGGCCCGGCGCTCCTCTTCCGAACAGTCCCGTATCCAGCCGAGAACATCGGACGCCGACCGTGCGATGAGGATCTCGAGCCCGGGTTCGAACAGCGTGTCTATTCCTTCCCAGGAATCGCTGATGATCGGCGTGCCGCATGCCGCGGCCTCGAACAGGCGAACACTGGGAGAAAAGCCGGCAGCGATCATGTCCGCTCGAGTGAGATTGAGAGTGAAATGTTGGGCGTTGTAGAAGCCGCGGTGCCGCCGAGGTGGGAGGTGCTGGATCCGCTGCACATTCCGGGGCCAACGTACCGTCCTGGGATACTGCGGGCCGGCGACTACGAACCGCCCTTCAGGCCAGGTCCGCGCTGGCTCGACCAGAAAGCGGTTGAGCCCCGGCTGACGGTCATCGCTGTACGTGCCCATATAGCCGAGGTCCCACCGGTTCTCCACCGGGTCCGGATAGTAGAGCTCCGGATCCACCGAGCAGTACAGGGGCCGCGCCATCGGAGAGCCAAACTCCTGCTCTAGGCGATGCAGGGTGGGTCCTCCAGTGAAGGAGAGGTAGAGCTGGTAATCCCGGATCAGCTCTACTGTGATATAGTCTTCCTCCCCGCGGGCCAGCTTCGCCAGCGTCACCGGCGTATCGATATCGTAAAAGGCCGTCAGTCCTCGGGCCGCCCGGGTCACCCACTCACCCACCTCCACGCCGTCG
>Ga0307415_100000247_pt1 | contig 23410 bp, 27 predicted proteins | sample DK1Cmetagenome_FD_204524 | JGI IMG/M metagenome (GOLD analysis project Ga0307415, IMG submission 204524) | Maize rhizosphere microbial communities from greenhouse at UC Davis, California, United States - DK15-C-2 | ecosystem: Host-associated > Plants > Roots > Rhizosphere > Soil | place: USA... | reverse complement strand
CCGCGCGTTTCTGCTTCGGAACCAGTTCCAGCTCGGCCATCTATCAATGTCTATCGATAGAAGCGACGTATGTCAATATTTCCAGCGGTTTGTGGAAGGCGTATGCGTATGCCCGAACACCAGGACGTCGTCGCGTTCGGCAGCCGCGAGCCGCTCATAGAGCGACGCCGGCTTGTCCTCGAACAGGTACTCGTTGAGCTTGCGCGGCGACCCGTGCACCAGATGCACCGCCGTCGGAGCGCAGGTCGAACGGCAGCTCCCGCCTGAAGTCCTTCGCTTCCTGGCCGGTGTGCGCGAGCGTCCACTCGACCGAGCGCTGCCCGAGCTCGCGATCGTGGGACGTCACGTAGGCGCAGCCGCAGTCCTCGAGATCGCGCGCGATCGCGTAGTCGTAATTGCCGTAGACCGTCGGGATCTCCCGTTCGGCGATGTCCGCACATACCTCGTTCGGATGCGGGCCGTAGCCGACGAGATCGCCGCCGCAGTAGACGCGCTCGATGCCGAGCTCGCGGACCCGCTCGAGCGCGGCCTCGAGCGCCGGCAGGTTGGCGTGGATGTCGGTGATGACCGCGACGCGGTCGCTCATGGCGATCCGAACGGTAGGCAACTACATCGACGCATGCAAATAGATCAACTTCGAAACGCCTTGCCGCGTCGCAGCGAGCGCCGCGGTGGCCTGGCGCGAGATGCTTGCTTGTTGGACGACCTGCGAGCGCGGCCCGGGCACGCGCCGACGATGGCAACTACAAGGACGCGGCGGCTTTGCTGCTACTCGGGTGTGCAGGCGCACGGTCCGGTGCGCTGCACTTCGGCGATGTGCCGGTCGTCGTCGAGGGCAACGTCGCAGCAGGCGGTGAGGAGCTCGTGGACTTGTGCGCGGGCGCGTTGAACGCGCGTCTTCATGCCGGGGACTGACAGGCCGGCGACGCGGGCCGCCTCGACTTGGGAGAGGTTGCCCAGGTCGGTCAGCGTCAACGCCTGGCGGTACGGCTCTGGCAGTCGCCTGACCAGTGGTTCGAGGCAGCGGGCAAGCTCCTGGCGGCCTCGAGCTTCGTTTGGGTCTTCGTCGGTGTCGCCATCGGCGTCGATGCGCTCGTTCAGTTCGTCGGGCGCAGCCGGGGTTTCCTTCGCGCTGGCGCGGGAGCGGTAGTGGTCGATGATCGCGTTGCGCGCGATGCGGTAGGCGAACGCGTCAAGCCGGTCCTCGAAGCGCAGATCGCCGAGGCTGCGGTGAAGGCGCAGCAATACCTCCTGCGCCACGTCGTCTGCGGCGTCCGGGTCGCCGATCCGCCGGCCGACGAAGCCGCGGAGGCGTTCGTGAAGGCCGGTGAAGAGCTCGTCTCGGGGCGCGGGGCGCGGTTCTACTCGCATCCGCAGCCCGCCGAGGCCGGCTTGTCGTCGCAGCATTCGGCCTTCTCCGCCGGCTCGCAGCAGGTCACCTGGACCGCTGGGGTGCAGCAGGCGGCGCTGGGGTGGTTCGGCGGCGGGGCCGGGGTGGTGTCTGTCTGCTGGTCCATCGATGCCCCTCTCGTCAGGTTCAATGAGGCAGACGAGAACGACCGAGAATGGATGCAAACCGGCCCGCTTGTCAACTGCCGCAGGGAGCTCAGCCGTAGACGCTGCGGTAGTTGCGCGCCGTGAGCGGGAGCGCGAGCAGGCCGAGCCCGGCGATCACGAGCAGCCCGATCGCGATGTCGCTCCAGTCGTATCCGCTGAGCATCAGCTGGCGGATCGGACGCAGGACGTGCTCGGCGGGGTTGAGCTCGATGATCGTCCGCAGGACGCGACTGTCGATGTGGTCGGTCGTCTGGTAGGCGCTCGTGAGGAAGATCAGCAGGAACGCCATCGGCTGGACTGCCTGCACTGCTGCCGCGTCGCGCGTCCGGATCGCGAGGTTCGCGCTCAGCGCGCCGAAGGTGACGATCCCGAGCAACGTGCCCAGCGCGATCATCAGCAACGCTCCCGGGAGCCCGGTCTCCACGTTCGCCCCCAGGGCGACGGCGAGCAGGAGCACCAGGGCGGCCTGCACCGCCAGCCGTAGGCAGTCGCCGAGCAGGCGGCCGAGCATCAGGGTGCCGACCGAGGTCGGCGTGGTCAGCAGCTTTTGGAAGTAGCCGCTCTGGAAGTCCGCCGCCAACGCCACCCCGGCGTTGCCGATGCCGGGCACCGTCGCGAGCAGGATGGCGGTCGGGGCGAGATACTCGAAGTAGTTGTCGGTCGGGAATCCGGGCAGCTCGGAGACGCCTGCGAACAGCCCACCGAAGACGAGGTACATCATCAGCACCGGCATGACGGAGAAGCCGAGCAGGACGGGGTTGCGCGGGAACTGCACGAGCGCCCGGCGCGCAAGCAGCAGTGCCTGGCGTGTGGTGCTCATGCGGCTCTCCTGTTCTCGTCATCGATCTCTTCGTGGCCCGGGCCGACGTCCAGCGGCCGTCCCGTGTAGTGGAGGTAGACGTCCTCCAGCGTTGGCTGCGTGATCGCGACACGGCGCGGCGCCTGGCCGGCGATCGTCGCCTTCAGCGCCTGCGGGGTGCCTTCGACGACGAGCGTCCCGCGGTCGATGATCCCGATTCGATCGCACAGTCGGTCGCCCTCGTCCATGTAGTGCGTCGTCAGCACGAGCGTGATTCCGAGCTGACGGCGGAGGTGATCGAGCGTGGCCCATATCCCGCTGCGGCTACGCGGATCGAGCCCCTCGGTGGGTTCGTCGAGGAACACGATCGGCGGCAGGTGCATCAACGAGGCGGCCAGATCGACACGGCGCTTGGTCCCACCCGAAAGCGCGGCGAGTCGCCTGCCGGCGACCTGCTCGAGCTCCATCGCACGCAGCAGCACTCCGGCGCGTGTCAGCGCCTCGTGCTTCCCGAGTCCGTGCAGCCGCCCTTGAAGGACCATCAGCTCCGACGCGGTCGCGAATTCGTCGACTCCCGCCTGCTGCATGGCGAAGCCGATCCGGCGACGCACCTCGACGGGATTGTCGACGACGTCGAAGCCGGCGACCCGGGCATGGCCGCCGGTCGGCCTGACCAGCGTGCCTAGCATCCCGATCGTCGTGGACTTGCCGGCCCCGTTGGGGCCGAGGATCCCGTAGCTCTCACCGGACTCGACCCGTAGCGAGATTCCGCGGACGGCTTCGGTGCCGTCGGGATAGGTCTTGGCGAGATCCTCGAGCACGATCGCGTCGTCCACGAGACGCGCCGTCACCGAGCGGGATCGTCCGGTGTCGCGGACGAGCTCGTCCAGCTCCCGGGCCGCAGCGAGGCGAGGTACTGGATCTGTCCCCGCCCGGGCGAGGCGGCCGGAGCTGGTCTGGCGATCCGCCGCCGTTGAAATGCTGGTCATGCCCCACAGGACGCACCGCCCGCAAGAAGGATGCGTCCGCCTTGTGTCCCGACCTGCGGCGGCAGGTCGTCATGAGTCCTTTGCCCACGTCTCGCGTCCACAGAGGGTGATGTGACGTTCAGCTCGCTCTCCATCGCTCGCAGGCCGACCGTGACCGCGGCGCGAGCCCGAGCCACTGGCGAGCTTGAACCGACCCCGAACGAGAGGACGCAGTCATGACCGCCGTCGCCGACCTGAAGCGCAAACACCGAGCTACCTGGGCCGCGGGAGACTACGCCGCGGTCGCCCGGGTGATCGACGAGGTGCCGCCGCGCGACCTCCTCGCCCGCCTCGCGATCACGCCGGGCCAGGAGGTGCTCGACGTCGCGACCGGTACCGGGAACATCGCGATACGCGCAGCGGCTGCCGGCGCGCAGGTCGTCGGCCTCGACCTCACTCCCGAGTTGTTCGAGACCGCGCGCGGGCGGGCCGAGGAGCACGGTCTGGTCGTCGACTGGGTCGAGGGTGACGCCGAGCATCTCCCGTTCGAGGACGAGCGCTTCGACCACGTGCTGTCCGCGTTCGGCGCCCAGTTCGCGCCGCGCCACGCGATCGTCGCGCAGGAGCTCGCGCGCGTCTGCCGGCCCGGTGGGCGCATCGGCCTTGTCAACTGGACCCCCGAGGGTCAGGTCGGCGAGCTGTTCAAGATCATGGGCCGCTACCTCCCGGCGCCGCCCGACTTCGCCTCCCCACCCCCGCTCTGGGGCGACGAGGAGCACGTGCGCGGCCTGTTCGGCGGCACCGGGGTCGAGCTCGAGTTCGCCCGCGGCCGGAACCCGTGGCGGTTCGACTCCCACGAGCACTACGTCGCGTTCATGGAGACCAACTACGGCCCGACGGTCAAGGCGCGCGAGCGCCTCACCGCCGAGGGCCGCTGGGAGGAGTGCCGGGGCGAGATCCTCGCGCTGGCCGAGCGCCGCAACGAAGCCACCGACGGCAGCACCCTCATGCTCGCCGAGTACCTCGTCGCCGTGGGCCACAAGCGGGAGACGGCGTGATGCGCCTGATCCGTATCAACCACGCGCTGATGGCAGCAAGGTCGTCGGCCGGCGCGACGCGGATGTCACGATCGACGCCACCGCCATTCCCTGGCTGCTGCTGTCGCGTGCTCCGACGACCGCCGGTCCGGACGCCGGACGGCTCGTGGACACGACGTTCATCCAGCGGATCGCGACGACCGGCGGCCTTGCTCCGGCCCCCGCGGAGTGCGACGCGACGACGGCAGGTGCCGTCCGCGAGATCCCATACACCGCCGACTACCACTTCTGGAAGGCGACAGGGAGCTGACGCGACGCCGGCGCCGCGGGCGGCAACAGGCGCCGGACGCCGTCGGTGGCTCGCTCGGGGCGGCGGCCGACACGATCGACCTGGTGTCGCCCGACCTCGTCAGCGGTCGATGACGGCCATGTTCGTCTCGTCGTGGCGCTCGCCGGTGGCGGGGGTGAGGTCGTCGAGCCGTTGGATCTGCTCGGCGCTCAGCTCGATGCCGTCGGCGGCCGTGTTCTCCTCGACGCGGGAGACGCGCTTGGTGCCGGGGATCGGGGCGATGTCGTCGCCCTGCGCGATCAGCCAGGCCAGCGCGACCTGCGCCGGTGTGGCGTCGACCTCGGAGGCGATGGCCTGGACCTCGTCGACGATGCGGAGGTTCTTTTCGAAGTTGCCTGCGGTGAAGCGCGGGTTGGTCTTGCGCCAGTCGTCGTCGCTGAGCTGCTCCGGGGCGCGGATCGTCCCGGTGAGGAAGCCGTGCCCGAGCGGCGAGTAGGGCACGAGGCCGATGCCGAGCTCGCGGAGCAGCGGCAGGAGCTCGGCCTCCGGGTCGCGGGTCCACACCGAGTACTCGGTCTGCAGCGCGGCGATCGGGTGTAGGGCGTGGGCGCGGCGGATCGTTTCTGGTCCGGCCTCGGACAGGCCGATGTGCAGGACCTTTCCCTCGGCCACCAGCTCGGCCAGGGCGCCGACGGTGTCCTCGATCGGGGTGTCCGGGTCGACCCGGTGCTGGTAGTAGAGGTCGATGCGGTCCGTGCCCAGCCGCTTCAGGGAGCCCTCGACCGCCGTCCGGATGTTCGCCGGGCTGCTGTCGAGCACCCCGGGGCCAGCGCCGGCGTGCGAGACGAGGCCGAACTTCGTCGCCAGCACGACACGGTCGCGACTCCCCTTCAGCGCGCGGCCGACGAGTTCCTCGTTGGCGTAGGGGCCATAGATCTCGGCGGTGTCGATGTGAGTGACGCCCAGCTCCAGGCCGCGCTGGATGGTGCGGATCGATTCCGCGTCGCTGCTTTCCGGGTCGAGGTAGTAGCCCGACATCGCCATCGTGCCGAGTCCGATGCGCGAGACGTCAAGTCCGCCGAGCGAGATGTGCTTCATGGGAGTGTGCCTCCGGTTCTCAGAGTCTCGAGGTGATCGGGCGTTCAGCCCGCGGCCGCAGCGGTCTCGGCACCGTCGAGCGCGAGCGAGGACGACATCTCGCGGAAGGCGTCGGTCTCCAGCTGGAGCTTGGTGATGTGCTGCTCGGCGGTCTGGATCGCGTCGGAGCCGGCGATGAAGCGGCGCGGCGGCTGCTCCTGGTCGGCGATCGTCAGCAGCGCCTGCGCGAGCTTGGCCGGGTCGCCGGTCTGCCGGCCGTTCTGGCTCGTCCAGAACTCGCGCTGGGCGGCGCCGCGCTCGGCGTAGTCCTCGATCGACGGCTCGGCGAAGCTCGTCGACTCCTTGGTGAGCAGCTCGGTGCGGAAGAACCCGGGGTTGACGATCGTGGTCTGGATGCCGAACGGCGCGACTTCGAGGCCGAGCGCCTCCATGAAGCCCTCCACGCCGTACTTCGACGCCGCGTAGGCGGTGCAGAACTCATAGCCGGCCAGCCCCGCGGACGACGAGATCGTCACGACGTACCCCGAGCCCTGCCTGCGCATCACCGGGAGGACGGCGCGCGTGACGTTCATCGGGCCGACGAGCGTCGTTGCGAGCTGGCGATCCATCTGCTCGGGGGTCAGCTCCTCGAAGTAGCCCGCGTAGAAGCTGGCGGCGTTGTTGACCAACACGTCGATGCCGCCGAAGCGGTCAACGGCCGCCTTGACCGCCGCCTCGGCGTCCTGCCCGCTGGTGACGTCGAGCTTGACGACCAGCAGGTCGTCGGAGTCACCGAGCGCATCTGCGACGGCGTCGGGGTTGCGGCCGGTGGCCACGACGGTGTGGCCGGCGGCCAGGGCGGCCTTGGCGAAGTCGACGCCCATGCCACGACTGGCGCCGGTGATGAACCAGGTCTTCTTGTCAGTTCTCATGGCTCTCAGCAAAGCGCCGATCTGGAAAAGGTGGGAGTCCCTGTCGAGAGAGCTACTGGCAGGGACCCCCACGCGCGGAGAGCCGGGTCTACGCTTGGGGCGTGGAGACAAAGCAGGAGATCCGCGAGTTCCTCACCTCGCGCCGCGGCCGGATCACGCCCGAGCAGGCGGGATTGCCCACCTACGGCAGTCGCCGCGTTCCCGGACTGCGCCGCGAGGAGGTCGCCGTCCTCGCCGGCGTGAGCATTCAGTACTACACCCGCCTGGAGCGCGGCGACATGAACGGCGTCTCCGAGGGCGTGCTGGAGGCACTGGCTCGGGCGCTCCAACTCGACGACGCCGAGCGCGCTCACCTGCTCGATCTGGCGCGCGCCGCACACCCGACGCCGGCGCGACCGCGTCGACGCCACGCCAAGCCGCGCGTCCGGCCGGAAGTCCAGTGGATCCTCGACGCGATCACCGGCGCCGCCGCGTTCGTCGGCAACGAGCGCCTCGACATCCTCGCCTCCAACCAGCTCGGCCGCGCGCTGTTTTCCGAGCTCTACGCCGCCCCCGGGCGGCCGGTCAACAGCGCCCGCTTCCTCTTCCTCGATCCGCGCGCCGAGGCGGCCTACGGCGACTGGGACCGCGTCGCCAACGAGACCGTCGCGATCCTGCGCTCCGCCGCCGGCCGCGACCCGTACGACCGCGACCTCTCAGACCTCGTCGGCGAGCTCGCAACGCAGAGCGCCGCGTTCCGCACCCGCTGGGCCGCGCACAACGTCCGCTTCCACAACACCGGCGTCAAGCGCTTCAACCATCCCGTCGTCGGCGAGCTCCACCTGAGCTTCAACCGGCTGGACCTCGCCGCAGACCCCGGGCTGACGCTCTTCACCTACGCCGCCGAGCCCGGCTCGCGCTCTGAGGATGCGCTCAAGCTCCTCGGCAGCTGGGCGGCCACCGTCGACCCAGCCGAGCCGGCGACCGACCAAAGCCGAGACGACGACGACACGCAGTCGCTGCGCGTCACCCCGTGACGTCGCGGCGGGCGAACACCACGGCCGCGGCGCTCACCGCGACGGCGACGTAGACGGCGACGAGCGCGAGCGCCCGCCCGAACGCGACATCGTCGGTGCCGCCGGCGGTGAGCGACTCGAGCAGCAGGCCGGGGAACCAGCGGTCCGCGGAGGTCCAGGAGTCCTGCAGGATGTGCTCGAACGGTCCGGCCCAGACGATGCCGATCCCCAGCGCGATCGGGATCGAGCGGACGAAGACGGCGATCGCCATGCCGAGCAGCGCCCACGCGCAGATGCCGAGCAGCGCGCTCGCGTAGTCACTCGCCGCCTCGCCGAGGCCGTCGAGCCCGAACCATGAGCTCGTGGCGACGTCCTGGCTCGGGGCGATCGCCGCCGACGCGGCCACGGTGAGGACCTCGGCGAGCATGAGCACGCCGGCGACGAAGGCCAGCAGCGCGGCCATCTTGCCGGCGAGCAGCGCAAGACGCCGGGGCTGGCGCATGAGGAGGGTGCGGATCGTGCCCTGGGAGAGCTCGCCCGCGACGTTGGCGATGAACAGGACGAGGACCAGGAGCCCGACGAACGACGCCCCGAGGGCGAACGCCTCGGTCGCGCCGCCCGCCCCGCTGAGGGACTCGATGGTGGCGCCCCTGCCACGCGGTCCTGCGGTTTGCGTGGCCGACAGGAACACCGCCGTCGTGGCGATCACGGCGAATGCCAGAGCACCGACGGTCGCGACGACCGCCACCCGGCGCCGGCGCAGCTTCAGCAACTCTGCCTTGAACGATCTGATCATCGGTCTCCTCCGTTCTTGACCATCGTCAGGTAGCGATCCTCGAGGCTGGCGCCGGTGACGCGCAGCTCCGCGAGGACGATCCCGCCCTCGCCCGCCGCGCGATTGAGGGCCGCCGCCAGCCCGCGGGGGTCGTGGCCGTTGATGGCGACCGCCAGGTGGTCGCCGGCGGCCCGGCTGTCGTGGCCGGCGGCCGTGAGCAGGCCGCGCAGACGCTCGAGGTCGCCGGGGTGCTCGGGCGCGACCGCGAGGTTCGCGCCGCCGCGGTCCAGCAGCTCGGACGCCGGGCCTTCGAACACGAGCCGACCGGCGTCGATCACGATCAGCCAGTCGCAGACCTGCTCGAGCTCCGTCAGCACGTGGGAGGAGACGAGCACCGTGCGCGAGCCGCTCGCGAGCCGGCCGATGAGCCCTCGCATCTCGTGCACCCCGGCGGGGTCGAGCCCGTTGATCGGCTCATCGAGGATGAGCAGGCTCGGGTTGCCCAGCAGCGCGGCGGCAATCCCGAGCCGCTGCTTCATGCCGAACGAGTAGTCGCGGAAGCGGTCGTCGCCCCGTGCCGCGAGTCCCACCAGGTCGAGCAGCCCCGGGATCTGCGACCGGTCGTGGCCGGCCGCGGTGGCCAGGACGGCGAGGTTCTGGGCGCCGGTGAGCGCCGGGTAGAAGGCCGGGCCCTCGACGAGGGCGCCGACCCGGCCGAGGTAGGACGAAGGGGTCTCGAGCGGCTTGCCGAGCACGCGCCCGCTGCCGCCGGAGGGTTTCACCAGCCCCAGGAGCATCGCCATCGTCGTCGTCTTACCGGCGCCGTTGGGGCCGACGAACCCGGCGACGACACCCGGCGGTACGTCGATCGTCAGGTTCTCGACGGCGGCGCGCGCGCCGTAGCGCTTGCTGAGGCTGTGCAGGGTGATCGCGTTGGTCATGGCCGACACGATCGCGCCGGCCGCGCTGCACGTCGTCGCCCGCAGCGGCGATCTTGGGTGGCCCGCAGGTCGATCTCCGCGGCCGGCGCGTCGTCCTCGAGACGACGCGCCGTCATCACTTCGGGCGACGACCGGGGGCGTGCCGACCGTCTACCGTCGTGTCGTGCACCGCCTGCGGGACCCACGGCTGCTCGACTGCGTCATCGCCGTCGCGCTGGCCGCAGCGCTGCAGCTGCACCTCGCTGTGCGCGACGAGGGCGCCGTGGCGCTGGTGGATGCCGTCGGCGGGCTGTTCCTGACGCTGCCGCTTGCCGCACGGCGGCGAGCGCCCGTCGCGGTCGCCGCCGTCTTCGGCGCAACCGCGATTCTCAACGCGGCGTTCGACGGCGGGCTGTTCGAGGGCGAGCCGCCGCCGTTCGCGTCGCTCCTCGCCGGAGCGCTCGCGTTCTACTCCGTCGGGGCGTACTGCGAGGACCGCCGCGCGCTCGCCGGCGCCGGCCTGGGCGTCGCCTCGTTGTGGACCGCCGTGCTCGCCGGCGGGGAGATCGACGTCCAGAGCTTCCTCTTCTCCGGTGGCCTGGTCGTCGTCGCGCCCTGGCTCGCCGGCCGCACGAGCCGCGCCCGCGTGCTGCGCGTGGCGGCGCTCGAGAGCGAGCAGCGCCAGCGCGAGCTCAACGCTGTCGCGGAGGAGCGCTCGCGCATCGCGCGCGAGCTTCACGACGTAATCGCGCACAACGTCGGGCTCATGGTCGTGCAGGCACAGGGCGCGCAGCGCGTGCTCGACCGCGATCCCGAGCGCGCCCGCGAGGCGCTCGAGACGATCGAGCGGGCGGGCCGGGCAGCGCTCGGCGACATGCGTCGCTCGCTCGGCGCGCTGCGCAAGCCCGACAGCGACGCGCCGCTCGCGCCGCAGCCGGGGATCGAGAGCCTCGGCGCGCTGATCGAGCAGGCGCGGCGGAGCGGCCTCGAGGTCGAGCTCGTCACCGAGGGCGATCCGACCCCGCTCGCCGCCGGCGTCGATCTGTCGGTGTATCGGATCGTCCAGGAGGCGCTGACCAACACGCTCAAGCACGCCGGCCCGGCGCACGCGCGCGTCGAGGTCTGCTACGCCGGCGACGAGCTCGAGCTGGAGATCTCCGACGACGGTGCGCCCGGTCAGCCGCGCAGGTCCCCCGGCGTGACCGAGGGCGGGCACGGGCTCGTGGGGATGCGTGAGCGCGTCGCGCTGTACGGCGGTCAACTGCATGCCGACCACCGTCCCGAGGGCGGCTTCGTCGTGCGTGTCTCACTCCCGCTGGTGTCGTGAGCATCGGCGTCCTGATCGCCGACGACCAGGCGCTCGTGCGCGCGGGCTTTCGCATGGTGCTCGAGGTCGAGGACGACATCACCGTCGTCGGCGAGGCGGCCAACGGCGAGCAGGCCGTCCACAGCGCGCAGCGCCTCAAGCCCGACGTCGTGCTGATGGACATCCGGATGCCCGAGCTCGACGGGATCGCCGCGACCCGGCAGATCGCGGGCGCCGATCACGGCCCCGCCGGGTCGAGGTGTCGCGTGCTGATCCTCACGACGTTCGACCTCGACGAGTACGTCTACGACGCGCTCGGCGCCGGCGCTAGCGGGTTCCTCCTCAAGGACAGCCCGCCCGAGCAGCTAGTGACCGCCATCCGCGTCGTGGCCGGCGGCGAGTCGCTGCTCGCCCCATCGGTGACGAGCCGGCTCATCGAGGAGTTCGCGCGCACGCGCGCGCGCCACCGCGAGCCCGCGCCCGCCCTCGACGAGCTGACGTCGCGTGAGCTCGAGGTCTTCACGCTCATTGCACGCGGGCTGTCGAACGCCGAAATCGCCGAGGCACTGGTCGTCAGCGACAGCACGGTGAAGACCCACGTCGCCCGGCTGCTCGCCAAGCTCGGCCTGCGCGACCGCGTCCAGGCCGTCGTGCTGGCCTACGAATCCGGGCTCGTGAGACCAGGCGACAAGGCGTAGAAGCCCGTTACCCAGTCCGCACTCGCTCGACGACGTTCGCGCCGGCGCGCTCGAGCAGACGTGCGAGCTCGGAGATCTCGTCGTCGGCGAGCGCCAGCAGCGGGGCGCGGACCGGCCCGGTGGTGTCGCCCAGGAGCGCGCAGGCGGCCTTCACGGCTGCCGGGTAGCTGCGACCTTCGAGGAAACTGCACAAGGGCCAGAGCCGGCGCCACAACTCGCGGGCGGCGGGGAGATCGATGTCGTCGATGAGCAGCCGGTGGAGCTCCACGCACTGGTGGGGCAGGATCGATGCCGTCCCCCACACGACGGCGCGGACACCGGCCGCCAGCGCGGCGAACGTCAGGGTGTCCCAGCCGTTGAGCAGCGTCGGAGCGCCGTCTTCTGCCTGGATGAGCTCGGTGGCCGCGACGGCGTCGCCACCGGTGTCCTTGAGAGATGTCACTCCCGCCGTGCGGCGCAGCTCGCGAAGCTGGCTCGCGTCGAGCGTCACCCCCGAGGCGCTGGGCAAGTTGTAGTACATGATCGGAATCGAGATGCGCTCGGCGATGGCGCTGTAGTGCGCGAGCAGCTCGCGCCAGCCAAGGGCGTCGTAGAACGGCGGCACCACCATGACGGCGGCCGCGCCGGACTGCTCGGCATGGACGCTGAGCTCGACGGTCTCCACCGTCGACAGCGCCCCGGTGCCGGCCACGACGGGGACGCGACCAGCGGCGGCCGCCACCGTGAGCTCGACGATCTGACGCCGCTCGGCGATGGACAGCGTCGTGAACTCGCCGGTGCTGCCGCCCGGTACCAGCCCGGCGACGCCGGCGCCGATCAGGCGGTCGACGATGGCTGCGAGGGCACCGCCGTCGACGGCCGCGCCGTCGTCGGTGAACGGCGTAATCAGGGCGGGCAGCACCCCGTGGAACTCGATGCGATCAGTCATGCTGGCTGGCTCTCTTGGTCGGGGATGGTTGGAGCTCGCGGAGGTGCACCTCGACGCGTTCGGCGGCCGCCATCCCGGTTCGCGCGGCAGCTTCCAGATTCCCCAACTCGGCGAAGTAGTCGCCGGCGAGATGGAGGTTCTGGTGAGGTCCGAGCGCGCCCTCCAGCGGCGCCTGAAGGCGCCGCCGGCCCGGCCGGGCGAAGACGTTGCCGAACTCCCATCGATGCACCTTCGCGTCGGCGATGGCGCCGCGCGTCGATGGGTACAGGCCGTGGAGGTCGTCCAAGAACGACCGGATGATCACCTCGTCGCTCTCGCGCATCAGCGCTGCGGCGGCATGCGCACCGGCGAACAGCATCAGCGTGCCGCCGCGCCGGCGCGAGCCGCGGCCGCGGAGTGCGTGCGCCTGGTTGGTGAACATGTCGAAGACGCGGCCGGGCGTTGCCATCGCGTACAGGTAGTCCCACGGCATCGCTCCGCTTTCGTTCGTCTCGACGGCGACGCTGAGGAACGCCCCGTACGTCATCTGCTTCAGGGCGGCTGCCGCCTCGCCGGCGATCGACGCCACGAGAGGCGATGCGAACGGCGCCTGCACAGCGACGATGACGTGGCGGGCGCGAACCCGCCGGCCGTCGCCGCCGGCGAGGTACTCGACGACGAGTTCGCCGTCCTCGGGCCGGACCGCGGTCACGCGACAGCCCGTTCGGGCGCGATCTCTCAGCCTCCGGCCGAGCGCAGCGGGCAACTGGCCTGAGCCGCCAAGCAGGTTGCGGGCGATCAGTGACCCCTTGCCGCCCCACACGAGCGCGAAAAGCCCGATGCCGCAGCCTGCTGAGAGCTCCGACAGCTCCGCCGTCGCGCGGTGGGCGGCACACGAGAAGATCGCCTCGACAGGCGGCGGTAACGGGCCCAGGAACTCCCCGAACGTGCGCTGGTCCTCGAACGCCAGCACCCGGCCCCGCACCTCCGCGGCCGTCTCGCCAGCCGCCTGTCGCGCCAGCCGGTGGTATTGAGCCACGGCCCGCCGGACCTTGAGGCCAGCGGCGGCGAACGCGGCGCGCTCGCGCATCGACAGCGGCAGCCGGAAGGGATAGGTCTCGACGCGGCCGCGGTTGAGCAGCGTCGATCCGACTGCCAGCCCCATCATGCTGCCGGTGACCGGCACGGTCTCGAGCTCGCAATCGCGGATCATCGAGTCCACCAGCGACCCCGGCGCCGGGAACAGGTGGGCGCCGTAGTTCATCCAGTAGTCGCCGCGCGACTCCGAACGCAACCGTCCGCCGAGGCGGTCGCCCGCCTCCAAGAGCAGTACGTTCCGCTCGCGCAGTCGCCACGCCGCTGCGAGTCCGGCGATTCCGCCGCCGACGACCACGATGTCGCGCAGTTCCGCATCGCCGCGGCGGCTGGATCCCGCGCTGCCGTTTGCGACTGCCATGCGTTCAGGATCGCTCCGACGAAGGTGCCAAGGTAGGGTTTCTGCTTGGTGGAGTCAAAGGCCGAGCTTTTGTCGCTCCAGCAGATCCGGTGCTTCTGCGCCGCGATCGAACTCGGCTCCTTCAGCGCCGCGGCGCAGGCACTTCGGGTCTCGCAGCCTGCAGTGGCAGAGCAGGTCCGCAAGCTCGAGTCTGCGCTCGAGGCTGAGCTGTTCGTGCGGGCGGCACGCGGAGTCCGCCCGACCGACGCCGGCCGAGCGTTCGCCGAGCACGCCGCGCGCAGCCTTCGCGCGCTCGACGACGCCGCCGGCAGCGTCGGCGACTACACCGCCATGCACAGCGGCGCCGTCGCGCTGGGCACGTTCAGCGCGCCGTCGGCCTGGCGCCTGGACGAACTGGTCGCCTCGTTCCTCCAGCGCCACCCCAACCTGACCGTCCGGCTGGTGGGCCGCAATTCTTCGGTGATAGCGGAGCGGGTCCGGCGCGGTGAACTCGAGGCCGGTGTCGTGCTGCTGCCCATCGACGACGACAAGCTTCACGTGCGCCCGCTCGTTCGCGACGAAGTGCTCTACGTGAGCGCCGACCCGAGCCGGACGAGTCGCCCCGCCACGATCGAACAGCTCGCTTCGTCGCCGCTCGTCTTCTACGACGCGGAATCAGCCGACAACGATCCGATCCGACGGCAGTTGGCAGAACGCGCACAGGCCCCCGGCGTGCAACTGCGGCCGCGCATCGAGGTGGAGCTCATCGACCTCGCGCTGCGCCTCGTCGCCCGCGGGCTCGGTGACACCTATCTCCCCAGCGCCTACACGCACGCCCCGTTCTATCCCCAGCAGCTCACCACGGCGCCGTTCAGCCCGGCCCTGTACGACACCTTCGCGATCATCACGCGCCCTGCCGCTCGGCTGCCTCCGGGAATCCGCGCGCTGATCGGCGAGCTCGAGGCGCACATGCGAGACGTGGCCGACGAGTTCGACCGCTCACGGTAGTTCCGTCGTCGCGCCGGCGCAGGGCGCCCGCGGCCACCAATGGAACCGCTCGCAACAGCAACAGTCCGTGGCATAACCGCCTCACGCCCGCTGCGAAGGATTCAATGCATCACAACGCTGGCGATTACCGCGCAGCCAGAGCTCCGCTCCCGGAGCCGTGGGCCACTCCCGCATACCGGGTGTCGTCGAGGATCGGGGACGGCCTGAAGGCCTTGACGATGAGGTAGATGGTGATCGACGCCTCGAAGACGATCTCCGGGATCGAAAAGAGGAAGTGCGCCCCGTCTTGCTCGTAGGCGCCGAACAGCACGGCGATCGCCGAAGCAAAGATCAGGGGGCACCAACGGACCGAACATCGCTATCCACCGCGGCACGAGCCCCGATCGGTAGAACAGGTAGCCGAGCAACAGCCCGTTCACACCGACGCAGAAGCCAGGCCCGAGCAGGAACGTCCAGTCGTGGATGGCGACCAGCGACTCGCCGGCGACGGTAAGTGAGCCGGCGTCCGCGCCGGCTCGACCTCCCGGGCTTCGGGCGCAGCCACCCCTACTCCTACGCCGGACGCCCGCTGCGCGAGCACGCGGTCGCGCAGCTGACGGCGACTTCTCGTGCCGGGGTGGGGGGCGCTTTGCGATAGTCGCGTCGTGGTGGCTCGTTTCTCTCCGAGGTTCCGCGATTGGGCGGCCGCGCTCGGACATCGGGCGCACAGCGGGCAGCTCCGCCGCGCCCACATCTCGTTCGCTGCCATGTGGGCGGGCGAAAGCGCGTTCATGGTCGCGCTCAGTGTCGTGGCGTTCCGCGACGGGGGCGTCGCGGCGGTCGGCGCGGTCACGGCCGCCCGCATGGCTCCCGCGGCGCTGCTGGCGCCGTTCCTCGCGACGATGGCCGACCGCGTTCGTCGTGAGCGGGTCCTGGCCTTAGTCGGAGTCGTCCGCGCCGCAATGCTGGGATGTGCTGCGCTGGTGACGGCCGCCGGGGGACCGGCGGCGACGACGTATGGCTTCGCCGTCATCGCCACGGTCGCCATGACCTTGTTCCGACCGGCGCACTCGGCGCTCCTGCCCGCGTTGGCGAAGTCTCCTCGAGAGCTGACGAGCGCGAATGCGGTTCGCGGCCTGCTGGACTCGCTCGCCACGCTCGGCGGGCCGGTGGTCGCGGCCGTCCTGCTCGCGGCGAGCGGACCGGCCGCGGTCTTCGCCGCGTGCTCCGCCGCGTCGCTGCTGGCCGGTCTGGTCGTCGTCGCGCTTCCGTATGACGCGCCGCCGCGAGTGGAGACCGCGCGCGGTGGCAGCCGCGAGATGCTCCAGGGCTTCCGCACCATCGCGGCCGATCGCAGCCTCGGGTTGATCACGGGGCTCGGGGTGGTGCAGACGTTCACGCGCGGCTGCCTGACCGTGTTCGCCGTGGTGGTGGCGATCGACCTCCTCGACACGGGAGATCCCGGCGTAGGTGTCCTGAATGCGGCCGTCGGCGCCGGTGGCGTGCTCGGCTCGATCTTCGCGTTCGGGCTGGTCCGACGTGGTGGACTCGCCAGCTGGTTCGGCGTCGGCATCGCGCTGTTCGGCGCGCCGCTGGCCCTGGTCGGCGTCGTTCCCGAGCAGGCAGCGGCGATCGTCCTGCTCGGCCTGGTCGGCGTCGGCAACGCGCTTATCGACGTCGGCGGCTTCACGATGCTGGCCCGGCTGGCGGACGAGACCGTCCTGGCGCGCATGTTCGCGGGGTTCGAGGCGATCCTCACGCTCGGGGTCGCGGCCGGCGGTCTACTCGCGCCGCTGGTCATCGAGCTGCTCGGCCTCCGCCTCGCCCTCCTCGCGATCGGCCTCATAGCGCCGTTGGCCGTGGCCGCGAGCTGGCCCGCGCTGCGCCGGCTCGATGCCCGGATGAGCGTGCGCGATGCGGACATCGAGATCCTGCGTGGAGTTCGCATGCTGGGTGCGCTCCCGGCGGCAACGATCGAGCAGCTCGGCGCCGGGCTCGAGCATGCCGAGTTCGTGCCCCGGCAGACGGTGTTCGAGCAGGGCGAGCGCGGCGAGCGCTTCTACATCGTCGAGTCGGGTCGGGCCGAGGTGGTCCGCGACGGACGCGTCGTCGAGACGCTCGAACGCGGCAACTGCTTCGGCGAGATCGCCCTGTTGCGCGACCAGCCGCGAACGGCCACCGTTCGCGCATCCGCGGACGCAAGCATGCGCGTGAGCGTCCTGCAGCGCAACACGTACCTGACCGCCGTGACCGGATACCCCGCCAGCTCGGCTGCGGGTGAAGAGGTCGTGACGGCCAGGCTCAAGGCGGACGCTGAGCGGCGTCCGGCCGCGAGCGACACGGACTGAGCCGCCCGAGAGCTGTTCTTCACGTCTACCCGCGAGGGCGTCGGCATCCGGACGGCATGCCAGTGCAGCGGAGGTATCAGTGAGCGGGAGCGGTACGACGTGGGCGTCGCAGGTGGAGCTTGTACTGCAGGCCCCGGCCGAGGATGCCAACCGTCTCGCCGAAGCGCCGGGGCAACGAGGGATCCGGCACCGGCGCGAGGGGTTCGGCGAGGTCCTCGACCTTCACGAAGTACGTGCGCACGGGTCCGATTCCCTCGAGGTCCTGGGAGATCTCGTGTACCAGGTCGTCGGGCGCCGACGTGCCGCCGCTCCGGTAGAGGTCCTCGGAGAGAAGGACGTACTCGGGCACCTGCACAGGGTTCTTGAGCAGGCGATGGACGAAGATCACGTCCATGCCGATGAGCTTTCGCCGTCGCTTGATCTTCTGGATTGCGACCTCGCCGACGTGCGCGACGAACTTCAGCTTCAAATCGGTCGTCTGAGTGCAACTGTCGCAGGGGCACAGGTTGCGCTCGACCAGCCGCCGCTCCACGTGGAAGGCGCGGTGCATGGCGACGGCAGCCTCGGTGACGGCGGCCAGCCTCGCGCCGCCATCCAGGGTGTCGGCCTCGCGCGAGAGGAAGGCCGCGTCGCCTTCGATCTCGATCAGGTCGAAGTCGCGGGCCGCGTCGACCACCTTCTCGAACAGGCGCGTCGTGGCTGCCTCCGCGTGCCCGAGGAGGGTGCGGTGGAACTGCATGTACTCCGTGTAGCCGCCGATGTCGGCGATCAGGAGCAGGGCACGCCTCGTCTCCACGCGTGAGACGCTAACAGGGCGGAATGGACTTCCGGAACCGACGCTCAAGAGCCAGTCTCTTGCCGCGGACGTTGCGGAGGCGCGGCTCGACGACTCCGGCGCCAGCGGTACAAGGGCCGAGGGATGACCCCGCTGGTAGTCTGGCGCCTTCCGTTCGAGGGATCGGTGTGACCCCGAAGATGACTTGAGGCTCCGTGTCCCTCGGCTCCGAGATGGCTGTCCCGCCGGGCGAAGGCCACCCTGCTGCGAGCGGCACGGATGCGACGTACTCGCGCGTCGCCGAGTTGCCGCTTCGGATCGAACATTGCGAGCTGCTGCCGTTGGCGCGCGACACCTCGAGCGGATTCACCAAGGTCTCGATCGTGGTCCGGCTGACCGGGAATGGCCAGGAGGGACAGGGCGAGGACGTCACCTGGGATCAGATCGATCAGATCGAGCAGCTCCGCCGTGCGGGCGACCTCTCGTGGCTGCGCGGGAGACGCACCGTGGAGGACTTCTCGACGCTGCTGGGGCTGGCCGACCTCTTCCCCGTCGAGCCGATCCGCGACAGCGCCCGGTTCTACCGCCGGTGGGCGTTCGAGAGCGCGGCGCTCGACCTCGCCTTACGCCAAAACGGGCTCTCGCTGCAGGAGGCCGTCGGGCGCGTGGCCAAGCCCGTCACTTTCGTCGTGTCGATCCGGCTCGGTGACCCCGCCAACCTCGCCCCCCTGCGAGCCCTCCGCGGAATGGATCCGAGTCTGCATTTCAAGCTCGATCCCACCGCAAGCTGGGATGACGACCTTCTCGTAGAGCTGGCGTCGCTCGCCGGCGTCGATGTGGTCGACATGAAGGGTCACTACCGCAACGCCACCGTGGCCATCGACCCGGACCCCGACCTCTACCGTCGCGTATTCGAGCGGCTGCCGGGGGCATGGATCGAGGATCCCGCCGTGGCCGACCAAACCATCGAGCTGCTCGACCGCCACCGGGACCGGATCACATGGGACGAGCCGATCCACTCGGTTGGCGACATCGAGGCATTGCCATGGCCACCCCGCATGCTCAACCTCAAGCCCGCCCGCTTCGGCAGTGTCCGCCGGCTGTTGGAGGTCTACGACTACTGCAGCGCCCACGGCATCGGCGCGTACGGCGGGGGCATGTTCGAGCAGGGTCCGGGACGTGGGCAGCTCCAGTACCTGGCTTCGCTGTTCCATCCCGATGGTCCGAACGACCTCGCCCCCGTGGAGTACAACCTGCAGCTTCCGGCTGGCAACCTTCCGCGCTCGCCGCTCCAGCCGGAGCCACACCCGACCGGCTTCCGCTGGGGGAGCTACGACGGGCGCCGTAGCGTCCGCGAGCGACTGCCCGCGCCGCAATAGGCGCGCCCGGCGCGATGAAGTTCTGCGCCATCGCCAAATGGTCATCGCGGCGGCGACGAGGCAATTGGTGTGGGCATGGCGACTGGTGATGGGAGCCTCGCGGCGCGGTCGCCTGCGCTTGGGCCCCGACGCCGCAGGCCATCGTGTGGCTGAAGCCCGACCGGAACCTTCCGACCGCTGACTGGAGACGGCGTGGCAGTGGCGGGCGCGAAACGACGCATCGAGGGGCGGGACGGATTGCGATCGCGCTTGGCGGAACGCGCGTCAACGCAGGTCACCGCTGCCAAACCGCGAGCCGACCGGCGTTGACGGCCGATAACGCCGTCAACGCAGGGCAGCGCCGCCAAATCGCGCGCCGACCGGCGTTGACCGGCGCCAGGCGATGTCGACGATGACGGCGCCGCCGCCCGACGGCGGCCCGGACGCTCGATCACACGGTTTGCTCTCCGTGTCGATGCGAAGCAGCAGCTTGTCCGAGCCGCAGGCCGAGACCGACCCCACCACCGGCGGTCAGGTCGGCCGCCTCGCCGGATCTGGCGAGGCTCGGTCAGCGGTCGTTGGCGGCGGGCGCATCGCTGAGCGCGGCCGGCTTATCTGCCGACGCCTGCTTCCTCGCGTCCTTCCTGGCCTGCTTTCGCAGCCGACGCTCACGGACCGCGTTCTCGCGGGTGATCTTCGCCATCGTCGTCTTCTTCTTGGAGCTCGAGGCCATGCATCTCCGTCCGTTCTTGTGAAGTCCGAGCGCGTCGATGACGCGCAAGCCAGTCGTCACTGCGCGGGTGAAGCTGCTCCCGCGGACACCGAGCTCTTATCCTTGCAGGACTCGATCGAGCCGCGGCGAGGCACGGGCGCGCGCCGTTTCAGGCGGATGTCCAGTGCGCGGACGGACCGGCCGGTCCAGCCGGGCCGGCTCGGCGCTGGCTAGAGCGTCTCCACGGTCGCCGCGTTGGGCCGTTGGGCCTGCTCTCGGCGTCGTAACTGACCTTGGCGCCCGCCATAGCGCAAGCACGCTGGTATCATTCGGCACATTCTCGGGACCGCCGGGGAGAGGGCCCGTTCGCTGAGCAACGCCAGGCCTCTGACGCGAGCGACAGCGACCCCCGCGTGCACCACCGGTCACTGCTCGCCGGCCCGATTTCCGACCTCTCGCCCTGAGCGCCTTCGAAAGGACGCACCATGGCACCACGAACGAATTCTGCCGCCTTGAACATCCAGCCGCGGCAACGGCGAGACGTGTATCACGCCCTTGGCAAGGTGCCCGCGGGCCGCTCAGTCAAGGACCTGCTCGCCGACGTCGACATGCCTGAGCACGACCTCCGAGAAAGCCTGCGCAAGCTCGACGCCGCCGGTCTCGTGCAACGCAACAACGCCATGTGGAGGGCCATGTCAAGCGATGGTGGCGACCCGGCGATCTCGCCCAACTGAGTCCGTGTGCTCGAGGTGGTCTGGATCACTCGCGACTCCGAGATGACCTTCGCGCTTGGCCGCTCGAGGCTGGTCACAGATAGGTCGGCGCCCTCAGGTTCGCATCTCATATGGCTCGCGCCGTTGTGCGCCGCCGCGGGCTGGCGAGTATCTCGTTCGCTGCGGGGGCCGGCCCATCATCGCCCGTCGGGTCTCGATCCCTCTCCTCTCGTGCGACATCCACACCAGAGGGTCGGGAGGTCCTGAGCAGTGTCACCGCAGCGCACGGGCGAGCGAGCGCCGAGCATACGCTCGGCAAGACCGAAGCTAGCCGCGATCACGGCGGGCGTGACTCGACTGTGGCAGAGACGTGGCGCTGCGCGATCGAGAGCCCAGTTGGACGCGGCTCATGAGCAGCGGCTGGAGACGATTGCGGCGCGCGTGGAGCATCTGGAGGCGGAGCTAGAAGGACTCCAGGACGCCGTCTATCGCCAGGCGGTCCAGGAGCGCGAGAACATCGGCGAATTGCGCAGGCGGACAGACCCCGAGCAGCTCGCGCGCGAGCTCGGAAGGGATGCTCGAAGGCGCGGGCTGTAATGGCCCAAACCGCGCGCAGATGTAGTCCGCCGAGCCGTCTCGCTCGCGCTCGACGGACACCACGATCACGTCGAGAACGAGACCAACCCGCCCGTTGCTCAGACTCGGCTCCTGGCTCGCCGCGAGCTTCAGTCGAGTACTCCGGCGGGGAGCACGAAGCGGGAGGCTGTCCGAGGCGCGGATTCACCGCTGTCATGGAGACGCGATCCGTGCAGGCCGCGCCGCGTCGATGTCTTCGCGGTGGCCTCGGGTGTCCCGCCGTGGGCGACGATCCATCTCATGACCGCCTCCGAGTCAGCGCCTTCGGCAACGATCGCGGCTCGCTCGATGACGGTGCCGCCGGAGGGATGCGCTCGCGCCAGTCGGGTGACCACAGACCGGATTGCGTCGTCGTCCACTTCTCCCACCGTAGCCCATTCCAGGCGGTCGCGTAGCCGTTTCGCGCGACGCGATCGAGAGAGTCCCGCCGCCGGGTCGAACCGCTGGCGTGCGCGCTGACGAACCCCCAAGGGACCGACTATGATGTCTGGTCTCAGGTTGTTTCAGCGCTCCTGCGAAGCGGCTTCGCGCAGAGCACCCGCCCGGCCACACGCCGAACGGCGAATCTCCACGGACAGTTTCGTCCCCAGCGAAGGAAGAGCCTTCCTCCTAGCGAGCAACGGGACGCCGCGCGCGGCGATCGAACGCTCGGGAAGGTCGCCAACATGCAGACCAAGCCGACGGGCTCGCCGGTCCCGGGGGTAATCCCCGAACCGATGCGCGTTCACCACGATACCGCCGGGGCAAACGAGCACGACGGTGTCACGATCGATCCGGCGCCGCCGCGCAAACGCAACCCGCTCGCCAAGCTGCTGAGCCGCCTCCGTGGCGACAAGTACATGGTCGGCGCCTACCCGCCGGGAAAGGAGCGCTGAGTCATGCGCAACCGACACCTTCCACGCGTGTGTCGCAACTGCCTGGCACCGATGGCGGGCCAGGACGACAGGTGCTGGCGTTGCGGCGTCGAGTGGGCGTCTGAACCGGGGCCCGCGACGACACTGCACCTGGTCCCCTGCGACGCACCCGCACCGATCGAGGACTGGACGAACGAGGGCGGTAGCTTCGCTTCCGAGGTGACAGCGCCGCTTCCTGCCACCGCCGCCAGGAGATGACGCGATTGCAGTTCGAGATCCGTCAGCGCGACGGCGGCGCGGTCCACTCGTCCCCGTTCGGCGACGGCGCGTGGTCGCCGGCTGTGGAGAAGAGCTCAGCGGCGGGGCGCTGAGGCGCGGCCTCGAATCGACACCCCGAAGGAGCAGTCATGATGGCAAGTTCGTCGATCCCCTCGTGATCGGCCGCGGACACGACCCGTTGCGCGCGAGGCGGCAGTGCCGGAAACGGGCGGGGACGCGGATGAGCGCGAACTAGACGCGGTACAGGAAGGTGTACACCGCGGATCGACCGCTCTGGACCCAGCCCGCGAGGCAGTAGCGGCACGTGCTCCCGTCGTCGGTGGGCACATCGATCGTCTTCGGCGGGCGACCTTCGACCGCCTCAGCCTCGATGCTGGCGCCCTCCAGCGGGCCGTCGCTGAACGTCGCGGTGATCGTCGGCCCGATGTCCGGGACGGGCGTCGCTTCGGAGGGTTTCTCGGGCTCGGGCACGACGCACGTTCTTGCGGTAGCTGGCGGGACCGGTCTACAGGCTCTCGCGGAGCGCCCGGGCGACTGCGTCGGCGGCGGTGCGGACGTCGAGCTTGGCCTCCAGGCGCGCGAGCCGCTCGCGGACAGCGTGAAGGCTCAGGAACAGCTCCCACGCGAGTTCGGCCTCGCCCTCGATCACGGCGACCGCGCGCAGCACCTCGATCTCGCGCGCGGTCAGCCCGAGCCGGTCGAGGGCGGCTGGACGGAAGCTCGCCACGGTCTCCTCGAGCAGCAGCGCGTGCGGATCGCCAGGAACCAGGCAGACAGTGAGGCGCCGGCCGTCGCGCTCGCTGACCAGCGGCGGGCGCGGCGGCAGTGCGAGCCACTCGGCGACGGCCCGGGGCAGCCACCCAGGATGATCGGCCATGCCGAAGTGCTCGGCCAACCAACGTCCGGCGTCGGGGCTCGAGAGCTCGATCTCGCCGTCGCGATCGAGCAGCATCACTGCGGTGCCGGGCGGCGGATCGTCGGCGAGCGCGCGGACGAGCCGCGCGCGTGCCTGCGTTGCCCGCAACGCACCCTCGAGGCCCGGGCGGGCGACGT
>Ga0307415_100000246_pt1 | contig 23474 bp, 25 predicted proteins | sample DK1Cmetagenome_FD_204524 | JGI IMG/M metagenome (GOLD analysis project Ga0307415, IMG submission 204524) | Maize rhizosphere microbial communities from greenhouse at UC Davis, California, United States - DK15-C-2 | ecosystem: Host-associated > Plants > Roots > Rhizosphere > Soil | place: USA... | reverse complement strand
CGGACGTGATCGCCGCCGCCGAGGAGCTCGACGACCGGGCCCAGTTCGTCGGCATCAACATCCGGGACCCCTCCACCGAGCAGGCCGCCAGCTTCGTGCGGCGCTTCGAGGTGCCCTACCCGTCGTACTACTCGCCGGACGGGCGCGCGCTGCTCGCCTTCGCGGGCACGCTCACCCCGAACTCGATCCCCAGCTTCGTCGTCCTCGACGATGAGGGCCGGGTCGCGGCCAGCATCATCGGCCGGCTGCCGTCGACGACCACGCTGGTCGAGGTCGTGCGGGACGTCGCGGACGACGCCGCGGCCGACGCCGCCCCGGGACCCACCGATGGCTGAGTGGTTCCAGCAGCAGGCCTCCTCGGGCTCGCTGGTGCTCGCGGTGCCGGTGGCGCTGATCGCGGGCCTGGTGTCGTTCTTCTCGCCGTGCGTGATCCCGCTGCTGCCGGGCTACCTCTCCTACGCGACCGGGCTGTCAGGCGCCGACCTGGCCAGCGGTGCCGCGGGGGAGCGGCGCGGCCGGATGCTGCTCGGGTCGGTGCTGTTCGTGCTCGGCTTCTCCGTGGTCTTCGTGGCCCTCGGCACGCTGTCGGGCGCGCTCGGCGCCTGGCTGGTCACCTGGCGCGGCACGATCACGCTGGTGCTCGGCCTGCTCACGATCGTGCTCGGCTTCGCGTTCGCCGGGCTCGTGCCGCTGCTGCAGCGCGAGTGGCGCGTCCACTCGGTGCCCGCGGTGGGCCTCGCCGCCGCGCCCCTCCTCGGCTTCCTGTTCGGCCTCGGCTGGACGCCCTGCATCGGCCCGACGCTCGCGGCCATCACGACGCTCTCGCTCAACGAGGCCACCGCCGGCCGCGGTGCGCTGCTCTCCGGGGTGTACGCCCTCGGGCTCGGCGTCCCGTTCGTCGTCGCCGGCCTCGCCTACCGCCGCGCCCTCGGCGCGTTCGGCTTCGTCCGCCGGCACCAGGGGCTGGTGACCCGGCTGGGCGGCCTGATGCTGGTCGCCGTCGGCGTCCTGCTCGTCACCGGCTGGTGGGACCAGGCCGTCACCTGGATCCAGATCCACCTCGTCAGCTCCACGGAGACCAGCCTGTGATCACGCAGAACACCGACGAGCCGGTCAGCGACGAGCGCCCCCAGGGCCACGTCGACTCGGCCGAGCGGGACGCCCGGCGTGACGAGCGGCGACCCGGCGAGCTCACCCCGCGCGAGATGCTCCGCTGGGCCTGGCGCCAGCTCACCTCGATGCGGACCGCGCTGATCCTGCTGCTCCTGCTCGCGCTCGCCGCGATCCCCGGCTCCATCGTCCCGCAGAGCGGCGTGGACTCGCTGAAGACCTCACGGTGGCAGGACGCACACCCGAAGCTGACCCCGGTCTACGAGCGGCTCGGGCTGTTCGCCGTCTACGACTCCCCGTGGTTCTCGGCCATCTACCTCCTGCTGATGGTCTCGCTCGTCGGCTGCATCGTGCCGCGCACGTTCGTCTACTGGCGGGCGCTGCGGGCCGCCCCGCCGCGGGCGCCGCGCAACCTCGGACGGCTCCCGGACCACGCGGCGTACCGCACCGAGGTCGCGGTCGGCGACGTGCTCGCCGGCGCCGCGACCGAGCTGAGGCGGCGGCGCTATCGCGTGGTGGTCGCCGCGGACGCGGTCTCGGCCGAGAAGGGCTACCTGCGCGAGGCGGGCAACCTGCTGTTCCACCTGTCGGTGCTCGTCGTGCTGGTCGGCTTCGCGATGGGCGGGCTGTTCGGCTACAAGGGCGGCGTGATCCTGGTGGTCGGGAACGGCTTCTCGAACAACCTCACGCAGTACGACGACTTCGTGCCGGGCAGCCTGTTCCGGCCCGACGACATGGAGCCGTTCTCGTTCTCCGTCGACTCCTTCGACGTGGACTGGCTGACGTCGGGGCCGCGCAAGGGGATGGCGCGCGCGTTCAGCTCGCACCTGACCTACCGGGAGACGCCGACCTCGGGGGACCAGCGCTACGACCTGCGGGTCAACCACCCGCTGACGGTCGGGGACACCGAGGTGTTCCTGATCGGGCACGGGTACGCGCCGGTGATCACGATCCGCGACGGCGACGGCCAGGTCGCCTACAGCGGGCCCACGATCTTCCTGCCGACCGACCAGACGTTCCGCTCCTTCGGCGTGGTCAAGGCGCCGGACGCCGAGCCGATCCAGATCGGGCTGGAGGGCGAGTTCTACCCGACGTACGCCTTCGGCCACGAGACCGGGCCGTACTCCGCCTTCGGCAACGCGCTGAACCCGGCGATCTCGATGCTCGTCCACACCGGCGACCTCGGGATGGACGACGGGTCGCCGCAGTCGGTCTACGCGCTCGACAAGTCGCGCACGAACCTGCTGACGAAGCCGGACGGGTCGATGTTCCGCGTCGACCTGCAGCCCGGGAAGTCGGTGGACCTGCCGAACGGGCTCGGGTCGGTCAGCTTCGACGGCGTCGAGCGCTGGAACAAGATCCAGATCAGCCAGACGCCCGGCAAGGAGATCGCGCTGGCGGGGGTGGTCCTGGCGCTGCTCGGGCTGCTCGGGTCGCTGTTCATCCGCCCGCGACGGGTCTGGGTTCGTGCCCGGGAGGACACGGACGGCACACTGGTCGAGGCGGCGGCGCTCGACCGTTCCGGGGGCGGGGACACGGCCGTCGTCATCGCCGACATCGTGGCCGCCCTTCCGGGCGCGCCGACCAAGGAGAAGTCGTGACCGACGCCGCATGGGAGACGCTGAGCAACCAGGCCGTGGCCGCCTGCGGCGTCGTGTACTTCCTGGCCCTGCTGGCCCACCTCGTCGAGTGGAGCTCGATGCGGCGGGTGCCGGCCGCTGCCGCGGCGGTGTCGGCCGCGTCGGGGGCGTCGGCCGGGACAGCCGCGTCGGCCGGGACGGCCGCGCGCGCCGAGGGCGGGGGACCGACCGGCGCGGTGGCGGTGGCGACCGGTCCGGGTACGACGACCGCGGCGGTGCGGCGTACCGCCCTCTTCGGCCGGCTCGGCCTGCTGCTCACCGGGATCGCCTGCGCCGTGCACGCGGTCGGGCTGTTCGGGCGCGGGATGGCTGCGGACCCGAACCGGGTGCCGTGGGGCAACATGTACGAGTTCACGCTCAGCGGCACGTTCGTCGTCGTGCTGTTCTACCTCGTGCTGCACCGGCGCTTCGCGCTCGACTGGATGGCGCCGATCGTCGTCTCCTTCGCGCTGGCGCTGCTGATGGTGGCGGTGATCTGGCTCTACGAGCCGGTGGCCCCGCTGACCGAGGCGCTCGAGTCGTACTGGCTGGTGATCCACGTGGTCTCGGCGATCCTCGCCACCGGCGCGTTCACGCTCGGCGGCATCACGTCCGCGGTCTATCTGCTGAAGGAGAAGCGCCCCGGCCCGAGCACCGGCCCGCTGGCCCGGATCCCCGAGCCCGCGGTGCTCGACCGGATCTCGTACCGCATCCACGCGTTCGCCTTCCCGGTGTGGACGTTCGCCGTGCTGATCACCGGGCCGATCTGGGCGCACCAGGCGTGGTCGTCGTACTGGAACTGGGACCCCAAGGAGGTCTGGGCGTTCATCACCTGGGTCGTCTACGCGGCGTACCTCCACGCCCGCTCCACCGCCGGCTGGAAGGGCCGCAACGCCGCGCTGCTCGCGCTGCTGGGGCTGGCCACGCTGTGGTTCAACTTCGTCGGGATCAACTACTTCTCGTCGACGAGCCAGCACTCGTACGCCGCTCCGGTGCTCGGCGCCGCCGTGGTAGAGGTGGACGCGCCGCCCGCTCGGCTGTAGCGCGGTCGCGTGTGGGTCGGCGGGCCCGCGCGCAGCTGTAACGCGGGGTTATGGTCGCTGCAGTTGTGGCGGCCGCGGCCGAGGCGACTGCTGCGGTGATGTGGACGCTCCGCACGCTGGCCGGGCCGTGTGCAGCGACCATAACCCCGCGTTACAGCGGGCGGCGTGCCCATCAGGTGGTCTCGGGGTCCTCGGGGTGCTCCGGATGCTTGCGCTTGCGGTTGAGGTCTCTCAGGAAGTCCGGGTCGTCGTCCGGGCCGAGCGGACGCGGGGGTGCGGAGTGGTGCGACGGGGGCAGGATTCCCCGGCGCTGGATGACGCGCACGGTGAGGTAGACCATCACCGCGATGAGGATCACCACCAGCAGGAACTTGAGCACCCCTCCAATGTAAGGCGCCCCTGGTCACGGCCTACCCTGAAGGGGTGAAGGAGTTCGTCGTCTACACCGCGCTGCGGATCCTGCTGTTCGTCGCGTCGCTCGCGATCGTGGCCGGGATCTGGCTGCTGCTCGACGACGAGGTGCCGCTGCTCTGGGTCCTCGTTCTCGGGTTCGCCCTGAGCGGCATCGCGTCGTACTTCCTGCTCAACCGGCAGCGCGCGGCGTTCGCCAGCCGCGTCGAGGCGCGCGCCCAGCGCGCCAGTGCCCGGTTCGAGGAGATGCGCGCCCGCGAGGACGTCGACGAGCCCGACTCCGGTCGCTGACCGGCAGCGTCAGCGGCGACGACGGTTGAGCTGACGGACCCGCGCCTCGGACTGGCCGAGGACCTTCGCCATCAGCGACACGCGCATCTTCCAGGCCACGACGGCCGCCACGACGATGACCAGCAAAATCAGGAAACCCATGGCGCCAGCGTACGTCGGGGCAGGTCACCCGCAGCCGACCAGCGCCGCGGCCACCAGCACCGCCCACACCAGCTCGGCCAGCCCGGTCTGCTGGAGCACCGGGACCAGGTTGGGCCCGGTGGCCCCGCCGAGCACCGTCCGCAGCCCCGGCGCCACCACCAGCAGGAACCCGAGGCCGACCAGCGCGCACCACGTCGTCGCGACCGCCACCGCGACGACCGCCGCCGCCGCGGCGAGCACGAGCAGCAGGTAGAGCGCCCGGGTCCGCTCCGCCCCCAGCACCACCGCCAGCGTCCGCTTCCGGGCCACGGTGTCGGTCGGGATGTCGCGCAGGTTGTTGACCACGAGGATCGCGCAGGCCAGCGCGCCGACCCCGACCGCGGCGTACAGCGCAGTCCACTCCCACGTCTCGGTCTGGACGTACGTCGTGCCGATCACCGCGACCAGGCCGAAGAAGACGAACACCATGACCTCGCCCAGCCCCAGGTAGCCGTAGGGCCTCTTCCCGCCCGTGTAGAACCAGGCCGCGACCACGCAGACCAGCCCGACCGCGACCAGCCACCACGCGGTGGTGGCCGCCAGCACGAGACCGGCCACGCCGGCGACGCCGAACGCCAGGAACGCCGCGGTCTTCACCGCCCCCGGCGACGCGGCGCCGGAGCCGACCAGGCGCATGGGGCCGACCCGCGCGTCGTCGGTCCCGCGGATGCCGTCGGAGTAGTCGTTGGCGTAGTTCACCGCCACCTGCAGCGCCAGGCTCACGAGGAGCGCGAGCAGCGCCTTCCACCACACGAACGCGTCGACGTACGCCGCCACCCCGCTGCCGGCGAGCACCGGCGAGACCGCGGCCGGGAGCGTGCGGGGACGGGAGCCTGCGAGCCAGTCGGCGGGGGATGCCACAAGGAGGGATTCAAGCAGGCTGACCGGCGGCGCCGTCCGACCGGCCCACGCCGGCCGGTTGCAGGTAGCGCTCGGCCACCCGCGCCGCCGGGTGCATGCCGATCGTCGCCAGGACCACGACGGCGCCGATCAGCAGCCAGCCGGGGGTGCCCCAGCTCATCGCGAGGAAGGTGTACGCCGCCGGCGCCCACACGCTCCCGAGCGTGCCGCCGAGCACGGCGGCGCCTTGGTACTCCCCGCGCCGGTCCGGGTCCGACAGCTCGGCCACCAGGCCCCAGTGCGCCGCGGACTGGTAGAGCTCGGCCCCGGTCACGGTGACGTGGCCGAGCCAGACGAGCGCAATCGTGACCCAGCCGAGCGTGTCGTGGGTGACCAGCACGATCACGCAGGAGAGCACGAAGAACGCGCCGCTGACCCGGGCGGCGCGCAGGGCCCCGGGCACGGTCTCGGCGCCGCGGGATGCGGCTACCTGGAGCAGCACGGCCATCACCGTGTTGGTGCCGAACAGCCACGCGAGCAGGACCCGGGGCGCGTCGGTCTCCTCGACCAACCAGAGCGGGATCACCACGTTGAGCAGCACCTGGTTGGTGCCCAGCACGCCGTCGAACGTGGTCAGCGCGAGGAACCCCTTGTTGCGCAGCGCGCCCGGCGTGATCAGCTGTGTGGGCTCCGCGGGGCTCTCGTCGTGCGCGGCCCGCGGCAGGCGGGTGATCAGCAGGGCGTTCGCGGCCAGGATCGCGGCGGTCAGCAGCGGCACCGCGCGGATGACCGTGTCGCTGCCGGTGGCCAGCGCGAGGCCGCCGAGCAGCGCGCCGATCGAGAACCCGATGTTGAGCGCGGAGCGCATGAACGCCAGCGAGCGGACCCGCTCCTCGCGGGAGAAGATGTCGAGGGTGTACGCGCCGCGCCCGGCCCAGCCGGCGCCGCCGACGAGCTCGAGCAGGATCATCATCGCCACGAAGGCGCCGAACCCGGTGATCCACGGCCAGGCGACGTAGAGCAGGCCCTCCCCGAGCGCCCCGAGCGCCCACATCCGCTTGGGGCCGACCCGGTCCGCGAGCCGGCCGAGCGGCACCGCGAAGAAGAAGGTGGTGACCCCGGCGATGGTGAGGCCGAGGCCGACCTGCGCGGCCGACAGGCCCACGATCTGGGTGAAGAACACCGCGCTGCCGGTCAGGAACGTGCCCTCGCCGACCGCGAAGAGGATCGACTGCATCGAGAGTCGCCGGGCCAGCGGCGTCGGCGGCAGGAAACGGTCGGCGAGGCTGGCCACGGGACGGTATTCAATCACCGGGGGCTAGCCTCCGTCGCATGGATTTCCTGCGCCCCGTGGGCGGCCCGACGCGCGACGTCGTGGCCGCGCTGGGCGGCTGGCTGTCGAGCCCCGGGGAGCCCGAGCCGCTGGTCGTGGAGACGTCCGGCTCGACCGGCCGGCCCAAGCGCGTGGTGCTCTCGCGGCGGGCGGTGCTGGCCTCGGTCCGGGCCACCGAGCGCCGGCTCGGCGGGTCCGGCCGCTGGCTGCTCACGCTGCCGGCGTCGTACGTCGCGGGCCTCCAGGTGGTCTGCCGGTCGCTGGTGGCCGGGCAGGAGCCGGTGCTCCTCGAGGAGCACGCGTCCTTCGCCGGGGCGGTGGCGGCCGGGAGCCCGGCGTTCGTGTCGCTGGTGCCGACCCAGCTGCACCGGATGCTCGACGTCCCCGCCGAGGCCGCCGCGCTGCGCACCTTCCACACGGTGCTGCTCGGCGGCGGTCCGGTGGACGCCTCCCTGCGGGCCCGGGCCGCGGACACCGGGGTGCGGGTGGTCGCGACGTACGGCTCCTCGGAGACCGCCGGCGGCTGCGTGTACGACGGGCACCCGCTCGACGGGGTCGCGGTCGCGATCGGGCGCGACGGCCGGATCCGGATCGGGGGTCCCACGCTCTTCGAGGGGTACGAGGGCGACCCGGACCTGACCGCCGAGTCGCTGGTGGACGGGTGGTTCCTCACCTCGGACGCCGGCCGTCTCGACGAGGACGGCCGGCTGCAGGTGCTGGGCCGGATCGACGACGTCGTGATCAGCGGCGGGGTGAACGTGCCGACCCCCGCGGTCGCCGCCCGGCTGCGCGAGCACCCGGGCGTGGCCGCCGCCGAGGTGCTGGGGGTGCCCGACGAGGAGTGGGGCCACCGGGTCGTGGCGTTCGTCGTCGGCGACCTGGGCCTGGCCGAGGCCCGGGACTGGGTGGCCGCCGCCCACCCGCGGTCCTGGGCGCCGCGCTCGGTCGTCGCCCTGGACGCCGTGCCGCTGCTCGCCAACGGCAAGCCCGACCGGGTGCGGCTGCGGGAGCTGGCCCGATGACCGGCCTGCACGTCTGGTCGATCCCGATGCGCACGCGCTTTCGCGGCATCACCGTCCGCGAGGGCGCGCTGGTCCGCGGCGAGGGCGGCTGGGGGGAGTGGAGCCCGTTCCTGGAGTACCCCCCGGAGGTCGCCGAGCCCTGGCTGCGCTGCGCCGAGGAGGCCGCCGCCGGGGACTGGCCGGACCCGGTTCGCACGTCGGTGCCGGTCAACGTCACCGTGCCCGCGGTCGGTCCGGAGCGCGCCCACGCGATCGTGCTCGCAGGCGGCTGCACGACCGCGAAGGTCAAGGTGGCCGAGGCCGGCCAGTCGGCGGCCGAGGACGAGGCCCGGGTCGAGGCGGTGCGCGACGCGCTCGGCCCGGCCGGCCGGATCCGGGTCGACGCCAACGGCGGGTGGGACGTGGCGGCCGCCGTGGCCGCGATCCGGGCGCTGGACCGGGCCGCGGGTGGCCTGGAGTACGTCGAGCAGCCCTGCGCGAGCGTCGAGGACCTCGCCGCCGTGCGCCGTGCCGTCGGGGTGCCGATCGCCGCCGACGAGTCGATCCGCCGCGCCGTCGACCCGTACCGCGTCCGCGACCTGGAGGCCGCCGACGTCGCCGTGCTGAAGGTCCAGCCGCTCGGCGGGGTCCGCGCCTGCCTGCGGATCGCCGAGGACATCGGGCTGCCGGTCGTCGTCTCGTCCGCGCTGGAGACCTCGGTGGGGATCGCGGCCGGGGTGGCGCTGGCCGCCGCGCTCCCGGAGCTGCCCTACGCCTGCGGCCTGGCCACCGTCCAGCTGCTGACCGACGACGTGGTGACGACGCCGCTGCTGCCGGTCGACGGCGCGCTGCCGGTCGGCGTACCAACCGTCGACGCGGCCGCCCTCGCCCGCCTCGCCGCCGCCCCCGACCGGGCCGCACACTGGTCGGCCCGGCTCGCGGAGGTCCGCGCCCGGCGCGAGGCCGTGCGGCAGGATGTCCGCTCGTGACCACCCCTGCGACCGTGCTCGCCCGGGAGGTGGTCACGGCGCTGGTCGGGAGTGGCGTCACCGAGGTCGTGATCGCGCCCGGCTCGCGCAACGCCCCGCTGTCGTTCGCGGCGTACGACGCCGCCGAGGCCGGCCTGCTCCGGCTGCACACCCGGATCGACGAGCGGTCCGCCGGGTTCCTCGCGCTGGGGCTCACCCGCGGCGGGGCCCGGGCCGCGGTGATGTGCACCTCGGGCACGGCGGTCGCCAACCTGCACCCGGCCGTCCTGGAGGCCGCCCACGCCGGGCTCCCGCTCGTGGTCGTCACCGCCGACCGTCCGGCCCGGCTGCGGGGCACCAATGCGAACCAGACCACCGACCAGGTCGGCATCTTCGGTCGCCTCGTCGAGACCCGGGACCTGTCCGGACCCGCGCCGGAGCTGGCCGAGGCCCTCGTCGCCACCGTCGGGCCCGTCCACCTCAACGTCCAGCTCGACGAGCCGCTGGTGCCCGACGGCCGGTGGACGCCGACCGTCCGACGCGGCACGGGCGCACCACCGGCGCCTCCCGCTCGCCCCACCACGATCCCCGCCGGGCCGCGCACCGTCGTGGTCGCCGGCGACGAGGCCGGTCCGCCGGCCCGGGTGCTGGCCCAGCGCGCGAACTGGCCGCTGCTCGCGGAGCCGACCAGCGGCTCCCGCACGGGCGAGAACGCCCTGCGCTGCTATCGGCTGCTGCTCGACACCGAGCTCGCTCGGCGGATTGAGCGCGTGGTCGTGTTCGGCCACCCGACGCTGTCCCGCCCGGTCAGCCGGCTGCTGGCCCGCGACGACGTCGAGGTGCTCGTGGTCCCGGCGGCGGGGGTCTGGAACCGGGGGCCCTACGAGGTCGGCGCCGTCCTCGACGGCGTCGAGGCCGAGCGCGCCGACGAGCCCGCCTGGCTGGAGTCGTGGCGCGAGGCCGACCGGGCCGTGGCGTGCCGGCTCGACGCGCTTCTCGCCGCCGAGGAGGGGACGACGCCGCATGAGGTGGCCGGCGCCGTCAGCCGCGCCGTGCCCCCCGGCGGGCTGCTCGTGGTCGGCGCCTCCAGCCCGATCCGCGACCTCGACCTGATGGTCGCCAAGTACGCCGTCGGGGACCGCCGCAAGGTGATCGCGAACCGCGGGCTCTCGGGCATCGACGGCGTGGTCTCGACCGCGATCGGGGCCGCCCTCGGGCGCGCGCACGGGAGCCGCAACCTCGCGCTGATGGGCGACGTGACGTTCCTGCACGACGCGTCCGGGCTGGTGCTCGGCCCGCAGGAGCAGCGCCCGGACCTGACGATCGTGGTCGTCAACGACGACGGCGGCTCGATCTTCGCGATGCTCGAGCAGGGCGACGCGGCGTACGCCGACCGCTTCGACACGCTGTTCGGCACGCCGCACGGCGTCGACCTCGCCAGCCTGTGCGCGGCCACCCGGACCCCGCACTGGAAGGTCGCGTCGCTCGCCGAGCTCGAGCACGCGCTCGCGAACCCCAACGGGGGCGTCGAGGTCGTCGAGGTAGCGGTGCGGCGCGACAACCGGAGGGACCTCGATGCGCGTATCCGCGCGCTGCGCCCCTGACCGGGTGGAGAAGCGGGGAAATTCAACTCTTCCGCAAAGGATTCCGAGGCCCTACGCTCCGGTCCGGGGACCGCGCCGATCTCCCGTACTGGGCGGGAAAGACGGCGCCGAGCCGGGCGGTTGAGGGACCGGACCCGGCGGAGGGAGCAACACCATGACGAAGCATGTCCTGCGCGCGCTCGCAGTGGTCGGCACCGCGACCCTGGCCGCGGGTCTCGCGGCCTCGCCGGCCGGGGCCGCCGACACGGCGACCACGTTCGAGCTCACCGCCGGTGGCCTGGCGATCAACGCGCCGGTCTCGGCCGACCTCGGCAAGGCCGCGGTCGGCAGCACCGCGGTGTCCGGCAAGCTCGGCCCGGTGACCGTCACCGACGACCGGGGGGCGCTGGTCGCGGCCTGGACCGCCACGGTCTCGTCGACCGACTTCACAACCGGTTCGGCCACCGCGGCCGAGACCGTGCCCAAGGCGAACCTGTTCTACACGCCGGGTCTCCCGACGGCCTCGAACCCGGCGGTGGGCGCCTTCGTGCCGGCGGCGGGCGCGCTCGGTCTGCCGCTCCCGGTGTACGTGGCCGCGACGACCGGCAACAACTTCGCCACCTGGAACCCGACGGTGTCGATCACGTTGCCCGCGCAGGCGGTGGCCGGAACCTACTCCGGCACGATCACGCACTCGGTCTCCTGAGTTGAGCGCGCTCACCGACGAGGTGGGCCGGACGACGAGGGGCGCGGGGATCGGCGCCTGCCTACGGGCCGGGGTGCTCGTGGTCGCGGCCATGCTCGGGGTGCTGGCCCCGCCGGGAAGTGCCCACGCGACGAGCGACGGCAACCTGTCGATCCGGCTCACCGAGGCGCCGTCGGACCGCCGCGACGATCCGCGGGCCCGGATCTACATCGTCGACCACCTGGCACCGGGCTCGACGATCACCCGTCGCGTGGAGGTCACCAACGACTCCTCCGAGAGCCGGCGGGTGTCGATCTACTCGGGGCCGTCCCGGATCGTCGACGAGGCGTGGTCCCCCGAGGCCCGGGGCGCCACGTCCGACCTGACGTCGTGGACCCGCGTGGGGCGGGAACGCGTCCGGCTCGAGCCGCACGCCTCCGTCACGGTGCCGGTCACGATCCGGGTTCCCCGGGACGCGAGCGAGGGCGAGCGGTACGGCGTCGTGTGGGCGCAGACCGCGAGCACCGATCCCGGCCAGGTGAAGCTGGTGTCCCGGGTCGGGATCCGGGTCTACCTCTCGGTCGGCCCGGGCGGCGAACCCGCCACGGACTTCCGCATCGACGGGCTGACCGGCGCGCGGGACCCGGACGGGGGACTGCAGGTGCTGGCCGACGTGACCAACACCGGAGGACGGGCGCTCGACCTCGAGGGCGACCTGCGGCTCACCGACGGGCCCAACTCGCTCTCCGCGGGGCCGTTCCCGGTGACCCGGGGGACCACGCTGGGCCCGGGCGACCGGGGACAGGTGCGGGTCGACCTGGACGAGACGCTCCCGCTGGGGCCGTGGCACGCGGCCCTGCGACTGCGCTCGGGCGACGAGGTGCGCCGCGCGGAGGCGGACCTGATCTTCCCCGTGCAGGGGATCGGGCGGCGGGTCCCGGTCGAGGCGGGCGTCGGCGCCTGGTGGCCGTGGGCGGCGGGCGTGGCGCTGGTGGCCCTGCTGCTGGCGCTCCTGGGCCGGTATCGCCGCCGCCGCCGGGCCGACCGGCCTGGCCGGCACCGGCCGGGGGCACGCAGACTGACCGAGCAAGCGCGATCAAGGGAGACGGCGCCCGCCCAGTCAGGATGAGCCCATGAGCACGTCGGCCGACACCTTCGCCGACTTCGTCGAGCACCTCGCCGAGGCGCTCGACGACGCCCGGATCACGGAGGCGACCGGCGACGAGTGGGCCGCGCGGCTGCACTTCTCGCGCTACCACTTCGACCGGATGATCAGATCGGTCGCCGGCGAGCCCCCCAGCGCGTTCCGCCGACGGATCCTGCTCGAGCGGGCGGCGTACCGCATGATCACGACCACCGCGCCGCTGGACATCGCCGTGGAGGCGGGCTACGGCTCGCACGAGGCCTTCACGCGCGCCTTCACGAAGGCGTACGACGCCCCGCCGGCCGCCTGGCGGCGTCGACCCGGCCACATCCAGATCGCGGCGCCGAGCGACGTGCACTTCCATCCACCCGGCAGCCTCCGGCTGCCCGCCCGGGACAAGGTGAACTCGATGGACCTCCTCACGAAGATGGTCGAGCACCACGTCTGGCTCACCGGCGAGATGGTGCGGCTGGCCGAACGGCTCAACGACGCGCAGCTCGACCAGCCGATCGTGCTCGACGTCGATGACGACGCGCAGTCCGTCCGGACTCTGCTCTCCAGGCTCATCGGTCAGATGGGGATGTGGAACGCGGCGCTGGCGACCCGCGACTACGACTGGTCGGTCGAGCGGCACGAGTCGCTGACGTCGATGCGGGAGCGGCTGGCGGTGGAGGGTCCGACGTACCTCGCCCACGTCCGCGACGTCGTCGCCGACGGCCGGCTCGACGACACCTTCGTCGACGCCCTGTGCGAGCCGGCCGAGGTCTTCACCTACGGCGGGATGATCGCGCACGTGCTGACCTTCGCCGCCCACCGGCGCACGCTGGTCGTGCTGGCGTTCGGCCGGCACGGCGTCGAGGACCTCGGCTGGGGCGACCCGATGGTGTGGGTGGCCCAGCCCGGCTAGACCAGTTCGGGCTGGCCTCTGGGGTGGGGCCGGTCCGATCGCCGGACCCGCCCGCCCATCGGGGAGGATGGGCGGGTGGAGATCGCCGTCGTGCTCGTGGCCATGGCCGTCGGAGTGCTGGCGTTCACCGCGCTGGCCGAGTCGCTGGACCTGCCGGCGCCGCTGGTGCTGATCGCGGTCGGCGTCGCGGCGTCGTTCATGCCGGGCGTCCCCGAGATCCACCTCGAGCCCGAGATCGTGCTGTTCGGGTTGCTGCCGCCGCTGCTGTACGCGACCGCGATCCAGAGCTCGCTGGTCGACTTCAACGCCAACCGGCGGGCGATCCTCCTGCTGTCGGTCGGGCTGGTGGCCTTCACCACCGTCGGCATCGGCGCCCTGGTGCACGAGCTCCTGCCCGGGGTCTCCTGGGCGGCGTCGTTCGCGATCGGGGCGGTCGTGGCGCCGCCGGACGCCGTGGCGGCGACCGCGATCGGGCGGCGGATCGGGTTGCCGCGCCGGGTCGTGACGATCCTCGAGGGCGAGTCGCTGCTCAACGACGCGACCGCCCTGGTGGCGCTGCGCACCGCGACCGCGGTGATCGTGCTCGGGTCGGAGAACGTCGCGACCTGGCGGGTCGGCCTCGACTTCGTGTGGGCCGCCGCCGGGGGTGTCCTGGTCGGCGTCGCGTTCTACCTGGCGATCGCCTGGATCCGCAGGCGGGTCGCCGACACCGTCCTCGACACCGGGATCTCGTTCGTCATCCCGTTCGCGGCCTACCTCGCGGCCGAGGAGGCGCACGCCTCCGGAGTGATCGCGGTCGTCATCGCCGGCCTGCTGCTGGGCCACAAGGCACCGATCCTGCAGACCGCCCAGTCCCGGCTGGCCGAGCGGACGAACTGGCGCACGATCGCGTTCGTGCTGGAGAACACCGTCTTCCTGCTGATCGGGCTGCAGGCGCAGCGGCTCTTCGCGGAGGTCGGGCGCAGCGAGCTGTCGGTCGCGCGGGTCGTCACGGTCTGCGGGGCCACGCTGGTCGGCGTCGTCGTGCTGCGCGTGGTCTACCTGTTCGTCGCCCGCTACGCCCTGGTCCGGCCCGGACCCGACCCCGACCTCGGCCACGAGCCGCCGTGGACGTACACGTTCCTGATCGGCTGGGCGGGCATGCGGGGCGTGGTGACGCTGGCCGCGGCCTTCGTGATCCCCGCGCGGACGGAGTACCGCGAGATCCTGCTGCTGGTCGCGTTCACGGTCGTGGCGGGCACGCTGTTCGTCCAGGGCCTGTCCTTGGGCTGGGTGGCCCGCAGGCTGGCCGTTCCGCCGCCGGACCCGATGGACGACGCGCTGGCCCGCGCCACGCTGCTGCAGCAGGCCTCCAAGGCGGGCTTCGAGGAGCTCGACAGGCTGGAGTTCGACGACCCGCACGGCATCGCTCAGCTGATCCGGCAGCAGACCGACCAGCGCAACTTCGCCGCGTGGGAGCGGCTGGGCACCAACCCTGAGCAGGAGTCGCCCAGCGAGCTGTACTCCCGCATCCGGCGGGCGATGATCGACGCCGAGCGACGCCGCGTCCTGACGATCAGGGACGCCGGCAAGGCGGCCTCCGACGTCATCGCGGAGGTGCTCACGATGCTCGACATCGAGGAGTCCATGCTCGAGGTCGCGCACGAGGAGCAGGAGGAGCTCCGGCACGCCAAGGCCCTGGGCGGCCCCCGCGCCAACGACTGCGCCGACCTGTCGGAGTACCCCCCGGTCGGGCCGGTCGAGGAGGCGGCCTGCCAGCGGTGCCTCGAGGAGGACCTGCGCTGGGTCGCGCTGCGGACCTGTCTGGCCTGCGGTGCCGTCGGGTGCTGCGACTCCTCACCCGGCCAGCACGCCACCGCGCACTTCCGCGACTCCCACCACCCGGTGATGCAGTCCGCGGAGCCCGGCGAGGACTGGCGCTGGTGCTACAAGCACCACCTCACGGCGTGAGCGCCTGCTCCAGGGTCCGGGGCGCGCGGCCGGTGACGCGGCGTACGTCGTCGGTCACCTCGGCGACCGTGCCCCCGGCGATCGCGGTGTAGGTGCTCACCCACGCGTCGAGCTGCCAGTCCTCGGCGCCGTACGCCTCCCGCCGCCAGGCGTAGGCCTGCTCGACGGACTCGTCCTCGAACCGGAGCGTCCGCCCGAGCACCGCGCCCGCCCGGGTCGCCACCTCGTCGAGCGTGAGGGCCTCCGGGCCGGTGAGCGTGTACGCCGCGTCGGCGTGCTCGTCGGGGGAGCGCAGCACCTCCACGGCGACGTCGGCCACGTCGGCCCGGGCCACCCCGGCCACCCGGCCTTGGCCGGCGGGCCCGCGCAGCACGCCGTCCTCGTCGGCGAACAACGGCAGCAGGTCGAGGTAGAAGTTGTCGCGCAGGAACGTCCAGGTCATGCCGCTCTCGCGGATCGCGTCCTCGGCGTCGTGGTGGTCGCGGCCGAGCGTGAACGTCGCGTCCGGCCCGGCGCCCGCGAACGAGGTGTAGACGAGGTGCCGCACGCCCGCCCGGGCCGCCGACCGGATGAACGTCCGGTGCTGCTCGCGCCGGTCCCGGGCCTCGGAGGCCGACACCATGAACAGCACCTCGACGCCCCGGAGCGCCGCGACGGAGGCCTCCTCGTCGGCGTACTCGCAGACCCGGACGTCGCAGTCGATGTCGGGCGCCCGGGCGGGGTCGCGGACGAGCAGGCGCAGGTCGAGGCGGAAGTCGCTCCCGGCCAGCGAGCGGGCGACGAGCCCGCCGACGGCTCCGGTGGATCCAGTGACACCAATGATCATGTGAGCGGGAACCTCCCGTGGCTCTCGGGCATTCCGCGCGGACCGGCGTGTCGCACCATCCGCAGGTGCCGCCCCTCCGGCGCGTCCTCGACGGACCCGTCCGTGCGGTAGCCCTGGCGCTCGTAGAACCGGATCGCGCGGCTGTTGCCCTCCAGGACACAGAGGTACGACGCCGCGTCGCCCACGGCGCGCACGAACAGCTCGTGCCCGACCGACGTGCCCCACCAGGCGGCGCGGACGTAGAGCACCCGCAGCTCGAGCAGCCCGGTGAGGTCCTCGTCGTTCCCGGGCTCGGCACCCGCGAAGCCGATCAGCCCGTCCTCGTGCTCGGCCAGCCAGATCACCACGCCCCGCTCGAGCGAGTCCCGCCAGGAGTCGATGCGCTCCTGGACCCGCATCCGGCGCTCGGCGAGGATCTCGGGGGCGACGAGGCCGGCGTACGCGTCGTCCCAGCAGTCCAGGTGCAGCTCGCTGAGCGCCTCGGCGTCGTCGGGCACCCCACGGCGGATCGTGACGTCGGCGGGCAGGGTCATGTCAGCATCGTATGAACCGCCAGGCCCGCGATCACCGCAGCGGAGACGAGGCCGGTGACGAGGTGGCCGCGTCGACCGGTGGCGACCCGGCCCAACGCCGCTCCTCCGCCCGCGAGCAGCAGCTGCCACGCGGCCGACGCGACGAACGCGGCGAGCACGAACACGACCCCCTGTGCCGGCGTGTCGACGAGGTCGCGGTTGCCCAGCACGACCGCCGCGAAGTAGACCACCGTGGTCGGGTTGGCCGCGGTGATCCCGAGGAACAGCGCGAACGCGCGGGCGGGCGACATCGGGGCCGCGTCCCGGGGCCGGCCCTCGGTGGCCACGGCGTGCGCGGCGGTGAGCGCCGCGATGCCCAGCAGCACCGCCCCGGAGGCGATCCGCAGCGGGGTCGCCACCGGGTCCAGCAGAGCGGACAGCGAGGCGCCTGCGGCGACGGCCAGGGCGGCGTACACCCCGTCGACGGTGGCGATGCCCAGCGCGCCGGCGGCGCCCACGCGGTACGACGTCCGGCTGGTGAGCGTGACGAGGAACGCCCCGACCGCGCCGATCGGGACCGCGATCGCCCAGCCGGTGACGAGACCGGAGACGACCACCTCGAGCACGGGGGATTGTCGCGGGCGGCGCGGGGCCCCGGCCACCGGATTACGCTGACCGGCATGCGGATCACGAAGTTCGGCCATGCCTGTGTCCGGGTGGAGCACGCGGGGACGACGGTCGTCCTGGACCCCGGCGTCTTCACCGACGTCGCTGCGCTGGAGGGTGCCGACGCCGTGCTGATCACGCACGAGCACCCCGACCACTACCTGGCCGACCACCTGCGGGCCACCGACGCCGCGATCTTCACGATCGACGCGGTGGCGGCGAGGATCCGGGAGGACGCCCCCGAGGTGGCCGAACGGGTGACCGTGGTGGCGCCCGACCAGTCGTTCGACGTCGGGGTCCCGGTGCGCGCCGTGGGGGAGCTGCACGCGGTGATCCACCCGGAGTTCCCACGGTTCCACAACAGCGGGTACGTCCTGACGCTCGGGGACACGAAGGTCTACCACCCCGGCGACGCGCTGACCGTGCCCGGTGAGGACGTCGACGTGCTGTGCGTGCCGGTGTCCGCGCCGTGGATGCGGGCGGCCGAGGCCATCGAGTTCGCCCGCGAGGTCAAGGCGCCCCGGAACCTCGCGATTCACGACCGGGTCTACTCCGAGGCCGGGCTGTCGATCGTCGACGGGCACATGAACGCGTTCCTGCCCAACGCGGGCCAGGAGTACGTCCGCCTCCCCGACGGCGGGGTGCTGTAGGCCGGGGGTTGGCCGCGCCGCCGCTGCTGTAACGCGGGGTTATGGTCGCTGGACTGGGCGTTGTACGGCGTGGCCAGCGGCAGTAACACCGCGTTGCAGCTGGCGGGGCTCAGGGGGCAGAGAGCGCGTCGCGCACGGGCACGAACTTCGCCTGCGACTCGGCCAGCTCGGCCTCCGGGTCGGAGTCCGCGACGATGCCGCAGCCGGCGAACAGCCGGACCGTGCGGTCCTCGACCGAAGCCGAGCGCAGCGCGATGCCCCACTCGCCGTCACCGGAGGAGTCCATCCAGCCGACGGGGCCGGCGTACCGGCCCCGGTCCATGCGCTCGATCTGCGCGATGAGCGCCGTCGCCACCGGCGTGGGCGTGCCCCCGACGGCGGCCGACGGGTGCAGCGCCTCGGCGAGCTGCAGCGACGAGACGGTGGCGGCGTCGTGGACCACACCGGCCACGTCGGTGGCGAGGTGCATGACGTTGGGCAGGTGCAGCACGAACGGCGCCTCGGGGACGTTCATCGACGAGCAGTGCGGGTCGAGCGCGTCGGCGACCGAGCGGACGGCGTACTCGTGCTCCTCGAGGTCTTTGGAGGACCGGGCGAGGGTGGCGGCGAGGGCGAGGTCGCGCTCGTCGTCGCCGGTACGCCGGATGGTGCCGGCCAGAACCCGCGACGTCACCAGCCCGCGCTCGCGGCGCACCAGCATCTCCGGCGTGGCCCCGAACAGGCCGTCCACGTGGAACGTCCAGCACATCGGGTACATCTCGGTCAGCCGGCGCAGCGGCCAGCGGACGTCGATCGGCGCGTCGGCGGTGGCGATCAGGTCCCGCGCGAGCACGACCTTCTCGAGGTCGCCGGCGCTGATCCGGGCGACCGCGTCGGCGACCACGGTCATCCACCGCTCGCCGTCGAGGGCGCCGTCGGCGAACGCCACGTCGGCGGGCGGGACGGGCTCGTCGGCCCGGTCGATCACGGCGGCGGTCGCAACCTCGAGGAGGTCGTGCTCGGGCGTGGCGCCGTCGGCGGCCGAGATCGTCGTCAGCCAGGTGGTGTCGCCGCGCCGCCCGACGACGACCTCCGGGACGACCAGCAGTGAGTCGCCGGGCTCGTCGGCGAACGCGAACGAGCCGAAGCAGACCAGGCCGGAGCCGGGTTCGTTGATCTCGTCGCGGACGACGGCAGCGGCCGTGACCTCGTTCCACCACTTGCCGGCGTCGGCGAACCGGGTGGCCCCGCGGGTGCGGATCCCGGCCGCGCGGCCCCACCCGACCAGGCCGTTGCCGCGGCGCAGCCAGGTGACCGGGCTGTCGGTGGGGAGCAGGGTGACCAGCGCGGTGGCAGCGTCCAGGTCCAGCCGCACGGTCCGGACGACGAGCGCCGCGTCGGGCGCGGACGGCCGGTCGTCGGGGGTCGGGCTGGTCGTCACGAGGAGTCAGCGTACGCGGGCGACGCCGCTCACCCGGGCGGGACCTGTCACGACCAGTACACGACGACGTCGTCGCCGATCTGCACCTGGTCGAACAGCCAGGCGACCGCGCCGTAGTCGCGGACGTTCACGCACCCGTGCGAGCTGCCCGAGTAGCCGTTGGCCGCGAAGTCCGGCGAGTAGTGCACAGCCTGGCCTCCGGAGAAGAACATCGCGAACGGCATCGAGGTGTCGTAGAGGCTCGACACGTGGTCCCGGCTCTTCCGGTACACGCTGAACACGCCCTCGCGGGTGGGGAGCAGCTCGGAGCCGAACCGGACGTCGACGGTCCGCTGCACCTTCCCGTCGACGACCCAGCGCAGCGTCTGGCTGGTCTTGTCGACGCACAGGACCCGTCCGGCCAGGCAGCGGGCGTCGAGCGTGCCCGGCTGGTTTCCGCCCGGGGTGGCGAGGTTGTACATCGCCTCCCGGGTCGGGGTCGACGTCATCGCGTGCAGGCGGTCCAGCGTGCGCTGGTCGACCTCGCCGGTGACCGGGATCCCCCGCTTGGCCTGGAAGCCGCGCACCGCCTGGGTCGTCGTGGCGTCGTACGAGCCGCTCACGTCGCCGAACAGCCACTGGATCGACACCAGCCGCGCCTGGAGGTCGCGCACGGCGTCACCGTCGGCGCCTGCCGCGAGGATCGCCGGTCCCGGGTGCAGCACGTTGAACATCTGGTCGTGCGTGGGTCGCTCGGTCATCCCCAGCAGCCGCCGCCAGGTGCGCTGGTCGACGAGGCCGGTGGCGCGCAGGCCGCGCTTCGCCTGGAAGCCGCTGACCGCCGTCCGCGTGGCTGCGTCGTACGTCCCGGTCGTGGTCTCGGGGAGCCAGGCGAGCTGGAACAGCCGCGCCTGGAGCTCCCGGACCTGCTCACCGCGCGCCCCGGGCTCGAGGACGTTCGCGGGCGGCGGCTCCGGTGCGGGTGTGGGCTCGGGAGTCGGGTTGGGCGTGGGGGTCGGCGTCGCCCGCGGCGTCGGGGTGGCCGTCGGGCCGGCCGCGGGGGTTCCGGTGACGCCCGCGGCGCGCTGCCCACCCTGCGCGCTCAGCGCGTAGACGGCGGCGAACGCCGTCGCGGTCAGGACGCCGAGCGTCACCGCCGTGACCAGCAGTGCTCGTAGAACCTTCATCACTTCTCCAGAAGCCTGTCGGGGCAGCCGCGTTCGGCCAGTGTTCGACGTGTTGACGCCTGATCGAAGCATTTGGTTGCGCGTGGCGGGTGCCGTGACCGATTCGTTGCCGATGGGCGGCGGCCGGCGGCGCCCCCGTAGTCTCTGCGCGTGGCCCGCGCAGAACTCGACAAGCAGCCGATCGACGTCCGTCGCATGTTCGACGCGGTCGCCCGCCGCTACGACGTCACCAACGACGTGCTGTCGCTCGGCCAGGACCGCCGCTGGCGGCGTGACGTGATCGCCGCGGTGGACCCCGGACCGGGCGAGCTCGTGCTCGACCTCGCCGCCGGCACCGGGACCTCGAGCCAGCCGTTCGCGGACCGCGGCGCGACCGTGGTGCCGTGCGACTTCTCGCTGGGAATGCTGAAGGTCGGCAAGCAGACCAGGCCGGCGCTGCCGTTCACCGCCGGCGACGGCACCCGGCTGCCGTTCGCGGACGACACCTTCGACGCGGTGACGATCTCGTTCGGCCTGCGCAACATCGTCGACCCGGTGGCGGGGCTGCGCGAGATGCGCCGGGTCACCCGACCCGGCGGCCGGCTCGTGGTCTGCGAGTTCAGCCACCCGACCTACGGCCCTCTACGCACGGTCTACCTCGAGTACCTCATGAAGGCGCTGCCCGCTCTCGCCCGCGCGGTGTCCTCCTCGCCGGACGCGTACGTCTACCTCGCCGAGTCGATCCGCGCCTGGCCCGACCAGCAGGGCCTCGCCGACCTGGTCGCCGACGCGGGCTGGCAGGCACCGGCCTGGCGCAACCTGTCCGGCGGCATCGTCGCCCTCCACCGCGCCACCAAGTAGCCAGTCGGCGCAGTTTGCCCGCGCAGGGCCCCGAGTCGGCGCAGTTTGCCCGCGCAGAGCCCCCGAGTCGGCGCAGTTTGCCGCGCAGACCTCGACCGTACGGCGGCCCGATCCGGGCCGCCCGCACCCGACTTTCGGCAGCCACGAGGAAAACTGCGCCGACTCGGCGCGGGCTCCGGGGGCAAACTGCGCCGACTCGGCGGGCTCCCGGGGGCAAACTGCGCCGACTGGGCGGGCCTCCGGGGGCAATCTGCGCCGACTCGCAAATAGGTGAGGCGCTCATGACCTAAATCCGCAGGTCGGAGGGGGTTTGAGGGGTGGGTACCCCGGCGTGCGGGCGCTTCGGCGGAGTGGCAGACTGTGTCTCGCGCCACTTAGTGATTCAGTTCACAAAGTCACAATCCGGCCCCGGGAGACGGTGGGGCGGCGCACGCCACTGAGGGAAAGGCGAGGCGATGGAGCTCTACACACCGGTGCTGGCGCTGGCGTTGCTCGCGGCGCTGTTCGCGGTCGGGTCCGTGGTCATGAGCGCCGCCGTCGGCCCGAAGCGCTACAACCGGGCCCGCCTGGACTCCTACGAGTGCGGCATCGAGCCCACCCCGCAGCCGGTCGGTGGCGGCCGCTTCCCGGTGAAGTACTACATCACCGCGATGCTCTTCATCGTCTTCGACATCGAGATCATCTTCCTCTACCCCTGGGCCGTCCGGTTCGACTCGCTGGGGCTCTTCGGGCTGGTCGAGATGGTCATCTTCATCGCCACCGTCTTCGTGGCGTACGCCTACGTGTGGCGGCGTGGGGGACTGGAATGGGACTGAGCCACCTGCTCCCGGGAGGGAACTGACATGGGTATCGAGGAGAAGCTCCCCAGCGGCGTCCTGCTGACGACCGTCGAGGGCGTCGCCGGCTACATGCGCAAGGCGTCGTTCTGGCCGGCGACGTTCGGGCTCGCCTGCTGCGCGATCGAGATGATGACCTCGGGCGGGCCGAAGTACGACCTGGCCCGCTTCGGCATGGAGGTCTTCCGCGCCAGCCCGCGCCAGGCCGACCTGATGATCGTGGCCGGGCGGGTGAGCCAGAAGATGGCGCCGGTCCTGCGCCAGATCTACGACCAGATGGCCGAGCCCAAGTGGGTGCTGGCGATGGGCGTCTGCGCCTCCAGCGGCGGCATGTTCAACAACTACGCGATCGTCCAGGGCGTGGACCACATCGTGCCCGTCGACATGTACCTCCCCGGCTGCCCGCCCCGACCCGAGATGCTCATCGACGCGATCCTCAAGCTCCACGACCAGGTCCAGCACGGCAAGCTCGGCAGCAACCGCGCCCGCCAGATCGAGGAGCTCGAGACCGCCGCGCTCAGCGCCCGGCCCACCTCCGAGATGAGAGGCCTGCTGCGGTGAGCGACGACGAGAAGAAGAAGGCCGTCGAGCAGCCCGCCGTCGACCAGTCGCCGGTCAACGTCCCGGCCCCGGCCGACGAGGTCCGCGCGGTCGGCGAGCGCCGCGGCATGTTCGGCGTCCGCGACTCCGGAGACACCAGCGGGTACGGCGGCCTCGTGGCGCCGATCGTCTTCCCCGGCAGCGCCCGGCGGCCGTACGGCGGCTGGCGCGACGAGGTGGCCGACGCGCTGGAGGCCCGGCTCGGGTCCGACGGCCTGACCCGGGCCGTCGAGCGCGTCGTCGTGCACCGGGGCGAGATCACGTTCCACGTCCGGCGCGAGGACCTGGTGGCGGTGGCGCGGGTGCTGCGGGACGACCCGGCGCTGAGGTTCGAGTTCTGCTCCGGTGTCAGCGGCGTGCACTACCCGGCCGACACCGGCCACGAGCTGCACGCGGTCTACCACCTGCTCTCGATGACCCACAACCGCCGGATCCGGCTCGAGGTCACCGCGCCCGACGCCGACCCGCACATCCCGACGCTGGTCCCCGTCTACCCGACGAACGACTGGCACGAGCGGGAGGCGTTCGACATGTTCGGGATCGTCTTCGACGGCCACCCGGCCCTCACCCGGATCCTCATGCCCGACGACTGGCCGGGCCACCCGCAGCGCAAGGACTACCCCTTGGGCGGCATCCCCGTGGAGTACAAGGGCGGCACGATCCCGCCGCCCGATCAACGGAGGTCCTACAACTAATGACCGACAGCTACGCAGGCACGAGCGAGACCACCGAGGGCCGGGTCTTCACGGTCACCGGCCAGGACTGGGACTCGATCGTCGACGGCATCCGCGCCGGCCAGGACGAGGGCGACGAGCGCGTCGTCGTCAACATGGGACCGCAGCACCCGTCCACCCACGGCGTGCTCCGGCTGATCCTCGAGCTCGAGGGCGAGA
>Ga0307415_100000245_pt1 | contig 23521 bp, 21 predicted proteins | sample DK1Cmetagenome_FD_204524 | JGI IMG/M metagenome (GOLD analysis project Ga0307415, IMG submission 204524) | Maize rhizosphere microbial communities from greenhouse at UC Davis, California, United States - DK15-C-2 | ecosystem: Host-associated > Plants > Roots > Rhizosphere > Soil | place: USA... | reverse complement strand
GAACAAGATCGAGATCGGCTACTCGTCGCGCGAGCAGTTCCACCAGATCTTCCGCGGCGTCTGCGAGCAGCTCGGCGTGCCCTACGACGCGCCGGTCGTGGACGACCTCATCGTCTACCTCACGGCGCAGCTGCAGCAGCCGCTCCGCCCCTGCTACCCGCGCGACCTCGTACGGCAGATCGTCTGGGAAGCGCGCTTCGACAAGCGCCGGCCGGCGCTCGACTGGGAGAACGTGATGCGCGCCTGCCGCGACTACTTCGGGCTCAAGCCGACGGCCGAGGTGGCGTGACGGAGTGGGGGGTGTAGAGTGCCGGGTGTAAGACCGAGGGCGTGAGAGGTGAGAGGGGCTGAACGCCGGCCCGTCTCACCTCTCACGCCCTTTCGTAGTTCCTACACCCCACACCCGACACCCCGCACCCCACGCCTATTGGATTCGGTGCCCGATGCGGCCCCACCGCACCTCGGTGAAGGCGCGCAGGAAGGGGACGCCTTCCTCGGTGTCGTACGAGTAGTAGACGAAGAGCGGCCGGCCGCGGATGTTGCCGCGCGGGACGAGCCCCCAGTAGCGGCTGTCCTTCGAGTTGTAGCGGTTGTCGCCGAGCATCATGTAGTGCTGCGGCGGGATGAGGAGCGGCCCCCAGTCGTCGTGCGTCGGCTGAGCCGGCGCGGGGCCGAAGCGCGTCGAGGCGAGGGCGTGCGTCCGCTGCCAGTCGAAGAGCGGGCTGACCTCGTCGGGGGCGCTCCCCTGCGGGCTCGGCGACGCGGCGGCGTAGCCCTGGCGCTGCGCGATGCCGTTGATGAAGAGCTGCCCGGCCCGCATGTAGATCGTGTCCCCGCCGACGCCGACGAGCCGCTTGACGAGCGTCGGCTGCGGGTCGGCGCCGACTGCCGCCTCGTCGGCCTGGTAGGGCGACTCGAAGACGACGACCTCGCCTCGCCGCGGGTCGGCGTAGCCCGGCAGGTTGGCGTCCGTGAACGGGACGTGCGGCCCGTAGACCAGCTTGTTGACGAACAGCCAGTCGCCGACGAGCAGCGTCGGGACCATGCTCCCCGACGGGATGCGGAAGGCCTCGACGAGGAAGGCGCGGACGACGAAAAAGATCAGCAGCATCACGCCGACGGACTTCACGAACTCGCGCACCGCGTCGGGGTTGCGCGAGGACGCGCCGGACTTGCGCCGGTCGCCGCCGCGCGCGGCGGCGACCGTGTTCTTGGGGCGGGGTGGTGCGGGGGCGGCGGAGGAGCGCTTCTTGGCCACGGAACGGAGCAGGGAGGCGGGAATGGGGTGTGGGGAGTCGTCGTCGTCTCGGCTCCGGCTGAAAGCTGACAGACTCGAGCGCCGGGGCAAAGGGCGCCGGTGCCGTTGCCGACTCCCCGCTTCCCACTCCCCGCCCTATCAATGCCGCGAGGGGCGCGTCCGCACGATGCGGACGCGCCCCTCGCGGGCGAAGCGGCGACGCGACTAGCTGAGGTGCTTGTTCACCAGCTTGGTCATGTCGAACATCGAGACCTGGTCCTTCTTGAAGATCGGGCGCAGGCGCTCGTCGGCGTTGATCATGCGACGCTCGCGCGGGTCCTGGAGGTTGTTGCGCTTGATGTACGCCCAGAGCTTCTTCGTGATCTCGGTGCGCGGCATCGGCGAGGTGCCGACCACGGCGCCGAGCTGCTCGCTCGGCTGCATCGCCTTCATGAACGCGGCGTTCGGCGTCCGCTTCTTCGCCGCCGACTTCTTCGCGGGGGCGCGCCGGGCCGACGACTTCTTGGCGCTGGACTTCCGCGCGCTCGCGCCCTTCTTGGCGGCGCCCTTCTTCGCGGACGACTTCTTCGCGGACGACTTCTTCTTCGCAGTGGCCATCGAGAGTCTCTCCCTGGTGGGTGATAGGAGCGCGGTGAAGAGCGCTTCGTGTGAGGCTGCACGACTGGGAAGCGCGGGGTCCGCGCGGCTCAAAGTACTATGACGGGAGAGAGACGCAATAGGAGAATTGCGGGTTTTCCCCGGGGAAGAGGGCCTTTGCGCTTCCCTCGAGCCACGCGGACGGGGGCGGTCGCTGGCCCCGAGTTACTGGTTACCAGTAACGACCCTCGCGTCCGAAGCATCCCGAGGGCGCTACCAGTGACTAGCGACCAGCAACCAGACACCGCCCCGGTGAGAGTGGCATCCGAGCCACGCGTCTACTGCATCTCCCGCAGAATTCGCGCGAACAGCCTCACCCCGAACTCCAAATTCGCCACTGAGACGCGCTCGTCGTTGCCGTGGTAACCGCGCCGCTCCTCCTCGTGCTCGACGAGGAACGGGTCCACGCCGTAGGTGGCGACGCCGAGCCGGCTGTACGCCGGCCGGTCCGAGGCGCCGGCCTCGAGAGGCGTCGCGACGGGCGCGCCCGGCACCAGCGCCGCGACCGCCCGCTCGACGGCGCGCACGAGCGCCGTGTCGAGCGGGGCGCTGTACTCCCGCGTGACGTCCGAGAGCAGCTCGATCCGTACCGCCGGGTCGGCGACGACGCGCCGCAGCTCCTCGGCGAAGCGCGCCGTGTCCTCGTCAGGCAGGAGCCGGATGTCCACCTCCGCGGTGGCGATCGGAGGCACGATGTTCGTCTTCGACGAGCCGGCGAGGACGGTCGGCGTGACGGTGTTGCGGAGGAGCGCACCGCGCGACGGGTCGGCGAGCAGCCAGGCGCGGCCGTGCGGCGTACGCAGCGCAGCCGCGGCGTCGAGCAGCCAGCGCCGCGCGTCGCCGCTCGCGCTCGCCGCCTGCGCCTTGAAGAAGCGGTCCACCGCCGGGATGACGCGCACCGGCGTTTCCCACGCGGCGAGACGAGCGACGGCGCGGGCGAGACGCGGCACGGGGTTGTCCGCCGTCGGCACGGAGGCGTGCCCGGTCGGGCCCTCCACGGTAAGCCGCACCCAGTACGGGCGCTTCTCCGCGACGCCGATGCCGAACCACTTTACCGTGCCCGCCTCGACCCGCGAGCCGCCCCCCTCGGTGACCACGAACTCGACGTCGCGCAGCAGGTCGGCGTGCCGCGTCGTGAAGGCGATCGCGCCGGCACCGTCCGACTCCTCGTCGGCATTGGCGATGAAGACGAGGTCGCGCGTCAGCGGCACGGCGGCGCGCTTGAGGGCGATCAGCGTCACGAGGTGCACGATCCCCTGCCCCTTGTCGTCGAGCGCGCCGCGTCCCCACACGTAGCCGTCCTTCACGACGCCGCCGAACGGGTCCACCGACCACAGCTCGCGGAAGACGGGGACGACGTCCATGTGGTGGACGAGGGCGATCGCCCGCTTCGACCCGTCACCTCGCAGACGCGCGTAGAGGTTCGCGCGCCCCGCCCCCAGCTCGGCCGTGTCGAGGAGCTGCGCCTCGATCCCCTCCCTCGCCAGCACGCCCTGGAGGAAGCGCGCGGCGGCGAGCTCGTTCCCCGGCGGGTTCGTGGTGTCGACGCGCAGGTATTCCGAGAGGAGCCGCGCCGCCTCGTCGCGCAGCGCGGCGGGATCGATCGCCTCCCATGTGCCGGGCGCCGGCGGCGACGCCGGCCGGCGGGCGTCGGCCGGCCCCGTCACCCCGCCATCGAGCGGAGGAGCGACATCATCCGCACGTCGTACTCGTCGGGCGACGGGTCGTCGGGCGCGACGTCGAAGTCCTTCTGCGGCGTCTCGAGGATGAGCGGCACGCCCCGCGTCCGGCGGTCGGCGAGCAGCCAGCCGAACGCCTCGGCGCCGATCTTCCCGTCGCCGATCAGCACGTGGCGGTCCTTGTTCGAGCCGAGCGCGCCCTCGGAGTCGTTGAGGTGGAAGAAGGACGGGGCCTCGCCGCACGCCTGCTCGAACTCGTCGAGGATCGCCGTCAGCTGCTCGCGCGAGCCGGCGATGTCGTAGCCCGACGAGTACAGGTGGCAGGTGTCGAGCCCGTAGCCGGTGCGGGCGCGGAGGCGCGTCGGGACGAGGGCGAGGATCGCCCCGACCTCCTCGGAGGAGCGGGCGATCGTGTTGCCCGCGCCGGCCGTGTTCTCGACGAGCAGCCGCGTCTCGCCGTCCACCACCGCCTCGAGCGCCGCGACGATCGCGCGGGCGATGCGCTCGACGCCCGCCTCGCGGTCGCCGTCGGTCGCCGCGCCGGGGTGAAAGCAGACGGCGCCGGCGCCGAGCGCGGTCGAGCGGGCGAGCTCCTTGGTGATGCCGGCGCGCGCCCGCGCCCACTTCTCGGGGTCGGGGGTGGCGAGGTTGAGCACGTAGGCGGCGTGCACGACGACGCGCCGCGGCGCGATCCCGGCCTCGTCGAGCGCCGCCCGGAAGCGCGCCACGCGCTCGGGCTTCACCGACACCTTCTCGTTGTAGTACTTGGGAACGGCGCTGAAGATCTGGAGCGCCGTCATCCCAGCGGCGCCGGCCCGCCGCGCGGCCATGTCGATTCCGCCGTTGTCGATCGTGTGAGCGCCGAGAGCTAGCGACATCGGGTCGGGGGAAGTAGGGGGAGAGGGAAGATCGCAGGTGCTGGGCGGGTCCCCGCCCAGGCGGGGACCCGCCCAGCACCTGCGCAGTGCCCTGCAATTCCCAGGGCAGTTGCCAGTCCCTGCAGTTTCACTTGATCTTCCCCACGCGTACCACCGCCACCCCCTCCCCTTCCGTCCACCCCACCGCAATCCGGCCGCTGCCTAACGCGACCCGCGGGTCACGGGCCTGCGCGGCGTCGCCGGAGACCTCGACGTGGCGGTCCTCGAAGATGTGGCCGGCGGTGCGCGAGAGGGCGAGCGCGACTCGCGGCCGCGCGCCGTTCGGGTCCTCGTAGGCGACGGCGACGGTGTCGCCGCTCGTCGCGATCGCGGCCGCCACCGACCGCCGACCGTAGACGATCACCGTCGCCGGCTCGAAGGCGGCCCGTGGGTCCATCTGGTGGGCGTAGAAGAGTCCCGGCCCCTCGGGCGCATCGAGGAAGTAGACGACGTGGATGAAGTTGTTGAGCGTGTCCGCGGCGAGGCCGGGGGCCGGGCGCGCGCAGGCCCGAACGCCGCGGTCGAGCGTGTCCACGGCGAGCGGCACACCCCAGGTCGCGCCGGCGTCGGTCGAGCGGGCGACGAGGACGACGGCGCTCGAGTCGGGGCGCGCGCCCCACCACGCGGCGTAGCGCTCCCCACCGCGGCCGGCCGCGAACCGCTCCGAGCCGACGCACCGACGCGACTGCCCCGAGTCGGCGGGGAGCGGCAGCACCGCGGCGGGGACGAGCGCGGCACGGCCCGCGGTGTCGATGGCGAGGCGCAGCAGACCGGCGGCCCCGCTCGGCCTCGTCTCGCGTCGCCGCTCCTCCTGCCAGTCCACTGGCGATGGCTCGCAGGCGCCGACGAGAAGGAGCGAGACGACTGCCGCGGCACGACTCGTGATTCGCATGCCGGCAGTCTAGCGGGCGGTCGGAGGGGCGAACAGGGAACGGCGAACGGCGAACGGCGAACGGCGAACGGCAAACCGACCGTCGTTTGCCGTTCGCCGTTCGCCGTGCCTGGCAGCCCGCGAACCCCCGAACCCGCCGGGACTACGGACTACCGTGAACGATTGACGGCTCTCGCCCGCAACGCCTCCTCCACCTGGCGCTCGCTGACGGCGGTCGGGACGACCCAGCCGTCCGCCGTCCGCGACGGGACGCGGACCGCGGTCACGTCGCCGGCGGGGCCGATGTCCACGAGCGCCGTCGCCCCGTCGCCGCCGCCACCGACGCGCATCCGCACGACGAGCATCCACGTCCCCTCGCGGGGCCACTGGCGGCGCAGCGAGTAGGTGCCGGGGCGCGACGTCTTCTCGAGCGCGAGCGGCACCGAGCGGCGCGCGCCGCCGACGATTCCCTCGGCGTGCGCCGTCACTGTCGCCTCGACTGCGGTGGCGTGGTGAAAGGTGTGGACGTAGAGGAACGCGTCGCGGTGGAAGCGGTCGAACGGGTTCGCCGGGTACTCGATCGAGATCCAGGGCGGCCCGACAAGCGACGGCGCGCGGGCCGGCGACGCGGCGGCGGTGACGACCGCGGCGAGCGCGGCGACGGCGAGAATGGCGGCGGGACGACGGCGCATGGAACTCTCCGATGTGGGACGTGGTGGGCCCGCCCGCTCCGCCTCACTCGTGGTGCAGGCGGACGAGCCCCTTGAACGTGCGAACGGTGATCCGGGCGCCGCCCTCCCCGGTGGCGAAGGCGAGCGCCTTGCGCCTCGGCTCGGCGACGGCGCGCGCCGCGGTGAGGGCGTTGTCCACGGTGCCGGCGATCGTCGTCACGTCGAAGTCGGCGGCGAGCGTGGGCGGAACCGCGAGGTCGATCGCACCGCTGTGCGTGTCCACCTCGAGCGAGCCGCCGCGCGCCGGCGCGCCGGTAAAGCGCACGTCGCCCGTCACCGACTCGAGTCGCGCGCGGCCGATGCCGCCGCCCGCGCCTGGCGGCACGACGACGGCGATCCTGCCGCTCACCGTCGTCAGCACGGCGTCCTCGGCGGTCCCGCGCAGCGTGATCGCGCCGCTCGCGCTCTTCGCGCGCAGCCAGGCCGGCGAGCCGGTGATCTCGACGTCGCCCTCCATCGCCTCGACCGTCAGCTCGCGCGGCGAGCCGGTGACACGCACCGCGCCCGCCGCCGTGTTGAGGTCGAGCCCCCCGACGACGCCCGAGACTTCGACGTCCGCCGCGTAGCCGGTCTTCACCCAGACGCGGGCGCCGGCGGGGACGCGCACGTCGAGGTGCGACGGCTGGGCGTTGTCGGCGTCGGTGCGGTCCCAGAGGCCCAGCTTCATGCCGCGGCGCCCGCCGCCGATGAACAGCTCCTGCCCCTTCGCCGCCGTGCCGGTCACGGCGACGCTGTCGCGCTCCCAGCCGGTGACGCGCACACTGCCGTTGAGCACGAAGACGCGCACCGACCCGTCGCGGTCGAGGCCCTGGCCCGCGGCCACGCGCTGCCCGGTCGGCGCCGGCGCGCGACCGCCGCCCTGCGCGCGCGCCGCGAGCGGCGCGCCGGAGACGAGCGCGAGAAGGAGCGCGGCGGCGAAGCGGCGCATCCGTCAGGTCCCCGACGAGAGCTGGGCGGCGCGGCGGAGCAGGTCGAGCTTCTGTTCCTGGCTCGCCGTCAGCATGTCCACGAGGACGCGGTTGCCCGGATCCTCCTCGAGCGCCTGCCGCGCCTCGGCGATCGCGCGGTCGATCGTCGCGACGCTGCGCTCGACGGTCGCGACCGTCGCCGGCGCCAGCGTCGCGCGCTCGGCCTCGAGCGCCGCCCAGAGGGCGCGCGCCGCGCGGTCGTAGTCGCGCTCGAGGGCCGCGTAGCGGACGAGCGCGCTGCCGTCGCCGGGACGCGTCGGTGCCCGGCCGGCGGCGACGCCGCCGCCGCCGCGCGGGGACGCGAAGCGCAGCGTGGCGAGCGACGACGCGGTGGCGACGGCGAGTACCGCCGCGGCGACGACGGCGGCCAGCCGCCAGCGGGCGCCTGCCGGCCGCACGGGCTGCGCGCCGTTCACGGGCAGGGCGAGCGTGCGCCGCGACTCGATCGCCCGGCTGATCGCCGGCCAGAGGTCGTCGTCCGGCTCCACGCCCGCCGGCGCGTGCGCGGCCTGCTCGACGAGCAGCCGTAGCGAGCCGAGACGCTTGCGGCACGCCGCGCAGCACTTCAGGTGCTCGTCGATCGCGTCGCGCTCGTCGGCGGTCACGGCGCCGTCGAGGTAGTCGCCGAGCTGGTCCACGTCGACGTGCGGCGGCTCGACCGGAGGGAAGGAGGGGGTGTGCGTCATCGGGAAAGCATCTCCATCATCTTGCGCCGCGCCTTGTGGAGCTGGGCGCGCAGCGTCCCTTCGGCGGTGCCGGTGAGGGTGGCGATCTCGCGGTGCTTGTAGCCCTCGACGTCGTGCAGCACGAACACCGTGCGCGCGCCGAGGGGGAGCGCGGCGACGGCGCGCTCGAAGTCGATCCGCTGCTCGGGAGAGAAGCCGGGCTCGACGGCGCGCGCCTCGGTCAACTCGTCCGCCGCCGCGGCCGCCGAGTGTCCCACGACGTCGCCCGCGAAGCGGACGCGCCGCACCCGCCGCGCCTCGGCGCGGGCGTGCTCGAGCACGAGGTTGACGGTGAGCCGGTGGAGCCAGGTCGCGAAGACGCTCTCGCCCCGGAACTGCGCGAGGCGCTCCCAGGCGCGCACGAAGACGTCCTGGGTCAGCTCGGCCGCCACGCCGCGGTCGCCCGTGATGCGGAGGCAGAGCGCGTGGACGCGCCCGACGTGCTCGCGGTAGAGCGACTCGTATGCCGCGACGTCGCCCCGCTGGGCTCGCCGCACGCGGTCGTCGGCGGGGCGTTGTGGCTGCGCCCCTCCCCCGTCCGCCGCGTCGCCCGTCGTCATCACGCTCCCGCCCGCGATCTTCCGCATCGGTGCACGCTTCACTGGTCACCAAGTGAGATGCCGACCGAGAGCGTACCGTTTACTGCGAGTTGTAAGAATCGAAGTGGGGCTGAGAAATCAGGAAACGGGAATCAGGTGGGGTGCAGTGCGGTCACCGCCTGGCTCCTGATTCCTCATTCCTTCCAGGGTCGCGCTATTTTTGGATGAGTCGCCACGCCGTTCCGTCCCAGCTCACGAGGCCGTTTCATGTCCGCTCCCGCCGTCCCGTCCACGAAGAGCTCGAAGAAGCGCGCCGCCTCGGCGGGCGCCGCGGTGCACGCCGAGCGCGAGGCGTCGGCCGACGCCACGTCGCAGCCGCAGCCCGTGCCGTCGGGCGGCGGGATGCCGGGGTTCAGCGGCAACCGACGCGTGCCGCCGCCGGCGAACGAGCCGGTGAAGGGGTACGCGCCGGGGTCGCCCGAGCGCACGTCGCTCAAGAAGCGGCTCGCCGAGATGGCCGGCGACCGGATCGAGATCCCGCTCGTCATCGGCGGCCGCGCGGTCCGCTCGGGCGAGACCGCCGAGAGCGTGATGCCGCACGACCACGGGCACGTGCTCGCCGACTGGCACAAGGCCTCGCGCGAGCACGTCGAGCAGGCGGTGCGGGCGGCCAACGCGGCGCATCGGGAGTGGGCGAACTGGAGCTGGGAGGACCGCGCCGCGGTCTTCCTCAAGGCCGCCGAGCTGCTCGCCACGACGTGGCGCGACACGGCCAACGCGGCGACGATGCTCGGCCAGTCGAAGACGGCGTTCCAGGCCGAGATCGACTCGGCGGCCGAGCTGATCGACTTCTGGCGCTTCAACCCGTACTACGCGCAGGAGCTCTACGACGAGCAGCCGGTCAGCGACCGGACGATGTGGAACCAGCTCGACTACCGGCCGCTCGAGGGGTTCGTCTACGCCGTGACGCCGTTCAACTTCACGTCCATCGCCGGCAACCTGCCGACGGCGCCGGCGCTGATGGGGAACACGGTGATCTGGAAGCCGGCGTCGAGCGCCATCCTCTCCGCGCACTACCTCATGCAGCTGCTCGAGGAGGCGGGACTGCCGCCGGGCGTGATCAACTTCGTGCCCGGCGACCCGGGGCCGATCTCCGACACGCTCCTCTCGCACCGCGACCTCGCGGGGGTCCACTTCACGGGGAGCACGGGGGTCTTCAACAGCATGTGGAAGACGATCGGCGCGAGCATGGCGAACTACCGCTCGTACCCCCGCATCGTCGGCGAGACGGGGGGGAAGGACTTCATCGTCGCCCACGTGTCGGCCGACGTGCAGGCGCTGGCGGTGGCGATCGTGCGCGGCGGCTTCGAGTACCAGGGGCAGAAGTGCTCGGCGGCGAGCCGCATCTACGTCCCGCGCTCGCTCTGGCCGGAGGTGAAGGAGCGCGTCGTCGCGATGATGAAGGAGATCCGCGTCGGCGACGTGCAGGACTTCCGCAACTTCATGGGCGCCGTGATCGACCGGAAGGCGTTCACCAAGATCTCCGAGTACCTCGACGACGCGCGCGCGAACGCGACGATCATCCAGGGCGGCAAGGCGGACGGGCGCAAGGGCTTCTTCATCGAGCCGACGCTCGTCGAGGCGGGGCGCCCCGACTATCGCCTGATGTGCGAGGAGATCTTCGGTCCCGTCGTCACGGTGAGCGTGTTCGACGACGCGCGGTGGGAGGAGACGCTGGCCGTCGTGGACCGCACCTCGCCCTACGCCCTCACGGGCGCCGTCTTCGCGCGCGACCGCAAGGCGGTGAAGCAGGCCGGTGTCGCCTTGCGCAACGCGGCCGGCAACTTCTACGTCAACGACAAGCCGACCGGCGCCGTCGTCGGCCAGCAGCCGTTCGGCGGGGCGCGCGGCTCGGGGACGAACGACAAGGCGGGCTCGAAGCTCAACCTCGTGCGCTGGGTGAGCGCGCGGAACGTCAAGGAGACCTTCTCGCCGCCGACCGACTTCCGGTACCCGTTCATGCAGGAGAAGTAGCTGTAGCAGGGACGGTCGGAGGAATCAGGAGAGCGCCCTGCTTCCTGATTCCCTGTACGTCCCGTTCGACGACCGTCGCTCCGGGAACCGGGAGCGACGCTCGCGCCTACCTTAGGGAGGGCCGTCTCTCTCTCCACGATCCCCGGAGCATGACCTCCCCCGCCCCCCGTCGCACCGTCGAGCGCCACCACTGGGTCGTGCGCGTCACCCACTGGGTGAGCTTCGCTGCGATCATGGTGATGATCGGCTCGGGGCTGCGCATCTTCAATGCCTACCCGGCCTTCGCGCGGAAGGGGGAGACCTTCTGCTGCTACCCGTTCGCGGGGACGCCCGTGCCGGCCTGGTTGACCTTCGGCGGGTGGCTCGCCGGGGCGCGCAACTGGCACTTCGCAATGATGTGGGTGCTGGTCGTGACGGGCCTCGTCTACGTCGGCTTCCTCTTCCTGCACGGGGAGTGGCGCGAGCTCGCGCCGCGCCGGGGTGACGCCCGCGACGCCTGGGAGATGGTGAAGTTCTACGCCTTCGCGCGCCGCGAGCACCCGCGTCAGGGGAAGCACAACGCGCTGCAGAAGAGCGCCTACGCCGCGATGCCGGTCGTCGCCGCGCTCCTCGTCCTCACGGGGCTCGCGATCTGGAAGCCGGTCTCGCTAAGCTGGCTGACGTCGCTCTTCGGCGGCTACGTGTGGGCCCGCTACTGGCACTTCGTGGCAATGGCCGTGCTCGTGCTGCTCATCCTCGGCCACGTCTTCATGGTGCTCGCGGTGGACCCCTACGCCATCCGCTCGATGATCACCGGACGCTACGACGAGCGGCTCTCCCCCGAGGCGCGCAACGCGCGTCCGTTCCAGCACCTCCTGCCGCCGCGTCGCGCGACCGATCCGGGCGACGAGGGAGGAGCGCGGTGAGCTCCCCGCTGCTCCCGCCCGGCGGCGGCCTGAGCCCGATCGACCGACGCCGGTTCCTCGCCCTCGGCGGTGGCTCGGTCGCGGCGGCCCTCCTCGCCGCCTGCGACTCGCAGGGCCCGGCGGCCGCGCAGCGCCTGCTGCGCTACGCCGAACGGAAGAACGAGGGCGTCGAGCGCTGGCTCCTGCGCCACGACGCCATGGACCACGCGCGCGCCTCCGCGGTCGCCGCGGGACGGCGATTCCCGAGCTACCACATTGCCCCCGCCGTGCCGGTGTGGGACGTCGCGGCGCGCGGGCCGTGGTCGCTGGAGGTGTCGGGCGCCGTCGGCCGGCCTCTGCGCCTGACGCTCGACGACCTCCAGCGACTGCCGCGCGTCTCGCAGCGCGTGAACCACTACTGCGTGGAGGGGTGGACCGCGGTCGCCACGTGGACGGGGGTGCGGGTGCGCGACTTGGCGCGGCTCGTCGGCGCGCGACCCGAGGCGCAGTACGTGGACTTCCAGTCGTTCGACGAGGACTACCACGAAAGCTGGGACCTCGAGAGCGCGTCGCACCCGCAGACGATCGTCGCCTATGGCATGGACGGGAGACTGCTCGACCCCGCGTACGGCGCGCCCGCCCGCCTCCACTCCCCCGTGAAGCTCGGCTACAAGAACACCAAGTACCTGACGAGAGTCGTCTTCATGCCCGAGCGGAACGGCGGCTACTGGAGCGATCAGGGCTACGAGTGGTACGCCGGAACCTAGAACCTGGGGACTGCAGGGATGCTCGACCGCCAAGGGCCCAGGGCGATAACCATGTGTCGGGTGTTGGGCGCTGGCCCCTTTTCCAGGTCATCCCGAGCGCAGCGAGGGGTCGCTCGACCCACACGGCGATCCCCCGGTCGCTCGCACTCCCCTCGGGATGACGAGGGGGGGGAACGGGGCCTGAGGGAGCGGCCGGTGAAGGCACCGGCCGCCAGCCCCAACCGCCCGCCTTCGTCGGGCACCCGCCCAGCGCCTGCGCAGTGCTCCAGACCTGCCCTTCCTTAACCCCTTCACGCCTTGTCCCTTCACTACTACACGGCAGACGTCTTCACCGACCGCCCCTTCGGCGGCAACCAGCTCGCGGTCTTTCCGGACGCGACAGACATCCCGGAGGAGCTGCTGCTCCCGATCACGCGGGAGTTCAACTTCTCCGAGGTGACCTTCGTCTACCCGCCGGCCGACGCGCGGCACACGCGGCGCGTGCGCATCTTCACACCCGGGGGAGAGATCCCGTTCGCCGGCCACCCGACCGTGGGGACGGCGTTCGTGCTCTTCGCGACCGGCGAGCTGCGCGCCTCGTGCGACGACGCGACCGTCGTCCTCGAGGAGGGGGTCGGCGCGGTGCCGGTGCGGCTGCGCTTCCGCGACGGGGGCGCGGCGCCGGTCTTCGCGCAGCTCTCGGCGGCCAAGCTGCCCGAGTTCGGCCCGCCGGCGGTGGACGTGGCGACCCTCGCCAGCGTGCTGTCGCTCGACGTCGCCGACTTTCTGGGCGGGGACTACGCGCCGGAGACCGTGTCGGTCGGGCTGCCGTTCCTGATCGTCCCGCTGCGCGACCGAGCCGCCGTCCGCCGCGCCCGCATGAAGGTGGATGCGTGGGAGCGCACGCTTCGCGGCACCGCGTCCTCGGAGGTGATGGTGTTCGCGCTGGACCCCGAGCGCCCGGGGACCGACCTCCGGGCCCGCGTCTTCGTCCCCGGCCTCAACGTCCCCGAGGACCCGGCCACCGGCTCGGCCTCGGCTTGCCTGGGCGGCTACCTCGCCCGCCGCACGCCCCGCGACGGCACGCTGCGCTGGGTGAGCGAGCAGGGGGTCGAGATGGGGCGGCCGAGCGTGATCGAGATCGAGGTGGACAAGGCCGGGGGCCAGGTGACCGCCGTCCGCTGCGGCGGGAGCGCGGTGCTGATAGGGGCGGGGAAGCTGGTGATCGGCTGAGGGCGGCTCCGGGCTCTCGGCTCTCGGCACTGGCTAGCCGAGAGCCGAGAGCCCGGAGCCGAGAGCCGTCTCATCGCTCGACCGCCCCGGACGGCGGCAGGTCGGCCGGGTAGCCGCCGCCCGCGCCGTCGGTCGAGAAGGCGCCCGTCGTCATCAGCCCGCGCAGCGCCCACTCGCCGGTGAGGCGCGCCGCGTCGCCCCAGACGACCATCCGGTTGCGGCCGGCGCGCTTGGCGACGTAGAGCGCCTCGTCGGCCCGCGCCCGCAGGTCGCTCGCCGCGTGCTCGTCGCGCACCCGGTCGGCGACGACGCCGACGCTGACCGTGACCGGCCGCTTCCCGTCCACCCCCTTGAAGCGGTGGGCGCGGAACGCGTCGACCACCCGCTCGGCGACGTGGGTCGCGCCTTCGAGCCCCGTCTCGGGAGCGAGGATCACGAACTCCTCCCCCCCGATGCGGCCGACGACGTCGCCGCCGCGCGCGGTCTGGCGCAGCAGCGCACCCGCCTCCTCGATCACCGAGTCGCCGGCGAGGTGGCCGAACGTGTCGTTCACCTGCTTGAAGTGATCGAGGTCCACGGCGATCAGTGCCAGCTCGCCGTTCGACCGTGCGGCGCGCCGCACGTCGCGGGCCAGCTGCTGCTCGAAGCCGCGCCGGTTCAGGCACCCGCTCAGCGGGTCGGTAAGGACGATCGTCGCGAGCTGGGCCCGCATCCGGTTGTAGGCGCGGCCGACGAGCGTGATGTTGTCTGGCCGCGAGTCGCCGTGCACGTCGTAGGTGAGCGAGAAGTCCCCCTCCTCCACGCGCTCGAACATCCGCACGAGGCGGCCGAGGCGGACGGCCTGGTTGCCCTGGAGGAGGATGAAGATCGTCGCCCCGAAGGCGTAGATGGTCAGCGTCCAGAGCTCCTCCGGCCACGATACCGCGCTGCCGGCCCCCTCGGCGAACTGCACGAGCAGCGCGTAGGCGATCTCCGTCGTCACCGCCCACGCCGCTGCCGCGGCGCGCCCGAAGTAGATCTGGGTGACCTGCAGCCCGAACAGGGAGAGGAGCAGCGCGCGGGCGTAGTGCTCCGGCGGCGTGAGCAGGAACACCGTGCCGAAGATGAGCGCGAGATCGGCCGCCGTCACGACGGCGACCGCCCCCCGCCCCACCCCCGCCCCAACGGCGAACGTGGACGTCCGCGCCAGCGTGGCCGCACTCGCCGCGGCCGCCGTGCCGTCGCTCGCGACGAGCCGCAGCGCCGCGTTCCGCACGTGCCGCGCGACGAGGAGCACGACGCCGAGGTACGCGGCGGTGAGCAGGGCCTGCCCGACGAGCGCCGCCCCGGGCCCGAGCCGGCGCGCCGCGGCGGGCGAGAGCTCCAGCACCCCCGCGGCGTGCAGCCCCCCGCCGACGAGCCCCACGAAGAGGCCGAAGACGATGCGGAAGCGGGCCTGCCACCGGAGCACCTCGGCGTTGGCGACGCGGCGGCGGATGGAGCTCGGGAAGAGGGCCGTGAGGATCACGATCGCGGGGTGAGAGAGTCGAGCAGAGCATTAGCGATTGCGCGCGCGTCGCGCCAGGGGCGGCCGCCGAGGGTACGCCTCTTGCCCCTCCGGCCCGTCCCCACGCGATCACCGGTGGTCGCGCGGCGCCTCGCGCGGCAGTGCCTCGGCTCGCATTACCCAGCAGTCCCCATGATGGACACGACAGCCCCGACGCTCGAGCAAGAGACCGAGTCCGACGTCCGACGCTTCGACCCGAGCGACCTGCGGCTGACCCGCCTGCGCGCGCTGCGCGGCCCCAACTACTGGCGGCTCGCCCCCGTCATCGCCTGCGACGTGCGCCTCGGCGCCCTCGAGCGCGTCTCGTCCGCCGACATCCCGGGCTTCACCGAGCGGATCGTCGGGGCCCTGCCGTCGCTCCGCGAGCACCCCTGCACCCGCGGCTCGGCGGGCGGCTTCGTCGAGCGCCTGACCGAGGGGACGCACTTCCCGCACATCCTCGAGCACGTCGCCCTCGAGCTCCAGACGCTGGCCGGCTGCGACGTCAGCTTCGGGCGCGTCGTGCCGTCGGGCGACGAGGGCGTGTGGTGGGTGATCGTGGCCTACGAGGAGGAGGAGGTGGGGCTGCAGAGCATGCGCGACGCGCTCGCCCTCGTCCGCGCCTGCATCGCCGGCGAGCCGATCGACATGGATACCGTCGTCGAGGACCTCCAGGACCTCTTCGAGGAGGTGCGCCTCGGCCCCTCGACGTACGCCATCGTCGAGGAGGCACGGCGGCGCGGCATCCCCGTCCGCCGCCTCAACAACCACTCGCTCGTCCAGCTCGGCCTCGGCAAGAACCTGCGCCGCATCCAGGCGACGCTCTCCGACTACACGAGCGCGATCGGCGTCGAGATCGCGCAGGACAAGGACGACACGAAGCGCGTCCTCCAGAACATCGGCCTCCCGGTCCCAAAGGGCGACGTCGCCCGCTCGGCCGACGACGCGGTGGCGCTCGCCGAGGAGATCGGCTTCCCGGTGCTGTGCAAGCCGCTCGACGCCAGCCACGGGCGCGGGATCTCGGGGAAGCTCGAGACCCCCGAGGCGGTGCGCGCCGCCTACGAGGTGGCGGCGGAGTTCGGGCGCCGCGTCGTCGTCGAGCAGTACGCGATCGGGCGCGACCACCGCGTCCTCGTCGTGGACGGCAAGGTGGTGGCGTGCGCCGAGCGCGTGCCGGCCCACGTCGTCGGCGACGGGGCGAGCACCGTCCGCGCGCTGATCGAGGCGGCGAACCGCGACCCCCGGCGCGGCGTCGGGCACACGAAGGTGCTGACGCGGATCGCCTGCGACGCGCTCACCGAGGACGCGCTGCGGCGGCGCGGGCTGACGCTCGACAGCGTCCCGGCGGCCGGCGACCAGGTCTTCCTCCGCGCTACCGCCAACCTCTCGACCGGGGGCACGTCGGTGGACCGCACCGACGAGATGCACCCCGACAACGTGACGGCGTGCGAGATGGCGGCCGGGATCGTCGGGCTGGACATCGCCGGCATCGACGTGCTCACGTCCGACATCCGCGTCCCCTTCCGCGAGAACGGGGCGGTGATCATCGAGGTCAACGCCGGCCCCGGGGTGCGCATGCACACCCACCCGAGCGAGGGACAGCCGCGCAACGTCGGCGCGCCGATCATCGACATGCTCTACCCGCCCGGCTCGAGCGCGACGATCCCCGTCATCGCGATCACGGGCACGAACGGCAAGACGACGACGGCGAGGCTCACGGCGCACCTCTTCCGTCACACCGGGCGCACGGTCGGCTTCACGACGACGGACGGCGTCTACCTCCAGAACCGGCTCGTGATGGAGGGGGACATGACCGGCCCCTTCTCGGCCAACATCATCCTCTCCAACCCGACCGTGGACGTCGCCGTGCTCGAGACGGCACGCGGCGGGATCCTCCGCGCGGGGCTCGGCTTCGACGAGTGCGACGTCGGCGTCGTCCTCAACGTCAGCGCCGACCACCTCGGGCTGGGCGGGATCAACACGGTCGAGCAGCTGGCCGACGTGAAGGGGGTCATCCCGGCCGTCGTCAAGCGCGAGGGGCACGCCGTGCTCAACGCCGACGACCCGCTCGTCCTCGAGATGCGCGACCGCACGGCGGGCGACCTCGTGCTCTTCTCGACCCAGCCCGAGGGGGAGAACGAGGCGTTCGAGGACCACCTCGCCCGCAACGGGATCGGGGCGCGCATCGAGCACGTGGTGCCGGCCGGCGAGACGTTCGTCGTGCGGCGCGGCCGCCTCCGCATCCCGATCGCCACCGTCCGCGACGTCCCGCTGATGCTCGGCGGCGCGGCGCGCTTCCAGGCCGGCAACGTCCTGGCGGCGATCGCCACTGCGTACGTGCAGGGGATGCGCTACGACGACATCCGCGCCGGGCTGCTCTCGTTTTTCCCGTCGGCGTCGCTGACGCCGGGCCGCCTGAACGTGATGCGCGTCGGGCGCGGGCGCGTCGTGCTCGACTACGCCCACAACGCGGCCGCCGTCGCCGGCCTCATGGACTTCGTGCAGCGCCTCGAGGCCCGCCGGCGGATCGGCATCATCACCGCCCCGGGCGACCGGCGCGACGAGGACCTCCGCACCCTCGGCCGCCTCTGCGCGGGGCTCGACCACGTGATCGTCAAGGAGGACGAGAACCGCCGCGGGCGCGAGCCGGGCGCCATCTCGCGCATCATCGCCGAGGGACTGGCCGAGGGCGGGCTCGACGGCGGCCACGTCGAGTTCATCGCCGACGAGATCGCGGCGATCGACCGCGCGCTCGGGATGCTCGACGAGGGCGACGTCGCGGTGGCGCTGATCGACGACGTGCCGGGGGTGATCGCGCACGTGCAAGCCGCGCGGTAATTGCGCACGAGGCGCGGTTAGATTCCGTCTCGCCGGCCGGACGGGCGAAAGCGGAAAGGCTGTTGCGAGCAGCCTTTCCGCTTTCGCCCGTGCGGCCGCCACAAGTGACTCGTCTCGCACGATGGCCCCCACACTTCCCGACCCATTTTCGACCATCCGCATGACGACCCTCCACTCGGCGCGGGGGGCGAACTACTGGTCCACGCGGCCGGTGACGCGGATGGACCTCACGGTCGGGGCGTACGACGACATTTCCTCGTGCCACGCCGAGGGGTTCACTGACGCCCTCGTCGCGGCGATGCCGGGGCTCGAGGAGCACCGCTGCTCGATCGGCGAGCGGGGCGGGTTCATCCTCCGGCTGCGGCGCGGCACCTACGCCCCGCACATCATCGAGCACGTGGCGCTCGAGCTGCAGACGATGATCGGGCACGACGTCGGCTTCGGGCGCACGCGCGGCGGGGACGTGCCGGGCGAGTACACGCTCGTCTTCGAGCACCTGCACGAGGCGGTCGGGCTGCGCGCCGCGGCGCTCGCCCTCGAGACGGTACAGCACGCCTTCGCCGGGACGCTCACCTCGGTCTCGCACGCCGTCGCCGAGCTGGAGTCGCTGGCCCGGCTCCCCGACGTACCGAAGACGCGGCAGCGCGTCCTCTGCGGGATCACGGGCGGAGCCCACCGGAGCGAGACGCGCGACGAGATCGCGCGCCGCGGCTGCTGCACCGACGAGCTGGTGGTGGACGTCTCGCCGTCATACATCCTGTACCAGGGGCTCCCCTACTCGCGCTCCGACTTCGCGATCGTCCTCGACGCCGAGCCGACGGACGTCCCCGAGCGCTACCGCGACCCCGAGCGGGCGCGGAAGCTGGTCGCGGTGGTCGCCGACGCGGTGCGGCGCGACGGCGTCGTCATCGCGCCGGCCAAGGAGTGGGAGGTGCAGGACTTGGCGCGCGATGCCGGCTGCCGGGTGGCCGTCTTCGCGACCGACGACGATCTGACGGTGCGCGACAAGAAGGTCGCGCGCGCCGCCGCCTGGGTCGCCGACGGGCGCCGCATCGTGCTGGAGCAGCACGGGCAGGCGGAGGACGGCGGCCCACTGCGCGACGACGCGCCGGTCGCCGCCCAGGTCGCGGCGGCGCTCGCCCTCTTCACGATGCGCGGCCTCGGCTTCGAGTTCACGCCGGCGGCACCCGCTGTGGCCGGTGCCGCCGCCGGCCGCGCCTCCGAGAGCAGCGCCGGTGGCTGAGCGGGGGCGCCTGCCGCGGCGGCGGCGGGGCGACCGGCCAGCCGGCACGCTGGTCATGATCGGCGGCGGCGCCACTCCCACCGGGCTCGCCCTCAACGCCTTCCTCGACCTCGTGGACGCCCGGCGGGGCGGACGCATCGTCGGCCTCACGACCGCGTCGGGCGACCCCGTCGCGTCGGCCGTCGCCTGGCAGAAGGACTTCGCCGCGGCCGGCGCGATGAACGTCGAGATCCCGATCGTCGAGCGGCGCGACCAGGCCGACGACCCGCGCACCGCGGCGCTCGTCGGCGAGGCGCGCGGCATCTTCCTCGGCGGCGGCGACCAGATCAAGCTGATCGCCACGCTCGGCGGCACGGCGGTGGGCCACGCGATCCGCGACGCGCACATGGGCGGCGCCACCGTCTGCGGCACCTCGGCCGGGGCGGCGGCGCTCACCAAGACGACGCTCGCCAACGGCGAGGTGGACCTCGAGACGGGGCAGCTCGTCGAGATGTACATCGGGCCCGGTCTCGGCCTGCTCGGCTTCCACACGATGATCGACACGCACTTCGCCGAGCGCCGTCGTCTGCACCGCCTCTTCGTCGCCATCGCCGGCTACCCCGAGCTGATGGGCCTCGGCATAGACGAGGACACGGCGCTCGTCATCCGCGGCCACCTCGGCGAGGTGGTGGGCAAGGGCGGGGTGACGTTCGTGGATGGGCGCGACGTGCACTACGACAACGCCAGCGAGGTGCGGCAGCGGCCTGGCGCGCAGCTCACGCTCAGCGCCCTCCGCGTCGGCATCGTCGGCGCGGGCCACGTCCTCAACCTGCGCGAGCGCGAGCTCGAGGAAGTCGTGCGGCTCCGCTCCGCCCTCAAGGCGGAGGTGGTCCACGGCGTTCGGGTGGGCGACGAGAGCTAGAAAGAGGCGAAGGGCGTGCGACGAGAGATGGGCAGCGAGCCGACGACTCACGTCTCAGGCCCGTCACCCTACCATCTCGCCACTCTCTGCTACCTGGACCCGATCAGCTCCTCCTCCACTACCTCCGCCGGGTGGTTGGTGGGGACGCGGGTCGTGAGGTCGAACTCGTCGCCCATGCTGAGCAGGTGGAGGCGAATGCCGAAAACCGAGAGAGTGCGGTCGGAGCCTTCGTCGGTGAGGTTCGTATAGCTCACGTCCTGGCCGTCCACGACGTACACGGCGCCGGAGCCGAGCACACGGAAGCACCCCGCCTTCGGATCGCAGACGATCGCCGTGTCCTCGTCGATGCCGATGCCGAGCATGCGCGGATTCTGGGCGACGGCGGCGACGAGGCGGCCGATGCGCCCCCGCTGCGCGAAGTGCTGGTCCACGATGACACCGGGGAAGAGGCCGAAGCCCGGCGCCATGCGCAGCGAGGTCCCCACCGTGTCCGACTCGTGGCCAGGGCCGGAGACGAGCATCGTTTCGCACACCACGCTCGCGCCGGCGGAGGTGCCGGCGATCAGTCCGCCCTTCTGGTAGATCTCGCGCAGCCGCTCGTAGATCGGGCTGTCGCCGAGCTGACTGGTCAGCTTGAGCTGGTCGCCGCCCGTGAAGAAGACCCCGGCGGCGTCGTCGAGCAGGGCGAGCTTCTCGGGGGACTTGGCCTCCTCGCGGCTCTCGACGTCGAGGTGGACGACCTTCCTCACGCCGAGACTCTTGAAGAGCGGCTCGTAGTCGTGCCACACGTCCTCCGGCTCCTGGCTCGCGACGGTCGCCACGACGAGCTTCCCCGACTTCACGCGCTCGGCGACGAAGCGGAGGATCAGCTTGTCGTCCTCCTTGTCCTCGTGGCCACCGATGATGACCAGCGTCCCCCTGGACGGCACGTTGTCCCCCTTGCGGCCCGGCCGCGCCGGGCTCGGGACGATCCCGTCGCCGCGCTTCCCGTTCGACCGCCCGTTGGACTTGCCGTTCGACCTGCCGTTGGTCTTGCCGTTGCCGTTCTTCGTCATGGCCTCGCTCCGTGTTGCACCGCCCGCCGCCGCGCCAGCCGGTCAGGCCGCTCCCTCCGATCCCTCCTCACCCTTCGTGCCGGAGAGGTGAATGTGGCGGTTGGTCGTCGGGAGAAAGCGCTCCTCGGCGACGAGCCGCCCGTCGTCCACCATCGCCTTGCCGCGCGCCAGGACGTGCACGATGTCGAGCGACCCCTTCTGGAGGACGAGGACGTCGCCGTCCTTGTCCTGGGCGAGCCGCCCCTTCGTGCGCAGCTTGAGCACGTCGGCGGTGTTCGACGTCGCAAGGGGGAGCATCCGCTCCAGCGGGATCTTCCGCTCGACGACCGCCTTGCACAGCTGCTCGTAGAGGAGGCGCGGCGCACTCGCCCCCGAGTCCGAGGAGATTGTGAGCCGCGCCGGGTCGCCGCCGTGGTCCAGCCAGTACGCGACCCAGCGGTGGAGGTCCTCCTCGACCACGTCCACGTCCGCGTAGGCGCCCCCCTTCACGAGCTCGATCGCCTCGTCCATCAGCTCGGGCGAGCGCTCGACGTGGGTCGGGTAGAGCATGCAGGCCTCGACCGCCCAGTCCCCCTCGACCAGCTCGCGCAGCCGCTTGAGCCGCTGCGGGTGCTCGCCGACGTGGAAGTGCGTGACGCCGGCCTTCCCGGAGAGGAGGCCGCCGACGTGCGTGTCGAGGACGAGCTTCGCCAGCTCGGGCGGGGCGGGACAGAGGCCGCGCCTGTCGGCGATCGCCACCTCGCCGGCGCCGATCACCTCGTCGATGAACAGCATGTCCTCGCGGATCGAGCGCATGACTGTCGTCGGCGGGACGTTGTAGCCGCCAGACCACATGCACGCGCTCAGCCCCTCCTCCTTGAGCCCCTTCACGCGCGCGAGGAGGCCGGCCATCGTCTTCATCGTCGTGTCCACGCCGAGCACGCCGACGACGGTCGTGATCCCGTGGCGCACGACCTCGCTCAGGAAGATCATCGGCGTCTGCATGCCGAGGCCGTCCTCGCCGCTCCCGCCGAGCAGGTGCGAGTGCGGGTCCACGAGCCCCGGAGTGACGATGCACCCCTCGGCGTCGATCACGCGGTGCTCGATCCCGAGCCGCTCGAGGGCGCGCCGGTCCACCTCGCCGACCTTGCCGATGCGGCCGTCCACGAGCAGCACGGAGCGGCGGCCGAGGGGCTCGGGGGCGTAGACGTCGCCGTTCTCGATGAGAGTCAACACGGTAGGTCGCGACGGGCAGTGAGGAGAGTGAGGCGCGCTCGACGGGGAGCAAGCACCGTGCTCGCCGAACATGCTTGGGCGCCCACGCGTCGACGGCAATTCCGACATGCGCGTCGGCCGTACGTCACCGTACGCATGGCGGTCGCCACTTTCGGCCGCGGTCGTGACCGGTTTGATTGGTAAACATCCGATTGGGCAGATCCCCATCGCCGCCGCGGCGGCCGGGAGGTGTGATGAGTGAGCGGCAGACGTTCGACGCGTTCGCGGATGCGCTGCAGCAGCGCCGACAGCTCGTCGAGTCGAGCGCGCGCACCCTGGCGACGCGGGCGAGCGTCTCCGGCGACGCGGACGGCGGGACGGCGGCGCCGGCGCTTTGGGTAGAGGCGTCGGCGCTCGTCGAGGAGACGCTGCGCAGCCTGACGGCCGCCGAGGCGATGCTCCACGCTCAGAACGAGGCGCTGTTCGACGCGCGGCTCGAGATGGACGAGCAGGGGCGGCGCTACCAGCAGCTGTTCGAGTTCGCGCCCGCCGGCTACCTCGTCACCGACGCGGCGGGGCGGATCCGCGACATCAACCAGGCCGGGGCCGCGCTCCTCGACCGCCCGCGCAACGCGCTCGTCGGGAAGTCGCTCACCCTCTTCGTCGCCGAGCGCGAGCGCCCCGCGTTCCGTGCCGCGCTCGCCCGGCTCCTCCGCTCGCGCGACGTCGAGGAGTGGGCGATGCGGATGACGCCAGCACGGGGCGCGGAGGTCGAGGTCGCCGCGACCGTGCGCGCGGTGTGGGACGCCCGCGGCAAGGTCCAGGCGTTGTACTGGCTGCTGCGCGACGAGAGCGCCCGCCACCCCGACGACCTGCTCTGACCGGGGCGTAAAAATTACCGGGGACCCCTGGCACTTTACCGGGGGTCCGGTGTTATCGTACGAATACGTACGGGACCCCTCCCGCGCGCCCCGGCGCCCTTCCCCAAGTCCTATGGCAGCCGCCCGCTCTCGTGCCGCCCCTCGTGCCCGTCGCTCGGCGGGAGACGGCGCGGCCACCCCGCCCGACCTGACGCGCGTGCTCGACTCGATCCGCGCGATCGTCCGCACCCTCCGCCTCTCCGGCCGCGCCTCCGAGCAGGTCCTCGGCGTGAACGGCGCCCAGCTCTTCGTGCTGCAGAAGCTCGGCGAGGAGTCGGCGCAGTCGCTCGCCGAACTGGCGTCGCGCACCCACACCGACCCGAGCTCGGTGTCGGTCGTCGTCAGCCGGCTCGTCGCCCGCGGACTCGTGACGCGCGAGGCGTCGCCCGACGACGCGCGCCGCGTGACGATCTCGCTCACCGCCGCCGGCCGCGGCCTCCTGCGCCGGGCGCCGCGGGCCGCGCAGATGCAGCTCATCGACGCCGCCGCCGAGCTCCCGGCGCGGCAACTCCGCGCCCTCGCCGACGGACTCGCCGAGCTGGTCGAGCGGATGGAGCCGGCGGACGACGGCGAGGTCGAGCCCCGAGCCGGTCGCCGCGCCCGCCGTTAGGCAGTAGGCGTCAG
>Ga0307415_100000244_pt1 | contig 23531 bp, 25 predicted proteins | sample DK1Cmetagenome_FD_204524 | JGI IMG/M metagenome (GOLD analysis project Ga0307415, IMG submission 204524) | Maize rhizosphere microbial communities from greenhouse at UC Davis, California, United States - DK15-C-2 | ecosystem: Host-associated > Plants > Roots > Rhizosphere > Soil | place: USA... | reverse complement strand
TAGCGATTTCAATATGTCCTGGCGGAGACGGAGGGATTCGAACCCTCGGTACGGGAATACCCCGTACGGCGGTTTAGCAAACCGCTGGTTTCAGCCACTCACCCACGTCTCCGGAAGCGGCGCTAGGCCGCGGGCTATATAGGGCGCTCCCGCGGGCTTCAACCTTTCGCGCGGACTTCGATCCGCATGTCGAGTTGCATCTCCTCGCCGGAGCCGAGGATGCGCATTCCGAGCTCCTGCCATTCTGCTTCCGGAGCGTTGAACGCGGCGTTGGCGTGGGTCACTGGCTCGGCAACGAAAATCCCGCCGCTCTCCGGCGAATAGACTTGGAAGAAACGCGCCTGCGGCGAGGACAACTCCACTTCGAACGGCCAGCTCGGATCGTTGAGCAGAGCACAGCCGCTCCAGCCGCCCCAGCCGTTGTCGAGATCCTGCCCGCAGATCAGCCGATCGGTGAGGTCGTAGCGGCCCGTCGCGGGCACCCTCTCAACCGGCAAAACCTTCTCGTCGATGGTCCAGGCGTGGTCCACTTGCGTGATAAGCCGCGTCTGGCCGGTGCACGGGAAATAGGGGTGCTGGCCGAGCCCGCATGGCATATCCTCGTTCGAAAGATTGCGGCAGGACAGGTGCAGATCGAGCGCGTCACCGTCGAGGCGGAATACCTGTCGCGCCTCGTAGGTCCACGGCCATTCCGCGGGCTCATGGCGATAGACCAGCACGGCGGAAGCTCTGTCCGAATGATCGACGTGCCATGCGTTGAGCCAGCCGTCGCCGTGCAAGGGACTCGGGTCGCCCGCCATGTTCGGAGCGATCCTGACCGTCCGGCCCCCGAAGTCGAACGAGCCGCCGCGAATCCGGTTCACGTAAGGGACGAGCGGAAAACTTGGCGCATCGAGGACGTTTTCGAGAGGACTGTGGCCCTCGCGCAATACGGGCGTCCGGCCGTTCTGGCCGACGTGCTCCAAGCGCGAAATTGCCCCGCCAACTGAAGGACTAAGCTGGAGTTCCAGTGAATTGGACAGCAGGATCAACGGGTCGGTCGGCATGGCGAAATCTAAACCTCAGGCAACTGAAACATTCACAGGACGGCAACTTCCTTGGGGATAAACGCACAATAAAAGTTGCGCCGAGATTCAAGCGCTTGGTATTTCAACCCCGGGTTCGGGGAGAGGGTGATGGGTAGACGCGTCAAGGACTTTATCGAGATCAGCGAGTACACCTCGCTTGATCAGCTTATCAACACGCTGGCGGCGATCCGTGACAATCTTCCGGACGAGGCAGAGCCTGAGCTTCGGCTGAAGGGCGACGATGTCTTCGGCCGCCGCATGTCGATCAGCTACTTTCGCGAGCTCAGCGAAGAAGAAGCTGCCTGCGAGGCGCGCTATTCCGGGGCGGATCTGCCGGGAGCAAACGCCGAGCTCGATGCACTGGCCGGCAAGCTCAATTCGGTCGACTATGAGCGCGAAGGAAGGGTCGCCAAGAGGCGAATCGGCCGCGCCCGCTAAAGCGGAGGCGCTTCTAGTTCACCACTCTGCGAAGCTTCCGTCCTTTGTGCGGAAGATCGGGTTGCGCCAGCGATGGCGGTCCTTGTCTGCCTCGCGCACACCCGCCTCGTCGATATCCACACCGATTCCCGGTCCAACGGGCACGGGCAGATAGCCATCGACCGGTGTAAGCGCTTCCTTGTTGCTGCAGAAGTTGAGGAGGTCGTGGCCTCCGGTGTTGTAGTGGATGCCCAAGCTGATCTCCTGAATCGCATGGTTCGGAGTGCAGGCCGCGATCTGCAGACATGCCCCTAACGCAAGCGGCCCGAGCGGGCAGTGCGGCGCCACCGCGACGTCGTAAGCCTCGGCCATCGCAGCGATCTTGCGCACCTCGAGGATCCCGCCGGCATGGCTGAGGTCCGGCTGGATGATGTCGACCGCGCCAGCCGCGAAGAAGGGCTTGAAGTCCCAGCGGGTGAACAGCCGTTCGCCAAGCGCGATCGGAGTGGTGACCAAATGCGCGATCTGCGCCAGTCCTTCGGGGTTTTCCGACAGCAGCGGCTCTTCGATGAAGAGCAGCCCGAGCGGCTCGAGCGCTTTCGCCAGTTGCTTTGCCAGCGGTCGGTGGACTCGGCCGTGGAAGTCGAGCCCGACGTCCATGCCCACAGCCTGCGCTGCCTCGACGCGCTTCACCACCTCGTCGAACAGCTTCGCGGTCCCGATCCAGTCGAGCTCCGCCGTCGCGTTCATCTTGACCGCTGTGAAGCCCTGATTTCGGCGAACCTCGGCTGCTTCGGCGATCTCGTGCGGCCGGTCGCCGCCGATCCAGGCGTAGGAGCGGACTTTCTCGCGAACCTTGCCGCCGAGCATCTGCCACGCAGGCAGTCCGAACACGCGACCCTTCAGGTCCCATAACGCCTGCTCGAGGCCCGCCAGAGCCGAAAGCAGCACCGGCCCCCCGCGGTAGAAGCCGCCGCGGTAGCCGACTTGCCAGATATCCTCGATGGCGAACGGATCGGCGCCAATGAACCGGTCCTTCAGCGCCTCGAATGCGCCGTCGACTGCCTCGGCCCAGCCTTCGAGGCTCGCCTCGCCCCAGCCGACTGCCCCATCGTCGGACTCGACGCGGACGAACAGCCAGCGCGGCGGGACGGTGAAGGTCTCGATCTTGCCGATCTTCATGCCGATTCCTGCCCTTCGCCCTGTGATCCGAGGTCGATCTCTTCCTTCTGGAGGCGTTTGCGGGCCTCGGCCTCCTGTTCTCGGGCACTCGCCAGTTCGTAATGCGACGGCGGAACGACCGGCACGACCAGGCAAAGGCTCGACGCTGGAAGCACCTCGCGCCAGTCGCGAATCAGGCGCTTGTAGGCGCGTCCGACATTCCGGATGTTGCGATCGAGGTCGTAGAGACCAAGCGCATTGACGTTGCCGTTCTGCTCGCGGAGCGCCGTGTCCCAGTCGACCTGGTCGGTCAGCGAGTACCAGGTGAAGCCGACGGTCGGTATGCCGACGTTGCGCAGCCGGAGGACATTCGCCCATTCCTTCCACAACCAGTGGACCGCCTCGTCGCCCACCGGCCCTTCGACGAGGTTCGTCTCCGTGTGCATGATCGGCAGGCGATAGCGGTTGTAATATTGCCTCGTGATCTCGGTGTAGCCGAACACCTCGCCGCTCGCGGTCGTGTGCCCATTCTCGAAAACGCGGTGCTCGTTCGTCCGGTAATAATCGTTGCCGAGGATGCAGTGCTGCTTCAGCCGGTTGCTCAGGAAAAAGTGATACTCCTCCCGCGTCATCCCGCAATCGAGGAGAAATTCGTACATGTCGCTATCGACACGCCGGCCGTAGTTGAGGTCGAGGCTGAGGAAGCGGCGGGAATTGAAAAGCTCGGCCTGGTGGATGGCAGCTGGACTGTCCGCGTGGAAATATTCCGAAGATTCCGACTGAATGAAAATGGCGTCGGCGCGGTGCTTAAGGATCTCGAGCATCGCCAGCACATTGGCTTTGACGATGTGCTTGAGCGCCGTGACGAACCCCTTGTCCGTCTTCAATTGCTCGTTCCACCAGCCGTACTTCGCGGAGAACATCGCGCAGATGAACATCTCGTTGACTGGCGTGTAGAGCTGCACCCACGGAAATCGTTCCGCGAAAGCCGCGGCATATTGCGCGAACAGCTGCGGGAAGTCCGGATTCTGGAAGTTGCCGATCCAGTCCGGAACGCCGAAGTGACATAGATCGACAATCGGCGTGATGTCGCGCTTGCGAAGCTCGGCGAAGGTCAGGTCCGCGAATTCCCAGTCGTACTTGCCGGGGGCCAGGTAGGTGCGATGGATCGGCGGGCCGTAGCGCAGGTAGTTGAGGCCGATGTCCTGGACGCAGTCGAAATCCTCGCGCCACTTCTCGTAGTGTCCGCAGGCTTCCATCTGGTCGACTCGGACGCTGCCGTTCTTGATTGTCGGGATGCTGTTCTCGATCCCGGTCGCGAACATGAAATTAGCGATGATCTACTCTCCTGCGGCTCGCGCGCGATTCGCCGTTCAGCGGCGTCGGATAGCCTTACGGTAGGAAAAGAAAACCGCGGACCAATGTCGCGTTCCCGCGTTTTTTCGCTAACGGAGCGGACGCATGCGCTGGGTCGAAGGTTTCATCACTGCGGATTGGGGCACGACGAACCGGCGTGCCTACCTGATCGACGGCGATGGCCAGTGCGTCGACGAGTTCGAGGACGACAGGGGCATCATGTCGGTCCCACGTGAAGCGTTCGGCGATGCGGTCGCCGAGATTCGCGAGCGCCTCGGCGACAAGCCATTGCTGCTGGCCGGTATGGTCGGATCGAACCGCGGCTGGATCGAAGCTCCTTACGTTCAATGTCCGGCCGGCTTTGACGATATCGTGGACGCCCTGGAGTGGCCGGAACCCGGCCGGACTGCGATCGTGCCGGGCGTGTCCTTCCAAGACTCCGACCAAGCGGACGTCATGCGCGGGGAAGAGGTCCAGCTTCTGGGAGCCTTCGCGGCGGGCATTGTCGCCGACGACGCGCTGGTCTGTCACCCCGGCACTCACAATAAATGGGTCCGGCTGCAGGGCGGCCGAATCCGGCGCTTCACGACGGTGATGACGGGAGAACTGTTCAGCCTGCTCAAGGAGCACAGCATCCTGTCGGACCTACTTTCCGGGAGCGTCGAGGCCGGCGACGCGTTCGCCAGGGGCGTGCGGAGAGGATTGGAAGGCGATCGGCTTACGGCGGAATTGTTCAAGGTCCGCGCCCGCGTGCTTCTTGGCGAAGCCGAGCCGCAGGATGCCGCGTCCTACGGCAGTGGCTTGCTGATCGGTACGGATGTCCGAACCGGTTTGGGCGAGGGACAGGATACGGAGATTTGCGTCATGGGCAGTCCGAAGCTCACGGCGCTTTATGCCGAAGCGCTGCGGATCGCCGGGAGGCAGCCGCGCGAAGTGGATGGCGAGCAGGGGTTCCTCGCAGGAGCGAGGCGCCTGGTGGAGTTGATCGATGAGCGCAGTTGAGGATTTCCGTCGCTATTTCACCGAATGCCCGCTTGTGGGAATCATCCGCGGGGTCACGCCAGCGGAAGCCGAGGGGATCGCCGGCGCGCTTTACGAAGGCGGCATTCGGATCATTGAAATCCCGCTGAACTCACCGCAGCCGATGGAGAGCATCCGGATCATCGCCGAAAAATTCGGCGATCGGACGCTGGTCGGTGCCGGCACCGTCCTCGACCCCGATGATGTAACTCGGGTGAAGGACGCAGGCGGCCGGCTGATCGTCGCACCCAACACCGACATTCCCGTCATCGAGGCAACGGTCGCTGCAGGGATGGTTTCCTCACCCGGCTATTTCACGCCGAGCGAAGCATTCGATGCGATCCTTGCGGGCGCCCATACGATCAAGCTCTTCCCGGCCGAGGCCGCGTCCCCGAAAGTCGTCAGGGCGCAAAAGGCGGTGCTCCCCAAGGACGTGCCGCTCATGGTGGTCGGCGGAGTCACGCCGGAATCGATCGGGGGATGGCTCGAAGCCGGAGCCGACGGCTTCGGTCTTGGCGGAGGCCTGTACAAGCCGGGTCAGGACATCCAAACGACCTTGGATAAAACGCGCGCTTACGTCGCCGCGGTGAAGCGCTGATGCGCAGGATCAAGATCGCCATCATCGGCTTCGGAAAGATTGCCGCGGACCAGCACGTACCCTCTATCGCGGGAAACGACCGGCTCGAGTTGGTGGCAACGTCAAGTCGCTCGGGCCAGGGTGTCGAGCGGACGTTTTCCGACTGGCGGCAATTGATTCGTAAGGTCGAAGGACTCGAAGCAGTCGCGATCACGACGCCCCCCTCGGCGCGGCACGAGATCGCGAGCGCCTGCATCGACGCCGGGCTACATGTGCTGATGGAGAAGCCGCCGACAGTCACCTTGACCGAGGTCGACGACCTCACCTGCCTTGCCGAGGCCAAGGGCGTCACGCTCTACGGAACCTGGCATTCGCGGCACAATCCGGCTGTCGAGGAAGCCGCTCGGCTGCTTGCCGGAAATCGCATCGCGGAGATGCAGATCGTCTGGCACGAGGATGTTCACAAATGGCATCCCGGCCAGCGATGGATCTGGGAGCCGGGCGGCTTCGGAGTCTTCGATCCGGGCATCAACGCCTTCTCGATCCTCACCAGGATTTTCCCGGGCGCCATTTTCGTCGGCTCCTCCGATTTGAGCTTTCCCGCCAATGCGGAGACGCCGATCGCCGCGGAGATCGATTTTATCAGCGAAGTCGCCGACGGTCCGCTCCACGCGAGCTTCGACTTCCGCCGAACCGAGGGCGAGGCCTGGACGATCGACATTCGCACCGCCGAAGGGACAGCGTTGAGACTGATCGAAGGCGGCTCCCGGCTGTTCGTCGACGGCGAAGAGCGAACTGCTCGAGGCGCGGGCGAGTATCCGGATATCTACCGAGAGTTCGTCGATCTGATCGACCAGCGCCGAAGCCTCGTCGACGTTCGCCCTCTGCGCCTCGTCGCCGATTGCCTGCTCGCCGCGCGCCGCGAACAGGTCGAGGCCATTCAGCCTTAGGAACCGACGGCATTCAGCCCAGTTGTCCCCGTGCCGCGGGCGTAATGAGTCGCGCGCTGTGCCCGCGATCGGCCTTTAGGATGGTGCACGGATGACTGGGACCGCGACGGAAGAGCGGCGAACCAATGCTGAAGCCTTCGGCGGGAACCTGATTCTTTCGACGCTCTCACCCGAACAACGCTCGCTTCTGGATGAGTCAGCCGAGATTTTGCAGCTCCAGATCGGCGAGCGCATCCAGACCCGCGGCGCCGATGTGGAATGGAGCTATTTCCCTTACGGCTCTACCATGATCTCGCTCGTCGTCCGGTTGAGCGACGGACGCTCTGCTGAGGTCGCTTCAATCGGTCGTGAAGGCGCAGTCGGAGGAATTGTCAGCTGCGGCCACGCCCCGGCGTTCGGCGACGCGGTCGTCCAGATCGCCGGACCGGCATTGCGGATCTCAATGAAAGCGTTGGAGGAAGCCAAGAGTCGCTCGGGTTTCATTGCAAACATCTTCTGCCGCTACGCCGACTACCTCCTCGCGCAGGTGCAGCAGTCGGTGGCGTGCAACACTTTCCACTCCATCCAGCAACGAGCGGCACGGTGGCTGCTGACGGCGCAGGACAGGGCAGGCGATCGCATTGCGCTGACGCAGGAGGCGCTCGCCGCGCTGCTCGGCGTTCAGCGCACCACGGTGAATGCCGTCGCCAGCGCTCTGCAGGATGAAGGCCTGATCACGGTCCGCCGCGGCCGTGTGCTCGTCCTCGACCGGGAAGGCCTGAGAAAGACGTCTTGCGAGTGCTACGATGCCGTTGAACGGCATTTCGAGGATATCATCCGCAACACAGGCGAGAGTTCGGGCGGCTAGCCCAGGAAGCTCCACGGCAAGACTTGGCCCGCGTGAAACGGCGCCAGCTCCGTATCGCCCAGGCCCATCCGGTCGGGGACATCGCACTCGCTCCGTTCGAGGGTCACCGTCCCCTCGTTGAGCGCCAGCCCGTAGAAGCGCGCTCCATGCTCCGATGCAAAGCCTTCCAGCTTGTCGAGCGCGCCCTCCGCCTCGAACACCGTCGCATAGCTTTCCAGCGCGAACGGGGCGTTGAAGATGCCTGCGCAGCCACAGTGAGATTCCTTGGCGTGCCGCGCATGCGGAGCGCTGTCGGTGCCGAGGAAGAACTTGGGCGAGCCCGACGTTGCGGCCTTGCGCACCGCGAGCCGGTGCTTTTCGCGCTTCACGACGGGCAAGCAATAGGCGTGCGGCCGGAGCCCTCCCGCGAACAAAGCATTGCGGTTGAGGTGCAAGTGTTGCGGCGTGATGGTCGCGGCGACGTTCGGAATTCCGTCCCGCACGAAGTCCACCGCTTCCGTCGTCGTAATATGCTCGAGGACGATCTTCAGCTCCGGGAAGTCGCGGATCAACGGGATCAGCACTCGGTCGATGAAGACGGCCTCGCGGTCGAACACGTCGACGTCCGGATCGGTGACTTCGCCATGAATGCAAAGGACCATTCCGACCCACTGCATCTGCTCGAGGACGCGGTGGATCTTGCGGATGTCGGTGACGCCGCTAGCGCTGTTGGTCGTCGCTCCGGCCGGATAGAGCTTGGCTGCGATCCAGACGTTGTCGTTGAAGCCGCTCTCGACAACTTCCGGGCTCGACTCGTCGGTCAGGTAGCAAGTCAGAAGCGGCGTGAAGTCCCGACCGGCGGCTTCCCAAATCCGTTCTCGATAATCCGCCGCCTGGCCGATCGTGAGCACAGGGGGCATCAGGTTCGGCATCACGATCGCCCGCCCGAACTGCCGCGCCGTGAAGGGCGCAACCAGCCGCAGCATGTCGCCGTCGCGCAAATGGACGTGCCAATCGTCGGGGCGGCGGATGGTCAGCGTTTGCGAAGCCACGGGCGGCTTCCTAACTGAAGGTCATGGCCGCTACCACCCTGACCGATCGTGCAATCGTCCGCCTGTCGGGCGAAGGCGTTCGCAATTTCCTGCAGGGCCTCGTCACCAGCGATGTCACGGGAGAGCTACCGGTTTGGGCCGGACTGCTGAGCGCGCAAGGAAAGTGCCTGTTCGACTTCATCATCTGGGCCGACGGGGACGACCTGCTCCTCGATTGCGAGGAAGCGGCGGTCGACGACCTGGTCAAGCGACTTGCCATCTATCGCCTGCGACGAGCGATCCGGGTCGAGCGTGATCCCTTGCTAAGCGTGCACTGGTCCCGCGAGGGTTCCGGCAGCACCGATCCGAGATTGGCGGAACTGGGCCATCGCTGGCTCGGGGAGCCTGCCAAGCCCGCGCAGGGCTGGCTCGAACACAGGTTGCGGCTCGGCGTTTGCGAAGGCTGCGCGGAGCTGGGCGATATCCTCTGGCTCGAATGCAATGCGGCCGAGCTCAACGGCGTCAGCTTCACCAAGGGATGCTTTGTCGGCCAGGAAAACACCGCCCGGATGAACTGGCGGCAGAAGATCAACCGAAGGCTGGTGGTCGTCGAAACCGACGAACCCGGCCCACGCACCCGAAACGTCTACCACGATCTCGGTCTGTCAGTGGAGCATCGCCGCGTCGACGATCTGGAAGGCGCGATCATTCCACCGTGGATGGAAGAAGCGCTGGCGCCTCAGCAGCCGTAATCGCGCTTGAGGCGCCTGGGCCCGACGTCGCAGTACCAGACGTCCGTCGCACCGATCGCGTAATCCGCTACAAGCCAACGACCATTCCGTTTCTGCAGCACGGCATCGACTCGAAGCCCGTCCATGTTGCCAAAGTCCTGGCCGAAGATCTTCCAGCCGTCGATCGGCTTGCCACCCTTGCGCTGAGGATCGGCGATGACGAATGCCCAGTCGTCCTCGACTCGGAGCAGAGCGACCACGAACTCGACGTCCGGACCAAGCTTCTTCTGGACCGGCGGGCGGAGCGCATCGAGCACTGCCTTGCGTTGGGAGGTCGCGGGACCGGGCGCGGTCAGGGCCAGCAATGCCAGGGCTGCTACTGCGCGCATTCCCTTCCCCTCAGTCGCCCGTTTCAGCAATCTTCCTGCGACGTGCAAGGATCCGCCACAAGGCGATTGTTCCGATCATCATCCAGATGACGTTGAGCACCGCCGAGGGAAGCGCGCCGTGCCACCAGCCGTTGACGATGAAACCGGCCGCGCCGGCGACGTTCATCGCTTGATAGACAAACGACTGACCTGTCAGCTTGCCCGCGGACAGGAACAGATAAGCGAGCAGGATCAAAAGGGCGCCGGCCCAGCCGGCCACTTCGACCGAAAGCTCGGCAGCAGTCAGGCCGCCAGCCTCCTCAGCACGTAATGCAGGATTCCGCCCGACTTGAAATATTCGAGCTCGTTGTAGGTATCGATCCGGCAGCGGGCTGTGAACGTGAACTCGCGGCCGTCATCCTTGATGACCTGCACCGCCACATCCTGGCGCGGCTTGAGTTCGCCGACGCCGGTGATGGTGTACTTCTCCGTACCATCGAGGCCGATCGTATCGGCGCCCTCGCCCGGCTGGAACTGAAGCGGGAGAACGCCCATTCCGACGAGGTTGGAACGGTGGATCCGCTCGAAACTCTCGGCGATCACCGCACGAACGCCGAGGAGCACCGTCCCCTTCGCCGCCCAGTCGCGCGAGCTTCCGGTGCCATATTCCTTGCCGGCAATGACGACCAATGGCCGCTCGTCCTGCTTGTAGAGCATTGCCGCGTCGTAGATCGCCATCTGCTCGCCGCTCGGCGCGTAACGGGTGAACCCGCCCTCGACGTTGTCGAGCATCTTGTTGCGGATTCGGATGTTGGCGAACGTACCGCGCATCATCACTTCGTGGTTCCCGCGCCGCGAGCCGTAGCTGTTGAACTCACCGCGGCTGACCTGCCGCTCCAGCAGGTAGCGTCCAGCCGGGCTGTCGGGCTTGATCGCGCCCGCTGGAGAGATGTGATCGGTCGTGATGGAGTCGCCGAAGACCGCCAGCGGCCGTGCCCGGTCGATGTCGCCGGGAGAAACCGCCTCCATCGTCATGCCCGTGAAGTAGGGCGGGTTCTGGATATAGGTTGAGGTCGCCGGCCAGGCATAGGTTTCACCGCCCGACACCGGAATCTTCTGCCAACGCTCGTCGCCGCGGTAGACGTCGGCATAGCGTCGGCGAAACATGTCGGAGTGGACGTGCGCGTCGATCAGCGCGCGGATTTCCTCATTCGACGGCCAGATGTCCTTGAGGAAGACGTCCTGACCATTGCGCGACTTTCCGATTGGCTCGTGCACGAGGTCCGCGCGGACCGTCCCCTTCAGCGCATAAGCGACGACCAGCGGCGGAGAGGCGAGATAGTTGGCTCGGCAGTCCGGCGACACCCGGCCCTCGAAGTTGCGGTTGCCCGAGAGGACGCTGACGGCGACGAGGTCGTTCTCGTTGATCGCCTTGCTGATCGGCTCCGGAAGTGGCCCCGAATTGCCGATACAGGTGGTGCAGCCATAACCGACGAGGTCGAAGCCCATGGCGTCGAGATCTTCCTGCAGGCCGCTGGCCTTCAGGTAATCGGTAACGACCTGGCTTCCTGGGGCGAGGCTGGTCTTCACCCACGGCTTGGGCTCGAGACCGAATTCCCGCGCCTTACGTGCGACCAGTCCGGCTGCGACCAGGACCGACGGATTGGACGTGTTCGTGCAACTGGTAATGGCGGCAATGACGACGTCGCCGTTTCCGAGCTCGAACTGCTCGCCCTCGACGCTGACGGGCGGGTCGTTGTGCTTCTTGTAGGTCTGTTCCAGCTCTGCGTTGAACTGCTCGTCGACCTCGGTCACCAGCACGCGATCCTGCGGCCGCTTCGGACCCGCGAGCGACGGCTCGATGGTGCTCATGTCGAGCTCGAGCGTGTCGGTGAACAGCGGCTCCTGCGACGTCTCGTCATGCCAGAGCCCCTGCGCCTGGCAGTAGGCGCGGACCAGCTCGACCGTCTCCTCCGGCCGTCCGGTGAGCTTCATATATTCGATCGTTCGCTCGTCGATCGGGAAGAAGCCGCAGGTCGCGCCATATTCGGGCGCCATGTTGGCAATGGTCGCCCGATCGGCGACGCTCATCGTCGCAAGGCCGGGACCGTAGAATTCGACGAACCGCCCGACGACTCCCTTGGCGCGAAGCATCTGCGTGACGGTCAGGACCAGGTCGGTGGCGGTGATGCCTTCCTTCAACGCCCCCGACAGACGGAAGCCGACGACTTCCGGGATGAGCATCGACACCGGCTGGCCGAGCATTGCCGCCTCCGCCTCGATCCCGCCGACGCCCCAGCCCAGCACTCCAAGGCCGTTGACCATCGTCGTGTGGCTGTCAGTACCCACGAGCGTGTCCGGGAATGCGACGCTGGTCCCGTTCGCATCCTCATCCGACCAGACGCCGCGCGAGATATGCTCGAGGTTCACCTGGTGGCAGATGCCGGTACCCGGCGGCACGACCTTGAAATTGTCGAACGCCCCGCTGCCCCACTTGAGGAACTCGTAGCGTTCGCCGTTGCGTGCATATTCGAGCTCGACGTTGCGGTCGAAGGACCTGGGCGTGCCGAACTCGTCGACCATGACGCTGTGGTCGATGACGAGGTGCACCGGTACCAGCGGATTGATCTTCTGCGGATCGCCGCCGAGGGTCTTCATCGCGTCGCGCATGGCGGCGAGATCGACCACCGCCGGGACGCCCGTGAAATCCTGCATCAGCACGCGCGCCGGCCGGTACTGGATCTCGCGGGCGATGCTCCGCTCCTTCTGCCAGTCGACCATGCATTGCAGGTCCTCGCGGGTGACGGTCGTCCCGTCCTCGAACCGCAGCAGGTTTTCGAGGAGAACCTTCATGGAGAACGGCAGGCGGTCGATATTGCCGAGCTGCCCGGCGGCCTTCGGAAGCGAGTAATAAGCGTAGCTCTTGGCCCCGACAGTCAGTGTTGAACGAGTGTTGAGACTGTCCTGTCCGGCCGGGATCATCGAATTGTCGTCCTGTGAAAATTGGTTCTGGAGGGCAGCCGCTAGATGGGCAGCCCGGGCGCCCTTAGCAACCGGCGCGCCGCACTGGCAAACCCGTCCCGCCGATCAAATCCACCGCAGGCGCTTCAGGATGACGAACGGAAGCACAGCGCTCAGTGCGATCGAGACCAAGGCGATCGGATAGCCTTCGAACCACTGGAGCTCGGGCATGTGCTTGAAGTTCATGCCCCAGATCCCGGCCAGCAAGGTCGGCGGCATCAGCACCACGGCGACCCATGAAAAGACCTTCATCGCCGCGTTCTGCTCGATGCTGATGAGTCCCAGCGAGGCGTCTAGTAGGAAGGTGAAATTGTCGCCGAGATAGGAACTGTATTCGATAAGCGAGTGAACGTCGTTCGAAAGGCTCGAGATCCGGTCTCGCGCCGTGTCGCTGGCCGACTTCAGCCGCGCCGACCCTGACAGGAAGCCCAGCATCCGCGACGCGCTCACCGACGTTTCGCGAATCTTCGCCAGCAGCGTTTGCGCGCGGCCGATACGAGTGAGCAGCGCTGTCAGCCGGCCCGCCGGAATACGCCTTGCGTCCGCCTGTTTGCTGAAGATGTGGGCGGAGATCTTCTCGAACTCCGACGCCACACCTTCCAGTTCGTCCGCGAGCCGGTCGACGATGGAGTCGAGCAGGTTGTACAGCGCCGTCCCCGCATCGTGGACCAGGCTCGGATCGCGGCGCGCATGGTACTCGAAGGCGCGCAGCGGCTTTGGAGTGACGTAGCGCACCGTCACCAGGTGGTCACCGGTGAGGACGAAGCTGATCGGGTCGCTCTTGGGATGCCCGTCCTCGACCCCGTAAAGCGCGCTCATGGTCATGTAGAGTGCGCCGTTCTGCTCGTAGAGCCGGCTCGACGGCTCGATCTCGCTCATGTCCTCACGGGTCGGAACCTCGACCTTCATGCATTGCTCGACGAGCTTGTCTTCCTCGCGCGTCGGCTCTTCGAGATCGATCCAGGTGGCATCGTCGGGAATCCGCTGTCCCTTCGACGCCTCGATGATCTCGCCGTGACAGTTGGAGCCGTAGGCGCGCAGCATGGCGCGTTTGATCGCCCCGACGGCAATGCTTTGCAAGCCGCATTGCTCTGCTAAGCCTTCGGCAATGACCCGCCCGACGCGCGCGGCCGCCGCCGCTTTCCTGATGATCGCAGTTACGGTCGCACTGCTCTTGCTGATGGGCCGCCCGCCCATCTGCACCTGCGGGACCGTCGACCTCTGGGTGAACGAAGCGAACAGCTCGCGAACCAGCCAGATGCTCGCCGACTGGTACAGCTTCAGCCACATCGTCCACGGCCTGCTGTTCTACGCGGGCCTGTGGCTGATCTTCCGCAAGTGGCCGGTCGAAACGCGTTTCCTCGTCGCGCTCGCGATCGAGGCGGCATGGGAGGTCGTGGAAAACACGCCGATGATCATCAACCGCTACCGCGAGGAAACTGCCGCGCTCGGCTACACCGGGGACAGCGTTCTCAACTCCGTGTCCGACATTGCGATGATGGCGCTCGGCTTCCTTATCGCGCGCAGGCTTCCATTGTGGTGGGCGGTTGCGAGCGTGGCCGCGCTCGAGCTGATTCCTTTGTGGGTCATTCGCGACAATCTGACCCTGAACGTGTGGATGCTGCTTGCCCCGAACGACGCGCTGAAGGCGTGGCAAGCAGGCTAGTGCGTCATCGCGTTGCTGGCGACGTTTCCGATCATTGAGTCTTGGGCGATTCCGGTGCACTTAGCGCAGCGCTGCCTGCTCGTTCATCAGCGCAGCCATGGTTGCAATGACGCGTGGTGAGCGCGCCGATCGTAATCGTGCGGGAATTGGAACTCATTGGTTTGGCGGTCATTCGTGACAACCTGACCTCAAGCCTGGGAACTGCCTTCAGCGATGATTTCAAGCCGCACGATTTCGGCCCTCTTCGCCGTGTTCCTCGCCTGCCTTTATCCGGCTCCGGCTCAGGCCGGCGAAATCTTCGGCGGCCTCTACGTCCATGACATCGAATCACCGCTTACCAAGAGCGGCGTCGAGGGGGGCATCGACCTGCAGCTCGGATGGCGCGGGGAACCGCTAACCTCACTGAGGATTCAGCCGCACGCCTTCGTCTCGGTTAATTCCGCCGGAAACACCCATTACGCCGCCGTCGGCATCTCCCGGAAGTTCGGCGACCGAATCTACGTCCGCCCCGGCGTCGGTGTCGCCGTCCACACCGGCTCGGCCGGCAAACATCAGATTGTAGGCAACAACGATATCGAATTCGGATCGCGCCTGCTGTTCGAGCCCGAGCTTGCCGTCGGAATGAGGCTCAACGAGCGGATGACGATTGAGGCGAGCTGGGTCCATCTCAGCCATGCCCAGCTGTTCGCGAAGCAGAATCCCGGGATCGACAATGTCGGATTGAGGCTGAACTACAGGTTCTGACCTAAAGGCAGCGCGTGACCTGCGGCGGAGCACCGAGAGCCAGGTCGAACGGCCCAAGCACTTCGCCATCCTCCAGCGTCACCGACATCGTCATGGTCGTCTTGGTCGCGGTCCCCGAATAGGTCGCGCGCTTCGCCGTGAAGATCTGCCCGACGCGTACCGGCCCGGCCGCTCCCTCGCGATATGTTCCCGGGACGCTGAACGAACCGCCCGAAATGATCGGCTGATCGATCGATCCGGCCGCGCAGTCGAACTGCACCGAACCAAGTCCGCCCTCGAGATCAACCCCGATGTGCGGTCCGCCCCACATTCCCTTCAGAGCCATCGGGCCCTGATCGAACGCAGTGCAGCCGGTCAACGCGATCAACGGAAGTAGAGCCAGCCCCCTCATGCGACGCCCTCCTAGCTTCCGACCATATTCTCCGGCTTGACTACCCGGTCAAACACTTCCTCGTCGACCAGTCCCAGCTCGAGACCCGCTTCCTTCAGGGTCTGGCCATTCTTGTGGGCGTGTTTGGCGATGGCGGCGGCATCATCGTAGCCGATCTCCGGGGCCAGCGCCGTGACCAGCATCAAGGACCGGCTCATCAGCTCGGCAATCCGCTGCTCGTCCGGCTGTAACCCTTGGAGCGTGCGCTTGGTGAAGCTCTCCATTCCGATGCTCAGAAGATTGATCGAGCGGATGACGTTGGCGCCGATCAGCGGCTTGAACACGTTCAGTTCGAGGTGGCCCTGGAGCCCGCCGACCGTGACCGCGACATGGTTGCCCATCACCTGGGCGGCGACCATCGTCAGCATTTCCGCCTGCGTCGGGTTGACCTTGCCCGGCATGATCGAGCTTCCCGGCTCGTTCTCCGGAAGTTTCAGCTCGCCGAGGCCGGAACGCGGGCCGGAGCCCATCAACCTGATATCGTTGGCAATCTTGGTCAGCGAGACGGCGATCGTGTTGAGGATGCCCGACAGCTCGACCATCGTATCGTGCGCGGCCATCTCGGCATATTTGTTGGGCGCGCTGGTAAACGGCAACCGAGTCAGGTTGGCCACTTCCTTGGCGAACGCGACGGCGAAACCCTTGGGCGCGTTGAGCCCCGTCCCAACGGCGGTTCCGCCCTGCGCCAGCTTGTACACTCGCGGAAGAACCTGCTCGACCCGCTCGATATTGTCGGCGACCTGCTGCGCGTAGCCGGAGAATTCCTGCCCCAGCGTCAGGGGCGTTGCATCCTGCAGGTGCGTCCGGCCGATCTTGACGATGCCCTTCCAGCGGTCCGCAAGCTCGTCCAGCTTGCCGTGCATGGTCTTAAGTGACGGAAGCAGTCTCGCGACAATCGCCCGTGCCGCCGCGATGTGCATTGCCGTCGGGAAGCTGTCGTTCGACGACTGGCTGCGATTGACGTGATCGTTGGGGTGGACCGGCTCCTTGCCGCCGCGACTGCCGGTCAGCTTTTCGTTCGCCCGTCCGGCAATCACTTCATTGGCATTCATGTTCGACTGGGTGCCCGAGCCCGTTTGCCAGATGACCAGCGGAAATTGGCTGTCGAGGTCGCCGCGAGCGACCTCCGCCGCAGCCTGCTGGATCGCCTCGGCTATCTCCGGGTCGAGCAGTTCGAGACGTGCATTCACCCGAGCAGCGGCCTGCTTGATGAAGCCGAGCGCATGGACGATTTCCAGCGGCATCTGCTCGCGCGGACCGAACGGAAAATTCTCGACCGAACGCTCCGTCTGCGCTCCCCAATAAGAATCCGCCGGCACTTCGATCGGTCCGAAGCTGTCGGTCTCGGTACGGGTAGTGGTGCTTGGCATCGGTCCGCTCGCTGTGACGCGGAGGCTCCTGCTATTTCTTGCGCGTGAAGTCCACCGAGACGACGTTCGAGCCGTCTTCGCCCGGCTCGGCCTGCGGAGCATCGTTTTCGGCGGGCTCGTGCTCCTCGTGCAGCTCGTCGCCCGTGTTCGCCTGGAACTTGAGGCTGAAATCGACGGCCGGATCGACGAAGTCCGTAACCGCGTTGAACGGAACGTGCAGCGTCGAGGGAACTCCGCCGAAGGACAAACCGACGCTGAACGCGTCATCCTCGACCTTGAGATCCCAGAAGCGATGCTGAAGCACGATCGTCATCTCGTCCGGGAAGCGTTCGACGAGGTGCTTCGGGATGCTGACGCCCGGAAGCGTCGTCTTGAAAGTGATGTAGAAGTGATGGTCGCCCGGGAGCGCGCCTGTCCGCTCGACCTGCCCGAGCACTCGCCCGACCACGTCGCGCAAAGCCTCCTGCACGATCTCGTCGTACGGAATCAGGCTTTCCGGAGTCTCCTCGCTCATCGCCTCCGGTGGTAACGAGGCCTCGTTCACGGTCAAGCGGAGTCAGCAATGCCCATCGATGCGACCCAAGCTTATGACGAAAGCAATATCTTCGCCCGGATCCTTCGCGGGGAGCTTCCGTCGAAAAAGGTTTACGAGGACGATCATGTCCTCGCCTTTCACGACATCAACCCGCTCGCGCCGGTACACATCCTCGTCATTCCCAAGGGACCCTACGTCTCCTGGGACGATTTCTCCGAGAAAGCGTCGGACGCGGAAATCGCGGCATTCGTGCGTGCCTCGGGGAAGATCGCCCGGGACGAGGACCTTGTCGCGCGCGGCTATAGGGTGCTCGCAAACACCGGGCTCCGCGGTGGTCAGGAGGTGCCGCACCTTCATCTGCACATCTTCGGCGGAGCGCCGCTCGGCCCGATGCTTGCGCGCTAGTCGAAAGAGGATTGCCCTCTGAGGCGGAGCCGCTAGGTTCGCGCCAACCCACGCCATCATAGGGGAACAATACATGGCGACTGCCGCACCGCGGGGAGGTCTTCTCGGCCGCGTCAAACCTTTGGACGCGATCCTCGCGACCGCAGAGAAGAAATCACTTCATCGTACCCTCGGCTGGTTCCAGCTCACTTTGTTCGGCATTGGTTGCGTCATCGGCACCGGCATCTTCGTGCTCACCGCCGTAGGCGCGCAGAAGGCCGGGCCGGGCCTGATGCTCGCTTTCGCAATCGCCGGGGCGGTCTGCATCGTCGCTGCGCTATGCTATGCCGAGATCGCCGCCATGGTCCCGGTTGCAGGCAGCGCATACACCTACAGTTATGCGACGATGGGCGAGTTCCTTGCCTGGACCGTCGGATGGGCGCTGATCATGGAATATGCGATCGCCGCCTCGGCCGTTTCGGTCGGCTGGTCGGGCTATTTCACGGGGACGATCCTCAATCAATTCCTCGGGATACACTTGCCGCCATGGCTGAGCGCGGGGCCCTTGGCCTTCGGTGGCGCCGAGGGCGGTGTGATCAACCTGCCCGCATTGCTCATCGCCTTGTTGGTCACTGCCCTGCTCGTCGTTGGAACGAGCGAAAGCGCCAAGGTCAACGCGGTTCTCGTCGCCATCAAGGTGGCGGCGCTCACGGCCTTCATCGCGCTGACCTTCACCAGCCCCGAGTTCGACTCCGGCAAGTTCAACCCGTTCCTGCCGGCGGGCGTATTCGGCGGCTTCGGCACCGGTGTCGGAGCGGTTGGAGCCGCCGCGACGATGTTCTTTGCCTATGTCGGGTTCGACGCCGTGTCGACCGCCGCGGAGGAGACCAAGAACCCTCAGCGCAACGTACCGATCGGTCTCGTCGGATCGCTATTGTTTTGCACTGTATTCTACATTCTTGTCGCTGCCGGGGCGATCGGAACGCTGGGCGGTCAGCCGATCATGGGCGCACCGGGGATTCCGCTGGAGGCTGGTTCGCCGGAACTGGCGCGCCAGTGTGCGATGCCTCAATACGCCGATGCCTTGGTCTGCTCGAACGAGGCGCTGGCGCACGTGCTTCGGAACATCGGCTTCTCGGGCGTCGGCAACATGCTCGGCATCGCAGCCTTCCTCGCGCTGCCGTCGGTGATCCTCGTGCTGATCTTCGGCCAGACCCGCATCTTCTTCGTGATGAGCCGCGACGGGCTGCTCCCCGAAGTGCTCAGCCGGGTTCACCCGAAGTTCCGCACGCCGCATATCGTCACCATGATCACGGGCTTCGCCGTGGCGATCGCGGCGGCGTTCTTCCCGGTGGGTCAGCTAGCCGACATCTCGAACGCCGGGACGCTCTACGCCTTCATGATGGTGGCAATAGCCGTCATGGTCCTGCGCAAGACCGACCCGGGCCGCCTGCGGAGCTTCCGTGTGCCTGCCGTCGCGGTGATCGCTCCGCTGACCATTCTCGGCTGCGTCTTCCTGTTCCTAAACCTGCCCACCGCCGCGATGCTCTTCCTTCCGGGCTGGAGCGTCCTCGGGCTCTTCGTCTATTTCCTGTACAGCCGTGGCCGGAGCCATCTCGGCCGCGGAATCGTCGAGGTGCACGAACCGGAGTATGCCGACATCGAGCCGGACATTCCCGGTATCGAGGATCGCGGCCGGCCGTAACCGGCAGTTCCAAGAAACTAGGGCGGTCCTTCGGGGCCGCCCTTTTCTTATGCGAGGACCGCGCCGGCGAGCGCCTTGAGGTCGGCTTCGGGCCGCGCCCCGTAATGCCCGATGACTTCCGCCGCCGCGATGGCGCCCAGCTTCAGCGACTGCTCCAAGCCCAGCCCGCGAGCTTCGCCCGTCAGGAAACCAGCCGCGAACAGATCGCCGGCTCCGGTCGTGTCGACAACTTTTTCCACAGGCTCGGAAGGAACGTCCGCCCGCTCGGAGCCTCGGATGGCGAGCGCACCATGCTCGCTCCGGGTCACGACCAGGGTGCCGACCTTGTTGCGCACCGCTGCGACAGCCGTTTCCAGATGAGGCACCATGGCAAGCGCCTGGATCTCCGCCTCGTTGGCGAAGAGAATGTCTATCTTCCCCTCGTCGATCAGCGCATTGAACCCGTCGCGGTGACGATCGATGCAGAAAGTATCGGAAAGCGTGAAGGCGACCTTGCGGCCTGACGCACGAGCGACCTCGATCGCCCGCACCATCGCGTTGCGTGGAACTTCCGGATCCCAGAGATAGCCTTCGAGATACAGGATCGCAGCGGAGCCGATTTGGTCTTCGTCGAGGGCCGTGGGCGGGAGATTCTGGGCGGCGCCGAGGAACGTGTTCATGGTCCGATGGCCGTCGGGCGTCACCAGCACCATCGACCGCGCCGTCGGAACGCCGAAGTCGGTTGCCGGAGTCGTAAACTCGACCCCAGCCGACGTCAGGTCGTGACGGTAGAAGCCGCCTAGCTGGTCCGGAGCGACCTGGCCGATGAAGCCGGCACGGCTACCTAGCGCCGCGACTCCCGCCGCCGTGTTCGCTGCAGATCCGCCGCTGATTTCGCGCGCGGGCCCCATGTGCGAATAAAGCCGCTCCGCCTCTTCCGCGTCGATCAACCGCATCGAGCCCTTGGTCAGTCCCTCCGCGTCGAGGAAGGCATCCGTCGTGTCGGAAATCACGTCGACGATGGCATTGCCGATACACAGGACGTCGAGACGGCAGTCGGTCATTCGGGTACCCGTTCATGCTTGGAGAAAGCGCGCCTAGCCGCGTCCACGAATAGCGGCAAGCTTGCCTCTCCGCTGGAGCGACGCCATGACTGGGCGATGCGCCGCATTCTTCCGATCACCGCTTTGTTGCTTGCCGGCTGCGCCGCGCGAGTTCCGGAGACAACCGGACCCGTGCAAGCCACGCCCGCTCCGGCCAAGCGCGAGATCCACACCAACCTCTCCGGCGCGACCGCTGGTGAGTTGATGCAGCTTCTCGGACAGCCCGCGCTGCAGATCCGCGAGGGTCCGGGGCTGAAACTTCAGTTTCGCGGCCGCTCCTGCATCCTCGACACTTACCTCTACCCGCCGCAACAGGGCTCGGGACCGGAGCGCGTCACTTACATTGATGCGCGGACCTCGTCCGGTGGCTCGACCGACAAGGAGGAATGCGTCCTGTCGATGGTCCGGCGCTGAAGCCGCTCCATCGCCCACCTTGCCGCCTCGGCCACCACCGGATCGGCATCGCGCAAATGCGGCTCGACGCTTCCTGTCAGCTCCGCTGAACCGCTGTTCCCCGCCGCAACAAGGCAATTTCGGATCATCCGGTTGCGCCCGATCCGCTTGATCGGCGAGCCCGCGAACATCTCGCGGAAGGCCGCGTCATCGAGCCGCAGCAGATCGGCAAGGCTCGGCGCTGCAAGCTCGGCCCGAGGCAAGAATGCGCGGTTGGCCGCAGCCGTCTCCGCGAAGCTGTTCCAGGGACAAACTGCAAGGCAATCGTCGCACCCGTAGATGCGGTTTCCCATCGCCTCCCTGAATTCGTCGGGGATCGGCCCGTCATGCTCGATGGTGAGGTAGGAGATGCACTTGCGTGCATCGATCCGGTGCTCCGGACCGATCGCGTTCGTCGGGCAAGCCTGAAGGCAGCGCGTGCAGCTTCCGCAATGCACCCCTTCTTGGGCCGGTTCGTCAGGCTCCAGCTCGAGCTCGGTCAGGATCACGCCGAGGAACAGCCAGCTGCCATGCTCGCGGCTGACGAGATTCGTGTGCTTGCCCTGCCAGCCGATCCCCGCAGCCTGCGCCAGCGGCTTCTCCATCACAGGAGCCGTATCGACGAAGACCTTCAACTGGCTTGGCACCGCGTCCACGATAAATCGGGCAAGCGCCTTCAGCGCCTTCTTGACAGTCTTGTGATAGTCGCCGCCCTGCGCATAGACCGAGATACGCGCACGCTCCGCCTCATTCGACAGCGCAAGCGGGTCCGACGACGGCGCATAGCTCATCCCCAAAGCAATCGCCGACTTTGCCTCAGGCCATAGCGCTAGCGGCGAAATGCGATGATGCGCCCTGGTCGCCATCCAGCCCATCGTCCCGTGATGGCCGGCTTCGAGCCAGCTTCGGATTTCTGCCCCAGCGGCATCCGCAGCATCGGCACGAGCGAAACCGCATGCAACGAAACCGAGACGTGTAGCCTCCGCGCGTATTGCCTCCTTAAGGGTTTGGCTCCTATCCACGCCCGCGCCATACACCGCATCGCGCGCCTTTCTGTAGGGAATTCCAGTGCTTCGACAGGCATCGGCTCCATCCTGGTCCAGCGAATTTGCCGTCGAAGCCAAGGACTTGGTCAAGGACTTCGGAGAGAAGCGTGCCGTCGACGGGGTCAGCCTGACCGTCCCGGCCGGCACGATTTTCGGCCTGCTCGGCCCCAACGGCGCCGGCAAGACGACCGCACTCCGAATGCTTCTGGGGATTATCGACCCGTCCTCGGGAGAGCGCTGCGTCCTCGGCCACACCCGTCCGCTCGAAGCCGCGAGCAGCATCGGTTACCTGCCCGAAGAGCGCGGCCTCTATCCGTCCATGACTGCGCGCGAGGCCATCGCCTTCCTGGGAGCACTCCGTGGAATGCCCCTCTCCGCAGCACGGCGCGGTGCCGACACGCTTTTCGAAGAGAACGGCCTTTCCGACTGGGCGAAGAAGCCGATCCGGACTTTGTCGAAGGGCATGGCGCAGACGGTCCAGCTGCTCGGCACCCTGGTTCATGACCCCAGGTTGATCATTCTCGACGAGCCCTTTTCCGGCCTCGACCCGATGAACCAGGGCAAGCTCGAGCGGATCATCCGGAATCGGGCGGCCGACGGAGTGACTGTCATATTTTCGACTCACGTGATCGCCCATGCCGAGCGGCTGTGCGAGCGGATCGCGATCATCGCCGCCGGAAAGGTCGCCTTCGAAGGCCGTGTCGACGAAGCGCGCTCACGGCTGCGACAGATCGTCCGGCTTCGGACGCGCGAAAGCGAGGGCCCGTGGCGCTCAGCGCTTCCTCAGAGCGCGCGGTCCGAGAATGGCGAGTGGATTTTCGAGCTTCCGGACTCGGGGCCGGAGCCATTGCTCAAGGCGCTGATGGACGGCGGCGCCGGGATCGAGAGCCTGTCGATCGAGCGTCCCGGCCTGCACGAGGCGTTCGTGGCGATCGCGGGCGCTGCGGCGGCTGAAGCCATGGGCGATCCGGAGCTGGGTGAGTGAACCGCACCCGCGCCGCCTTCGTCATCGCTCGCCGCGATTTCACGGCGACCGTCCTCTCGAAGACGTTCTTCTTCTTTCTGCTCGGACCGCTGTTCCCGCTCCTTCTGGGCAGCGTGTTCGGCGGGATCGGCGCCCGCGTCGCTTCGCAGACGGCGCAGCCCGTCGTCGCGGTCGTCATGAACCCCCAGGAATATGCAGCGCTCGCCCAGGCACGTCACCGGCTTGCCGACGCGGCGGGCGAGGATTCGGTCGTGCGTCTCGCTTTTTATGCGAAAGAGACGGATGCGGACGCGCAGGTAAAGCGGCTGCTTCAGAGCAGTCACCCGCCGATCCGGGCCGTCCTGACGGGCTGGTTCGGCGATCCCAAGCTGATTGGCGACGTGCGGTTCGACAGCGCGGTTGAGCGTCAGCTTCAATTGATGTTGCGAAGCTCGCTCGTTCCGGAATTCCCGGCTCCCAAGATCGATGTCGTTCGAACCGCTCCGGCCGCCGGGTCGATGGCCAGGGATCGGGCGACGACTGCGCAGCTCGGCCAGATGTTCCTGTTCTTCCTGACCATCCTGCTCGCCGGAATGCTGCTGTCGCAGATGATCGAGGAGAAATCGAACAAGATCATCGAGGTGATCA
>Ga0307415_100000243_pt1 | contig 23624 bp, 21 predicted proteins | sample DK1Cmetagenome_FD_204524 | JGI IMG/M metagenome (GOLD analysis project Ga0307415, IMG submission 204524) | Maize rhizosphere microbial communities from greenhouse at UC Davis, California, United States - DK15-C-2 | ecosystem: Host-associated > Plants > Roots > Rhizosphere > Soil | place: USA... | reverse complement strand
TCAAGCAGCTGATCATGGTCGCGGGCTTCGATCGCTACTTCCAGATCGCGCCCTGCTTTCGCGACGAGGACGCGCGCGCCGATCGCTCGCCAGGCGAATTCTACCAACTCGATTTCGAGATGAGCTTCGTCACTCAGGACGATGTATTCGCTGCGATCGAGCCAGTCCTTTCGGGCGTGTTCGAGGAATTCGCTAATGGCCGCACGGTCACTCCCGCCGGCGAATATCCTCGCATTCCCTACCGGGAAGCGATGCTGAAGTACGGGAGCGACAAGCCCGACCTCCGCAACCCGTTGCTGATCACCGACGTCTCCGAGCACTTCAAGGGCTCGGGGTTCGGCCTGTTCGCCGGACTGGTCGAGAAGGGCGCCGTCGTACGCGCCGTGCCGGCGCCGGGCACAGCCGAAAAGAGCCGCAAGTTCTTCGACGACATGAACGAATGGGCGAGAAGCGAAGGCTTTGCCGGGCTCGGCTACGCAACCCGCAAGGGCGGCGAGTGGGGCGGCCCGATCGCCAAGAACCACGGCGAAGAAGGCATGAGCCGAATCGCCGAGGCGATGGGTCTCGGTCCCGACGACGGAATTTTCTTCGCTGCCGGCAAGGAAGAGGACGCGGCGAAGCTTGCGGGGGCCGCCAGGACCCGCGTGGGCGAGCAACTCGACCTGATCGAAAAGGGCGCCTTCCGCTTCTGCTGGATCGTCGATTTCCCGATGTTCGAATATAATGACGAGCAGAAGAAGATCGACTTCTCCCACAACCCGTTCTCGATGCCGCAGGGCGAACTGGAAGCGCTGGAGACGAAAGATCCGCTAGACATCCTCGCCTGGCAGTATGACATCGTCTGCAACGGCGTGGAGCTGAGCTCGGGCGCGATCCGGAACCACCGTCCGGACATCATGTACAAGGCATTCGCAATCGCCGGCTACACGCGCGACGAGGTCGATACGAATTTCGCGGGCATGATCAACGCCTTCAAGTTCGGCGCTCCGCCGCACGGAGGCTCAGCCCCGGGCATCGACCGGATCGTCATGCTGATCGCCGACGAACCGAACATCCGCGAGGTCATTCTCTTCCCGATGAACCAGAAGGCGGAGGATCTCATGATGAACGCTCCGGCCGAAGTCATGCCGAAGCAGCTCAAGGAGCTGAACATCAAGATCTTCGGCCAGCCGGGAGGAGATGCTCCTGCGAAGCCGGCTTTGGTGAAGGAAGAAAGCTAAACCGAAAGAAGGCTGGTGGACGCACTAGGGCTCGAACCTAGGACCCGCTGATTAAGAGTCAGCTGCTCTACCAACTGAGCTATGCGTCCACTGCCTTGAGGCAAACGCTCGGGCAGCCATTTGCGCCCTGAGCGGCGCGGCCGGTAGCACGGTGAAACTTGGTGCGCAACCGCCCGACTGCAGGTCCCTCAAAGCAGACTCGAGGGCGTGCGCTGTTGCCGCTCGAGCGCCATGAGGATCCCGAGGCAGATCATGATGGTCATGACCGCCGATCCGCCAAAGCTGACCAGGGGCAGGGGCACGCCGACGACGGGTGCAAGGCCCATCACCATCATCAGGTTGATCGCCACGTAGAAGAAGATCGTTGCCGACAGTCCGGCCGCCGCCAGCTGAGCAAAGCGGGTCTTCCCATTAGCTGCCACGCGCATGCCCCAGCGGATCACGAAGGCGAATGCGAGAATGAGGAGGGCTCCACCGAACAGACCCCATTCCTCCACCATGGTGGCGAAGACGAAGTCGGTGTGACCTTCCGGCAGGTAATCGAGATGGCTCTGGCTCCCGTTCAGATAGCCCTTGCCGAAGATACCGCCGGAGCCGATCGCGATCTTGGACTGGGTGATGTGATAGCCGGCCCCCAGCGGATCGCTGCCCGGATCGAGGAAGATATCGATCCGCTTGCGCTGGTAGCCGTGCAGGAACTGGTAGACGACCGGAATCGCCACCGCCAGCGCTGCCCCGGGGATCAGGAAAACCCTGAGCGGCACTCCGGCTACGAACATCACCGTGACGCCGATGAAGGAAATCATCAGCGCAGTGCCTAGGTCCGGCTGCAGGATGATCAGCCCGACGGGCACCCCGATGAGCGCGGCCGCCGGCCAGATTGCACGCCAGCTCCGGATGTCGCCCGCGGGAAGCAGTTCGTAGAATCTCGCGAGGACGAGGACGATACCGGGCTTCATGAATTCGCTCGGCTGCAGGCGGATGAAGCCGAGGTCGATCCATCGCTGCGCGCCCTTGCCGACGAAGCCGACGGCTTCGACGATGATCAACATCAGCAGCACTGCCCCATAGACCGGGAATGCGACCTGCTTGATCGTTGACTCGCTGATCCACGACATTCCGACGGCGATCGTGAGGAAACCGACGATCGTGATCGCCTGCTTCATTGCCCAGGGAGTCATCGATCCGCCGGCAGCGGAAAAGAGCGTCATGATGCCGATGGCTGCGATACCGGTGACCAGGAAGATCAGCCGCCAGGGTAGGCGGGCCAGCGGCTGCGGAATAATCGCCGAGGAGATCACGCGGACCTCCGCGACGTTGCCCTGAAGGCGGCGAGCTGTCGGGCGTTCCGTTCGGCCAGGGTGCCGCCCCACTGCTCTTCAAGCGGGGCAAGCGTGTCCAGCGCCTTCTGCTTGTCGAACAAGTAGGTCATAGAATCGCGAACGATCGGCGCGGCGGCAGACGCTCCGAAGCCGCCATGCTCGATGATGCATCCGATCGCATAGCGCGGCTTGTCCGCAGGCGCGAAAGCGACGAACAAAGCGTGGTCACGAAGCGCCCAATTTGACTGATGGCCACGTTCGCCCAGGCGGAACACCTGGGCGGTTCCAGTCTTTCCGGCCATCAGGACCCCGTCCAGCGGCAGCTTCGAAGCAACGGCGGTGCCTCTCCCGTTGACCACCGCGGTCATCGCGTTGCGAACGATCTCCAGATGCTCGCTTTCGACGCGGAGCGGTTCGATCGGCTTGCGAGCGTTCATCAGCAGGCGGGGTTGAACTAGCGTCCCGGATGCCAGCCGCGCCGGCATGACCGCAAGCTGCATTGGATTTACGAGGACGTAACCCTGGCCGATCGAGGTATTCGCGGAATCATAGCCCTGCCACTTTCGGTGATATTTTTTCTCGAGCCACTTCGGATTGGGCATCGTGCCATATCGCTGGGTCGGGATCGGCAAGTCGAACTCTTCGCCGTAACCGAGATAGCCGACCATCTCGGTCGTCTGGGCGGGATCGGTAATCAGCCCCATGGCCCAGAAATAGGTGTTGCAGCTGCGTTCGATCGCCGAATGCATGTCCATGGACCCGTGGACGGCGTCGCAGCGGAAATATCGGTTTCCGATCTGATAGCCGCCCGGGCAATGGACCCGTCGCTTGGGATCGATCCCCTGTTTGAGGAACGCCAGCGCCATGGCCGGCTTGATGGTCGATCCTGACGGATAGAGGCCCTGCGCGACCTTGTTCAGGAGCGGGATGTGGTCGTCCTCCGACAGCATCTTCCATTCGGTCCGGCCAATCCCTTCGCTGAAACTGTTCGGATCGAATGCGGGCATCGAAACGAAGGCGAGCAAGTCGCCGCTCGTCACATCCATCGCGACCAAGGCGCCCGACTGATCGCCCATGCGGCGGGCCACATATTGCTGCAGTCCCTGGTCGATCGTGACCTGTACGGTGTTGCCGCTACGGTCGGGCTTGGGGTCGAGCTCCTTGACCAGCTTGCCTCGAGCCGTGACCTCGATGCGCTGACCGCCGGGCGTGCCTCGTAGAGTTTTTTCTAATGTTTTCTCAAGACCCTGTTTGCCAATCTTCACACCAGGAATAATCAAAAGCGGGTTTTTGTCCTCGGCTTCATATTCCTTGGCATTCGCGGTGCCGACGTAGCCCAGGAGATGGGCGACCGCCGGCCCGTCCGGATAGTATCGAGAAAAGCCGCGGGTCGCCTGCACCCCGGGAAGATCAGGGATTCGCACCGTCACCGCCGCATATTGTTCGTAATCGACATTTTCCGCGATCTGCACCGGCTGGAAGCCGCGGCTCTGCTTCAGGTCCGCAAGGATCCTGTCGACGTCCTCGCTTGTGAGCTGAAGAAGCTCGACCAGAGCCTTCAGGGTCTTCTCCGGGTTTTCGATCTGCTGCGGGATGATGTCGACGCGGAAGCTCGACCGATTGATCGCGATAGGCTTGCCATTTCGGTCCACGATCCACCCGCGCCGCGGCGGTACTGGAATCAGCTGGACCCGGTTGCTCTCGGAGAGGAGCTGATAGCGCTGGTTCTCGGCAACCGACAACCAGCCGAGGCGGCCGATCAGAAGAGCGCCGACCGCAGTCTGCGCACCCGCTGTAATCATCATCCGCCGGGAAAAGGTCAGCGACTGATGAACGGACGTGAAGCGCTTGGCATTTTCCAGCTTCATCGGCCGAGCCTCCATCGGTCGATGCGCGCGACGATCCACGCCGCCACAGGGAAGGCGAGGATCGAGATCAGGAGCGGTGACAGAATCGTCAGGAACGGAACCGAAGCGCCCATGATCTGGGCAACACGCCATTCGGCGGCCTCCTGACCGAGGAGAAGCACTCCGGCAAGGATCCATTCCAGCCAGTAGCCACGCCATTGCGTTCGTCGGTCGGCGATATCGAGCGCGAGGATCGCGGCGGTCCAGACGGCCACCGACAGGCCTATCGGGCTCCCGAGGGCCAGGTCGTTGAACAGGCCGAGGGGCGCAGCCCACCATGTCGGGAATGCGTCAGACCGGAGCAATCGCCAGGCAAGCAGCATCAGGAAACCGAAATTCGGGAACCATCCATTCATCGACACGATCGGAAGAACCACCAGCAGCGACGCCAGCATTACGGAGAATGCGGGCCAGTATTGAGCCCCCGGCACGGGCCCCTGATCGATGTAGCGTTTCTGGGCAAGAGCGGCGCGGACCATCACTCGCCTCCCGGCGAAGGTGCCGCTTGGTCAGTGATCGCAGCGGGCTCGTACGGCTGCTCCACCACGGCAAAGCTGGCCGAACTCGGATCGGCCAGTGGGCGGGCGATCGCTCCATCGTCGTCTAGCCGGATCACTCGCGCGATCGGGACGAGAGGAGGATAGAGCCCTCCAGTTCCGGAGGTGATGACAATATCCCCGCGATGGAAAGGATTTCGTCCGACTTCGAGCGGTCGTAGGTCGACCGTGCCATCGCCGCGCCCCTGGCTGATCACGGGCTGGCCGGAACGAAGGATCCGTGCCGGGACGATGCTTGCCCTGTCCGAAACGAGCAGCACGCGTGAGGCAAGCGATCCTGCGTCCATCACCCTCCCGATGAGGCCGCTAGGCGACCGCACGGGCATACCAATCCGCACTCCGTCACTCGTTCCCGCGGAGAATATTGCGAAGCGGCGAGGACTGCTGAACGAAGATCCGACGACCCGACCTGAGGCGACCGTGGCTCGGCTGCGTTCGCGAAGCTGCAACGCGGCTTTCAGTTCGCGGTTCTCCTGGGAGATCGCCCTGGCCTCGATGATTCGTTGAATCATCAGGGTCCGCTCGCGCCTCAGTTGTGCGTTTTGATGCGCTGCATCCCAATAATTGCCGGCCCCGCTGAAGAGGCCCGCAACGGTGTCCGTTACCTGACGCAAGCCTCCGGTGACCGGAGCAGTCGCATCGAGCGCCGCCCCGCGTACGGCGGCATAGCTCTTGGGGGAGACGAAGGAGACGGCGAGGAGGACGAGCCCCATCAAGAGACCGGCGATGGCCGCCAGGAAGCTGAAGAAAAGGCCGTATTGTGCCTTTCGTGACCAGCCGGGGCGCGCGGTCGCCACCGGTTATGTCCTGCTAGGCCGTCTGGAGAACGCCGCGGAACTGCTCTTCCTCGAGCGCCCGTCCGGTGCCCAGGGCTACGCAGGTCAGCGGGTCCTCGGCGACCGTGACCGGGAGGCCCGTCTCGTCACGCAGGACCTCGTCGAGTCCCTGCAGGAGCGCCCCGCCGCCGGTGAGAACGATACCCTGATCGCAAATGTCGGCAGCGAGTTCGGGAGCGGTGTTCTCGAGTGCGATGCGGACGCCCTCGACGATCGTTCCGACGGGCTCCGAAAGCGCCTCGGCGATTTGGCCCTGGTTGATCGAGATTTCCTTCGGAACGCCGTTCACCAGGTCGCGGCCCTTGATGTGGACGGTCTTGCCGATGCCATCGGTCGGCGGCTTGGCGATCCCGACTTCCTTTTTGATCCGCTCAGCGGTGGCTTCACCGATCAGGAGATTGTGATTGCGGCGGACGTATGAACTGATCGCTTCATCCATCTTGTCTCCGCCGACCCGTACGGACGTGGTGTAGGCAAGGCCGCGGAGCGAGAGAACCGCCACCTCGGTCGTGCCTCCGCCGATGTCGACCACCATCGATCCGATCGGTTGGGTGACCGGCATGTCGGCGCCGATCGCGGCCGCCATTGGCTCTTCGATCAGATAGACGGCGCTTGCTCCGGCATTCGACGCGGCGTCGCGGATCGCGCGGCGCTCGACCGAGGTCGAGCCGCTGGGCACGCAGATCACGATCTCCGGGAAGCGCCAGGCGCGCATCTTGCCGCCGTGCACCTTGTGAATGAAGTGCTTGATCATCTGCTCGGCGACATCAATGTCGGCGATGACGCCGTCGCGCAGCGGACGAATGGCCTCGATCTGATCGGGCGTCTTTCCCATCATCAGCTTGGCGTCGTCGCCGACGGCCTTGACCTTCTTGACCCCGTTGATGGTTTCGATTGCGACGACGGACGGCTCGTTGAGGACGATTCCGCGGCCTCTGACGTACACGAGCGTGTTGGCGGTCCCCAGATCGATCGCCATGTCGTGCGACATCCACTTAAACCAGCGCGTCCAGAACATTCTTTCCCCGTCTCTGCCCTTGATCGGCTAGATCAGCGGAGCACTCCCCACCGCTTTACCGACGATTAAACTCATCCCATTGAATGCGAACTGAATTTTCGCGACAAATCAGCGCTTCGCCGGCTCAGTCGAAATGAGCTAGGAAGGGTTAACATGTCAATAAGAAGGCTGCCTTCCGAACTGGTGAATCGCATCGCCGCTGGGGAGGTCGTAGAACGCCCCGCGAGCGCTCTCAAGGAGCTTGTTGAGAATGCGCTGGATGCCGGGTCCGGAACGATTCGGATCCGGCTGGTCGCGGGCGGCCTCGAGCTGATCGAAGTCGCCGACGACGGCTGCGGCATGCCTCCCGAGGAGATGCATCTCGCGCTCGAGCGGCACGCGACGTCGAAGCTCCGGGACGACGGGCTCGATCGGATCACGAGCTTCGGCTTTCGCGGAGAAGCGCTGCCGTCGATCGCCAGCGTGTCCCGGCTAACCCTGGACAGCCGTGTTCGGGGCGCTGATGGATGGCGGATCGTCATCGACCATGGGAGAGCAGCAGCAGGCGAGGGACCCGCCGCTCTGCCTCCGGGAACGTGCATCCGCGTGGAGCGCTTATTTGAGAAGGTACCTGCGCGCCGCAAATTCCTACGCAGCCCTCGGTCTGAATATGCCGCTTGCCTGGACGCCGTTAAGCGCCTGGCGATGGCGCGGAGCGATGTGGCGTTCACGCTGGAGCATGACGGACGTCGAGTATTGTCCCTTCAGCCGACAACGCCGCCGTTGCGCGTCGCGGAAATCCTGAGCGCCGAGCTGGACCGAAACGGGATCGGCATCGATTGCGAGCGGAACGGCCTGGGCCTGACCGGCGTGGTCAGCCTTCCGACGTTCAACCGCGGCATGGCGGACCAGCAATATCTGTTCGTTAATGCCCGACCGGTGAAGGATCGCCTGCTCGTGGGCGCGTTGCGGGGCGCCTATCGCGATTTAATCGCGCGGGATCGTCATCCGATAGCGGCGCTTTTCCTGTCCGTGCCGCTCGCGGAGGTGGACGTGAATGTCCATCCGGCGAAAACGGAAGTCCGCTTCCGGGATCCCGCGGCGGTCCGCGGACTGATCGTCGGCGGCCTTCGCGCCGCGCTGGATGAAGCGAGCCAGCGTAGCGTCACGCGCGCACAACCGGCCGCTCCCGCACTTTGGACGACGAGTGAGGATTACGAGCAGTCTCAAGCTGTTGTGCACCCAGTTGAAGAACCGATCGCAAGCACGGCGTCGGTCGTTGCCGAAGCTCGCGCCTTGTTCGATCACGCGCCGGCAGCACGCGCCGAACCCGCATCGCAGGAGGTGCCCAGATATCCCCTCGGAGTGGCCCGCGGCCAGGTCGCGGCGACTTACATCGTTGCGGAAGCCGAGGACGGTCTCGTCATTGTCGACCAGCATGCGGCGCACGAACGTCTTGTCCTGGAGCGGATGCGGACGGCTCGGGAGGGCGGCGCAGTCCCAAGCCAGCCACTGCTCATGCCCGAGGTCGTCGAACTTGGTGAACCGGATTGCGACCGGATCGAGGCTGCGTCAGGCGAGCTGGCGGGCCTAGGCCTGGAGATCGAGAGGTTCGGACCGACGGCCATTCTCGTTCGTGCCACTCCTGCGGCTTTGGGCAAGACGGACGTCAGCGGTCTTCTGTCCGACCTTGCTGCCGAGTTGGCGGAGTTGGGCAGCGCCTTTTCCCTGCAGGAAAAGCTGGATCACGTCTCGGCAACCATCGCCTGCCACGGATCGGTGAGGGCAGGCCGAATGCTCTCGGTTGCCGAGATGAATGCGCTTCTTCGCGAAATGGAAATCACCCCGCGCTCCGGGCAATGCAATCACGGTCGGCCGACCTGGGTGAAGCTCGGCCATTCCGAAATTGAAAAGCTCTTCGGAAGACGCTGATCTCCGCCAATTCGGCGGGACATGCGGGCTTCGAACTGCTATCGTTCGGCTGCCCCGAGGAGATCGGCCATGGACGAGACCAGCACAGTCAGAGGCGATCGCGTCTATTTCGCTCAGCGCGCCGCCGAGGAACTGGAACTCGCGCTGTCGGCCGCGGACGATGACGCTGCGGAAGCTCATCGCCGGTTGCAGCGCGTCTATACCGAACGCGCGTCGGTCGGAGCGCGCGTAACCGAAGTGCCGGAAGAGATTGGCTAGCTCGCTCCGCCGAGCTTCTGCAGTTCCCTGAAAACTTGTTCGACCGCGCGCTCGCGAGCGTCTCGGCGGGCGTTTTCGAGGAGCGGGTAGCCAGATTCCGCCTCCGTCCTGAGCCGTTCCGCAAAGCGACCGCTGCGGACGTCCTTGAGTACATCCCGCATTCGCCCGCGAACATGGTTGTCCACGATCCGTGGGCCGCCGAGGACAGCCCCAAGCTCGGCCGTGTTCGAAATCGCTTCACGCATGCCGGCGATTCCGCGGGCCTCGATCAACTCGGCAATCAGTTTCAGCTCGCCGACGCACTCGAGGAAGGCCACTTCGGGCGAGATGCCAGCGTCGACGAGGGTGTCGAATCCCGCGATCAGGATCTCGGGCACCGCGCCCCAGACTACGGCGCCTTCGTTGAACAGGTCAGCTTCGCATTCCTCAGCGAAGGTCGAGGCGATGAGACCGGCCCGCGCACAGCCGATTGCCTTTCCGTAGGCGAGGGCGATCCCCCGGGCACTTCCACTCGCATCCTGCGAGACCGACCACAGGCCCACCATGCCCTTGCCCTGCTGGTAGAGCGAACGGAGTGCCGTTCCGGGCCCCTTTGGGGCGACCAGGTAAACGTCAAGGTCGGGTCGGGGAGCGATAAAGCCAAAATGGATGGCGAGGCCGTGGCTGAACCCGATGGCTGCGCCCTTGCGGATCCGCGGCTCGACTTCGTTGTAGATGCCCCCGAGAGCCTCGTCGGGTGCTAGAAACATGATGACGTCGGCCGAAGCGGCTGCCTCTTCGACCAGCGCGATCTGCAGGCCCGCTGCCTCGGCCTCGTCACCGCTGCCCGAAGCACCGCGAAGCCCGACGACGATGTCGATGCCGCTGTCCTTGAGGTTGAGGGACTGAGCGCGTCCCTGGTTGCCGTAGCCGAGCACCGCTACGCGCTTGCCTGCGAGCGGGGCCATGTCGATGTCGCCTTCGCGAAGCAGCTCCATGGGAAGTCGCTTAAGACGTCGCCTGAAGGAGCGCCAGCGCTTGCGGCAACGTTCGATCGTCGAGCGCCTCCCGGAATCGCGGCCATTCGGCTGGCGGCTGATGTGCGAACCAGGTGTACTGGCGCTTGGCATAGCGGCGGGTAGCCTGCTGGCCGGCGGCAACCGCTTCCTCCCGGGTGGCTCTACCGTTCAGCCAGCCTTCGATCTCACGAACTCCAATCCCGCGCATGACCGGCAAGTTGGGATCGAGATGCCGATCGAGCAGCGCAAGGACTTCCTCTGCGGCCCCGTTGTGAATCATCGCCGCGAACCGCTCGTCGCAGCGGCTGTACAACCACTCGCGGGGCGGGAGTAGGACGACCGGGTGAAGCCGAATATCTTCGGCGATCCCGCCTTCGCGCCGTTGCTGCCACTCCCGGAGCGTTTTCCGGGTAGAGAGGACGACTTCGAGAGCGCGAGCAATGCGCAGACTGTCCGCCGGCTTCAACCGCTCCGCAGCTTCAGCGTCGAGTGCCAGAAGATCCAGCCGATTTTCTTCCACCGAGCGCTCGCGGACCTTGCGTCGAACGTCAGGATCGATTGTGGGTACTGGCGCAATGCCCTGGAGCAGGGTGCGGATGTAGAGGCCGGTCCCACCCACGAGGATGGGCAGCCTTCCCGACGCGTGCACCTCAGCGATCGTATGTTTTGCGATTTCGGCCCAACCAGCCGCTGAGCAAGGCTGCCCCCCCTCGAGCACGCCATAGAGCCGATGCTCTGCTCGCGAGAGCTCATCAGGCCCCGGGGCTGCGCTCAGGATCGGCAGCTCGCGATAAATCTGCGCGCTGTCGGCGTTGACGATGACCCCGCCGACCTGCTTTGCAAGAGCGAGAGCCAAGGCGGACTTGCCGCTCGCCGTCGGCCCCGCGATGAGAGCGACTGGAGGTTGGGATTTCAACGACATGGCGATCGCGACGCTGATAGCAGCAGGACGGCTCGATGACAGGCTGATCGACCGAGCGCTCGGTACCCTTCGCGAAGTCGATCCGAAAGCGGCTTTCGCAAACTGGATCGACGAGGGCGACGCAGTCGACCTTCGAGTTGAGGCCGACATGAAGGCGATCCGCTGGGCGCTCGATGGTCTGCCGGAGGTCGACGTCTTCGTTCAGCCGGAGGAGCCTCGCTTCAAGCGCCTGCTCGTCGCGGACATGGATTCGACGATTGTGGGCCAGGAGTGCCTCGACGAGCTCGCCGATTTCGCCGGCCTCAAGCGCGAGATTGCGGAAATCACCGAGCGTGCCATGCAGGGCAAGCTCGATTTCAAGGCCGCTCTTCGCGAGCGAGTGGCAATGCTTTCCGGCCTCGATGAGGACGCGATCCGTCAGTGCCTGGCCGAGCGCGTGGTTCCCAATCCAGGCGCTGCGACCCTGATCAGGACGATGCGCGTCGGCGGCGCCCATTGCATCCTCGTCACCGGCGGATTCGTTTCCTTCGCCGAACCGATCGCCAAGATGCTCGGTTTCAATGCCATCCGCGCCAATAGGCTGCTCTTCGACGGAAGCCAGTTGAGCGGGTCGGTGGAGGATCCCATCGTTGACGCTCAGTCGAAGCATGATGCGCTGACCGAGGCACGCGATGAACTTGGGCTAGAGAACGTCGATGTTCTTGCGATCGGCGATGGCGCCAATGACAAGTTGATGATCCAGGAGGCAGGGCTCGGGGTCGCGTACCGGGCCAAGCCGGCTTTGGCGGAAGTGGCCGACGCTCGCCTCGAGCATCACGGGCTGGATGCGCTGCTCTGGGCGCAAGGCATCCGCAAGCGGGACTGGGTCAGCCGCTAATCAGTTGCGTCCTACGGGGAAACAGGCCTGACCGGTCTTCACCAAGGCGGAGCAGGCCGCGGCAGCCGCCGACCGGCTCGGAAAGCCGCTGACTTGCAGTCGAGTGACGTTGCCTGCGGGAACATAGACCGGTCTTTTTCCAGCCAAGGCGGCCGATGACGAGAGTTTCCTGTAAAGCTCCTCCGCGGAGCTGCGCTTGGAAAAGGCACCAAGCTGCACTGCCCAGCCACCGGCGACAGGAGCCGCCGCGACTGGTTTGACAACAGATGCCTTGGGCTTCGCTCCGGCGGTTTTCGTTCGCGTTTCCTTCGGCTCAACCTTCGCTTGCGATTTCGCCTTCTGAACGGCGATTGCGAGGCCCTTCTTGCGGTCGGCAAGCGGCATCACTTCGTTCATTTGATCGAGAGTGGCCTTGGCCGGGCCAAGTCCCTGCGCGGAAGCGCGGCTCACATAGGCGTAGCCCAATGTCCGGTCCTGCGGCACGCCGTCGCCGTTGAAGAGCGCCGTACCGTAGATGAGCATGGCGCGCGCTTCGCCTTTCTCTGCGGCTTGCTTGAGCCAGCGCGTTCCTTCGGATTGGTTGCCGCTTCCAAACAGCAGAAGCCCAAGGGTGGCTTGCGCGTCGACATGGTTCTGCAAGGCTGCTCTTTCGAGCCATGTCTTTGCCGAGCCTAGATCGATCTTTACCCCGCGGCCGAGGCGATAGGCCTGTCCGAGGTTGAATTGCGCATCGGCATCGCCGTCCTCGGCAAGCGGCCGCCAAATTGCGACTGCCTCTGCGTAGTCAACTTTTTGCCACGCATCGATCCCGGCTTTGACGCTTTGGGCCGGCACAGCCGCTGCCCACATCAACGACGCACAAAGAAAAATGGCTGGCAGCATTCGTGCCCCCATGTTGCGCGACTCCCTTCCACGTGAGCCTAACTCAACCGGCCCATCCCGCAACAGTGTCTTGAGACTGTTAACCAGATTTTAGCGCCTTGAATGTCACTCCCCACGTTGAATTGACGGGATTGGGCGAGGGGAAAAGCATGCGCGTTCTGGCTATGGCATCGCAGAAGGGCGGGTCCGGGAAGACGACTCTGTCCGGACATCTTGCGGTGCAGGCGCAGCTGTCGGGGGCAGGTCCTGTCTGCCTCATCGACATCGACCCGCAGGGCAGCCTTGCAGACTGGTGGAACGAGCGCGAAGCCGAAATGCCGGCCTTTGCCCAGACCACGGTCGCTCGCCTCGCATCCGATCTCGAAGTCCTTCGCCAGCAAGGTTTCCGCCTTGCCGTCATCGACACCCCGCCGGCGATCACCATGGCGATCCAGAGCGTCATTGCTGTTGCCGAATTGATCGTCATTCCGACCCGTCCCAGCCCACACGACCTTCGCGCAGTGGGTGCGACGGTCGATCTTTGCGACCGGGCCGGCAAGCCGCTCATCTTCGTCGTCAATGCGGCGACCCCAAAAGCCAAGATCACCTACGAGGCAGCGGTAGCACTCTCACAGCACGGCACCGTCGCTCCCGTCACGCTTCACCACCGCACGGATTTTGCGGCTTCGATGATCGACGGGCGCACCGTCATGGAAGTCGACCCGCAAGGGCGCTCGGCGGCCGAGGTCGTCGAGCTCTGGGATTACATCTCGGACCGCCTCGAAAAGAATTTCCGTCGTACCGTATTCGCCGCTCCCAACGCGTCGCCCGGCATCGGCCAAGCCAGTCCACGTCCTGTCGGCGGTTTCGGCCGCCGGGTGGCCGGCCAGTAAGGGGGCCCAAGTAAGTGAAGCCTGAACCAAAGCCTTTCGCATCCCTCTCTTCCGGCCTGCTTGCCCGCAAGGGTGCTGCCAAGCCTGCCATGAGGCCCCAGGGCTTCGGCCAGATCGGCGGTAATCTCGAGGACCTGGGCTGGAACGACATGGGTTTCGAACCGCCGAAGCCGGCGGAAGCGGCTCGTGACGAGACTCACGACGCTTTCGGTGAGCCGATCGGCGAGCATCCAGTCCTCAACGGTCATGCCGGTCTGACGCCGGTCGACTCTCCCGTGCACTCGCAGCACGCCGAGATCGAAGGGCGCCTAACGAAGGCCGAAGCGGACGAGTTTGACGACTCCGCCGAGGGTGCAGTCGACGAGACTGCCGAGATCTACGAACCGCAGGACGATCTTCCCGAGCAACCGGTTGCCAAGGCTCCGATGCTCGAGGTCGTGCAAGCTCCAACTCCCGCGCCCGCACGCCGCTTCTCGAAGCCGCGTGCGGCCCCTGGAAGCAAGGCCAAGGCAGCCTTCACGCTCCGGCTCGATCCGGAACGTCATTTGAAACTGCGCCTCGCATGCGCAGTCAGCAGCCGCTCGGCCCAGCTCCTCGTCACCGACGCGCTGGACCAGTTGCTCGCTGGAATGCCTGAACTCGACGCAATGGCTCAAAAGGCCAATCGCAAGGGGTAAGACTAATGAACTCGCTTCGTTTCGGCACCGCAGTTTCCGCCCTCGCTCTGACCACGATACTCGCCGGCTGCGCGGGTCCGTCGTTCAAGAGCGCGTCTCACGTGAATAGCGCGAAGGCGAACATGGCCTACGGGCTTCGGGCGCAGATGGCTCTTGAATCGGGCGACTTTACGTCGGCGATCGATCTTGCCGAGAAGGCAGTCGAGGCCAGTCCGAGCGATGCGACGGTTCGCGGCCTTCTGGCGAACGCTTATTTCGCGGGAGGCCGGTTCGCTTCCGCGGAAGCGGCTTACGGCGATACGCTTGCTCTCTCGCCTGCACAGCCGCAAGTCGCGCTGAAGCACGCTCTCACGCAGATCGCGCAAGGCAAGAATGCCGAAGCGCTGAGCGGCCTTGAATCGGCCCGCTACTTCCTTGACGCGGCGGATTACGGTCTCGCCGTTGCCCTTGCCGGACAGCCGGCCGAGGCCATTGCGGTTCTTGAGCCTGCGGCTCGCGCCCAAGGGGCCGACTCCCGCGTTCGCCAGAACCTGGCGCTCGCCTATGCCTTGAGCGGTGATTGGACCGCGGCGCGCACCATTGCGGCGCAGGACCTCGCACCGGACCAGGTCGATGCGCGTGTCCAGCAGTGGATGGCGCTCGCCAAGCCAGTTCGCGCGTCGGACCAGGTGGCCGCTCTTGTCGGCATCGCCCCGGCGGCAGTCGATCCGGGCCAGCCCGTTCGCATTGCTCTTAACAAGGACGCTGCGACGTACGCGGTCGCCTCGACTCCGGCCGCAGCTCCGGCGCCCGTCGCTGTCGCCGAAGCCGCTCCGGCCTTCGCGGAGCCGGTTGCGGCCCCGGCGCCTCAGCAGGTCGCGGAAGCCGCGCCTGCTCCTGATCCTGCTGTCGAGCCGCAGTCGAACAATCAGGTCATTGCTACCGCTGCCGCAATGTCTCCGGAAGCGCCAGCTGCTTTCGCGGCAATGTCGTCGAGCTTCGCTCCGGCGGCCAAGCCGGCCGTGGCTCAGAAGAAGCGCGCGTCGGCTCGTCCGGCCGCTGCAAAGGCCAGCGGGGACTCCAAAGCGGTGGTGCAGCTCGGCGCCTACAGCTCCGCGGAGCGCGTTTCCGTGGCCTGGGAGCGTCTGACGAAGAAGTATCCGGCGCTGGCGAACTACTCGCCGATGCGCGCCCGCTTCGACGGACCGAAGGGCACCGTGTGGCGCCTGTCCATCCGGGGCTTCGATAGCCAGCGCGACGCGATCCAGAAATGCCAGTCGCTTCGTGGTCGTGGCGGGAACTGCTTCGTTCGGTCGACGAACGGGGACTCGCCCGTCCAGTTCGCTTCGCGCTGATCAGTTCGCGCCGACGAATTCCAGGCAGGCCATTCGAACGGCCACGCCGGCTTCGACCTGAAGCTGGATGATCGATCGCTGCGGATCGTCCGCCACCTCGTCGGCAATCTCGACGCCGCGGTTCATCGGGCCCGGATGCATCACCAGGGCATCCGGGGCGGCCAGCGCGAGGCGCTCCGCGGTCAATCCGTAACGGCTTAGATACTCCCCCGGCGCATCGCCCAGCTCTTCATCGAGCCGTTCGCGCTGCACGCGCAGCATCATGACGACATCCGCGCCGGCAATCGCCTCGTCAACCGTGAGGGAAGGGCTGTCGTCCGGAAGGAGGGAAGGCGGCCCTCCCAGCCGTACTTCTGCCCCGAGGCGCGGCAGCAGCTTCGCGTTCGAGCGAGCGACTCGGCTGTGCTTGATGTCGCCGCAAATCGCGACCTTGAGGCCCTCGAGACCGCCAAGCCGAACACGCAAGGCGAGCGCATCCAGAAGCGCCTGGGTCGGATGCTCGTTCGTTCCATCGCCCGCGTTGATGACCGGAGCGTGCAATATGTCCGCAACAATTCCCGGAGCGCCGTTCTGACCATGCCGGATGATCAGGATGTCCGGTCGCATCGCATTCAAGGTTCGGGCGGTGTCCTCGAGCGTCTCACCTTTCTTTACGGAAGAGTGCTCGATCGGAAGAGTCACTACGTCAGCCCCAAGCCGAAGTGCGGCCGTCGCAAACGACATGAGGGTGCGCGTCGAATTCTCGTAGAACAAATTGAAGACGAGCTTGCCGGCGAGACCTGTTCGTCCGTTCGAGTTCGAGCGGTTGATATCGAACAAGGATTGACCCGCATCCAGGATCGAGGCGATTTGCGCATCGCTCAGGTCGTCGATTGCGATCAGGTCCACCCGGCGTCGCCTAATGGGGATGGTGCAGGTTGGCCAGTGCGTCGATGGCTCCCTGAAGAATATGCGCCGCGGCCAGCGCGTCGACCTTCTCCGCCCGCTTCGCCCGGCTTACGTCGGCCTCGATCATCGCGCGCTCAACCGCCTGGGTGGACCAGCGCTCATCCCACAGGAGGATTGGCAGCCCCAATGGCGCAAGATTGCGGGCAAAGGCGCGGACCGACTGAGTACGCGGACTGTCGCTGCCGTCCATGTTGAGCGGAAGACCGACAATCATCCCGACGACGCCTTCGCGTTGGATGAACGTGCGGAGCTGCTCCAAATCGGCTGTGAACTTCGTTCGGCGGATGGTCTCGGACGGTCCTGCGAAGCTCCAGCCCGTATCGCAAACCGCGAGACCGATGGTCTTGGTCCCGACGTCGAGACCGGCGAGCTTCCCGTGCGGGACGGCGTCGGCGAACTCGTTCGCGCTGGCCGTGATCAACGCGGATGCCACGCGTTCAGCCTTCGCTCTGCATCTTGACGGATCGCACCCCAGAACAAGGCGTAATCATACACGTGATAGTTGTTGCCGGGCAGCACGTAAGGACCGAGCGAGGGAGGTTTGCCGTCCAGCATCAGGAAGCCGCTCATGCAGTGTGCGCCGACGGCGCCCTTCACCAATGTCGCAGATGCAAAATCGGCTGAGGGCAACAGCGTCCCGATATTCGCGATAGCGGGCCCAGTACCGCCCTGCGTGCCGGTTATCGGATTGGTGCAAAGCATGTCGCCGCGAGTCCGCCGGACCCCGGTGGGACCCCGAGTACCTTGCCACGCATCGAGGACCAGGTCGGGATTGGCGGGCTCGGCGAAGGTCTGCCACGAAAGGACGCAGCCCGTCTCCTCGACATGCGAGCAGGCGCGCAGGCGCATTGCCGGGAGGTCAGCCGTGACGCTGATCGGCCATCCGACGACATAAGCGGCCAAGAGACGGTCCTTGATCGCCTCGCGGCGGTCGACGAGCAAGCGCGACAGGTGAAGGGAGCCCTGGCTGTGTCCGGCAAGGACCAGGGGCGCCCCGGGGTTTTCCTTCAGGAACTCGTCGAATGCCGAGATCACGTCGGAATAGGCAAGATCGAGCGCTTTGCGAGCATCCTCGCTCTTCAGGAGGAACGCGCCAAATGCGGCCTGGCGGTAACGAGGCGCCCAAACCTTTCCGGCGCTCGTCAGCGCGCTCGCCTGGCTCTGCACGAAGAGTCGCGTGCGCAAGTCGGTCTGGCTGTTACCGGTCAGCGACGCGTTCCAGCGGTCTCGCTCCAGGTAGGTCGTCGGGTGAATGTAGAAAATGGCCGCCGAGCCGCCTGGGGCAGCTGCGGCACCGTCAGGCAGCCAATCGGACGGGTTGTTTGGGATATCCGGGCGCGCGAGCCAGTTTTGTACCCTGGCATAGTCCGGTCCACTGCCTGAGGCAGCCGCTTTGAAATGGCCCTGCGGAGTGGCGCTCTTGATCAGGACCTGCTGCCCGAACTGATAGATCGCGAAGGCAACCGCGACAAAAATCAGGATGAGCCAGAAGATGATGAGGAGAAAGCGACGCGCGCACATTGGCGGCGGGGTCTATTGGGCTGTGGCGTCGGGGGCAACCTTCCCCGCTTGCCGCTCGTCAGGGGCGCGGCTATCGCCGCGCCGCATGTCAGTTTCCCCCGAACAGGTGCGCCATATCGCCAAGCTCGCGCGCATCGCCATGAGCGATGAGGAGCTCGAACGGCTGGTGCCAGAACTCAACAATATCCTTGGCTGGGTCGAGCAGCTCGAGGAGGTGAACACGGACGGTGTCGAACCGCTGACCGCGGTCGTTCCCAACCAGCTTCGCCTTCGCGAGGACAAGGTGACGGACGGCGATTGCCGCGACGACGTCCTGGCCAATGCGCCGGTCGCCGAGCATGGCTTCTTCACGGTTCCGAAGGTGATCGAATGAGCGATTTGACGTCACTTTCGATTGCAGAGCTTCGCGAGGGGTTTCGGTCTGGCGAATTCACTGCGCGAGAGGTCGCCGAGCAGTACAATGCTGCTGCCGCCGCCGCCCGATCGCTGAACGCCTATACGGTCGAGACGCCGGAGGATGCGCTGGCGTCTGCGGAGGCTGCGGACAAGGCTCGTGGTAGCGACGCGCTGGGGTCGCTCGCCGGCATTCCGCTGGGCATCAAGGATTTGTTCGCGACGCGCGGCGTCGATACGACTGCGGGAAGCAGGATCCTCAAGGATTTCAAGCCGCCCTACGAGAGCACCGTCACTGCCAACCTGCGCAAAGCCGGGGCGGGGATGCTCGGCAAGCTCAACATGGACGAGTTCGCCATGGGCTCGTCGAACGAGACCAGCGCCTACGGGCCGGTGATCTCGCCTTGGCGGCGCAAGGACGGTGGCAATGCTCCGCTCGCCCCGGGCGGTTCGTCGGGCGGATCTTCCACCGCCGTAGCGGCGGGCATTGCTCCGGGCGCAACGGGCACGGACACGGGCGGCTCCATTCGTCAGCCTGCCGCCTTCACCGGTATTTGCGGGATCAAGCCGACCTACGGCCGCTGCTCGCGCTGGGGCATCGTCTCCTTCGCCAGCTCGCTCGATCAGGCAGGTCCGATGGCCCGAACCGTCCGCGATTGCGCGATCCTGCTCGAGGCGATGGCCGGATTCGATCCGAAGGATTCGACTTCGCTCGACCTTCCGGTGCCGAATTGGGAATCAGGATTATCAAGCGATCTCAAGGGAAAGCGTGTCGGTATTCCCAAGGAATATCGGATCGACGGAGTGCCGGACGACATCAACGTCTTGTGGGATCGCGGCATCGAATTGCTGCGCGACGCGGGCGCGGACATCGTCGAGATTAGCCTTCCACACACGAAGTATGCGCTTCCGACCTATTACATCATCGCCCCCGCCGAAGCCTCGTCGAACCTCGCTCGCTATGACGGCGTCCGCTACGGCGCGCGCGCGGAAAGCGAAGGCGGTCTCGACGCTATGTATGCCGCCACCCGCGCCGAAGGTTTCGGAGCCGAAGTGAAGCGCCGAATCATGATCGGCACCTACGTGCTCTCGGCGGGCTTCTACGACGCTTATTTCACCAAGGCGCAGCGGGTTCGTTCGCTGATCAAGCGCGACTTCGAACAGGCGTTCGAGAAGTGCGACCTGATCCTGACGCCAACGGCGCCGTCGGCTGCGTTCGCGCTCGGCGACAAGAGTGCAGACCCGATCGCCATGTATCTCAATGACGTATTCGCCGTTCCTGCGAGCCTTGCCGGTCTTCCGGCGATGTCCGTTCCAGGTGGGTTGGACAGTGACGGCCTGCCGCTTGGCCTGCAGCTCATCGGCCGCGAGTTGGATGAGCAGAGTGTGCTCAACGCGGGCCTGGCGATCGAGGAACGGGCAGGCTTCGATGCGAAGCCGAAGAGGTGGTGGTAATGGCTGACGCAAGCGCACCTTTCCGCATCAGGGGCGAAACGGGCGAGTGGGAGGTCGTGGTCGGCCTCGAGGTCCACGCGCAGATCACGGCGACCGCTTCGAAGCTGTTTTCAGGCGCTGCGACGGCCTTCGGGGCCGAGCCGAACACGCAGGTTTCGCTGATCGACGCGGCGATGCCGGGCATGCTCCCGGTGCCGAACAAGGAGTGTATACGCCAGGCGGTGCGTACCGGCATGGCGCTCGAGGCGAAGATCAATCGCTGGAGCCGCTTCGACAGGAAGAACTACTTCTACGCGGACCTCCCGCAGGGTTATCAGATCAGCCAGCTCTTCCATCCGCTTGTTGGAGAGGGCGAGGTCGAGATCCTCCTCGACGAGAAGGACGAGAGCAGCGCCAAACGCGTCGGGATTGAGCGCATCCACGTGGAGCAGGATGCGGGCAAGCTGATACACGACCAGCATCCGACCATGTCCTATGTGGACCTCAATCGCGCGGGCGTCGCGCTAATGGAGATCGTGTCCCGTCCGGACATGCGTTCTCCTGCGGAAGCAGGAGCTTACCTGCGTAAGTTGAGAGCAATCCTGCGCTACGTCGGCTCATGCGACGGCAATATGGAAGAGGGCTCGATGCGCGCGGACGTGAATGTCAGCGTCAGGAAGCCCGGCGGTGAACTAGGGACACGGACCGAGACGAAGAACGTCAACTCGGTGCGCTTCGTCATGCAGGTGGTCGAGTATGAGGCCCGTCGGCAAGTCGGGGTGCTCGAGGAGGGCGGCTCGGTCGCCCAGGAAACGCGGTTGTTCGACCCCGATCGCGGGACGACCCGCACGCTCCGCTCGAAGGAGGATGCGCACGACTACCGCTACTTCCCCGACCCCGACCTTCTTCCGCTGGAGCTCGACGATTCATTCATCGATGAGTGCCGTTCGTCGCTTCCCGAGCTGCCCGACGCCAAGCGGAAGCGGTACGAAGGGCACGGCGTCACGCCTTACAATGCCAGCGTTCTGACCGCAGAAGTCGAAACCGCGCGTTGGTTCGATGGGTTGCTCGGGGCCGGTGCCCAGGCACCGCAGGCGGCGAACTGGGTCGTCGCGGAGATGTTCGGAGCGCTGAACCGGCTCGGCAAAGGCATCGAGGAATCTCCGATTTCGCCGGCGCAGGCAGCCGAATTGCTTGGCTTGGTCGCTGACGGGACGATTTCCGGCACGATTGCCAAGCAGGTGCTGGAGATCATGCTCGAGACTGGCGAAGGCGCTGCCGACATCGTCGAGAAGCACGGCCTCAGGCAGACTTCGGATACGGGAGCGATCGACGCGGAAATCGACAAAATCCTGGCCGCGAATGCCGACAAGGTGGCCGAGTACAAAAGCGGCAAGCAGCAACTGTTCGGCTTCTTCGTCGGGCAGACTATGAAAGCGATGCAGGGCAGGGCCAATCCGCAGTTGGTCAATGAAAGGCTACGGGCGAAGCTGGACTGACTGGATGACCGCGCATAGTCAGTTGCGATGCGCAAACTGATCGCCAGCTTTCTGGCCGCGGCACTTGCGTCCGCCGCCCCCGCCCAGGTCGTCCAACCGGCAAGGCCAGCCGCGACAGGAGCGCCGAAGCTCCTAGTGGTCATCTCCGTCGATCAGTTTTCCGCAGACCTGTTTGATGAGTACCGGCCATACTTCACAGGCGGCCTGGCCCGGTTGGCGGGCGGGACAGTGTTCCGCAACGGGTATCAGGCTCATGCAATCACCGAAACGTGCCTGGGGCACTCGACCATCCTGACGGGGTCGCATCCGACGCACACCGGAATTATCGGCAATACCTGGGTCGACCAGTCGATCTCGCGGTCCGACAAGACCGTCTACTGTTCCGAGGACGAGCGGGTGCCAGGTTCGTCTACGTCCGAATACACGGTCTCAGCGATACATTTGCGAGTGCCGACCCTCGGCGACTTGATGAAGCAGAGGTGGCCGCAGAGCAAAAACGTCGCTGTAGCCGGGAAGGATCGCGCCGCCGTCATGATGGGCGGTCATGTCATGGACCAGCGCTGGTACTGGAACGGGCAGAAGTTCGCGACCGATGTGGCCGGTGCAGCCGTACCGGCGACTGTTGGACGCGCGAACGCCGCTGTTGCCAGTGCCGTCGCCGTGGCCCGGCAGCCGTTGACCATGCCGCCGCTCTGCCAGCGAAAGGCGACCCCCTATGCGCTGACGCCGACCCTTACGGTGGGAGCCGGCGCGTTTGGAAGAACTGCAGGCGATACCCGCGGCTTCCGCATTTCGCCGGAATATGACGGAGCAGTCCTCGCCCTTGCCGGCGGCCTCATTCAGGAACTCCGGCTCGGCAAGAACAGCACGCCCGACCTTATTTCTGTCGGCTTGTCGGCAACCGATTACATCGGCCACGCCCTCGGGCCCGGTGGCGCCGAGATGTGCCTCCAAATGCTCTCGCTCGATCGGAGCCTCGGCGGATTCTTCCAGATGCTCGACGCTGAGGGATTGGACTATGCCGTCGTCCTGACCGCCGATCATGGCGCCATGGATATTCCGGAGCGCCTCCGCGCCAAGGGTGTCGCCGATGCACAACGGGCGAATCCGAACCTGGCGGCTGTCGCTGTCGGGAAGGCGATTGGAGCGGAGCTCAAGCTGGCGGGTCCGGTTCTGCTCGGTGATCTTGCCAATGACGTGTGGATCGACCGGAACCTCAAGCCGGCGGACCGGAAGCGCGTCGAGCGACTGGCGCTCGCGTTCTACAAGGCTCAGCCGCAGGTCGAGGCGGTGTTCACCGCGCGCCAGATCGCGCGGGTTCCAATCCCGACGGGAGCACCGGACAAGTGGTCGCTCGTCCAGCGCGTCCGGGCCTCATTCGACGCGCAGCGCTCAGGGGACATTTTCGTCGTGCTCAGGCGCAATGTTTCGCCAATTGCCGAGCCGGGAGTCGGATACGTGGCGACCCACGGGAGCCTTTGGGACTATGACCGGCGGGTGCCCATCCTGTTTTGGAGTCGCGGCGTGACTCCATCGAACAGGCCCGACCACGTCTCGACCGTGAACATGCTTCCGACGCTGGCCGCGGAAATTGGCCTGCCGCTTACGCAACGCATCGACGGGCACTGTCTGACGATTCAGGGCGTTACCTGCCCGAAGCGCTAGGTCCTTCTTTTAACTATACTTTTCCGGAAGCTTTCACCTAGCGTTCAGGATTCTCTGCCCATTGGAAAGGGGACAGCGGCGTGTATAGTTACCGTCGGGGGAGAGGTCATGCGCAAGATCGGGATAGCGCTCGCTTTGGCAACCAGCTTGGCGGTTTCCGGCTGCGTCCAGACGCGACAGTTCGCAGACGTCCAGTTCACTCCGCCGCGAGGCGACTACCGACTTCTCGTGATGCGGCCCGACGTGACGGTCAATGCGCTGACCACCGGCGGAATGGCGCAGCCGCGCGCGGACTGGACCGAGCAGGCTCGCGCCAACGTCATCCAGGCATTGCGCGCTCAGCAGGGCGGCTCCGGCGGCAAGGTGCTGGTGCTCGCCCGCCGGAACGAATTGCCGGGCATCAGCGCCGACCAAGTCGCCGACCTCGAGCGGCTCCATTACGTGGTCGGCCAGTCCATCGCGCTTCACAAATACTCCGGCGCGTCGCTGCCGACGAAGCGCGGCAAGGGCCTCGAATATACGCTTGGCGAGGACGCCGTCTCACTCGGTCGTCGCACCGGTTATGATTATGCG
>Ga0307415_100000242_pt1 | contig 23821 bp, 28 predicted proteins | sample DK1Cmetagenome_FD_204524 | JGI IMG/M metagenome (GOLD analysis project Ga0307415, IMG submission 204524) | Maize rhizosphere microbial communities from greenhouse at UC Davis, California, United States - DK15-C-2 | ecosystem: Host-associated > Plants > Roots > Rhizosphere > Soil | place: USA... | reverse complement strand
CTCGAACCCTGCGATGATCCGCAGGAGGGTCGTCTTCCCAGAGCCGGACGGGCCGAGCAGCGAGAAGAACTCGCCCTGCTCGATCTCCAGGTCGACGCCGTCCACTGCGACGACATCCCCGAAGCTCTTGCGCACTCCTTCCAGGCGGACGTCAGCCGCCGGTCGAGGCGCGTCTTCGCCGGCTTCGCTAGGTCGCTCTCGTGCCTGCGTCGACAAGCGCTTCCTCCAGGAGCTCGAGGCCTCGGTCGAGATCCTCGTCGGATACGACGAGCGGGACGAGAATTCGGATGACGTTGCCGTAGAGACCGCACGAGAGGAGGATGAGCCCACGCTCGCGGGCGGCCGCAGTCGTCGCACTCGCCAGCGCGGCGGCCGGCGCCTTCGTCCCACGGTCCTCGACCAGCTCGATCGCCAGCATCGAGCCGAGTCCCCTGACCTCGCCGACCGAGTCGACGCGCGCAGCAATCGCCTCGAGGCCCACGCGGATCCGCTCGCCGACAGCGTCGGCACGGCGCCGGAAGTCCTCGCTCGAGACCTCGTCCAAGACGGCGAGCGCCGCCGCACATGCGAGCGGGTTGCCGCCGAAGGTGCCGCCGAGGCCGCCGGCGGGAACGCTGTCCATGATCTCCGCCGGCCCCGTGACGCCCGCAAGCGGAAGGCCTCCGCCGAGCGACTTGCCGGACACGAGCAGGTCGGGCTCGACCCCGTAGTGCTCGATCGCCCAGACCGGCCCGGTGCGGCCCACTCCGGCCTGCACCTCGTCGTCCACGTAAAGGATCCCGTGCCGCTCGCAGAGCTCTTGCAACCGCGGCGGGAAGTCGAGGGGCATGTCCACGAAGCCGCCTTCCCCCTGCACCGGTTCGAGCACGACGCAGGCGACGGACTCCGGGTCGACGTCGGCCTTGAAGAGGGTCTCGAGCTCATGGATTGCGTCTTCGGTCGTCACGCCGCGATACGGATACGGCGCGGGCGCGCGGTAGACCTCCGGCGCGAACGGCCCGAACCCGCGCTTGTAGGGGACGACCTTGCTCGTCATCGTCATGGTCAGAAGCGTGCGGCCGTGGAAGGCTCGGTCGAAGACGACGACCGCGGGGCGACCGGTCGCCGCGCGCGCGATCTTGACAGCGTTCTCGACGGCCTCGGCACCCGAGTTCAGGAGGATGGTCTTCGGCTGCTCGCCGCGACACGGCGAGAGCTCCGCGAGCCGGCGGCAGACCTCAACGTACGGCTCGTACATCCCGACCATAAAGCACTGGTGCAAATAGCGGTCGGCCTGCTCGTGAATCGCTGAGACCACCGCGGGCAGGCCGTGGCCGGTGTTCTGGCAGCCGAGCCCGCCGGCGAAGTCGATGTAAGTCTTGCCGTCGGCGTCCTCGATCCGCGCGCCCTCGGCCCGGGCGACGACGAGCGGCGGAGTGGACACGCCCGCGGCGACGTAGCGCTGCCGCGCGTCCAGGACCTTCTCGGTCGCGTTCCGCTCTTGCAGCGACATTCGCGGAGTTTACAACTGCTGGAAATCCCTTTCTTCGGCCCCCGTGGCGGAAACGGCGCGGTTATGCTCGCCGCCGTGTCGGCGAGCAGCGTCGCCATCTTCCTCTCCCTCGTGGCCGGTGTGGCCGGTTCGGTTCAGGTTGCCGTCAGCGGAGCATTCGGCAAGCGAATCGGCGTGCTCGAGGCAACCGCCTTCGGCTCGCTCGGGGCAGCCCTCATCGTCTGCTCCATCGTGCTCGTCACGCGACAGGGCTTCGGCGGCGTCGTGGCCGGATTCAGGGAGCCTGCATGGCTCTGGCTCAACGGCGTCATGGGCGCAGTCGTGATCCTCACGATCACGTTCACGGCGCCGCGGATAGGCACCTTCGCAACGATCGGCCTTCTCATCGCAGGGCAGCTCGCGATGGGCGTCCTGATCGATTACCTCGGGCTCTTCGGCCTCGACAAGATCCCGCTCTCGGCGGCACGGCTCGTCGGCCTCCTGCTCCTCGCGTGCGGAGCGGTGCTCGTCCTGAAGCGCTAGGCGGGGAGCTCGAGGAGGGGCGCGAGCGCATCCCACCGCGCGATCTCGCAGCCGTTGGAGCGGTTGAGGACCGCGTGGACGCCTTCCCCTTCGATCAGTACCACCTGGTCGCCACCGTAGATCTGGGTGCACGCCATGTCCCCGGGAACCGGGTGGAGCGCCTCCGGGTGGGCGTCGAGGCCAGCGCAGGCCCTGGCCGGATCGGGGTGCGTGCCGCCGTCGGGATCGCAGGTCAGCGTCGCCGTGCGGCTCTCGCCGTCCTTGCCCTCGGGCCAGTACGTGATCTCGAGGTCATAGCGCGGCTGGGGCGGGGGCTCGGCCGCGTCGCCGCCGCCCGTGCTCGAGCCGCAGCCCGCCGCCACGAGCAAGCAGAGCAGAAGGCCGGCGCGTGCTAGAGGCCCCACGGGTTCACGGGCTTCGCGCCCGTCCAGGCGAGGACGCTCTTCGTCTCCAGGTACATCTCCAGGGTCTCGAGTGCGTTCTCGCGCCCGAAGCCCGACTGCTTGTACCCGCCGAAGGGAAGGCCCGGGAACGCGGTGTTCGGGCAGTTGATCCCGATCGTGCCCGCCTTGATCTGGCGCGCGAGCCGGTGGCCGCGGGCGGGATCGCCCGTCCAGACCGTCGCCACAAGCCCGTACTGGACGTCGTTCGCGAGCCTGACCGCCTCGGCCTCGTCCTCGAACGGAATGACCGTGACGACGGGCCCGAAGATCTCCTCCTGCGCGACGCTCATCGTGTTGTCGACCTTCGCGAGCACCGTCGCGGGGTAGAACGCGCCTTGACCGTCGAGCGGATGGCCGCCGGTGACCACCTCGACGCCCTCCTCGCGTCCGGCCTCCACGAAGCCGTGCACCTTGTCGCGGTGCGTCTGCGAGATGAGGGAGCCCATCTGCGTCTCCTCGTCGAGCGGGTCGCCCGTCGTCATCCGCCCGGCTGTCTCGGCGAAGCGACTGACGACCTCGTCGTAGAGCGTCTTCTCGACGAAGACGCGCGAGCGCGCGTCGCAGCTCTGGCCGGCCGCGTAGTAGACCGCGTAGACCGAGCTCGGGATCGCCGCGTCGAGGTCGGCGTCCGCGAAGAAGAGGTTCGGGCTCTTCCCGCCGAGCTCGAGCGACACGCGCTTCACCGGCTCCGCGCAGAGCCGCATGATCTCCGAGCCCGTCCTCGTCGAGCCCGTGAAGGCAACCTTGTCGATACCCGGATGCGTAACGAGGTGCGAGCCCGTTGTCGGGCCGTCTCCGGGAACGACGTTGATCACGCCAGGCGGGATGCCGACCTCCACGGCGAGCTCGGCAAGGCGAAGCGCCGTGAGCGGCGTGGCGGGGTCCGGCTTGAGGACGACCGTGCAGCCGGCGGCCAGGGCCGGCGCCAGCTTCCACGAGGTCATCATGAACGGGTAGTTCCAGGGGACGATCTGGGCGACGACGCCGACGGGCTCTTTCAGGGTGTAGGTGAGGACGGATCCGCCCATAGGCACCGCGCGGCCCGCGATCGTCGCGATCGCCGACGCGTACCAGCGGAAGTACTCGGCCGAGACGGCGACCTCTCCTTTCACGGAGGTCACGGCCTTGCCGACGTTGCGTGTCTCGAGCTCGGTCAGCTCCTTGCGGTTGGCGACGATGGCGTCGGCGAGTGCGTGGATTAGGCGGGAGCGCTCGTTCGGTGGCGTCTTCGCCCACGGGCCTTCGAGAGCGGCCCGGGCCGCCTCGACTGCGCGGTCGACGTCGGTAGGCGATGCCATCGCGGCTCGGCCGAGCGCCACTCCGGTCGCGGGCTCCTGCAGGTCGCGGGTCTCGTCCGCCTCGACGGTCTCTCCCCCGATGAAGAGCCCGTAGTCCTTGGTCGCGATCGCCATCAGTTCCCTCCGTCTCGTTCGAAGATGGCCGCCTGTCCCTGGCCGACGCCGACGCAGAGCGTAGCCAGCCCGTAGCGTCCCTCGCGGCGTCGCAGCTCGTGCAGCAGGCTGACGACGAGGCGCGCGCCGCTCATGCCCAGTGGATGGCCGAGCGCGATCGCACCGCCGTTCACGTTCACGCGCTCGGGGTCGAGCCCGAGCTCACGGATCACCTGCAGGCTCTGAGAGGCGAAGGCCTCGTTCAGCTCGACGACGTCGAGGTCGGCGGCCCCGATGCCCGCTCGGGCCAGAAGCTTCTGCACCGCGGGGACCGGGGCGACCCCCATATAGCGCGGATCCACTCCTGCGACGGCGCTCGCGACGAAGCGGCCGAGCGGCTCGGCACCGAGCGCACGTGCTTTCTCCTCGCTCGCAAGGACGAGCGCGGCGGCCCCGTCGTTGATCCCGCTCGCGTTCCCCGCAGTGATCGTCCCGCCTTCCCGAAAGGCCGGCTTGAGCGTCCCGAGCTTTTCGAGGCTTGTGTCCGGCCTGGGATGCTCATCGCGGTCGACCTCGCCGACCGGCACGAGCTCGTCGGCAAAGCGGCCAGCCTCCTGGGCGGCCGCCCAGCGGCGGTGGCTCTGAAGAGCGAAGGCGTCCTGGTCCTCACGCGTCACCCCGTAGCGCTCGGCCACATTCTCGCCGGTCTCGCCCATCGACTCGAGCGGAAACATCTCCTCCATGCGTGGATTCGGAAAGCGCCAGCCGAGCGTCGTGTCCCAGGTCGTGCCGTCCCCGTACTCCGGCTTCGCCGTGACGAGCGGCGCGCGCGACATGGACTCGACGCCCCCGGCGACGAAGAGCTCGCCGTCGCGCGCACGAATGGCATGAGCCGCGCCGACGACCGCCGAGAGCCCCGACGCGCAGAGGCGGTTCAGGGTGACGCCGGCGACGCTTTGTGGGAGCCCCGCGAGAAGGGCGCCCATGCGCGCGACGTTACGGTTGTCCTCGCCGGCCTGGTTGGCGGCGCCAAGGTAGACGTCCTCTATCTGCTCGGGCGGGACACCGGCGCGCGCGACGGCCTCCTTGATGACCAGAGCGGCGAGGTCGTCCGGACGAACGTCCGAAAGCGCGCCTCCGTAGCGCCCGATGGGCGTTCGGACCGCGGACAGGATGACCGCCTCAGCCACGAGGCCAGCTTACCGGCGGGTTAGCTCACAAAATCGACGCGGACCGGCTGCTCGAACGCGCCAATCTGCTCGCCGCGACGGAGGAGCTCGCCGACGGCCTCCCGGCCCTCGTCGCCGTAGTCCTCTGTGAGGCGATTCACGTACATGCCGACGAAGCGGTCGGCCAGGCGACGGTCGAGCCCGCGTCCGTATTGAAGGGCATAGGAGAGCGCCTCCTCGCGCGACTCCAGGCCGGCCGCGATCGACGCGCGGAGCACCTCGGAGAGGTCGTGCAGCATGTCGTCGCCGAGATCGCGGCGCGCGACGTTGATTCCGAGCGGAAGCGGCAATCCGGTCTCCAGAAGCCACCACTCGCCGAGGTCGACCACGTTGTGGAGCCCGTGCGACTCGTACGTCAGCTGGCCCTCGTGGATGAGAAGGCCGGCCTGGGAGCGTCCCGCCTTGACCTCGTCCATGATCTCGTCGAACGGCACCTCGCGGAAGCGGTAGTCGCCGCCGAGGAACATGCGCAGGACGAGGAAGGCCGTCGTCATCCGGCCGGGCACGGCGATCTCGATCTCCTTGAGGTCGTCCCGAGTCATCGGCTCCGTCGAGACGACGATCGGCCCATAGCCCGAGCCCATGCTCGCGCCGTGCGGGAGGATGGCGTAGCGGTCCTGCACGAACGGATACGCGTGCAGAGAGATCGCGGACACCTCGAGACGGCCCTCGAGGGCCCACTCGTTCAGGGTCTGGATGTCCTCGAGGACATGCTCGAACGAGAAGTCGCCGGTATCGACGACGCCCGCGTTGAGCCCCCAGAACATGAACGCGTCGTCCGGGTCCGGACTATGCCCCAGTCGGATGAGCAAGGGAGCGAGGGTAACAACGTGGCCGTCCCCGTGTGCCGGGTGCCGTCAGCCCGAACGCTTGACCAAGCGGCCCGCGAAGGACAGGAGCCAGAGACCGCCGGCAGCCACCGCGGCGAGCGCGTTCGTCTGCACGCACGTCCGGCACGCATTGCAGCATGTTGCCGCCATGGGAGCCTGCTCCGCATAACGGTTCGCGAGCGGCAGAGCCTTGGTCGTGACCCGTTCGAGCATGGTCTCAGTGTACTCGCCTAAAATTGAGACGTGCCTAAACCTGAGCTCTCGGTCGCGATCCAGGACTACCTGAAGGAGATCTACAAGCTGCAGTCGTCCGGGCAGCGCGCGACCACAACCGCGATCGCCAAGGAGATGGGCGTCGCCCCGTCCTCGGTTACGTCGATGGTCAAGAAGCTCGCGGTGCTCGGGCTCGCCAACCACGCGCCTTACCGCGGAGTCGAGCTCTCGGACGCAGGCACGAAGATCGCCCTCGAGGTCATCCGCCACCACCGCCTGATCGAGCAATATCTCGCGGAAACGCTCGGCGTCCCGATCGATGAGGTGCACGACGAAGCCGACCGGCTCGAGCACGTCATCTCGGAGGAGCTCGAGGCGCGGATCGACAAGCAGCTCGGCTATCCCACACACGACCCGCATGGCGACCCCATCCCGGACGCGCGCCTCAACGTCGCGTTGCAGGACCTGCGCTCGCTCGACGTCCTCGAGCCGGGCGAAGAAGCAACCGTGCGCCGCGTGCCGGACGGCGACGCTGATCTACTGCGCTACCTCGCCGGACTCACGCTCGTCCCCGGCCAGCGCGTGACGATGCGGAGGTCGGAGCCTTTCGGCGGCCCGCTCACCGTCGAAGTGGAGGGCAATGAGCAGGCCATCTCGCGCGAGCTCGCCGAGCGCATCGGCGTCTCCTAGACCGTCAGGGGGAGTGGCCGAAGAACCAGCGTTCGAGGGGTTTTAGAAGCTCCTCTTCGCTGAAGCGCGTCACGCGCTCCTCCACGCCGTCCTCCGCCGAGACCTCAAGGTCGTCCGACAGCGCGTTGTTCGCCGCCTCGAGCGCGTCGCCGAGCTCGTAGCCCTCGAAGATGTAGTCGTCCGGCCGGGCGGCCGGAATCGAGCGGTTCTTCGGGTCGATCGCGCGCCCGACCGCCCAGAGGGCTCCCTGGCGGCGCTCGATCCAGATCACGATCTCCTCGCGGGTACCGTCCTCCCCGACTCCATGGAAGACCCGTTCGGCGAACCGCGTGCCCGCTGGCTCGGACGGCACAGACGCCAGGATACAATCGTCCCGTGTCCGAGACCGAGGGGCAGGAACCGAAGAAGAAGCCAGGGTTCTTCTCGCGCATCTTCGGCGGCGGAGACGACTCCGACCAGCACAAGTCGCTGACGAAGATGGATTCCCTCGCGGCGTACGTCATCCGCGAGCACCGCTCCGGCCGCCCGCTCGAGGAGATCCTGGAAGATCCCTATCTGAAGAACCGCGCGACCGACGAGCAGCGCCTCCGCCTGCTCGACCGGCCCGACGTCATCCGCGCCGTCGGCGAAGACGTCGCCAACATGACGGCCGAGCATGTCCGCGAGAGCTAAAGCTCGGTCCCGACTCCCCGCTCGCCCGCCCGTTCGAGGACGAGAGCGCCAACGGCGAGATCTTCGGCCGCGATGCCGAGGCTTTTGAAGAGCACGATGTCCTCGTCGTGGGCGCGGCCCTGCACCTCGCCGCCGACGACCTCGGAAAGCTCGTGCACCTCCAGCCAGTCGAGCACCCCGCGCTCGACCGGCTCGACGAGATCGCCGGCCTCGATCTTCGACTGCTCCTTCGAGTCGCAGCAGACGAAGGCGGCCCGCTCGACGACGGCGTTGTCGAGCTCGCGCGACTGGATGCGGTTCGCGCCCACGGCACAGACAAGCGCACCCGGCTTTAGCCACTCTCCGCGGAGGACCGGGTCCTTCGAGCTCGTGATCGTCACGACGACGTCCATCTCGGCCGCGTCCTTGTTGTACTCGCCGGCCTCGGCGTCGAACCGCTCGCAGAAGCGGGCAAGCGCCTCCTCGTTGCGGGAATAGGCAACCACGCGCTCGAGGTCCGGCAGGGCGGCACGCATGGACAGCACCTGGCTCTCGGCCTGCCACCCCGTCCCGATGACGCCGAGTGATTTCGCGTCCGGCTTGGCGAGGTGCCGCGCAGCAACGGCGCTCGCAGCGCCGGTCCGGAGCTGGCCTAGCTTGTCCCCCTCGATGATCGCCAACACCTCCGCGCGATCCACCGCGAACAGGACGACGACGAAGCGGACGCCGTCCTCGGAAGCGCCGTACGTCTTCAGGCCGGCGACACCGAGGTCGAGGTCGGAGGCGGCCATGACGTTCATCACACCGGGGTTGAGCCCGAGCCGAAACCGGGGCCGTAGCTCGACGCGGCCGGCTGCCATTCGGCGGAAGCAGCCCTCCACCGCCTCCACCGCCTCCTCGGGCGAAAGCAGCTCGGCGACCTCGGATTCACGGAGATAGAGGGGCATCGGGCGCAGTAGTCTAGGCCGCGTGGAGCCCGTGCGGATACCGCTTTCGAGCCTCGACGCAGACGGCCGCGCGCTCGTCGAGGTCGAAGGCACCGAGGTCGCCGTCTTCGTCGTCGACGGCCGGGGTCACGCATTCGCCAACGCGTGTCCGCACGAGGGCAACCCCCTGCAGGAGGGCGAGATCCTCGGCGACACGCTCATCTGCGCCTTCCACGGCTGGAAGTTCGACCTGGACACCGGCGCCTGCCTCCACGGCGACGAGCCAGCCCGAATGTTCCGCGTCGAGATCCAGGGCAACGAGGTCGTGGTCACAGCCTGACGCGCGACCACGGGATGCCCGGGTCGGAGTACGCGTCCGGATGAAGGAGGTAGGCGAGCAGTTCGACGCCGTCGACAAGACGCGGCCCCGGGCGGGAGAAGTAGCCGTTCGCGTCCACGGCGAACACGCGGCTCTCCTGGCGCGCTGCGGTGCCGAGGAGGTGCGCGCTGAGGTCGAGCGTCACCACCTCGCTGAGCGTCCTGTCGAGGTCGAAGCCGCACGGTGCGAGGACGACGGTGTCGGGTTCGAGCCCGGCGACATCCGTCCAGCGCATGCGAAAGGACGGCTCGCCGGCTATCCCGGCGATCTCCATGCCGCCCGCGGCCGAGACCATGTCAGGGACCCAGTGGCCGGCGGCATACGGCGGCTCCAGCCACTCCGACACGTAGACGCGGGGGTAGGTCTCCTTCTCGGCGAGTGCCGCGCGCACCCGCTCCAGGCGTGAACGCATGCCGTTGGTCAGCTCGTCGGCCGCCGCCTCGGCATCGAGCCTCCACCCGAGCGCAGTGATGTGACCGAGCACGCCGTCGAGCGTCGCCGGCGAGTAGTCGATCACGTCGACGTCGAGCCGGCGCACCTCGCCGGCCGACACAGCGCAGACATCGCAGAGCTCCTGCGCGACGACAACGTCCGCCTGGATCTCCTCCCACACCGCCTCGTCGACCGCGTAGAGCGCCTTCCCTTCGCGTGCGGCCTCGGCCACCGCGGCGTCGATCTCGGCGCTCGAGAGGTCGCCGCTCTGAAGATGGGAGGCCGTGACCCGGGGGCGCGACTCCGCCTCGTGCGGCCAGTCGCATTCGTGGGTGACCCCGACCACGCTTTCTCCCAAGCCAAGCGCAAAAAGCACTTCCGTCGCGCCCGGGACGAGGGAGCAAATGCGCACCCAACCACACTAGCGACCGCGGCTTAGCCCCACCCTGGCCAACGCGGTCAGCCTCACTGCAAGACGCAGGGTGCCTCCTGCAACTGCGGCCGCCTGATCCGTCAAACTGAGTCCACGTCACGGGCGACCCAGCGGGCCGCCCGTCGCTCAATCCAATGCGATCGGACTCCAACTCCTTCACGACTTCCTGGCTGGCGGCGCGCCTCGGCGCCGACCCCGCCCGGATCGAAGCTCGCCGCCGCGCCGGCGAGCTCTTCGGCGTCCCCAGGGACGGGGGCCTCGAGCACGTCTATCCCGCCTGGCAGTTCGGCCCGGACGGCGAGCCCCTTCCGGCCGTCGAGCACCTCCTCTCGGCTGCCCGCGAAGCCGGGATGGACAACTCCGCACTCAACGCGTTCCTCGACCGCCGTGCCGGGGTCGGCGGCCCGCGGATGTGGGAGTTCGTCCGCGAGGGCCGCGTGGATTATGTGATCGCGTCGCTCGGCTCGGCCGCCTGACGAGCGCGGCTACACTGATCGCCTAGCCCCGCGCCCGTAGCTCAGGGGATAGAGCGCTGCCCTGCGGAGGCAGAGGTCGCATGTTCGAATCATGCCGGGCGCATTTTCGCCTGCGAGCCGCCGATGACGAGGAGCCCGTCCTCCGGCACCTCGGTGCGCACGTAGCCGAGCGCCCGGCCCGCGGCGGCGCTCGTCACGCGGCCGACCACCTTGTCGTTCCAGACGATCTCGTCGCCGACCTTCGCCGCCGGGACCTCGAGGATGCGCAGGCGCCGGTTCACGTGCCCGCGGTGCCGTAGCCGCGCGATTGGCTCCTGGCCGGGGAAGCAGCCCTTCGTGAACGAGATGTGGGTCTCGTCGAGGCCCGCTTCGGCAGGGAGGACCGTCTCGTCGAGCTCCTTGCCCCAGGCGGGCGTTCCGGCGTCGATCCGCAGGCGCTCGAGCTCCATCGGGTCCGCGCCATCGGCCGCGCGGTCACGCCAGGCCTCCCATGCTTCGACGCCGAAGTCGGGGATCGCGACCGCAGGCCCCTCGGGCTCGCTGCCGACCTGGACCAAGCCGACCCAGGGGCGCGTTTCGATCTCGCACTTGGAGGCGAAGCGGGAAGCCAGGAGCGAGTCCGCGACCGGGCCCGCGAGGTCGGACGAGTCGGTGACAAGCAGGAACCCGTCTTCGGCGGTTCTGACCGCTCGGACCGGGGCGATGATACGCCCCTTCGCAGTCAAGAGAAGCGCGTGCCTCGAGGCGCCGTGCCCGAGCGTTGCGATCTCGTTCGAGAGCATTCGCTCGAGGAAGTCCTCGGCGTCCGGACCCGACACCTCGACATAGCCTCTGTCCACGCGAAAAGCTTTGCCGTTCGGCGCAGCTGAGCTCATCGGATTCAGTGTACGGACCCTGCTCGGTTTCTTAATCGGTTGCCGCCGCAAAAAAGACCGCGCGAGGCGTATATAGTCGTCGCGCTTCAGAGTCCGCGGACATAGGGGAGGACCTAATGAGGAGATGGACACTAGTGGGGGCACTCGCCCTCGCCTTCGGCGTCCTGGTCGGCGTTGCCGCCGCATCGACGCCAGGGGCCGACGTCAGACTCACCCATGACGCCAACGACCCCGGCTACGTCAGCTCCTACACGCTGGCAACCGGGACGCCGTACACGGACGCGACACTCGCTGAGTGCTCGCGCTCGCGCGGCCGCCAGAACGAACCGGCAATAGCCGTCGACCCGAGGAACACCAACGTGATCCTGGGCTCTTCGAACGACTACTGCGGCGTCTACAACACCAACGACGCCGATGGGAACCCGATCCCGGTCGGACCGATCTGGATGGGGTACTACCGGTCGGAGAACGCAGGCGGGAGCTTCGTCAGCTCCCTCATCCCAGGGTATCCGGACGACACCTCGCCGTACGGCCAGATCGCCAAGCAGCAGGTGCGCACGGCGAGCGCCGGTGACCCGGTGATTGCGTGGGACGCGCAAGGCCGGGCGTTCTTCGGCTCGGAGAGCTCGGACGACCCGGCGGGGACGCCGAAGACCTTCGGCGACGTCTGGGTCGCGACCTACGACAACCCGAACGGGCCGAGCGGCAATCCACAGAACGACGGCAAGCGCTACCGACAGACCGTCGTCGTGAACCGCGGCTCGTCCGCGCCGAACCTGCTCGGGATCTTCAACGACAAGACGACGATCGAGGCCGACCACAACACGGACGGCCGCTGCGACAACAACGTCTACTTCTCGTGGTCCCGATTCAGCGGAAACGCGGGCGGCGTGGGGATCTACTTCTCGCGCTCGACAAACCACGGCGTGACGTTCTCGAAGCGGTTGAAGGTCTCCCAGACGATCTCGGACGTGCAGTTCCCGGATATCGCGGTGACGGGGAACAGCAACATCTACCTCGTCTTCCGCAGCTTCGAGTCGGGCCGCGGGCCCGAGGGGAACGAGTTCTACTACGTCCGCTCGACCGACTGCGGGCGCACGTTCACCCGGCCGAAGCTCCTGCAGAAGTTCATCGAGAACGATGCGCAGGACGTGGCCGATCCCGAGGCGGTTCCGCCTCAGTCGCAGCCCGACGATCCGGCCGGCGAAGAAGAGCCTGAAGCAGAGGGCAACGCCCGCGACTGCGGCGACTTCGACGCGCACTGCGAGTCCGGCTACACGTTCTTCCGTCGCGACACGCAGCCTCGCGCGACGGCGGATCAGTTCGACACCGCCAATCCGAACCGCTTCTATGTCGTCTACGACGCGACGAAGCCCGGCACGGTGACGAGCACCGGCACGACATACGGGACGATCGAGTCCGGCACTGCCGGCCAGGCGGCCATCTTCTTCCTGCGCGTCAACGGCGCGAACGGAACGAAGGTCGGCCCGTCGCTGATCGACAACGAGACGACCGGGCACCAGATCTTCCCGGACATCTCGGCTGACAATCCATCGGCCGCCACGCGCGGCACGATCCACACCATCTGGTGGGACAGCCGTAACGACGGGTGCTACAGCGTTACGCGGCCCATCGGCAACTGCGCCAACCGGACCACGGTGCCCTCGCTCGACGCGTGGGCTGCCAGGTCGACGAACTCCGGAGGGAGCTGGACGGCGACGCGGGTGAGCAACGTCACGTCCAACCCGAACTACGAGCAGTTCGCCGACCGCACCGTGCCGTTCGCGGGCGACTATCTCTACGTCAGCTCCGTGAACGACTTCTCCTACGGCGTCTGGACGGACTGGCGTAACACCGTCCAGGGAACCGACCCGCGGGAGGACCCGGAGGACGAGGACGGAGCAACCGCTGACGTCCACCAGTGCCGCGTCTTCGAGGACGGAGCGTGGAGCGGCGACCGCTGCCCGCGCGACGGCGGCATCGACCAGAACATCTACGGCGACTACACGCCGTAGCGAAACCGAACCACGGTAACGAGAAAGGGGCGCCGCGAGGCGCCCCTTTCCGTACTGCCAGAAGCCTTTCGGCTCCTTACATCATCCCGCCCATGTCGGGCATACCGCCGCCGGCCATTGCGGGCTGCTTCTCAGGCACCTCGGCCACGACAGCCTCAGTGGTGAGGATGTTCTTCGCGATCGACGCCGCGTTCTGTAGCGCGAGCCGCGTGACCTTGGTCGGGTCGATGATTCCGGCCTTGACCAGATCCTCGTACTCGCCGGTGTCGACGTTGAGCCCGTGGCCCTTCGTGCCGGTCCGGATCTTGTCGACGACGATCGAGCCCTCGAGCCCGGCGTTGTCGGCGAGCTGACGGATCGGCTCCTCGAGCGCCCGAGCGACGATGCGAGCGCCGGTGCGCTCGTCGCCGTCGAAGTCGTCGAGCGAGATCGCCGCGACGGCGTTCAGGAGAGCGACGCCGCCTCCGGGCACGATGCCCTCCTCGAGAGCGGCCCGAGTGGCCTCGAGCGCGTCCTCGACGCGGTGCTTCTTCTCCTTCATCTCCGTCTCGGTGGAAGCGCCGACCTTGACGACGGCGACTCCGCCGGACAGCTTCGCGAGACGCTCCTGGAGCTTCTCGCGGTCGAAGTCCGAGTCGGTGTTCTCGATCTCGGCCTTCAGCTGCTTGATCCGGCCCTTGATGGCGTCGGACTCGCCTGCGCCGTCGATGATCGTCGTCGAGTCCTTGTCGATGACGATGCGGCGGGCGCGGCCCAGCTGCGAGAGCTTCGTGTTCTCGAGCTTGAGGCCCATCTCCTCGGTGATGACCTCGGCACCCGTGAGGATGGCGATGTCCTCGAGCATGCGCTTGCGGCGGTCACCGAAGCCCGGCGCCTTGACGGCGACGGCCTGGAAGGTGCCGCGCAGCTTGTTGACGACGATGGTGGCGAGAGACTCGCCCTCGACGTCCTCGGCCACGATGAGCAGCGGCCGGCCGGCCTGGATGACCTGCTCCAGAATGGGCAGGAGGTCCTTGACCGCGCCGATCTTCTGGTTGGCGACGAGGACGAACGGGTCCTCGAGCACGCCCTCCATCCGCTCGGGATCGGTGACCATGTACGGGGACAAATAGCCCTTGTCGAACTGCATGCCCTCGGTGAACTCGAGCTCGAGGCCGAGCGTCTGGCCCTCCTCGACGTTCACGACACCGTCCTTGCCGACCTTCTCGATGGCATCGGCAATGACGTCGCCGATCTCGCGCTCGCGCGAAGAGATGGTGGCGACGCGCGCGATGTCCTCCTTGCCGGAGATCTCCTTGGACTGCTTCTGCAGGTTCTCCGTGACGGACTCGACCGCGGTCTCGATACCGCGCTTGAGACCCATCGGGTTCGCGCCTGCGGCAACGTTCTTCAGGCCCTCGCGGACGATGGCCTGGGCGAGAACCGTGGCGGTCGTGGTGCCGTCGCCGGCCTTCTCGTTCGTCTCGGTCGCAACCTCGCGAACGAGCTGAGCGCCCTGGTTCTCGAAGACGTCCTCGACCTCGATCTCGCGAGCGATCGTGACGCCGTCGTTCGTGATGGTCGGCGCGCCGAACTTCTTGTCGAGCACGACGTACCGGCCCTTGGGGCCAAGGGTGACCTTGACCGCGTCAGCGAGGACGTTCACGCCGCGCTCGAGGGCGCGCCGCGCCTCCTCGTTGAACAGGATTTCCTTGTGTGCCATTCAGCTTTCCTCCGTTGGTTTTCCGGCAGGGGCCTTAAGCGGCTGCGCCTGCCATCTCCTTCTTCTTCGAGCCCTTCTTGCCGGTCGTGACGACCTTGGCGAGGATGTCGGACTCGCGCAAGATCAGATAGTCGTCACTGCCGAGCCGGATCTCGGTCCCGCCGTACTTCGAGTAGATGACCTCGTCGCCCTCGACGACGTCCATCGCGACGTAGTTGCCGCCTTCGTCCCGAGAGCCGGGGCCGACAGCGAGGACACGGCCGCGCTGGGGCTTCTCTTTCGCAGTGTCCGGCAGGACGATGCCGCTCGAGGTGGTTTCTTCCTCCTCGAGGGCTTCGACGATCAGCCGATCACCCAATGGCTGCAGGTCCATTCAGCGTTCCTCCTTGCGTTGCAGCGTCGGACTGTAAGAACTTGGCACTCTCCGGTGCGGAGTGCCAGAGACCATGCTAGCGCATCGTGGAGCAGAGGATCAAGGACTTTCCGGCACTCGCATGCGCCGAGTGCCAGCGACGCCGAGGCTCGCCAGGGTGGCGGCGCAGACGGCGGCCATGATCAGGAAGGGGACTGCGTCCCCGGCGGCGTCGGCGATCGCCCCGCCGAGCGCCGGCCCGAGCGCGTTTCCGGCGCCCCACGCGACGTTCATCAGTCCGAACGCGAGCCCCTGCGCGAGGCCGATGCGATCGGCCGCGTCGGAGAGGAGCGCCATCGCGGGCGCCCAGAAACCGCCGAACGTGATCCCCGAGACGATGAGGATGGGGACGATCACGGCCGGCCGGTTGGCGAAGGCAAAGCCGACGAGCACGGCGATGGCGCCCATGAGCGCGATACGGAGAGGGAGGAGACGCCCACGGCGGTCTGAGACGCGGCCTATGAGCGGCGCGAGCACCATCTCGATCGCAGCCGAGACCACCCAGGCGATGGCGATCGCCGTCGCGCTCCAGCCGGCCTGGTCGAGCTTGAGCGGGATGAGGACGCCCACGATCCCGAAGACGAGCGCCGGCACGCTCATGAGCCAGAGCGCCTGGCGGATCTCGACGTTCCGAAGCGCACGCGCGATCGCGCCGGGGCGCGGCGGGTCGGCGGCGGCACCCGGCGTCCGCAGCGTCCAGACAGCGAGGACGACGGTCAGGCCGGCCAGCCCCACGAACACCTCGCGCGGCCCGACGTGATCGGCGAGGGCGCCGATCGCCGGCCCGAGGAGAGCTCCGAAGATCGCCGACCCGATCGCGGTTCCGAGCATCTCTCCGCGCCGGTTGACCGGAGACGCCGCGATGAGCCAGGTGAGGGCGCCCGCCCACGCGAGCGAACCGCCCACGCCCTGTGCGAACCGCGAGATCCCGAGCGTCCAGGCGTCGGCGGCGAAGCCGAAGCCAAGGCTGGCGACGCCCATGAGCGCGATGCCGATGAGCATCGCGCGGCGGGGCCCGTAGCGGGCCGCGGCGATCCCGCCCGGCAGGGCAGCGGCCAGAGCTCCCGCCGCGTAGGCAGCGACGAGGAATCCGGCGGCCGACTTCGAGAGCCCGAACTCGTCCTTGTAGTGCGGAAGGAGCGGGATGAGCGCCGAGTACAGCATCGTCTCGACGAAGATGACCACGCAGACGAGCAGGAGCAGGCGGCGCACGTGGCCGATGCTAGCTTCACCTCGTGCGGCGAGAGTTCTCTGCAGGCGGCGTGGTCGTCCGCAAGATCCGCGGCGTCTGGCACATGGCCGCGATCCGGCCCGGGGGGCGCGAGAAGGTCTGGGCTCTGCCAAAAGGCCTCGTCGGGGAAGGCGAAGCGCCGGCCGACACCGCGCTACGCGAGGTGACCGAGGAAACGGGAGTCCGCGGTCGCCTCGTCGAGAAGCTCGGCGATGTCCGCTACGTCTACGTCTGGGAGGGCGAGCGCGTCTTCAAGATCGTCAGCTTCTATCTCGTCCGCTACTCCGCGGGACGGCTCGGCGACATCACGGACGAGTTCCGCCACGAGGTGGCCGAGACGCGCTGGCTCCCGCTCGATGACGCTCCGCGGCTCCTCACGTACAAGGGCGAGCGCGAGATGGCCGCGAAGGCTCTTCAACTAATCGACGAACGGGCCGTATGATGCTGCGGTCTCGTGCCGCTCGATCCCAGCTCTATGTACGCGCTCAACTTCTACTCATCGATCGTCGCCGACCAGCTGCGCAGCAGGCGGAAGACCGCGACCATCCGCCTGGGCGACAAGTCCGGCAAGTACAAGAAGGGGATGGTCGTGCAGATCCTCGTCGGCCAGCGCTACGGGCCGCGCGAGAAGATCTTCGACGCCGTCATCGACAAGGTCGAGGTGAAGCGGCTCATGGAGCTTTCCCCGCGGGAGATCGAACACGACAACCCGGAGATCCGACGCCCGGAGGACATGGCGAGCTTCCTCGGGCACCTCTACAACCGTGACGTGACCGAAGAGGACGTCGTCACCCTCATCCGCTTCTCCGAGATCACCGGGACCTAGCGGCCCGGCTTGCGGATCGGCCCGCCGAACGCCTCGGCCGGGCGAAGGGCGGCGCCGCACGCCTCGCAGTCGACCGCGAACGCGGACGAGAACCGCCCGCCGCACTCGGGGCAGCGCGACCGCATCTCGCCCCCGCAGGCCGGGCACGACGCGGGCAGCTCCGCTTCGGACTCCTCGAAGTAGCGTTGGGCGTGCCCGCAGGCGAGGCAGAACGAGACCCAGTCGCCGAGGGTCTTGCGCCGCTCTTCCCGAAGCCAGTCCGAGGCCTTGCCCACGCTTTCAGCCTAAGGGAACGGCTACAGTTCGATCCGGCATGGCCGTTGCCAGGGAAGCAGAGCCAGTCAGCTCTTTGACGGAGATCAAGGAGGCGGGCCTCGACCGGGAGGACCTGCTCGGCATCTACCGGCACATGCTCCTCACCCGCGGGATCGAGGAGCGCGGCCACATCCTCTACAAGCAGGGAAAGATCCCCGGAAGCTTCTACACCGGGCGCGGGAACGAGGCCGCGTCTGTCGGCATCGCGACCGCGATGAGCCCGGAGGACGTCGGCACCCCGCTCCACCGCGACATGGGCGTGCACATCGTCCGCGGCGTCGAGCCGTGGCGAATCTTCGCGCAGTTCATGGGCCGCGCCGACGGGCCGACCAAGGGCAAGGACGGAAACGTCCACATGGCCGACGACCGCCTTGGACTGATCGCCATGGTCAGCCATCTGCCCGCGATGCTGCCGGTCGCAGTCGGGTGCGCGCTCGCCTTCCGCATCCGCGAGGAGAAGCGCGTCGCGCTCACCTGGTTCGGCGAAGGCGCCTCCGCGCGCGGCGACACCCACGAGGGCATGAACCTCGCCGGCGTCCGCCGCCTCCCGGTGGTGTTCATCTGCGACAACAACCAGTGGGCCTACTCGACACCGACCCATCTCGAGTACGCGTGCGAGCACCTCGCCGACCGCGCGAAGGCGTACGGCTTCGAGGGAGTCGTCGTCGACGGCACGGACGTTCTCGCGGTTTACCGCGAGGCCAAGGCCGCGATCGAGAAGGCACGTGAAGGCGGCGGCCCGACTTTGATCGAGTGCCTCACGCTTCGGATGGAGGGGCACGCCGTCCACGACGACGCCTCCTACGTCCCGAAGGAGATGTTCGAGGAGTGGGCGAAGCGCGACCCGCTCGAGCGCTATCGCACCTGGCTCCGCGAGAACGCCAACTTCACGGACGAGGAAGAGGACGAGATTCGCGGACAGGTGAAGAAGCTCCTGAACGACGCGGTGCAACGCGCGGACGAGAGCCCGATGCCGGAGATCGACACGCTCCTCGAAGGCGTCTACGCCACTCCGGAAGACCTCGAGACTCCCCACCACAAGTAATGGCCGTCAAGACGTACCTCCAGGCGATCTCCGACGGGCTCCGCTCCGAGATGCAGCGCGACAAGCGCGTGTTCGTCATCGGCGAGGACGTCGGCGTCTACGGCGGGGCCTTCAAGGTGACGCAGGGCTTCCAGGAAGAGTTCGGCCCCTGGCGCGTCATCGATGCACCGCTCTCGGAGACGGCGATCGTCGGCGGCTGCACGGGCGCCGCGATCATGGGCATGCGCCCGGTCGCCGAGATGCAGTTCGCGGACTTCATCTCGTGCGCGTGGGACCACCTGGTCACCGTTGCGGCGAAGCAGCGCTACCGCGCCGGGACACCGGTGCCGATCACCGTCCGGCTCCCTTCCGGCGGCGGCTTCTCGGGCGGGCCCTTCCACTCGCAGAACCCGGAATCGAGCTTCGCGCACATCCCCGGGCTCAAGGTCGTCTGCCCGGCCACGCCGGCGGACGCAAAGGGCCTTCTCATCGAGGCGATCCACGATCCCAACCCGGTTCTCTACTTCGAGCACAAGCACCTGTACCGGCGCATCAAGGACGAGGTCCCGGACGAGCGCTACACCGTTCCCTTCGGGGAGGCCCGGACACACCGCGAGGGCGACGACATTTCGCTGATCACGTGGGGAGCGATGGTCTATACCGCCGACGAGGCCGCCCAGAAGCTCGAGGGCGAAGGTGTTTCGGTCGAGATCCTCGACCTCCGCACGCTGGCGCCGTGGGACAAGGAGGCTGTGCTGCGCTCCGTCGAGAAGACGTCGAAGGCGCTCGTCCTCCACGAGGACACGCTCACCGGCGGCTTCGGCGCCGAGATCGCGGCGTCGATCTCCGAGGAGGCATTCGAGCACCTCGACGCGCCCGTGCGCCGGATCGCCGCGCCCGACACCCCGGTGCCGTTCTCGCCGCCGCTCGAGAAGGCTTTTATCCCGCAGGTCGAAGATGTGGTGGCAGGCGTGAAGGAGCTGGCGGAGTACTAAGTGGCTCACTGATGGCAACCACCGGAACCGCAGTCGACGTCGTCATGCCCCAGATGGGCGTCTCCGTTTCGGAGGGGACGATCACGAAGTGGCTCAAGTCCGAGGGCGAGGAAATCGCCGCGGACGAGTCGCTGCTCGAGATCTCGACGGACAAGGTCGACACAGAGGTGCCGAGCCCGGCGAGCGGAGTCATCCAGCAGATCCTCGCCCAGGAGGGAGAGACGGTCGCCGTCGGGACGAAGATCGCGGTCATCGCCCCCGAGGGCGCCGAGGTCGAGGCCGAGGCTCCGCCCGAGCCGCCGACCCAGGAGGCCGCTCAGGAAGCGGAAGAGGCGTCCGGCGCCGAGGGCGAAGGCCCCACAGCCGCGAAAGCCGAGGAGGCCCCCGCTCCCGAGCCTGAGCCAGCGGCCGTCCCCGAAGCCGCGCCAGAGCCGGCCGCTGCAGCGCCCGGGGCGCCGAAGGCCGAGGACGACAACGGACGCCGCGAGGCGAAGTTCGTCTCCCCGGTCGTCGCGCGGATCGCTTCCGAGCACAATGTCGACGTCGCGAGCGTCGAGGGCACCGGCCGCGGAGGCCGCGTGACGAAGAAGGACATCCTGGGTCACATCGAGTCGGGCCAGGCAGGGCAGGCTGCTCAGGCGCCGGCCGAAGCCCCGGCCCAGGAGGCGCCGTCGGCAGCTGCACCGGCCGCGGCGGCGCAGGCGGCTCCTCCCGCAGAGCCCCAGGAGGGCGACTCCGTCGAGCCGATGAGCGCCATGCGCAAGGGCATCGCCGAGCACATGCGCCGCTCGCTCGACACCTCGGCCCACGTGACGAGCTCGATCGAGGTCGACATGACGAAGATCGCCGCGCTCCGTCAGAAGCTGAAGAAGGATTGGGCAAGCTCGTACGGCGTCAATCCAACCTTCCTCGCCTTCGTCGCGCGAGCCGTCGTCGACACGCTCAAGGACTATCCGTGGATCAACGGCGAGCTCCGCGGCGACTCGATCGTCACCCGGAACTACGTCAACCTCGGATTCGCGGTCGAGCTCGCGGACGGAAAGGGCCTCATCGTCCCGGTCGTCCCCAACGCGGAGACGCTGAACCTCCTCGGGATGGCGAAGGCGATCGCCGACATCGCCGAGCGCGCGCGATCGAAGCAGCTTCTCCCGGACGACGTCCAGGGCGGCACCTTCACGATCACGAACCCCGGCGGCTACGGCACCTTCCACGGCACTCCCGTGATCAGCCAGCCACAGGCGGCGATCCTCGGGACTTACGCGGTCGTCAAGCGGCCCTGGGTCGTCGAGGACGAGGACGGTCAGGACGCGATCGCGATCCGCTCGATGATGAACGTCACGCTCACGTACGACCACCGCCTGGTGGACGGCGCCCTCGCCGGCCGCTTCCTACGCGACCTCCGCGAACGCCTGCAGTCCTGGGACGAAGCCCCTGAGTAGCGTGTCCCGCCCGGGCTATCTGCTGAACCTCGGCCTGACGCCGTACCGGGAGGCGTGGGATCTCCAGCGCTCCATCGCAGCGGCCGTCTCCCAGAACGCGGTCCCGGACACGGTGATCATTGTCGAGCACCCGCCCGTCGTCACGCTCGGCAGGCACACGGACGAGGAGGAGTTGCACGTGCCGGAGGGCGCCGAGGTGGAGATCGTCGAGACCGATCGCGGCGGCAAGTCGACCTTCCACGGGCCCGGCCAGCTTGTCTGCTACCCCATCCTCGACCTCAACCGCCACGGGCGCGACGTCAAGCGCTACTGCCGCGACCTCGAGGAAGCCGTCATCCGAACAGCCGCTGCGTTCGACGTCGAGGCCACCCGGATCGAGGGCCTGACCGGTGTGTGGCTCCAGAGCCCGCCGCGGAAACTTTGCTCGATCGGCGTCCACATCTCGCGCTGGGTGACCACCCACGGTTACGCCCTGAACGTCGACCTCGACCCGGCTCCCTTCACCGACTGGATCACCGCGTGCGGCCTCGAGGACGCAGCGTTCACGACGCTCGCCCGCGAGCTGGGCCGGCAGGTCAGCGTGGACGAGGTGCGCGTGCCGGCGGCGGCGGCCCTCGCCGAGGTCTTCGACCTCGAGCTGTCGGATGTACCGGCCGAAGACGGCGCGGGGCTGTGGGCGCAGCCCGTCCACGCCGCTCTGTCTGCCAAGTAGCTGCCACGCAGTCGTCGCGAAACTGCCAAGTAACAGTCTGTTACTAGCTCGCCTCGCCCCGCTCAGCGAGCCGGAGGAAGATTCCCGACCAGATGGTCGACGAATGCGGTTGGAGGCCTCGTGCGGAAGGCAATGTCGAGCAGGACATCTCCTGCGGACGGCTGCCAGCCGCACCGTCTTGCTCGAGTGACGATGCAGCGAACCTGCTCGTAGCTTGGCCGGAGGAGCCCGAGCTCCGCCGCTACCGCTCCAAGGCGCCGGTTAGTCTCAGCAATAGGCGTGGTCTGGTTGTCGAGGCGCTCCGCCGTTGCGACAAGGCGCGAGTCGATTCGAGGAGCGAAGTGAAGCACGTCCCCAAAAGGTGCGCCTTCCACACCGACGCGTGGCGCGCAAGATGAAACGAAAGGGACCAAGTAACAGTCTGTTACTTGGCTCCGGGCCGCCTAGAGGTCCGGGAGCCAGCCGTCCTTGTAGGCCGTGTCGTCGACCGTGAGACCCTCGTAGGCCTCGTCTGGGTCCGTCGTCTCCTTCTCGACCGACCCTCCGTACTTTCGGCCGAGCTCCGACACCGGATAGACGACGCCTCGGCTCGCTCGCGACCCGACAGCGATGGCGACGCAGGGCTCGTCCCCGCTCGCGATCAGCAGGTGGTCGGTGTCCGCTGGGCAGTGGAAGTAGTCCCAGGTCTTCATGTGCCGTTCCTGGCCCTCGACCAGGAGGATGCACTCGCCCGAGACGATGAGGAAGCCCTCCTGGTTGGGCTCACGGTGATACATGCAGGCCGGTTGGCCGGGCCAGAGGACTCCGATGTTGAAGCCGAGCTGCGGAAAACGCGCAGCCTTGCTCTCGCCGAGGCGCGTGAAGACGCCCATCGTCTCCGACTCGCCCCAGACGGCATCGCGAGCGTTCACGACGAACCAGCCTTCGCCGGCGGCCTGCACACCGTTCTCGGTGCGCTCGAGCGGAGCTTCGGGTACGCCGGTCACGGCAGCCAGCCCTCCTGGTAGCGGGTGAAGCGCCTCTCCGGGTAAGGCGCATAGGCCTCTTTGGGATCCTTCGTGGCCGTCTCGACCCCGGCGCCATGCTTGAGCGCCGCCTCGTTCACGGTGTAGCCGCCCCAATCGCCCTCGGCATTCACCCTCGACCCGGTCGAGACGACGACGCACGGCCGGTCTCCCGCTCCCACGATGATGTGGTCGGTGCCGGCCGGGCAGTGCACGAAGTCCCAGGCGCGGAGCGGGCGCTCCTCGCCTTCGACGATGAGAACCGCTTCGCCGGAGACCACGAGGAAGTCCTCCTGGTCGTTCTCGTAGTGGTACATCGCCAACGGCTGCCCGGGCTCGAGCACGCCCACGTTCACGCCAATCTCCCAGAACTCTCCGCTGCCCTCGAAGAACGTGAGCTTGCCGAGCGGGCCGTCGTCGCGCCAGCGCGCTTCCTTCGTGTTGACCACGAACCAGCCCTCACCGGCCGGGACGAGCCCTTCGCCGGTGTCCTCGAGCGGGGCTTCGGGCACCATCGTCCATAGACTAAGAGAGATGGAGCGTTCCCTGCCCGTCGCACAGAGGCCGCGCCGCCCCGAGTGGATGAAGGTGCGCGCGCCGAGCGCAGACTCGCGCTACTTCGAGGTGCAAAACCTCATCCACGGGCAGAGCCTGCACACGATCTGCGAGGAGGCCCGCTGTCCGAACATCTCCGAGTGCTGGGGGCGCGGCACGGCCACCTTCCAGATCCTCGGCGACACCTGCACGCGGGCGTGCCGCTACTGCTACGTCAACTCGGGCAAGCCGGAGCACCCGCCGGATCCGCTCGAGCCGCTGCGCCTCGCCCAGACTGCCGCGCAGATGGGGCTCAAGCACGTCGTCGTCACCTCGGTGGACCGGGACGACGTACCCGATCGGGGCGCCGGCCACTACGCGGCGACGATCCGCGCCCTCAAGAACAAGGTCCCGGAGGCCTCCGTCGAGGTGCTGACGCCCGACTTTCTCGGGGTCGAGGAGGAGGCGTTGCGCACGGTGCTCGCAGCCCGACCCGAGGTCTTCAACCACAACATCGAGACCGTCCGAAGGGTCCACCGGCGCATGCGCGGGGCGAAGGCTTCCTACGACAAGGCTCTCTGGCTCCTCGCGCGCGCGAAAAAAATCGCCGACTACCCCGTGCTGACGAAG